>SDBS01006449.1_pt1 | contig 11399 bp, 10 predicted proteins | sample 2277091 | NCBI WGS metagenome assembly SDBS01 (sample SAMN10404972, study PRJNA504765) | marine sediment metagenome | isolation source: marine sediment core GS10_PC15, 163 cmbsf | place: Arctic Ocean: Southern Knipovich Ridge | collected 2010 | reverse complement strand
GCACAGGAGCAAGTAGCTTTGGCACAGGTATCTGCACCGATTGCTGGGCAGGTGAATAGATTGGACGTAAGAGTAGGTGACTTTGTTAGGCCGGGACAAAAAGTAGGAGAGATTATTGCGTTTGAAGGGGCAAAAGTGACTATAGACGTGGCGACTGGAGTAAGGGATGCATTGAATGTTGGTGATGAAGTGAAAATGGATGTTTCAGGACAGGAAATTATTGGACAGATTATTAGTTTGGCTGATGCTCCAGGTGTGGAAGCGACGTTGTGGCAGGTGGACATTGTAGTTATTAATGCAGATGATGTCATCCATCCTGGAGAACAAGTGATAATTAAGTTGCCGGTTGGTCCGATTAAACGTGATGGTGTTTTTGTACCGTTGGATGCGGTTAATGTAAGGCAGAATGGTGTGGTCTTATTTACAGTAAATGAACAGGGGATAGTTGAAGAGCATGTGATAGAAGTGCTTGGATTTGCTAGTGATTTTGTAGAAGGAAAAATTGATTTATTAGACGAGGCAATGGTGGTGGTTAGCGGTAATCGAACATTGCGTGCGGGGGAACAGGTAGATGCAGTGAAGCTGTAATATTGATAAATCCATGAATGGGCGTACAGGCGAAAAAAATAGTGAGGAAGAGCAAAAAAATGAGCAGATGGTGCATGGTTTTTTTGGATATTTTTTAAGAGCATATCGAGTAACATTTTTGATCATATTAGGGTTGGCGTTGTTGGGGGTTGGTGCAGTGGTAACTTTGCCCAGAGAATCATCTCCGGAGGTAAAAATACCTTTTGCCGTGGTGATGACGGCATATCCGGGAGCTTCAACTCGGGACGTAGAAGAGCTTATAACTAAGCCGGTTGAGGATAGACTTTTGAATTTAGAAGGGGTTAAAGTAATTACTTCGTCTTCGCGTCTTGGTATATCTTCGGTTTCGGTTGAATTTTTTGCGGATGAGGACTTAGATGAGGCGATTAGGCGATTACGTGAAGAGGCGGATAAGATAACAGGATTGCCAGGAGACGCGGAATTACCGCAAGTGATAGAGATAAGTTTTAGTAGTGAGCCGATTATTACGATTAGTTTGGGTGGTGTTGATGATGAAAGGCTGTTGTCTTTGTTAGCTGAGGATTTTGCTGATGAACTGGAAAGCATTCAGGGTGTTTCAATGGTTGGAGTGGCAGGCGCCAGAGGAGAAGAAATACGTATTGTGGTTGCGCCAGAGAGACTAGCAGAGCTTGGAGTTTCTATGGGGCAACTAATGGGAGCGATTCGTTCAGCTAATTTAAATGCACCATTTGGGCAATTAGAAACAGAAGGATTTAATTATGATTTAAGGATAGTGGGTGGTTTTGAGAATGTGGGAGATATATCAGATGTACCAATTTTATTACCTGATGGTCGTGTAGTGCCTCTAGGCTCTATTGCTGAGGTTAAGCTGGCATTAACGGAAGCTCGTGGTGCTTCGCGAATAAGCGTGGGAGGCGAGCCAAGTAAGTCTGCGGTGACGCTATCGGTAGTAAAAAAGACGGGTGGAAATATTGTTAGAATAGTTGATGAGGTTAAGGAAAAAATTGAAGAAGCGAAAAGTTCGTTTTTGTCGGAAGGAGTACTCGTGGCCACATTTATTGATCGTGGCGAGTTTGTTAGGGAGTCACTTACTAATGTGACGAGAAGTGGCGCGCAAACACTAGTGATAGTGTTTGCGTTGTTATGGTTATTTTTGGGGTGGCGAGCAGCTGTCATTACAGCGGTGGCGATACCAATGACCTTCTCAATGTCGTTTCTAATATTTGATATTACTGATGTTACTTTGAATGATATATCGTTGTTTTCGTTGATTCTATCATTGGGGCTATTGGTTGATAATACGATTGTGGTAGTGGAGGGTGTTTATCAAGAAAAAGGTAAAAAAGGCAGTTTAATGAAAGGGGCTTTTAGGGTGGTGAACAGGTTTAAAAAACCTTTGGTTGGTGGGACATTAACTACGGTGGCAGCCTTCTTTCCAATGATCTTAGTGACAGGAATTATTGGACAGTTTTTAAGGGTTATTCCTATTGTGGTAACAGGAACTTTATTAAGTTCGTTGATTGTGGCATTAGTCTTTATTCCGGCTGTGGCAGTGCGGTTTTTGAAGGGGGCAAAGAAGGAAAATAAGGAAAGATGGTTTGATGGAGTGTTTGATAGGTTTAAGAAGAAGTATTGTTTGTTTATTGATTGGGCTTTAAATACTAAGGGCTTCCAACGGCTATTCATAGGTTTGTTAACCTTACTATTGGTGGCAGGATTCAGTTTACCGTTTACTGGATTATTAAAGACTGGATTGTTTCCAGAGGTGGATATAGACTTTGCGATCATTAATGTAGAGTTGGCTCCAGGGTCTCGTTTAGAAGAGACTGACAAGGTGGCAAAGAGGGTTGAAGAGCGGCTTCAACAGGTTAGTGATGTGGAAAGCTATGCAGTTAATGTGGGGAGTGGAAGTTCGCTAGATATTGGTGGTGGAGGCAGTAGTGCGGAGTCGTTGGTTTCGTTTTATGTTAATTTTAATAAGGACAGAAAGCGCACTTCTATAGAAATTGCGGAAGAATTGAGGGAAAGATTTTCTGACATTACAGAAGCAAAAGTAGTGGTTGAAGAGATAAGCTCTGGGCCACCAACGGCGGCGCCAGTGGAGCTTCGAATTGTTGGAGATAGTTTGGATGAATTGGATCGACTATCGCAAGAAGTAGTGAATGAATTAGAGTCGATGTCGGGTGTGATTAATGTTGATAGGAGCTTGAGAAATAGTGCGGGCGAATTTAATTTTGTGTTTGATAGAGAAGCGTTAGCGGAGAATGGATTAATGGCAGCCAGTGTAGCACAAACTTTACGGGCTAGTGTGTTTGGAGCAGAAGTGACCACATTTCTTGATCAAAACAGTGAAGAGGTGACGGTTAGGATAGAAGCAAAAGAAGAGACAGTTGATTCAGTTGATGATGTGTTATCTTTACCTATTTTAACTCCAATGGGAGAAGAAATTGTGTTAGGGCAAGTGGCGCGTGTTGATCTGGGAACATCAATTGATGCAATAAGGCGTCGTGATGGCGAAAGAGTGGTTTCAGTAACAGCTAGCACGGAAGGAAAAGTGACTCCAAATGAGATTACAGAGGATATTTTGGCAAGAATAGAGGAAAAAGGATTACCAGATGGGTATGAAGTCCAGTTTGGTGGGGAGCAGCAAGAAACAACAGAAACGTTTACACAGCTATATAGGTCAATGATTATTGCTGTTATTTTGATTTTATTAATTCTGGTAGTGGAGTTTAATTCATATAGGCAGCCGTTGATTATCTTCTTGTCGATTCCACTGGCTTTAATTGGCGTATTATTTGGATTATTGATGTTTGGGTCACAACTTAACTTTGCGTCTTTTATAGGGTTGGTGAGTTTGACGGGGATTGTGGTTAATAACGCGATTATTTTAGTGGATAGAATGAATGTTAATATGCGGAAAGGTAAGGTTGTGGTGGAAGCAGTAAAAGAAGCAGCAGAGTCTCGTTTGCGGCCGATTATATTAACAACATTAACTACGGCAGCTGGTGTGGCGCCACTGATTTGGGTAGATGAGTTCTTCCGTGACATGGCGATTACTCTAATAACAGGACTATTGTTCTCGTCTATTTTGACACTGGTTTTGATTCCAATTTTGTATTTACGACAACAACAAAGACTAGAGAGAAAAAAACTGAAGAAATTAGCAAAGCTAGAAGTGTAGAAGATGTTGGAAGTTATAATAAGGCCTTGAAAATAACATATCATTTTCCATTTTTATGTACTGTCTTTGATTCAGATAAGGGTAAGGCTGATGAGTGGTTTCATGATGCGGGGCATCATGAGAGGAAGGGATTATGTTAGGATATAAGGTGAGAGATGGTTTGGGGTATTTGGAGGGGGTTGGAGAAGGAAATAAGAGAGGAGCAGGAGAAGTTTGGGGGGAGGTAAAAGAGTGAATTTGTGTTATTTGTTGTATATATTCACGGTTTATTGACAATTATACGTGAAAATGATATGTTATTTTCATGGCCTTAATTAAACCAATTAGAGATCGTATTCAAGCTCTTAAAGAAGAGTATGAACGATTGCAGTCTGGCAAGGAGTCATTACTAAAAATGATTGATGAGGCGGAGATTCCCGAGAGTGTTTATAACTCTAATGCTATTGAGAATTCGTCATTGACGCTTAAAGAGACGGAGAGGATTTTGCTTGAGCAGGAGTTGGCACGTGATGTTTCGTTGCGAGAAGTATTTGAGGCAAAAAACTTGGCTCGTGTGATGGAATATGTTCGAGGAAAGGTGATTTCAATTGATATTGATAAAGAGTTTATTCTACTGCTTCATCAGATGTTAATAGGTGGAATCGATGATAAGATTTCCGGTCGGTTTCGTGGAGTAGGTGAATATGTTCGTGTTGGTACACATATTGCTCCATCGCCGGAGAAAATTGAAAAAATGATAGCTGATATTTTATTTAAATATTCAAGTGATATTGAATCGTATCCGATTGATAAGATTGCTAAATTTCATTTGGATTTTGAGACAGTTCACCCTTTCTGTGACGGCAATGGTCGGATTGGTCGTGTGTTGATGAGCTATCAATTAAATCGTTTGGGTTTTCCTGGTATTGTAGTGCGCAATAAGGAAAAAAAAGATTATTATCGGACATTTTCCATGTATCGGTATGATGGTAAGACAAAATTAATGGAGAGAATAGTTGCTTTGGCTCTTATGGAAACATTACATAAGCGCATTGCCTATCTTAAGGGTGAGACTATTGTGACACTTTCAGATTTTGCAAAACAGTTGAAAAAATCATCATCTTCGTTGCATAATGCAGCTCGACGCCAGACAATTCCTGCTTTTCGCGAAAAGGGTGTTTGGAAGATTGCTGAATCGTTTGAATTAAAAAAAGATGGGTAATAAAAAGGTGTTTAGAAGGCTGTGGGACTTTCATGTCTTTAACAGTAGCTTTAGAGTTGGGTAATTGTGGTTCGGATAAATTGTTGAAGAGAAATTAAGGGAATTTTACCGGGGATGATGAAGGTGGTAGCGTTTGTGGCTGATATTGGAGGGATGACGAGTTATTTTGCTATTGTTTCTTGTGAGATGAAGAAGTCATGTATTGTTGGCACTAAAATAGCGACGAAGGTGTTAAAAGATGGGGATTTAGTGGAGGTGGACGCTAATAAGGGGGTAATATGGAGGTTGGGATAGTAGTTTGAAATAGGATGGAGGTTTAAGTTGAGAAAAAGAGAGGAATAGTGTTATTCTGTGGCTATGTTTAATTCAAAAATATATAAGGCATACGATATTAGAGGGATTGTGCCGGATGAATTTTCATCTGATGAGGCATATCATATTGGGCGAGCATACGCGCAATATACAGGAGCAAAAAAAGTGGTGGTAGCAAGAGATATGAGACTAACGGGTGATGAAATAGAACGTGAGCTGGTAAGGGGTTTAACTGAAGCTGGGGTGGATGTGATAAGGATTGGTTTAGCAACGTCTCCACTGTTCTATTATGCTGTTCATAAGCTGAAAGCTGATGGAGGCATTATGGTTACAGCGTCACATAATCCGGCTGAATATAATGGAATGAAGATGACTCGAGAAGAAGCGAGGCCAATTGCTGGAGAAACGGGACTTATGGATATTAGAGACTTAGTTGAAAAGCGTGAGTGGGCTGAAGTTGGTAAAGTTGGTAAAATTGAAGAAGCTAGAGTGCGGGATGAATATTTAGATACGGTGTTAGAGGGGTGCGATGCCAGTGGGCTCAAGATTGCGGTTGATGCGGGTAATGGAATGGTGGGGATGCTGCTTGAGGATGTGTTTAAGAGGATAGGTGCTGAGGTAGTACCTCTTTATTGGGAGTTGGATGGTAATTTTCCCAATCATGAGGCTGATCCTTTGAAGGATGAAAATATGCAGGATTTGCATAAAGCAGTGAAAGATAGCGGAGCTGATTTGGGTGTGGCTTTTGATGGAGACGGAGATCGGGTTTTCTTTTGTACAGAGAAGGGCGTTACGGTGCCGGGAGATATTACGACAGCATTAATTGCTACGGAGGTATTAAGGAAGAATCCAGGTAGTCCCATTATTTATGACATTAGGACATCACGTACTGCTGAAGAAGTTATAAAGGAAGCGGGTGGTCGTCCTATTATGTGGAATGTTGGTCATTCATTAATAAAGCCAAAAATGAGAGAAGAAGGAGCATATTTTGCAGGCGAAGTGTCTGGTCATTACTTCTTTGCTCCCTGGTTTGCCGAATCAGGTATATTGGCAATGAGGCATATGATTAAGTTGTTGCAAAGAGAGCAGAAGCCTTTTTCAGAAATTGTTGAACCGTTGTTAAAAAGAGCCAAAACTCCAGAGATTAATTTTGATGTGGAGGATAAGGAAGCGGCTTTGAATAGGATAAAAGAAAAGTATAGCGATGCAGAGATTGTTGATTTTGATGGTGTCAGGGTGGATTATCCTGAATGGTGGGCGAGTGTGCGGCCTAGTAACACGGAGCCTAAGTTACGGCTTAATATGGAAGCTGACACAAAAGAGCTTTTGGAAGAAAAGAAGAAAGAGATTGAGCTATTGATTGCTGGAGAGTGATTGTTAGAGGTCTTTAAGGAAAGATGTGAATTGTGGGTGTAAAGAAGAGTTGGTGATAAGTATGTTTTGAGAGCCATCTATGGGTGGTTGCCAAGGTTGTCCGGAAAAATTAGTGACAGTGGCACCGGCCTGTTGGGCGATAATGGCGCCGGCAGCTGCGTCATAAAAGTTGCAGTTGTTTATTATTTGAGCATCAAAGCGTCCGCAAGCGACGTAGCAAATTTCAAGAGCTGCGGAGCCTAGAATGCGTTGGGTGCGGGTATTTTTTGCTGTGTGATGAAAAATTGATGAGCCAAGGTCGTCTGTTTTTTCTGATAGTGAATTTCGGCCTATAAAAACGACAGCTTTGTTTATGTTCTCAAGCTTACTTGTTTGAATGGGTTGATTATTAAGTTGAGCTCCTTTGTCTATTTGAGCTGTGAACAGTTCGTTGGTTAAAGGACTAAAAACGACACCAAGTTGAGTAATATTTTTGTGCACTAGTGCAATAGAGACACTGAAAAATTTTAGGTGGTGGATGAAATTAGTTGTTCCGTCTAAGGGATCAATGACCCATGTATATTCACTATCATTATTTATAGCGCCGGCCTCTTCAGAGAAAAAAGAGTGGCTGGGATATTTGGTTTGAATGATATCAATTATTGCTTTTTCGGCGGCTAGATCAGTTTTAGTAACTACTTGATCTGAATTTTTGTATGATTCAGATGTATCTGTCTGAAAATTATCTTTAATTATTTGTCCGGCGGCCTGAGCGGCTTTTATGGCTGTTTCTAGCATCATAGTACATTTAAGATATCACATGTTTGTGTTTGTGAGAATGTTGTTGTTTGTCTGTTTGTCGTATTTATAAGTGCGAGGTAGGATGTACTGATATTCAGTTTTTCTTGTTCTTTATATAAACAGGAGGATTGCAGATGAGATGGGTAAAAAGATTATGGCGAGGTGTTGTTTTTTTGTTAGCAGCATATGGGGCGTACTGTTTAAGTGTGGGGGTTTTGAATACGGGGATGTTTTTACCTGAACCGACGTCATGTCCCGGTGAGATTCATGAGTTGGAAATAAACACTGTACCGGACATTTATGCGTTGGGTAAGTTATCAACATTTATGTCTGGAATTAGTCATGTTTATCGGATGCGGCTGGATGTGTGGGATAGAGATGAACATGATCCGGTGTTGTATGTATGGACGGAGCCAAGCAAGGTGCCTGAGTGTGGTTTTCGGATTAAGGACTTGGAAGTTCGAAGAGTACGAGGTAAGGCGCCTGATTCGCGTAAGCTTGTTCCTTTTAGGGAGTTGGCTTCGCACTAAGAAAAGTTGTTCATTGAGCTCTCTTTGCGAGAGCTTTTTTTAAAGTAAGCCCATTTTTTTCTTAACGTCTGCGAGGGTTTGGTTGGCGCTTTTGGTGGCTCTTTCGGCGCCTTGCTCAAGAATTTTATGTAGTTTAGATTCGTCTTTGCGCAGTTTTTCATATTTCTTTTGAATGGGAGCGAGCTTGTCTATTAGGAGACTAGCAAGTGTTTCCTTGAATTCTTTATAGCCGCTGTTTGTAAATTCAGTTTCTATTTCTACTGCATTTTTTTCGCTGAATGATTGATAAATAGTAAGAAGATTTTTTACAGCTGGACCGCTTTTATCGAAAGAAAAGACTGGTTCTGTTTCGGTGACGGCAGACATGATTTTTTGTTTGATGGTGTCTGGTTTGTCGGTAAGGGCGATATAGCTTTTAGAATTATCGCTTTTGCTCATTTTTTGTGTTGGATCAGTGAGCGACATGATACGAGCTGTATTTTTGTTTATGAGTGGCTTGGGGACAGTAAAGGCTTTATCAAAATGATTGTTGAATCGTTTGGCAAGATCGCGTGTGAGTTCGATATGTTGAATTTGGTCTTCACCAACGGGTACGATGTTGGTTTGATATAGTAGAATGTCAGCTGCTTGAAGAACTGGGTAGGCAAAAAGACCAAGCGTGCCTTCGTTTTTTTGCTTAGCTGACTTTTCTTTGTATTGTGTCATGCGATTGAGTTCGCCAAGGGGTGTTTTGGAAGCCAGCAGCCAAGCTAATTCAGTGTGAGCCGGTACGTGTGATTGTACAAAGACAGTGTTTTCTTCTAAGCCAGTTGCCAGATAGATGGCTGTTGCGTCTAGGACGTATTGAGGAAGGTTTTCACTGTCGTAAGGTGTGGTAATGGCGTGCAGGTCGACAATGCAGAAGTAGGCGGTGTTGTTGTGTTGTAAGTCAACCCATTGTTTGATGGCGCCTAAGTAGTTTCCTATATGAAGTGTGCCGGATGGTTGGATGCCGGAGAATATTGTTTTGTTTTTTACTGCTTCCATTAGTTAACAATATGATAATGGAGTGTTGGGGGCAAGGTGGATTGTAAGAAATAAGCTGTAGATTATTATCTACAGCTTATTGACTGTTGTTTTTAGTTTCTTAAACCTCAACAATAACTGGCAGTATCATGGGGCGTCGTTCTGTTTTTTGGAACAGAAAGGCACCGATAGAGTCGCGTAGGTTGGCTTTAAGATGTGACCAGTTGGGTTCGCCACCGCTTTGCTTGCCGTGTTGTTTTTGAATCACCTCTTTAATTTTTTGACGGGTATCGTGGATAAGCTGGCGTTGTTCTTTCATATAGACAAAGCCGCGAGAAATAAGGTCTGGTTCACCAATTATTTTGCCACTATGACCATCAATGATGGCGATAACAACAACCATGCCGTCAGAGGCTAATGCTTGGCGGTCTCTTAGAACTACGCTGCCGATATCTCCGACACCTAGACCATCTACCATGATGTATTTTATGTCATATTTTTCGCCTGATAATTTGGCTTTATTATCTGCGATACTGATAACTTCACCGTTGGAAGGAAGAAGAATGTTGTTTCTGTTCAAACCGTTTTTAACGGCCATTTTGGCATGTTCAGCTCGGAAGCTAAAGTAGCCGTGGGCGGGAACAAGAAATTCAGGTTGCATGAGGTCTATCATGTGTTGAAGATCATCACGATGACCGTGACCACCTGAGTGAACATCCATCATTTTGTAATGATATACTTCAGCTCCTTGTTTATATATTTTATCTTTAACTTGTTGTACAGAAGCTTCGTTGCCGGGAATGACAGAAGAAGAAAATATCATGACATCACCAGCTTGTATCTCTAAACTACGGTGTTCTTTATTAACAATACGAACTAAAGCGGCATTGTCTTCTCCTTGGGCTCCAGTACAAAGAATTAATACTTTGTCTGGAGGGAGCTTGTTGCTTTGTTCCGCGGTTATTAAGGTTTTTTGATCGCATTTTATGAAGCCGATTTCTTTAGCAATTTCAACGTTTGTTTTCATTGAATAGCCATCAACAGCGACTTTCCGTCCATGTTTTTCAGCGACACTAATAAGTTGCTGAAGACGGTCGATCATGGATGAGAAAGTAGCAACAATAATACGTTGTTTGGGGTGTCGATCAAAGAGACTGTCTAGATTAGTTTCAATGATTGACTCTGATAGAGAGTGTCCTTCTCGTTCGGCACCAGTGGAGTCAGAATATAGGACAGTAACGCCCTTTTTACCAATTTGCTTGATGTGTTCTTCATCAGCTGGAAGATCATTAACTGGATCCGTGTCGAATTTAAAGTCTCCGGTAAAGGCAATAGAGCCAGCTGGGGAACGGACGACAACACCAAAAGCATTAGGAATTGAGTGGTTGACGTGGAAAGTTTCTATCTCAAGATTTCCTAATTTCATTTTTTGGTTTGGTTTGATGAAATTAACTTTAGGTTTAGCGAATTGTGGAAAGTCGGATTGACGTTTTTCTACTAAGCGCATGGTAAATTCGGAACCGAATACGGGAGGATTACCTAGTTTTGGTAAGAGATGAGAAACGGCACCGAAGTGATCTAGGTGAGCGTGGGTAATGAAAACACCTTTTATATTTTTTTCTTTACCATAGAGAGGAGATATGTCAGGAATAATGTAATCGATACCGGGCATGTTTTCGCTAGGAAACATGAGACCAAGATCTACAATAACAATGTCGTTTTTGTACTCAACAGCACAGGAGTTACGCCCGATTTCTTCTAGTCCTCCTAGAGGAATAATGTGCATGGCATCAGGGTTTCGTGGAGGCTGTTTAATGCTAGTTGAGTCTTGTTTATTGCGGGATGGACCGAAAAGTATGCCAGCATGGGATTTTCTATTGTTGCCACCTCTTCCTCGTGGAGCGTTGGTGTTTACCTTGTTTAATGGTTTATGGGGCGTACGAGTAACAGGGCTCTTCGTTGTTGGGAGAGGAGGTTTTGTGGTTATTGCTTTTCGTGTGCCTTTTACGCTGGTTGGTCTTATAGGGGGCGGTGTAGGCGCGAATGTTGTGTCTTTTTCTGTTTTTTTACTTTTTAATTGTGTCATTTATTTATTAATTATTATTTATTGAGTGTTAATAATGAACTAACACCCTGTGATTTGATAGAAAAACTGCTTATTTGTAACTGTTGTCTGAAAATGTGTGTTTTGTCATGCAGGAATGCATTACAAGAACATGTAGACTGGTTACAATTTAGTTGTTTCTTTCAACAAATCGTTTTAAGCGGAAGACGGGTTTTTACTAGGCTTTCGTCTAAGTCGATTTATTTAACTGTTTGCATTGTAGCAGGTACGTAGAGTTTGTCAAATGCAATTTATATTTGTATTGTTTGGGGGTGCGTTGTAAGGGGGATGTGGCAGAATTGGTAGACGCGCAGCGTTTAGGGCGCTGTGGCAATTAGT
>SDBS01006448.1_pt1 | contig 11400 bp, 8 predicted proteins | sample 2277091 | NCBI WGS metagenome assembly SDBS01 (sample SAMN10404972, study PRJNA504765) | marine sediment metagenome | isolation source: marine sediment core GS10_PC15, 163 cmbsf | place: Arctic Ocean: Southern Knipovich Ridge | collected 2010 | reverse complement strand
ACGTATACCTTCTTGCTTGGTCCTGATTCTGATTTCTCAGTGTGAACATTAAGCAGTCTTTCCTTCCGAAGTCTGTGGAGAATTGGATATAGTGTTCCTTCCTTTACTTGCAGGAGACCATCCGTACGCTCTTCAAGCTCTTTTGCAATGCCATATCCATGAATTCCATCTTCATGGCGTTTCACGATTGCTAGGACTGCATATTGAAGAAGACCCCTTCTAATCTCAATACGCCAGGTATCTTCAAAATTGGGTCCTTTCTGCAATGATAGCAATCCTCTGAGTTGTTAAGAATCTGAAAATACATACTTATCCTTAAGGTTGTTTGTCTCAGACAAGATCAGTATCATGACGTCTACGTTGAATGAGTGCACTGAACTCTATCCTGAGAGTTGAACTGTATTCTTTTGGCTCTTCAATTAGAAGAGAAAAGAATGCTGCGATGAATCGTAACACTCCACTTGCGATAAGCATTATGAATACAGAGAGATACTCACTTCCAAAAGCTATGAGAATAATTTGCCCAAAGATTCCCGCTAGAAATGAACCAAATAGGTAAACAATACCAGTGAAGGTATTATAGACAGCAAGGTGTGCGCCTCGTTCTTCTTCTGGAGAAATATCAAAGATGTATGCAGTAATAGCATTCATTGAAGCCGCAATGGTAAATCCAGCAATGAAGTTGGCAATGTAGATAATCCAAATTGACCAAGCAAATGCATACATGATTGGAACAACGAATAATGACATCCGTCCTAAGAGAATCAATGGCTTTCTTCCTACACGATCACTCAATCGACCGAATGGGATTGTAAACATGATAATCGACGCTGTCATCACTGCAGATGCTACTGCTATCTCAAAAATCGAAGAATTCAGCCAGTCTCTTTGCACTACAATGAAATATGGCCAAGCCATCGACATAGCGAAAGAGAAGAACACAGATACGAAGTTGAACTTGCGAAATTCTCCAGGCTGGGATAAGAGCCGATGCATTGGAGGGAACTTACGGGGTCTATTATCACTTCGTGGTTTTTCTCGAATGCTAAGAGAGAGCAATGATGCAGATATTCCGAATATTGCTGTTAGGAAGAATGGAAGATAGAAGGCTTCTCTCCAGACTTCAACAGTGGGAAACAAAACCGGTCCCAGATCTCCAAATACTGATCTTAACCATGGCAATATACCAGGCATTCCTGCAAGAAATCCGGCCGCAAGAGTTGCTAAGAATGATGCAATATTTGTAACTAAGCCCAACTTACCTAGTTCAGTACCTCTGTTCTTTTCCCCCATAAGACCTCCTACAAGTGATAACCACGTTGGAATCTGGATGCTGAAGAGGATTGATTGGATAGCAAACAACACTATCATATCGAAGGGTGTTGCAGCCCACAAGAACAGGTAGACAAAGACAAGTCCCATCATTGTTCCAAATGCAACAAACGCTTTCGCATGACCCACTTTGTCTGAAGCTCTACCCCAGACTGGTTGAAGGATTGTTGGTGCTACATTTCCAACACTTCTGAATGCGCCTAGTTCTGCAAAATTTTTAACACCGTACAAGTAATTCTGCATGTCAACGAGGTAGGTCTGCAGGAATGGAGCATGCAGTCCTAATGCAAATTGAGTAAGTGCCCCGGCAACGAATGCCTTCGCAGGGAGCTTAGGTTCGTTGGTAATTTCGGGGGTATCTTCAGTCATTTTTGCAACTCCTTGGATAGTTGGGGCTGACGGTCCCACTATTAACATTAATTCTTACAGCCATATTGTCTAGTTTAGTAAACCGTCATTGTTATCTATGCACGCATTAAGAATCAATTATGCTCGATGAATCAATATATCGAGGGAGAATGGACAAGGTTCAACTGAAATTAGAGGAATCTGGCGCTGATTTTGCATTGTTAACACCTGCTCCAAATTTCCAGTATCTGGCTGGATACGATTATCATATGCGAGAACGTCTTGTTGCGTTACTTGTTCGTCGTGGGACAGATCCTTTAATGGTCGTACCTTCTTTTGAGATGTCTGATCATAAATCACATACATGGATTGAGGATTTCTTACCTTGGGCTGAAGATGAAGACCCGTATGCAATGATTGCTGATACGTTGGGTTCATCTGATACAAAGTTCTCAGTTTTGCTTGACAATAGTCTACCTCTTGGTATCTACTGGAACTTGGAGAAATCTCTTGGTGGATTTAAGAAAGCCCAATCAATAACATCTGCGATCGATAGCATGCGAATCTCAAAATCTGAGAATGAACTATATTTGATGAAAAAAGCTGGTCATATTATTGATGACGCTGTTATGAAAGCTTTCTCCCAAGCACTACTTGGAATGACTGAACTGGATGTCAAACAATTAGTTCAGAGTGAGATAGTGCGGCAGGGTGCAGTACCTACATTTGCCGCAGTTCAGTTTGGAGAGAATAGCGCATTACCCCATGCAGATTCTGGCTCTCGAGTTTTGAAAGAAGGCGATGTTGTTCTAATGGATTGTGGTTGCTCAGTAGATGGGTACAATACAGATATGACCCGCGTGGGTGTAGCTGGAGAGCCAACGGATGAGATCGAGCGCGTTTACTCTACTGTTCTCAATGCTGAAGAAACTGCGATTGAGAAGATATCCTTGGGAATGAACTGTGGGACCGCTGATGGTATAGCAAGACGAGTCATTGAAGACGAAGGATATGGTGATTACTTCACTCACCGTCTCGGACATGGAATTGGGCTTGAAGTTCATGAGCCTCCATACCTTGTGAGGGGAAGCTCAGAAGTACTTGGAGATGGGATGTGTCATAGCATTGAACCTGGAATTTACTTAGAAGGGAAATTTGGAATTCGAATTGAAGACCTCGGTTGCATTCATGAAGATGGTCTTGAGATTCTAACCTACTCTCCACGAAACCTCATAGTTCTAGATGTTTAGGATTCGGTGTCTTCAGATTCGGTGGGCTCCTCTTTGGTTTCAGAGGACTTTGACATCATTTCATCCATCTTCTTTCTGTCTTCTTCAGAGAGATTCTTCATCGCCTCAGTTGATTGCCTAATCATCTGAGTCATTATGATTGAGTAGACTGCTGGTAGTGCAGTATAGGTTTCTCCTCTCTCTCTGAAAGCTTGGTCAGCTAGGTTTCTTGCCTCTTGCAAGGCTTCCTTACTTACTTCACCTTGTCCTACTCCGGGGCAATCTTTGCTGCTCAAATAGTACTTTTCTCCATTATATTCGAGGGGATAAGCTCTGCACGAGAGAGGTCTCGAATAACGAATTTCACACCCATTTGCTTCTTCATTGAAGAATATGCATGCTGTTTGTTCTGAATCCTTTTTGAGTGGCTTTCGCATCAGCTCCAGAGAGATTAGATCCTTCTCTGATTCTGGCATCTTTAAACTAACGCCTGGAAGGATATTCATCAAATATCCCTGAGTGCTCCATCTTGTTAAGTCACCAAGGGTCACACTTATTGTTGGTCTAATGTGACATGCTATTGTTGTACATTGTTGCTCAAGACATTTGAAATTATACTTGGATTTTTCTGCCATCTCATTCACCAAATTTGAATATATTTTGAGCCTTCCTTTGGAGAGTCTTTAACACTTTCTAAATATCCATTTCTTTCATAATCCGACAGGTTTTTGTACTGATATCCTCGGGAAACACGACATCGGAGTAGTCTACCACCCCGTTCTACTTGGAGTATTCAAAATGGCACAGGTTTCTTGGTATGATAACGACGTAGATTATGTAATGAAACGTTTACGCACGAGTCAGAAGGGTTTGTCTAGCACTGATGCACAGGCTCGTCTTGATGAATATGGTCATAACGAATTAATAGCGACAGGCGGTATTAGTCCTCTACGAATGTTTCTATCCCAGTTCAAAGACCCAATGGTCATCATCCTACTCATTGCAATCGCACTATCTCTCTTTGCAGCAATGGTCCCTGGTTCAGAACACTCCGGTAGTGGATTTATTGACGCCGCTGTAATTTCTGCTATTGTCCTGTTCAATTCTATCTTTGGTTTCGTACAAGAATACAAATCAGAACAAGCCTTGGAGGCACTAAAAGAAATGGCGGCTCCGAAGGCACGCGTGATGAGAGATGGTCTTTGGACAATTATCGACTCACGTAATGTTGTTCCCGGTGATCTGTTGGGGTTTGAACCTGGAGACCGTATTGCAGCGGATGGTAGAGTAATTTATGCAGTTGGTCTTTCTGTGGATGAAGCTCCCCTAACTGGAGAGTCAGTTACAGTTCGGAAATCTGAAACAACTCTTCATCTGAAAAGTCCAGTTGTTGGTGATATGAAGAACTGTGTTTTTCAAGGTACAGTAATCACATCTGGCAAAGGACAGGCAATTGTAACAGATACTGGAATGAAAACTCAATTTGGTCTTATTGCTGAGATGGTTCAAGAGAGCGAGAAAGATATGACTCCTCTCCAAAAAGACTTGGAAGATCTCGGAAAGAAACTCGGTGCTGTTGTCATATTTCTAGTTATTATTGTATTTGCCGCAGAAGTCTTCAAGCACGTATCTGATAGTATCATGGATGAACTTCTTGTCGCAATTGCACTGGCAGTTTCTGCTATTCCTGAAGGTCTCCCCGCGGTTGTAACAATCACACTAGCAATCGGAGTCCAACGAATGGTTCAGAAAAATGCCATTGTGCGCCGATTGCCATCTGTAGAAACTCTCGGTTCAACTACTGTAATTTGCTCCGACAAGACCGGTACAATTACAAAGAACGAAATGACTGTGACTACAATCTTTACTAGCGGGACAACAATCTCAGTGAGTGGAGTGGGATACAATAAAACTGGTAAATTTGCACGTGCAAGTACTCCTTACGATATTCTTGCCGATCCACATGCTGTTAAGTTGATGGAGATCGGTCAATTATGCTCGAATTCTATTCTTCAGCATGAACCTGGCGACTCGGATTGGACCATTATTGGAGACCCGACGGAAGGTTCTATACTTGTTCTTGCTGAGAAGGCTGGAATAACCTTTGATAGTACTCGCGCAAAATATACTGAGGTAACTGAGATTTCATTTGATTCTGCTAGAAAGCGGATGACATCAATCAACAAGGATTCGGAAGACAAACTCGTAGCATTCTCAAAAGGTGCTCCCGAAGTTATTCTGCCCTTGTGCACTCATATCTTTGAGAATAATCAAGTTCGGTTTCTCTCAGAAAAAGAACGTGAATCAATTGTGCAAATTAACGCAGGCCTTGCTGAAGATGCACTCCGTGTGCTAGCCTTTGCCTATAGACCTCTTGACGAAGAAATTCCTGATTGGTCCCCTGAAAGAGTTGAGTGCAATCTAATCTTTGTAGGTCTCCTTGGCATGATAGATCCTCCCCGAAAGGAGGTTAAGGATGCCATGAAAATCTGCAAGAAGGCTGGCATTCGTCCAATCATGATTACTGGAGACCACAAGTTAACAGCTCGTGCCGTTGCTCTCAAAGTTGGAATGATTGAATATGAAGGGGAGGTTCTTAGTGGTGCTGATTTGGATGACATGTCCGAAGAAGAGTTCAATGATGCCGTCATGAGATGCAATGTGTTTGCCCGAGTTGCTCCAGAGCACAAGCTGAGAATAGTTAACGCCCTGAAGGCTGCTAACGAGGTTGTGGCGATGACCGGAGACGGCGTAAATGACGCCCCCGCTGTGAAAACAGCCGATGTTGGAATATCCATGGGCATTCGTGGGTCCGATGTCACAAAGGAGGCTTCAGATGTCATTCTCACAGATGACAATTTCGCTACAATAGTAACCGCAGTGGAAAAGGGACGAGAGATTTATAGCAATGTTAGGAAATTTGTGAGATTCCTACTTGCAGCTAATTTTGATGAGGTATTTCTTATTTTCACTGTCATCATGATTGGCCTTCCGCTCCCAATAACTGCAATACAGATACTCTGGTTGAATCTTGCAACTGATGGATTTCCCGCATTAGCACTCGGTGTTGACCCACCTGAAGAAGGTGTGATGGACCGTCCACCGAGGAAACCCGGCGCAAAGATGATGGACAGAGGTATGGCTTCATTCATTCTAATTGCTGGATTCGTGGCATTCCTTGCATCGATTACTGTGTTCTTGTGGGGCTTGACAACCTATGGCGGGTGGATTCCTGGTTTCACTGGACCTGCTGTTAACTGGGTAACAGATGTATCCACAGTCACTGGACTCAGTTGGGCAACCGCTTTGACACATGCACGAACTGGTGTATTCGCTAGTGTTGTAACATTTGAATTACTGTTTGTGTGGAACTGCAGAGATGAATATCATCCAGTCTGGAAGACACACATCACTCGTTCGAAAGTACTCATTGGCGCAGTAATGCTTTCAGTGGTTCTTACATTGGCAACAATCTATGTGCCATTCATGTGGCCCATATTTCAGACTGCACCATTGAATCTGGCTGACTGGGGTGTAATCCTACTAACAAGTATTCCCGCATTACTGATTCCACCACATATCATATTTGGCCACCATAAGGAGAAGAAGCAGGCACTGGACTAGGTTGGTAGACGCTTTTCAAGCCAGTCTGTCATATCCCCCAGAACCTGTTCTTTTTCAGGTTCATCGTGCAGTTGATGATAAAGTCCATCGTAGAGTTTCCAGGTCTTATCTGCCGATGAGAGCGCATCAAAGAACTCCTTACTCTTTTCTGGATTGACAAGCTTGTCAGCACCAGCTTGCTGAAGTAGCACAGGAACTTTGATTGAGGACGCAGAGTTGAATCCATCCTTGGAAGCTTTTAGTCCTTCAATACCAAATCTTGGTGTGACCAATTCAAAACGTAGTGGGTCTGTTTCCATTTGTTTCACAACCTTCGGGTTTCGTGAAGCATCCTCATGGTTGATATCGCTGGGAACGTATCTCTTTACATTGAGAAGGGAGAGAATATTCCCTGCAATCTTCTTTCCAAGGCCTATCTCTAATGTCTGACTGACTGCTGGGCATTGAAGGATTAAACCATCAATTTCGCGAGGGTATTTCTTAACGTACTGAACTGCAATGAGACCACCGAGAGAAGAACCAAAGACGAATGTTATCTTGTTCAAGTATCGATCCTTGGCATGCATAATCAGATTTTGAATATCCTCTACGAATTCTTCAAAATTCATGACATGTCCCTTCAAACCGGAGTAATGCCCAAATCCTCTCAGGTCTGGAATATATACAGCAAGACCACGTTCTGCAAAATATTTTCCAATCTCTCTGAAATCACCAGCATGACTTCCTAAACCATGGAGCACGATAAGTAAAGCTCTAGGATTATCATTGTCTGGTCGGTAGACAGATAGGAACATCTGAGTACCATCGTAGCCAACATATTTGTTCTCCTTGTATTTCATGGTCATCACTGAATAGATTGAACTCGTCTGCTATTTATCTTGTCATCAAAAGAGAAGAGTAGATGACCCAGCGAGCCATCCACAATGAAAATTATTCAACTAGAATCTTACGGGCTTTGGTTCGTCACCAGAATAATCGTAGAAGCCTTTTCCAGATTTGCGACCAACCCAACCAGCTCTGACCATCTTCCTTAGAAGTGCTGGAGCTCGATATTTGCTATCCTTAAACTCATCAACAAAGTAATCGCTGATGTAGAGCAATGTATCAAGACCTACAAAGTCTGCAAGTGTTAGGGGCCCCATTGGCCAGTTGAGTCCTAGTTTGATAGATAGGTCCATGTCCTCGACTGTTGCAACTCCTTCTTGAATAGCGAAGACTGCCTCATTGATTGCAGGAACAAGTATTCTGTTGACTGCAAATCCTGGTGCTTCATTAACTAGAACTGTTTTCTTACCAAGTTTTCCGGACACCTCTCTGATTATATCGACAGTTTCGTCATCTGTTCCTTGACCCTTGATGATCTCAACTAGACCCATGATTGGGACAGGGTTAAAGAAATGCATGCCCACAAAGAGATTTGACCGCTTGGTAACTGCTGCCATCTGTGTGATACTGATACTGGATGTGTTAGATGCAAGGATTGCACCTTCAGGAGCTGCTCCATCCACCTCTTTCCATGTATCTAATTTCAATTTTACAATTTCAGGAATCGCCTCGATAACGAGATCTGCATCACTCACAGCCTCGCTCAAATCGAGAATTCCTGTGATTCGACCAAGAACTGCATCGACTTCTTCTTGGGTGATTCTGCCTTTCTTAAGACCTCGCTCAAGATTCTTTTTGATTGTGGCAATACCCTTGTCAATAAACTTCTGGTCAATATCCCTCATCTTGACCTCATAACCAGCCTGGGCACAGACTTGGGAAATTCCGTTACCCATGATTCCGGCTCCTAGGACTGTAATCTTCTTAATCACCATAATTATCGACCTCTAGTATGTCTTAGAGATGCTTCTGGCTCAACATAGCAGCTAAATATGTCTTGCAGTTTGACAGTGAAAATCAATTATTTCTTACAATATCTGAAGGTACAACGTTTGTCTCCAGAGGCAATAGTTTCATGACGCTTGAAACTTACCCATTTGTCGACGGTCGATGCTAAGATCTGATCAAACTCACAGAGGATTGGACCAAGCTCAGGTAGCCCTGCGGTTTTAAGAAGTTCAAAATAGAGGCATCTCTTAATATCGAAACCAAAGCAATTCTCATCGTTTTCAACTTCGGTGATCGAGAAGTAGTCGTTGGTGTAGTTGACTTCGTTTCCTTTCTTTACCCACTCAACAAAGGCATTCCATGGATTCTCAGATTTCAAGTGTTCTTCTGTTTCCGACTTGAAATAGTCAAGAAGCATTGTCTGATAGATAGAGCGTGCTGTATCCTTTAACTCACTAAAGGAGGCCCTGTTTTCTCTGAGCACATCATCTAAAGCCATGACGAAGAGTGAGTTGATACCATGACGCTTTGCAATATCATCTGGGAGTTTATCCTTGTAATTATTCCAATGGATCTTGAACTGTCTATCATAGAGATGATGCAATCCTGCTCCCTTATTATCACCAAAACGCTTGACCAGCTCTGTTTTGGTGTGCTCTGAAAAATGGTCAATGAGTTGCTGGATAGGATTCTCTTCAGTCATATTTTGTAACCGCTAATACCTGTTTTAGAGGGCTCTAGAATAGTCACAATATGTGACTCCCACTTGTGACCCTCAATAGTGCCTTCGGTATATATACTAATTCTGAACAGTATATCTTGTGAACTATTATGGCTCTAACAACTAACTCTTACTCATCTGCTCTCAAGGGCAAGAAATCCCGCAGTGCTCAGCGCACTGAGGCTATCACTTACGCTTACCAGACTGTTGTGAGGTAGATAACAGCTGCACTGATTTTGGACAATCTTGGATATCTCTTAGATGAATGAATGATAAAGACCATCTTTTCTACAGGAGCTTATATACTAGGACAGGGAACAAGTAATTGTAGTGTCGATTCAGGACGAGAACCAAGTCCAAGGATTGATCTGCAGTCGCCGTGAGTTGCACGGAGACATTAAATGCCTGTTGGAGAGGCCGTAAGACTTTCCAGTCCTTCGGGACCAGCAAAGCAGCTTCGATGAAGCAGGAACCGAACATCGATTATGGACTACATGTCCAAGATTGAACAAGTTTCGAACAACGGTAGACTCTCATGACTACTTCTGAGCGCTACTCCTGTAGCGGTCCTGGTGGTGTGAAAGTTGAAAGACCGCTCTTAGGGCGGTTTTTCTCCCTTTTATTATGAAACTCTTTCCTATTACAGCAACAACACCTGCTGGCTCTTTGCTGATCCAGAGCTTCATGCTCTGTGGTCACCAAGTGGTCAAGATTTGGTCACTTTGTTTCAGAAGAAGAATATCATGTGACCACCCTATATAGGATTGTGAAACATCATGGCTCTAACAACTAACTCACGAATTAGAAACTCGAAATACGAATGTCCTCGCGTCATTCAGAACACCGAAGCTCTGGCTTATGCCTACTCCTACCGGAGGTAAATCAAATGAACAAGAAGTCAAAGAGAAATACTCGTGTGATATCAACTCGCGCAATTACTCATGCTTACCTTCAGAGGTAGATGACTGTGGATAGACCTGCTCACGTTCCTTTCATGGGTGGTCTCTCCGAAATAGTCTGTAATTTAAACTCAAACTCAAACCACACACAATAGTGTGCGATTTAAATTGTTGCTGTGACGAATATATTTATAACAAACCATAGATGAATAATGGTTTGACAAACAAACTAAATTGAGCTCTGTTGCTTCATTTACGCTTACATCGGACAAATACACTCCTATCTCCGCAGCGGTCCTGGTGTTGTGATCCCAGGATTGCTGCCCCTTTTGGGGGTGGAAATACATGAACCAAAATTCAAGGAGCGCATATTATACAATGAGTCGAATGAAATCTTTCTTAGGTCTTCCAGATGCGAACGAAAAAATTCTGCGACTGGCAAAGATCATGTCAATACTCGGACCTGTCGCTAACTTTACCTTCGTTCTTAGTACGACCTTTTTCGTAATTTTCGTAGCAGAAGCATTAGGCGGTGGACCCGGAATGTACCTTCAGGGCATGGGCCTTGTAGGTGTTCTAGTAGTCGTACAGATGGTTGTACAAACATTACTGGATTATCCAACCGGTGCAATCGGTGACTGGATTGGTCAACGCTGGATAGTTGCCTCGGCCAGTCTTTGTTATGCAGCCTCCTTCTACATGGTTTCCTTTGTCACAACTTCAACTCCGTTTCTCTATCTGATAGGAGTCTATGTTCTTCTAGGTTTAGCGCAGTCCCAGCAGAGTGGTGCTTGGGCGGCTTGGTTTGACAATAATTATCGGGTAGCTATGCCTGGTGATACTGATCGAAAGCAATACGGAGTTTTCTGGGGAAGAATGGGTATGCTTATGGGGATTGTCGCTACTGCTTCATTAATTCCAGGCAGTATTCTTGCAGTTGTCCTTTCAAGAGCATGGGTCTTCCAGTTTCAGGCAATTCTTGCTGTGGTACTGGCAATTATGGCATTCTTTCTCGTGAAAGACTTTCCCGAGGTTACAGCAGAGAGAGAAGGCCGTCCTGATATGGGTGAGTATGTATCGATCTTGAAGGGCGGGGTTGTTTTCCTATTCAAATATCCTTACATCAAATATATCGTGATTGGTGGAATGATGGCCACAAGCTCTACCATGGTGTGGGGGTCGCTTATCCTCTTCCCAATGTACTTCATATACCTCATCACCGATGTTGCAGTCGCGAGTTTCAGAACTTTCCTCTTTATCCCCGGTATTTTTGCTCAAGAACGTTCTGGAATCTGGTCACGGCGATTTGAACCCAAGAAGTGGATTCCACGGTTTAGATTGGTTCAAACATGTGGTTTTGTCTTCTTCTGGATAATTGCTACACTCATGTATCTCTTTCCAGCTTCTGATATTA
>SDBS01006447.1_pt1 | contig 11402 bp, 13 predicted proteins | sample 2277091 | NCBI WGS metagenome assembly SDBS01 (sample SAMN10404972, study PRJNA504765) | marine sediment metagenome | isolation source: marine sediment core GS10_PC15, 163 cmbsf | place: Arctic Ocean: Southern Knipovich Ridge | collected 2010 | reverse complement strand
CTCGGTTTAACCCCTTGCTCCAACGTAGGGCGGAGTCTAAAATACACCGCCGCACGACCAGGAAGAGTGAGATCCTGGCTACATTATCTTCCCCAGGAGCAGCCCGAGGAACCAGCCGACGGCCACGGCCGCCATCGCCACTATGGCCAGGAGCCCCTTCACCTGCAGGTAGCGTCTGCGCCAGCCCCATCCAAGGCTCACGCTCTCGATCTTCATCCGCTCCGCCTCGGTATCATCCCTGCCCTTCAGGATCCACACCGGACCCGCCTCGCGGGCGATGCGGGAGAAGCCCTGCTCGTCCAACAGGATCGCCGCCTGGCTGGAGTAAATGATGTTGGGGAAGGGGCGGCGGTCGCGGCGCAGCTTGGCGGCCAGCTCCAGGCCCTCGGGCGCGTAGACCTCGGAGTACCGACCGGCGAAATCCGCCAGGCGTTTCTGAAGTTCCCGGCTCTCCCGTTGCATCTCCCCGGCCCGTTCCCGTTGATCCTCCCGGAGAAAGAAGACGTCGGAGAGGAGCACGTCGGGCCTCTCCCCGTTCTCGAGGGCCTTCAGGACCTCGTCCGGGCGATAAAAGTGGCGGATCGAGTACCGTTCGCCGTGACGACGGTCCAGCTCTTCGTGGCGTTCCGCCTCGTCGTCAACGAGCCATACATCGAGCCTGTTGGTCAACCGGACCCCCTGGTTTTTCTCGTTCCTTCTGCTAGAATACCAGCGGTAACCTCCGCTGTAAAGGCGCCATGGCTTCGGACCGGATCGTCTACGCCGTTGATCTCGGGGGCACCAACCTCCGCGCCGGCCTGGTGGATTCAGCCGGTCGGGTGCTCGCCCGGAGGAAAACACCGCCGCGGGGTGATCGCCGTCCCGAGCTCTTCGTGGAGACGCTGTCCCTTCTTCTGGAGGAGCTGCTCTCCGAAGAGGGCCTTCCCGGTGAACCCGACGCCGTGGCCCTGACGGTACCGGGACCGATGGACCTCGAACGAGGACTGGTCTGTTCCCCGGTCAACATTCCGGCTTTGGGTGAGGCACCCCTGGCGGGGATGGTCGGCGAGGCGCTCGATCTCCCGGTCACCCTGGTGAACGACGCCACGGCCTTCACCCTGGGCGAGGCCTGGCGCGGGGCGGTGGAAAGCGAGTCGTTCGTCCTGGGGATCACCCTGGGAACCGGGGTCGGCGGCGGCGCAATTCTAGATGGAATCCCGCTTCTGGGCAAGAAAGGGAACGCCCTGGAGATCGGCCATCTGATCGTGGAGCCCGGCGGCCGGCCCTGCAACTGTGGTCGTCGGGGCTGTCTGGAGGCCTACTCCTCGGCCTCGGCGGTGCGCCGGCGGGCGATGGAGCTGGCCAAAAGGGGTGAGCTTCCCGACCTCCTCGAGACGGTCGGCGGCGAAGAGGTCCAGATCAACTCCCGGCTCATCACCGAGTTCGCCCGGAAGGGAAATCGGGTGTGCACGGGGTTTCTAGAGGAGGCGGGACTGTATCTGGGCCGGGCAATCGCCCAGGCGGTCACCCTCCTCGACGTGGACCGCGTAGTCGTGGGCGGAGGCCTGTCCGGCGCCGGGGAGCTGATCCTCGAACCGGCCAGGAGGTCCTTCGCCGAACACCGCTTCCCGACGCCCACCGAGGTGACCATCACCGCGGGCGCGCTGGGCGGGGAGGCGGGGCTCATCGGCGGGACGGCTCTGGCCCTCGGGATTTTTTAACATCTCCACTTTCGGGTGGGATTTGGTATCCTTCTAAATGCGGAACCGACGGGAGGAACGATGGATAATATGGGTTTTCTTATCGGTGGCGGCGTGTGCCTGTTGATTGCCGTAATCGGCATCTTCGTTCTCGGAGCCGCCGGGCGCAAGCGGGAGGACATCCTCGGCACCGAGACCTACTCTGCCGGGGAGATACTCGACGTTTATAAAACGTCAAAGGAGGAGATGCTCGACGGCGCCTTCAGCTTTCCCTGCGAGCTGAAGGGAACCATCGGCTCGGATCGGTTCCTGACGGCGCCCCTCTCGCACAAACGGGGGGTCTGGTACCGCGCCCTTACGGAAAGGCAGCGCCAGGTCACCGAGCTGGTCAAAGACTCACAGGGACGCCGGCAGAAAAAGGTCAGCCAGGTCTGGGATACCGTCTCCGACGAGACCGACGCCGCGGACTTCTACATCGTGGACGAGAGCGGCCGGATGAAGGTCGTGATAAAGGGGGCCGAGATCATCGGCGCCCAACAAGTCTACGACCGTTTCGAGCCGGAGAAGGGCTTCGGCGACAACCGGGTGCTGGGCTACCGAAAACGGGAGTGGCTGATCCCCGACGGGGCGAACGTCTACGCCCTGGGGGTGGTGACCGACGACGGCGGCGAGCTGGCCTTGCGCAAGACCGGCGAGGACCGCTTCATCGTCAGCCTGAAGAGCGAGCGGGAGCTGATGAAGGAGCTCACCGGACGGGTTAAGACCTGGCGCGTCCTGACGCCGGTTCTGGGCGTCATCGGCGTGCTCCTGATTGTGGCCGGCTTTATCATCGAGTAATGAGTACCGTCCGAGGAAGGGGCCTGGATGGATAACGCCGGTCTTTCGGCGGAGGATATCCTCAGAACCACCGGTTACACCCTGGTGACCGAAATCCATCAGGGAAGGGATATCCACTACGAGAAGACCCTGGACCTCCTCCAGGGTGAGTTAAAAACCATCTTCCTTCTGCAGCGGAGCAGCACCCTCATCCTGGGACCCGCCTTCGATTCGTCCAACGAGTTCATCCTGGCGACGAGGATCTACAGCGTGGTGCGTGAAACCGACGTCGCCTTCTACCATCTGGTCAGCCTGGAGGGGATAGCCGAACGCCTGCGGAACACTCACGACGCCTACCCCAAGCTCGATGTGGCGCTCAAACAGCTGATCCACGTTGACCGGCCGGAGGGGGAGGACCACGTCGGTATCGCCGGTTCCGGCGGTAAGCACTGGGTCTTCAAGCACCTGGACCACCGGGGCGACGTGGAGAACCAGGTCCGTTTCTTCATCGTGGAGTACGCGGACGGCATGTGCGAGGGGGTGATCGTCTTCCGTTTGGGGGACGCCGATTTCAGCCTGAGGATGAAGGGCCCGGCCGTGGCGCGGCTCCTCCGGTCGGGTCGGGAGCTTCACGAGCGGAGCGCCCCCGTCTCCTGGTCCGGACTTGGAGATGTCCTCCGGTCCGCGGTGCCCGAGGAATTTTTCAACGAAATACTGGCCCCCCTCCTTTAGTCCACCTCCCCCCTCTGGGGAGAGGGTTGGGGAGGGGGGTGAATAGGCGGGATACGGAGCCCCCGACCTACGTCCGTTGAACTTCATAATACGTAGGGGCCGACCTTTAGGTCGGCCCGCGGGCGGGAGAAAAGACCCGCCCCTACATCATCGCAACCGGGGTGAAGGCTACCTTTCAGCTAATACCCCCGCTCGGGGTCCACGGCGTTGATCAGCTCCCGCCCGGTCAGATACCGCCGCAAATTCTCCGTAAAGAGACCGGTGACGCCGGCGAACATCTCCTTGGTCAGGTGGGCCACGTGGGGAGTGATCAACAGATTTGGGGCTTTCCAGAGGGGGGAGTCGGCGGGGAGCGGCTCGGTGGCCAGAACGTCAACCGCCGCCGCGGCCAGGTGTCCCTTAACCAGGGCTCCAATCAACGCCTCCTCGTCCACCGTCGCGCCCCGACCGACGCTCACCAAAAACGCTCCCCGTTTGAATGCGCTCAGCCTCTGTTCGTTCAGCCAGCGGCGGGTCTTTTCCGTCTCCGGGAGACAGTTGATGACGAAATCGGCGCCGCCGAGCATCTCCCGCCAGTCGTCGAAGGCGAAGACCCGGCTCGCCTCGCGCACCAGCCTCGGCCGTCTCACCAACGCCCAGATATCGACCCCGAAGCCGGCCAGCCGCCGGCCGATCTCCACCCCGACGCTGCCGAAGCCGAGGATCGCCGCCCGTTTTCCCGCCAGACGTGTCTGTTTGTAGGCCACGGCGTCGGGTTCCCACCGGCCCTCGTGTTGTTTACAGACCACCTCGGGCAGCCTGCGGGCCAGGGCCAACAGAAGGGCGACGGCGTGCTCCGCCACCGCCACCGAGTGTACGCCCCGGGCGTTGGTCAACAGGATTCCGCGCTCGGTTATCGCCCGGACGGGAACGTGATCTATCCCCGCCGACGCGAGCTGGATCCACCGCAGCTTTTCAGCGCGCTCGAGCCGCTCGGGGGTGATGCTCCAGCTGAATAATATCTCCGCGCCTTGCAGCTCCTCCTCGAAATGCCCATTATCCCGGCTGGGGATGACGATGATGTCCGGTTCGCCGTCCGAGTCCAGGTCGGCGCCGCCGGTCCGGGCCACCGCCTGTTTGATGTCCGACGCCACCCCACGCTGGGTTTCCCAGTCGCTGCTGACAAAAACGAGGATATGCATGGGTCGCCTCCAAGGTCGTGTCGGTTAAGGCCTCTGCGTCGTGGGTCCCGCGTCCTCCGGCCCCGGCGGAACGGCGTCTGAGCGGTTGAGCGCCACCGCCAGGTTGCCCGGACCAGCTGCCACCGCCTGTTTGGGCTCGTAGCCGCCGGCGCGCAGGCACAGCGTCACCGGGTAGAGCGCTTCGGGAATCTCGATAGAATAGCGGCCGTCGGGACCGGACTCGGCGTCGTATTTCGCCGGGTCGTATCCCTCGGGAAGGCTGACCGGCCAGACGGTGACCTCGACGCCGGGCAGCGGGGTGTTCGTCACCGCGTCGTAGGTCCGCCCCAAAAGCGGCTCCACATCCGGGAGCGAGCAGATGATGACCACGGCCACCGCCGCCGCCAATCCCAGGCTGAACCAGAGTAATAACCTGTACCAGGGCTGGTTTAACCGCATTCCGGCCCCGACGTGTCCGGCTTTTCGAAAATGAGCGTGTACCTGATGAAGTTCCCGATCCTTTTGACGAACCCGAATCCCGCCTCCCCCGCCCAGCCGATGAGGGTCTTCGTGAGCGGGTAGTCCGGGTCAATGATGCGCTCGGTGAGGGCCAGCCACCCGCCGGGAACCAGCACGCGGTGAAATTCCTTCATGGCCCGAACCGGGTCGGGGATCTCGCCGATCACCGTTATCATGTACACGAGGTCGAAAGCGCCGTCGTCGAAGGGCAGGGCGTGGACGTCGGCCACCCTGGCTTCCAGGTTCGTTATCCCTGCCTTCTCGATCCTCCGTTTCAACCGTTCGACTATCTTTTCCTGGATGTCCACCGCAATTAGCTTGCCGGCTTCGCCGACCCTCCGTGCCGCGGCCAGGGTGTAGCTTCCGTAGCCCGGCCCCACCTCCAGCACCGTCATTCCCTCGTTCACGCCCAGCGCCGCCACCACCCGGTCCGGGGGACGGATGAGCCGCCGGAAGGGGTTGTCTATGAGCGGCGCCATCCAGGGCGACATGGGCCTCTTGCGGACGTGCCGGAGGACGCGGAAGGCTGTATGCACGATGAGCACCGCTACGAGCAGGCCCGCGAAGATCAAAAATAAGACGATGAGCCAGTGAGGCATAGCGATTCAGGTTACGTCTGCGGAGCTTTGAGGGTGAAGTTTACCTCGTAGAGCATCAGGTCTACGTTGTTCGCGTTCTTCAGCGCGTAGCGCAGCTTCGGCGTATCCTCCTGGCAGATTATCAGCCCTTTCACCGGCACGGTTTCATCGGCCAGGTTCTCCTGCACCCAGCCCATGTAGCGCAGCACCTGACCGATGGTCGCGTCCTCTGTCTGCCCGCGCTTCAGCTCAACGACCAGCCAGCCAAGCCCTTTCTTGGATTGGGCCAGCAGGTCAATTCTTCCTATCTCACCAGTCTCGTACTCCTTGCCAAGGAGTTGCCCTTCCTCGCGATACAGCTCCCACTCCCGCCCCAAGTCGGTCTTGTCCCAGTTATCCGCCAGGAAGTCTTGTAGGTGCTTCTCCATATGGAAGCTCTGATCCAGTAACTCCTCAAACTTATTGGAAGCCACCAGCCTTTCCTCTTCTTCAGGTTCTTCGGGCTGGTATTCCTCTCCCCGCATCAGTGCTTCGAACTCGGGGAGGTACTTAGTCACCTCGAAAATGGTGAGCATTGAGTTGAGGGATTTTTGGGCTTCATTGGATAGCTGTTCACGCTTGACGGTTACCCATCCTTCAACTTTTCTACGGTGGTTATATATATCCCTGCCTGCTTTAAAGAAGTAATCACCCTTTGTGTAGCCCAGGATATACTCCTTTTTATGTGAATCATAAGAGAGGAGCAAATCACCCGGCTTTATTACCTCTAGGAAGCGCCAGATCTGCCCGGCCCAGTTAGAGAGTTGATTTTCATTGGCCTCCGGATGCTCGTCTTCAGACCATTTTTTAAGGAGCGGTTTTAACTCCTCTTTGCTTTTAATTCGTTTTAGATTCTTGTCATCGAGCCAACCTATGACAACGCCATTATACTGACGAAAATCATCAATCATCCAGCTGTCCCTTCCCGCCCTCACCATCCAAGCACGTTTAGCCATTTTTGTTACCTTCCTTCCTTGTGGCTCCAGCGGAGGCAGGCCTCGACGAATTTGTCCAGGTCGCCGTCCAGGACGGCGTCCACGTTCGAGGTCTCGACCCCGGTGCGGGTGTCCTTGACCATTCGGTACGGGTGGAGGACGTAGTTGCGTATCTGGGAACCCCAGGCGATGTCGCGTTTGGCCGCCTTGGAGTCGGCTATCTCCTCCTGGCGCAGGCGGCGGAAGTGGTCGGCCAGGCGCGCCCGCAGCACCCGCATGGCGTACTCCTTGTTGTACTTCTGGCTGCGCTCGTTCTGGCAGCTCACCGTGATGCCGGTGGGGAGGTGGGTGATGCGCACGGCGGAGTCGGTGGTGTTCACCGACTGCCCCCCGTGTCCCGAGGAGCGGAAGACGTCCACGCGCAGGTCGCCGGAATCTATCTCGACTAGGACGTCGGTGTCCAGGTCGGGGTAGGCGTAGAGGGCGGCGAAGGATGTGTGGCGGCGGTGGTTGGCGTCGAAGGGGCTCAAGCGCACCAGGCGGTGGACGCCCACCTCGCCTTTCAAGTGTCCGAAGACCAGGGGTCCGCGCACGGCCAGGGTGGCCGATTTGATGCCCGCCTCGTCGCCGGACGTTATCTCCAGAAGCTCCACCTTCCAGCCCCGGCGCTGGAAGTAGCGGGTGTACATGCGCAGGAGCATCTCGGCCCAGTCGGCGGACTCGGTGCCGCCCGCTCCGGGGTGGAGCTCGACGATGGCGTCCTCGTCGTCGTAGGGGCCGGAGAGGAGCAGCTCGGAGGTGAGGGAGAGGGCTCGGTCGGCCAGGCGTTCGAGCTCGGCGGCTATCAGCTCCAGCTCATTCTGGTCGCCTTCGCTTTGGGCCAGCTCGTCCAGCTCCTTCAGGTCGGCCAGGTCAGTTTTGAATTTCTCCGCTTTTTCGAGCTCCTGGCTCAGTCGGGTGGCCTCGGCGGCGAGCTTCCCGGCCTTGGCGGGGTCGTCCCAAAAGCCGGCTTCACCCATCAGCCGGTTCAGCTCGTCGAGCCGTCCGCGCTTGGCCTCCGGGTCAAAGGCACCCCCAGAGATCGGCGACGGCGGCGGTTGCGCGTTCCAGTACGTTGCGGTAATCGGGCATGTCGGTCCTTGCGATTTTGAAAAATCAATTATATCACGTCGGCTTTACCGTGGGGCCTCCCGCCCTGTATAATGAGCGGTAGATTTACATTTCCGAACTCGAGGTCAGCAATGAGCGACGTATCCCGCCTGCGCGACGAGGCCGCCGAGCTGCTCTCGGCGCTGATCCGTTTCGACACCACCAATCCGCCGGGTAATGAGCTCGAATGCGCCCGCTTCCTCGCCGACTGGATGACCGAGCGGGGCCTCTCCGCCGAGGTCATCGAGAGCGAGCCGGGACGCGGGAATACCACGGCCCTGCTACCGGGGAACGACGATAAGAAACCGCTTCTGATCATGGGACACCTGGACGTGGTGCCGGCGGGCGACACGGCCAAGTGGAGCCGGGACCCCTTCGGGGGCGAGATTGCCGACGACTGCGTCTGGGGACGGGGGGCCATAGACTGCAAGTGCGTGGTGGCGGCCCAAGCGGTGGCCTTAATCGAGCTCGTCAAGAACGGCGACGGCGGCGGGCGACCGGTGCGCTTTTTAGCTACCGCCGACGAGGAGGTGGGCGGCCGGGCCGGGATTGCCTGGATCTTAAAGAACCGCCCCGAGCTGGCCGACTGCTGGGCCTCGATCACCGAGGGCGGCGGCGAGGTCTACATCTTGGGCGAGATGCGGTTCGCCTCCATCATGGTGGGTGAGAAGGGACAACTTAGATTACGCTTCACCATCCAGGGCACCCAGGGGCATGCCGCGGTACCGTTGAACGATCAGGCAATGTACGTTTTGGGTGAGGTTCTGCGCCGGTTGGAAAAACTGGAACCCGAGTACCGGGTGATCCCGGCAAACCGCGGGCTGCTGGACCGGGTGCTGAGCGTGAGCGGCCTGAAGCGGAAATACACGCGTAGATTGGAGCGGGGGGATGGTCGGGCCTGGTCGAAGTTCCTGAATCTGGCGGGCGGGATGGCCGCCCGGATGCCCCAGATTGTCAGGGCGTTCTACACCGATACCCTTTCCCCGACCATGGTCGAGGGCAGCGGCAAGATCAACATCATCCCCGGCGAGGTTACCCTCCTTTGCGATTGCCGCCTCCTGCCCGGTAGCGAGCCCGAGGACAAGCTGGCCAAGATAAAAAAACTGGTCGCCGATCTGCCCGTGGAGGTGACGGTGGAGAACGCCCACTCCGCCAGCATCTCGTCTCTGGATCATCCTGTGGTTGAAACCGTGCGCAGTCTCCTGCCGGAGTGGGAAGACGGACTCGAACTCGTCCCAACCATCTGCCTGGGCGGTACCGATTCGCGCCAGCTCCGCTGGGCGGGGTACGAGGCTTACGGGTACGTTCCGTTCCCCTCGGAGCCGAATCTCCGGGACATGCCGTCCCGGGTGCACGGGGTGGATGAGCGGCTTGAGCTGGAAATAGTGGGGGAGCTAACCAGAAGGACCCTGGATCTGGTCCGGGAGCTTCGGCGGAGGTAGGGGCAGTTCGTCGCGTGCTATGAATGTAGGGACGGGTCTTTAGACCCGTCCGTTTTTTTGAAGGCAGCCCTCACCCTCAATCCCTCTCCCACAGGGAGAGGAAGGAAAGCGGTAGCCCTCACCCCCGAACCGTGGGCGAATGCTCCTCCCACAGGTAGAGGGGAGAGGGAGAACGTTGCCGGCGGTGGCACAGTTTTTGCGCAGATGAACGCAGAAAAAGTCCCGTCGGGTCCCGTGGTGCAAAAACCTGTGCCACCGCCTTGCCAACCGCGTGGCGGCGACGTTTTTATCTCATCCGAATGGCGGCGACGCGATCCCGGCCGGCGAGGTCCTTCCTTATTTCAACCCATTCCACCTCGGCCAGTACCTCGAACAGCCGGCGCACGGCTCCACCCTGGTTCCCGCCGATCTCGAGAAGCGCCCATCCCCCCGGTTTGATCAACCTCCGCACCGGTTCGGTGAGTTTTCTGTAGAAGCCGAGGCCGTCGGGCCCGCCGTCCAGGGCGGTGCGGGGGTCGTGATCGCGCACCTCGGGCTCGAGGTTGCCGATATCCGGGGAAGGGATGTACGGCGGGTTGCAGCAGAGGAGCTCCGCTGGTTCCGTCAGGTCCTCGGCGAGATTCGCCCGGATTACTTTGATTCGCCCTTCCATGCCGTTCAGCGCCGCGTTCTCTTTGACCAGTTCGACGGCCTCTTCCGAGATGTCGGTGGCGATTATGCGGAGGTTCGGTCGGTGGTTGGCCAGGGCGCAGGCGATATTCCCGATCCCGCAGCAGAGGTCGTAGGCCAGTCCGCCTTTCCTCGGCGCCAGTTCGATGGCCCGCTCGACGAGGACCTCGGTCTCGGGCCGGGGGATGAAGACGCCGGGGCGGACCTTCAATCGAAGCCCGTAGAATCCGGTTTCGCCGAGGATGAGCTGGAGCGGCTCCCGACCGATGCGCCGGTTCACCTCGGCCAGAAAGAGCCGAAGCATTTCTTCGTCGGGAACTACCTCGCCGTTGAGGCAGAGCTCGTGACGCTCCAGGCCCAGGCGGCGGGCCAGGAGAAGCTCTGCGTCCCGCTTGGGCGAGGGGACACCGGCATCCCTCAGCTCTTTTTCGGCGGCCCGGAGAACATCAAGGATTAATCTGGTTTGAGTCATGTCTTTTTATTGACAACGATTCCTTTATTTGTGTAGCATATAATTGAGTTTAGCGAGGTTTCATTTGATAAGGAGGTAGTCATGTACGGATATGGAGCATGCGGCGCTGGCGTTTATGTTGTAGTGGCTCTTCTTGGGTGGGTGGCGCCGGTGATTGTGGCCACAATCATCGGCTCGAAGAAGGGGAAAGGGGGAATCGGCTTCGTGCTCGGTTTCTTCCTGAGTTGGATCGGGGTCATCATTGTAGCGGTCCTGGGCGACGATGTGAAGCGCGATCAGGAACACAAGGAGATGATGGCGGCTGTTGGCGGAGGCAGGGAGGTTGTGAAGGTGAGGTGCCCGAAGTGCGGCGCCCTGGTGAACGAGGGGGTTAAATTCTGTCCTGAGTGTGGAGCACCAATGGAAGGTGCGGAGTTGCCGCCTCAAAAAATATAGGCATAACACAGATTTACAAGCTCTTCGTAACGTTAAAACAACAAAAAAGGGGCGGCCTGCTGGGCCGCCCTAGCTCAAAAACGCGAGTTTAGCCTAGAAAAGCAAAGCTGCGTACTGGAATCCTGCTCCAAAGATGCCAAAATTAGCAATCAGCCAGAAGAGACCGGTGAGAATGCCGATGATGCCCAGTGTACCCTGGAAGGGCGAGATTTTACTGAAGATGCTCTCGCCTTTCTCACCCAGGAACTTGGCAATCAGGCTGAATCCCAGCAGGAAGCCGAGGAGTATCATGACGATTGCGGTTGCAAACCCCACGATACCTGCCAAACCTTCACTAAGCCACGCAAAAGCGCTAAGAAGCTTGATAATTCCCCACACTAAAAGGACAATGCCGATAATACCCTGGTAGGGGCTTATCTTGCCGATGATGGCGGCTGCCTCCGGCTTCTTCTTGATGATCAAGCTAGCGGCACCAAGTGCGCCACCAACTATCAAAATAATCGGAGTTATCCAGTACATAAAACGCCTCCAACTTTTAGGGTTCGTGCACGAAAGAAATGAAGTGCGTGAGTCGTTCGCAACGGAATCTGTAGTATTTATCAGTGCACACTACCCTAAATGCAGTTATCAGTGTATCAGATAAGATAAACGGAAGGCAATCTTTTTTTTCCTCCTGGTTGCAGTCTGCAATTATTCCAGCCTGTTCCTGTTCTACGCGCAAGATGGTAGATAAGGGCGCAGACGTGGCAAGTCCTAAAGACAACCGGAGGATAGCAG
>SDBS01006446.1_pt1 | contig 11403 bp, 9 predicted proteins | sample 2277091 | NCBI WGS metagenome assembly SDBS01 (sample SAMN10404972, study PRJNA504765) | marine sediment metagenome | isolation source: marine sediment core GS10_PC15, 163 cmbsf | place: Arctic Ocean: Southern Knipovich Ridge | collected 2010 | reverse complement strand
AGACCTGGTTTCCTGGAGACCTCATGAACCGATAATTCCTGTAGGACCTCCTGGTAGTTTTGATAAAAAAAAAGTGTATGCTCCGCACGTAGTGAAAAGAAAAGAGACCTACTATATGTTCTATACTGGATACAATGATGAGAAGATATCAAAATGTACTATTGAACCCCTCAAAACGGGAAGCGAGAGAATTGGCCTTGCTACTTCCAATGACCTGTTTGGCTGGAAAAAAGAACCATCTACCCTAATTCCGCTTGGTGCCTGGATAAGACGAGACCACGCTACCGGAAATGTTGAGGACTGCAGAGATGGTATGGTCTTTGAAGACAAGATTAAGAACCGCTATATCATATACTATAGTGCTACTATGAAGGATGGAAGAGCATGTATAGGAACTGCCATCTCTAGTGATTTAGTTCGATGGCGAGATAACGGGCCGGTGTATATTGAAGAAAATAGAGAATACAATCGCTTAGAGTCTCCCTACTTGTGTCAACACCACAAAAAGTATTATCTCTTCTACAGTGGTAAGGGTGGCAGTGGGCCAATGACCGAACCTAAAAAGAGTAGTAGTCACTGGGAAATATGTTATTTTGTCTCTTCTGATCCGCTGGGAGGATGGGAAAAACCTGGCAATCATATTCTCCTGGAAGACTGGGCTTGTGCCAGTGAGCATCCTACACTTGGAGGCAAAAAGCTAATGTTCTACATTATGGGAGAAATTGTCGACGGTAGATTCAGTGCCGGTAAAGTGAGTGATCCGGTTGAAATGAGATTCCTTGAGGACGCTACGGTCAGACTAATTGAGTATGTTCCCCCAACTGTTAAGAAAAAAGAGATACAACTCTTCGAGTTGCCCTGGCAACGGAGAAAGGGACAGACTAGCAGGACCTTTGTTGCTGGAGATGTCATCAGGTTAAATACTGGACAGTGTATCTCCTCTTTTTCATCAGGAAAGCATTTTTCTTTTGAATCGGTGCTGTCATTAAGAGGTGGCAATAGTGCTGGCATCTCCTTCTATCTGGGTCAATATGATAGCCCTGGTTATTTCTTTGACATTGACCAAAGCGCCCAAAAAATCAGGTTCTATAAGATCACGACCAGAAAAGAGCTGCAAGTGCTCCAGCAGAGAGATTTCCCTATTTTTCCCCATCGGCACTACAAGCTGAAGGTTGTTGCCAGGGGAGGGTTCTTCCAGCTTTATGTGAATGATTCTCTTCAGATTGTGCGCTCTGACTATTCATACAGAGGAGGATACTTCGGTGTCCAATCAGAAGGTAAAGCAGAACTCACCTTTGCCGGGGTGAGTGAGTACATATACCCAGTGGACTTCGCATCAGATTCGATTTGAGGAAGGATCTGGATGACCCGCAGAGCTATGTCTGCCCCTGGGTTCCCTCATTCTTTTCAGATTTCTTTGAAAAAACGAAAATGCGGAGCCAGGCTCCTTGCAGCGTCTACTGCATCGCCCCTCCAGCGAAAAGTAAAGACGTCCGACCTGAACTGGTAATCAGTAGTGATAACTCTCATCGGGATTTTGATTCTTAGCAGAGAACCTGTCCTGAGGCCAGGTAGGTAGAGCCAATCAGCGGAAAAAAAGCTGTTCAGTTTCTCAGAACCTGCCATAATATCAAGCTTTTCTCTGTCAACCCACTCTGACAATCTGACCCGGACCAGGCAATCGGTTTTGAGTTTAATTTCCATCACATCACCATTGGTATAGGGACTCTTGATCTCAACGTTGTTGTCCTTATGATTGAAATGGAGATTAACACTAATAAGTGAGTTGTTCTTGCTAACTGTGCTTCGAAAAGCCTCACAAAGACTTGCCACAGCGCCGCCAACAATATCCCAGTTGAAGGAAATCGGGGTGTTCATTTGATATTGGTGGCCATAGGGGCACGGAAATCCGAAAGCTCCCCGGCAACGGGTCGCCAGCTTGTGGTGATAATCTTCATCTGGACAATTCCAATCAGGTATAAAGCGAGTATCAAGCAGTTGTGAGGGTAGAAGGTGAGCTCGAAGGATTCTTTCGGCTTGTTGAAAGTACCTGGTGTATCCCGCCCTGCCAAGTATCAAGCAAGTCTCAAGAATGTCACCGGTGCTGTTAATCTCGCCAATGTGGTCGGTGCGATGGTATTTTTCGATACACCATCCAAACTCGAGGGCAATCTGGTGAAGTCCATTTTCCATGAAAGACACGATACGTTCCAGAAGAGTACTGTCGCCAAGTAGTTGCCCAAGCTGAGCCAGCGAAGAGAGCATCGACGTCACCGAATGACCATGGTCCCCAAATCGGTCCACATGGTAATCTCCCTTTTTGTCAAGGATATTCCTCAACGCAAAGTCTTTGAGTCTGATTGCCTGGGCCAGGGCCTCTTTCAATCCAAATGCGTGGTATAGTTTCACCAGGGGCCCAATATAGCGTCCGAATTGTCTGGGAAAAGGAGCGGGGCCATTGGTCCTGGATCCAAATTCTTGCTTGAAAGCTCTTTCATTCCATACCCCGGTTTCAAAATCGTAGAACTTGTTGACGGTCTCTATTTGCCGTTTGGCTATTCTTAGCGCCTTTCGGTCATTGCGGTATCTTGCTAAGGCATAGAGAGCATGAGTAGTTTCCCGTAGATTATGGAGATCGCTGATTGGAACAGGCTGGTAAGTTTTCAAGTCCAGGCTTTGAGAAAGCCCCATCGGGTGATCAAATGCCATGTATGTCCATCGGGCAAGATCATTGACTGCCTGTTCACTCAGCCTCACTCCCAGGGTATCTTCTGCGGTCAAGAGTGCATTGAGCCATCTGCCGGGTACATGTGACATTGAACACCATAGATTGTGGCGGTTTCGTGGATCCGAACCCAACAGGTAGTTTTCCATGTAGGGGAGATTGTCGTGATTGGCGTCGAACATTTGTTGCATTGGATTACAACCTTCTCGAATGGCCAGCTCAAGATCAGTAGTATTAACTTTAACCCGTGCTGGATATTCTGGGGGTGCTGGCATTAATCGGTCCTCCTCCGGTGCTATTTTCCTCAATTGTCTCGGGCCTGAGAAAAAGTGGGTTTGTCCAGGCGGTCTGGCCGTTTCTATCTATGCATTCAATTCTCAAGTACTTTTCGGTTCCTTCCAGTTGGAACTCCGCTTCTAAAAGCTCTTTTCCATCTCGGTTCCAGATACTCCTTCCCTTCCAATTGTCACAAACAAAACTGATGACTTTCACGGCTGAATTACGGACATACACCTTTTTGCCGTCAAAATCGATTTCTTCTATCTGAGGTCCTGAAGAGGAGTAAAAAAGCCCTTTTTTGAGAGACGAAATTATGCTCTCTTTGTCTAAAGAGGTGGCTTTGACCATAATCCATCCTCCGTAGGCATCCTGCCTGGAAAAATGAGCATCATCTACCGCGAATCCCCAGTTCAGTTTTCCTTTAGCAAGAAGAGCATCCCAGTGGACGCAAGATAGCCCCTTGCCATTTACTCTAAGGCAGGTGGTGTTGTAAATCTCTATTCCCAGTTGACCCTCAAGAGGAAAAAGTTCGTCCGTGGTTAGACCTAGAAAATAGGGATGACCCACGATTACCTCGCTTCCTTTTTCTTTCAAAAGGTCTATTCCCTCTTGCACCTCAAGTTCCAGGGAAACCTCGATTTCTCTGTCCATATCAATACCGATGAGATGGTAAGGCTCGCCGAATGAATTCCTGCCGGCGTTTATTTCAACCCCTGGCAAAAGAAGAAAATCTTGCGCAGAACGTTTCTTTATGGCTCTGACTATCTCGTATTGATTCCATCCATTAGCGAGAACTTTTTCCAGGTGGTCGGTGATTGCCAAAAAATCATAATTATGCTCTTGGTAACTCTCTATTACTCTTTCTAGAGAAAGTTCACCGTCAGAATAGTTGGTATGAGTATGCAAATTACCTTTATACCAGTTGCCTTCAGTTTGAAACGGATTAGGCACTTTTCCTCCTTATGTCCATGACCTTCAGATCCTCGAATTCGGCAAGCCTTCCCTGAATTTCCTTGACCTACCTCATTCACTCATTTCTCAGACTAGTTCTAAAGAAGTTTTTTGAGCTTGATTCACTGCTTTCCCTGCATCTTCCTTGCAGGAAAAAACTAGTATCTGCGCGGCTCTTATCGCCCCAAAGAGGTCGTAGAGACCCAGGAACTTCGCTCTGCCTGGATACAATCGGATAATTTGCAGTGTATTCAGTCAGTGGGTTGAGTCAGGATACCAAATGATTCGATACGTCTATTTTTGAGATTATCGATCCACTTCTCCCTTATTATCCGATTTCTGGTTTCTTCTTTCAACTCGGTAATTATCATCTCCTCAGAGATATCCTCACTCTGGGATTCGTTGATGATTTCACCGCCCGGGTCTATGACCATACACCCTCCCGCATGATTTGCCTTGACACCTTTTACTTTTTTTATTCCTTTCCCAATCGCATTATAGACCGCCACGTAACAGCCATTATCGCGAGCGCGAGCACGATGTATTATTCTCCAGTCTTCCTTCTGTTTTCTTACCTCAGCCTTTCTTTCTTCAAGGCTTGTAGGCCAGTCTCCGAATCTTCCTGCGTAGGGGCATAGTAGTAATTCGGCTCCCTGGATTGCCAAACATCGCGATACTTCAGGGAAAGCATTGTCGTAGCAGATGATGATGCCGACCTTGGTTTCACCAACAACAAAAAGACTAATCTTAGAACCATGTCGAAACTGAAAATACTCATCTCCCGAGAGATGAATCTTTCGCTGCTTACCTACGAATCCCTCAGGTCCAACTATGAATTGAGTATTGTAGGGGATTCCATTTTCTTCTTCACATATACCTGCCACAACATAAATATCAAGTTTGCTTGCTAATTCCATTAGAGCTCGACAGCTGTTTCCGCCCGGAATTGGCTCCGCCTGGCTCACCATCAAGGGATGGCCGGCATGTCCAGTAATATTTAGTTCGGAGAAACAAACTAGATCCGCACCCTTATCTTTTGCCTTTGCCACCCACTGCATAGTAGCAGCAAGATTTTTGTCCTTCTCTCCCACGACACTATTACATTGAACTAAGCCTATGGTTAAGTCCTTCACTGAAATTCCTCCTTTCTTCTTGTCTCAACCGCTGGCCAAGATAAGACCCAGGGTTTTCTATATTATATTCTTGGTCCGTATTGGCCTTATTTCCTAGATCTTCAGTAGAACCTCTCGCAGGCTCTGTGCAAATATGTCCATCATCAAGTCAACTTCTTCTCTGCTTATAACTAGAGGCGGAGCAAACGCTATCCAATCCGGATCATACCTCAATATGAGTCCTTTCTTTAGAGCAGTTTTGCCGACTCGAATTCCCAATTTTGTGGCCCCATCAAACGGTTGATTAGTGGAGGTATCCTTCACAAATTCTACACCAACAAGAAGGCCCTTCCCTCGCACATCACCAATAACTCCCAGGTCTTTGCTAAGCTCTTTCAGTTGGTTGCGTAGATATACTCCCAACTCTTCTGCCTTCTGGACAAGGTTTCTTTCCAATATTTCATTAATGCAAGCAATACCGACCGCACTTGACAGGGGATTGCCGCCATAGGTATGACCTTCAGAGAATGCAAGGTTTTCTTCCTCTCTGCCCCGAAATGCAGCAGCAATTTTGTCTTTATAGGCAATTCCGGCTAGCGGAGCATATCCACCGCTGATACCTTTCCCCATGCAGATAACATCGGGAACAGTGTTGAATGTTTGGGCAGCGAACATATTACCGGTTCTCCCGAATCCGGTTATGATCTCGTCGAATATCAAAATTACATTATGCTTATCACATATTTCTCTCAACACAGGCAGATATTCCTGCGGGGGGGTGACAATTCCTCCCGTGTTTCCAATAGGCTCTATGATTAGGGCGGCTACCGACTCCGGTCCTTCAAGATCGATCATTTTATCAACTAATCTAGCACACAGCATCTTACATTGGGGACATTCTTTTTCATAAGGACAGCGAAAGCAAGTAGGGGGAAAGGCGTGAATGAATCCAGTAAGAGTGGGTTCAAACACTATTTTCCTTCTTTTTGTCCCCGTCGCACTTAAGGCTCCCATAGTGGTGCCATGGAAACCTCGGTACATTGAAATAATCTTATACTTGTTGGGGCTACCAGTTTGCCGGTGATATTGCCGGGCTAGTTTCATCGCTGCTTCTGTTGCCTCAGATCCGCCGCTCAGGAGTTTTATGGAATTTAGGTCACCCGGGGTTATCTGCGCCACCAGTTTTGCCAGCTGGACCGCGGCCGGATTAGTTGCGTGCAGTGGCGGGGCAAAAGTGATCTTCTCTACTTGCTCTTTGATAGCCCTTTTTATCGCTGGGTTGTTATGCCCAATGGTGGCAACAAAGATGCCAGAAATGCCGTCAAGATACCTCTTGCCATGAATGTCTTCATACCATACCCCATCTGCTTTGGCCATTATCAGTGGCTTCTTAATGAATTCCTGCATTTGCATAAAGTCAAGTACAATATGTCTGAGATATTCCTCTGAGTCTAGGGCTTCTGGATTTTCGTCCCATTTCTTTACTAGCATTTCGGTTCCTCCTGGATTTATTCAAAGTGGATTTGTTACCGCATTAAGTGCCCTCATTGCTTAAACTTCAGTTAGAGTATTCATTTAGCGGAATCTATCAAGGGCTTCGATACTACCGATTACTTCGTAACATCGCGCCTCAGACTACACTGCTGACAGACGTTCATGATGTCCCGAACCTTCCATTGGGGCAGACTTCAAAGCTAGACTCGAAACCTTGGCCAGCCAGGAAATCTCTTTTTGTCACTTCTATAAAAGGTAGTTTAAAGCAGTGAGTGCATACACTTTCGCGGCTCTTACTATGTCGCTAACTTTAACATATTCCAAATCGGAATGGGCAGTTGATTGATCTACAGCGTGGTATACTGCTGGTATATTGGCCATATTAATGAACCAGGGTGCATTACCCGCTGTATTGATTTCCCCAAGAGGTAATTTATCCCTTACTACATATTCGTAAGCGCTGCGGAGGGAAGTTACTATCTTTTCATTCCTATCCACTTTGAAAGGCAAGGCTATTCTGGACAAGTTTACTCTTGTCTCTATATCGGAGCTACTTTCTACCTTTCTTATTATCCCGCAAAATTCATCCTCAACATCTTGAAAAACTCTCCCAGGCGAAAATCTTCTCGTTCCTACTATTCGACACTTGCCAGGAATACGATTATAAAAATCGCCGCTCTCAAAAATGCCAAAAAATATGGTTTCCGCTTTCTTCTTTGTAGAATAATTCTGACCACCAACCTTGTCTACATTCTTTCTTAAAAGCTCAATGAGCTTTTGTCCTGCTAATATTGGGTTTACTTCATCTGGTGCCTCTGTCTCATGCAAAACCCTGCCTGATCTGGTAATGTCAAATTCAAATATGATCATTCCTTTGCCAACTAGAGGGACAAAATTACTGGTCAGTTCGCAAACTACACACGCATCTCCGTAAATATTCTTTTTTATGAGTGACTCCAGCGTCTCATTATGACCAAGTGGGGCCTCATGTAGTCCATGAGCAGTCAACATAATGGTACCGTTCAAAGGAGAGCCGAACTCCTTGATTACCCTTGCAGCTTCTGCCATCGCAGCTAGTCCACTTTTCATATCCGCAATTCCTCTTCCGTAGATTATATCGTCCTTTATTTCAGGGCTAGGGTGTTCAACGGGAATGTGGTCTAAGTGCCCATCAAATTGTATTGTTGGCTCAGTTTTATTGCCTCTTAACTTAGCAATTACGCTAGGACTGCTGCTAAACTCATAGTCTATACTAACATCTAGACCGATTGTTCTTAATACCTCAGCATAAAATTCAGCAAATTTCTTCTCGTTACCTGTAGGACTGGGTATCTTAACGAAATCAAAAGCAAGCTTTTTAACTCGTTCAGCATCTACCAGATCCACAACCCCTGAGTAATTTGTCTCCATTTATCTACCCCCCTATCTACTAATCTTCTCTCCCAATTAACTTTCAATTCGATCCCAAGTCTGATTTATTTATTTTGACCAAATGGTTCATTGGTGCAGGTATTCTCTATCAATCCTAACGGGGTTTCCTGAGTATTTAGGAAAATAGCATTTTGCTGTCAGGCTTAGGCTGCAGAACTTCCGGATTGACCAGATTGGGTGGTTCTTCTCCCTTTAGCACCGCGATACAATTTTCCGCCATCGTTATAGCCATTTTATTCCTCGCTTCATTAGTAGCACTCCCAAGATGAGGCGTTAACACCACATTCTTCATCTCTGGGAGCCCTTCTGCAAGTCTTGGCTCTTTTTCATACACATCCAAGGCTGCTCCAGCTATTCGTTTTTCTTTTAAAGCCTTAACTAATGCGGTCTCATCGATTACTGCTCCCCGAGAGGTATTTATTAAATAGGCTGTCTTCTTCATTAAGCCTAATTCTCTTTCTCCTACTAAATGTCTTGTTTCGTTAGTCAAGGGAATATGAAGACTAACAAAATCTGAATTTTTGAGTAAATAGTCCAGCTCAACCTTCTTCCCTTTCATTTCCTCTATTTTTTCATTCTTTGCCAAATCATCATAGAGAATATTCATATCAAAGACTTGAGATTTTCTGGCCACTTCTGTGCCGATCATGCCACTTCCAATAATTCCCAGGGTTTTACCTGCTAGTTCCGTTCCTAAAAACAGCTTAGGCTCACTCCACTTAAATGTACCCGCTCTAACGAAATTGTCTGCTTCTATCACGCGTCTTACTGTACAAAGCAGGAGGCACCAGGTCATCTCAGCTACAGATTCAGTCAAAACTCCCGGGGTATTGGTCACCACTATTCCTCGCTCAGTAGCAGCACCTACATCTATGTTATCATAACCTGCCCCATGGCTGGCTATAACCCTTAAATTTGGCCCGCAGTCCATAATCTCACTGTCTATGATGTCCCCTACAGGACATAAAGCCTGTTTATCATAAAGCCTATTCAATATTTCACGTTTCTTCAATGGCATAGCCTTCGTATTCACTTCTACCTGGCAATACCTTTGTAAAATTTCCACTCCTGCTTGGAGAATATCCCTTGTAATCAAAACTCGCCACTGTTTCACCATCTTTTCCCCCCTAAGAAACAGGTTTTTTGCACTACCTTAAACGCTTCTCTGACTTCCATCTTCAACAATACTTCATTTGGGCTAATTTCAGAGATGGAAACCTCTCTTATCTCCACCTTTCCATCTTCTTTGCCACATTTGACTACCACTCTCAAGATATTCCTCCTTGATTAACCCCAATATTTCCTTATTTTCCCCCTCATAAAAGCTAAAGAGCGTTTGAACCCTTCATCCCCGTAAGGATTTCCGTCCTCTATGGAAATCCAGCCGTCGAAACCTGTATCCTTCAATATCTCAAAGGTAGCATCATAATCGACATCTCCGTCCCCTATGACAGTGTGCTGATACTCTCCCGAAAGCCGATCGCTCGCATGGATGCTTACCACCTTATCTTTCACCTTCCTTAAAACCACTAAAGGGTCCTCTCCGTTCATAAGTTGGTTGGAGGTGTCAAAATTAATCATTACTGCGGTATTCTTTAGACGCTCAAATATTTTCAAAAAAACCTCTGTACGATAGGCAAAATCAGGATATTTCCATTGATACTTATCTCTGTAATGATTCTCTAAGCATACAGCAATTCCCTGAGATTGACCATATTCAGCTAAAACTGCTATTTTTTCTACTATCCACAAAATAGCATCCCCCTCCTTTACCTCCGGATGACGCATACCTGTGGTCACTCTGATGCCGAAGGCCTGTACAGCCTGGGCTATGTTGACCTTAGATTTCATATCTTCAAACTGCTTCTTGCGCACATTTGCATCAGGATGAGCGAAATCAGGTGAACAGGTAAGAAGAGAAACTTTCAGGTTCAATTCCTTCAAAACACTAACAATAGATCTTAAGTTTTCATAGTTATTTGGCAAGAGAGCCGCGTAAATCTCTACCGCCGGCAAAGCAAGCCTATTTGCGTTTTTCAGCCAATCCTTTAGCGAAAGTTCCATTCTTAAAATCTGATCAAGTAATCTCACGGGAATCCAACTTAAAGCAGGTTTTTCCATTTACGCACCTCTTTCTCTACTCCCAGAATTCTCAGAGAAGTTCATCCCAGATGATATTATTACTCATAAGAGGTTGGCAGTACTTTTCTGGTTAAATAGATTCTGAACACCTAAAGAGTCGATCATTCAACTAGAACACAAAGCAAATCTCTTGATTGCCTCTCTTTTGTTCTCTACGGAAACTCCTATATCTAAAAGTTTTATGCTGGGAAGCTTAACAATTTCAGGAATAAGAAAAGTTGTATCATCGCAAGAGTCCCACTACCAACTCACTTTTACTCCAGTCAGATCATACAGAAGGGTTTCGATTACACTATCACCGTAGGCTCTAGGGAAGGAGATGCCCGGCTGTAATTCGTGGCCAAGCGCTGATTTTACGAAAAGCCTCCGCGTATTTGCAGCCAGCCTGAATGCCTCGAAACTTTGCTACTATCTGCATGAATTCAAAAGGAGTCATATCATACTGATCATTGAGCCAACTCTGCTGACTTTTGTGCATCAAAAGCATTTTTTTCTTTATTTCAAAAACATCGGAAATATCCACATACTCATCAGGCAAAAAGTTAACTCCGGCTACTGCATCTCCAAAACAGAGATGTGGGGTATCTAGACAAGGAGGGGAATTAGTCTTGATATTTGGTATTGTGCCCATTAGACCAATATCATTAACAATTTTTCCGGTTGTGTTATGGTCAGGATGATAGAGGTCATCCAATGGGTGAGTAATCACTAAGTCAGGCTTTGCTTTTCTCATCATTTCGATAAATGCCATTCTGGTGTCTTTATTATCAAATAAAAACTCATCAGGAAAGTCCATCCATATTAACTCAGCTCCTATTACAGAGGCCGCGGCCTGAGCCTCTTCCTTACGAATCTTTGCTATTTCCTCTTTGCTCAGAGTAGAGGAACCAATCTCACCGTTGGTGGCAATGGCCATGACGATCTCATCTCCCCTTTTAGCGTACTTAGCCAAAGTCCCTGCACACATAAACTCAATATCGTCTGGATGAGCGCCAACCGCTAGTATGGTCATTTCAAGCTACCTCCTTCTTTGGATAGTTTTTCACCTTTTACTCCCACTTTCCATATCGTTTTCAGGGTCCCGTTGGACTGAAATAGAATTTCGCCTTAGCAAAACGCTGTCGGCTTCTGTGTTCACGAGATAACCGTCTGGCAAAAGAGATTTTTGCTATCTAAGCTAGTTCACTCAGCTTTATCCATCGCTTTTCTCTTGCTGAAATTTGAGCAGCTTCCATCATCTCCTGCACCTTGTAGCCATCCAGGAGGCTG
>SDBS01006445.1_pt1 | contig 11407 bp, 10 predicted proteins | sample 2277091 | NCBI WGS metagenome assembly SDBS01 (sample SAMN10404972, study PRJNA504765) | marine sediment metagenome | isolation source: marine sediment core GS10_PC15, 163 cmbsf | place: Arctic Ocean: Southern Knipovich Ridge | collected 2010 | reverse complement strand
TCATGGGAAGATTATGAAATAAAACCTGGTGACCATGTGAGATTAAGACCAAGCAGAAAAATTTTGGAGGTGTATTTCAGTATGATAATTGGAGATATAATATTTCGGAGAATAAGTGCTGAACTTTCGCAGTTGCAGGTCAGACTAATTAAAAGCTACGTACAAGGTGCTGTTTACTTCTGGTGTAAGAATTGTAAGGATGAAAATGGAGAGCCTGAATGGTTTGCAGCAAGAGATTTATTTGGTGGGGAAAACTATCACTGGGACAATACCCCTTTGATTGAGCTGCATAATTGACACTATGAAAAAAAGAGTGACGATCCTGTCAATATGGCTGGTCGTGATATTGGACAACTTCTTAAAGACGTATTAAATGATGATAAGCGTAAGTTTCAAATTAAAAAGAGCTATACTCGCGAGTACAAATGGGATGGTAAATCTTAATGGCTTTATAACCATGCTAATGCAGCCGACGCAAAAAGCCGCGCGGCTGATTAGCCCCGTTATACATTTAAATTATTAATCATTGCAACATTCTGACTATTGTCTCTTTCTCTCTGTCTTTAGCCAAAAACAAATCATTTAGAGACTGTCCTATTGAAAATGCTTGACTCATATATTCTGGTTTAGCGGACAAATCATCCCTTGTCATTATTTCACCAAAAAAATACATGATTATCTTATGGATACCCAGACAGTTAAGTAAGCGATTGTAAAAATGGATTAATATTTCAGTTTCATAAACGACATTTTGTTGATTTAATGGAGTTACGACAACACATTCCTTTCCGTGAATCTTTCTTTTTGTATCTTTATGGTAATAGTAAAAAAGCCTGTCGATAAAAGTTTTCATCAAGCCCGTCACGCCGCACCAATATAATGGTGAGGCAATTATTAAAATATCCGATTTTTGAATTAATCTATGTATTTCAATCATATCATCTTTTAATGAACAGTACTGTTTCCTTAAACATTGATAGCAACCGATACATTCTCCTATCTTCTTTTCTCGGAGTATTACAAGATCAGGAGTGATATTGACATTAATTGCACCATCAATAATTTTTTGCACAATTTTGTCGGTATTGCCTCCTATTCTTGCTGCACCATTTATTATCAACACTTTTTTCATCGTTTTTCTATCAGATTTTCACGGATACCCATGCATGGGGATCATGTAATTTCATTTATGTATAACTACTGAGTGAAATGCAAATATGAAGTATAGTACCCTAATGTGGGCAAGCCACATTCTTGATTGGGAAAATTTCCTTGCTAAAAAAGCAAGGAAATTAATATTAAGGTACTAACCCGGATAAGCCGGATTCTTGATTGGAAAAATTTCCTTGACAAAAAAACAAGGGAATTGTTATTAAGGTACTAAAAAACTTCAATATTGCAGTATATCAATCCAAATAGGGATGCTATACGTCAAAAATGCTGTTTATTAGCCTCTTGTACTGCTAATTTATTTATATATTACCTTTTTAATTTAAAAGTGCAAGTATATTGACAAAATAGCTGCAATTTCGCTGTTTTTTCCCATACAAAATAACTTCCGGGAGGAGCGCAGGGATAAACTGAAACCCGAATTACTGGATCAACTGCGCAAACGATGCGGCTGAAACGTTATTCCTTTAAAACAGATAAATCCGGCGTTTGTCTGTTTATCTGTTTTTTTTATCACAGGATCTCTGCATTCCGGCAGGAGGAAGGTGTGCTACAAGGGACTCGAACTAAGTCCGGAATAAATTACCTTGCTTTATTCTTTGCTAAGTAATGTTGGTCCAGGACCTGTCGATGTTTAAGAACCTTTTGGGATTTTCTTTTATAATAATATCGATCTGGTCATCGGTTATCCCTTCATCCTTCATCATGGGCAGGATGTAGGTAAGTATGTGGTCATAACCCCATCCGCCGTAGGCGTGAAGGAGGGTTTTCAGGCAGACGTCACAGGTTATTAAAATATTTGACAGATACCCGGAATCGATAAGCTTTTTCAATGCCTTTACCCGCTCGATGTCCCTTGCGAACACGCCCCCGGAGAAGCCCCTGTACCGACTGTCTATAAAGTATTCCTTCCCGAAATTGTCGAACTCAAAAAAAGCGCCTGTGTCACCGACTTTTTTTATGTACTCGATGTCGATTTCGACGTCCACATGGTTGATGTTGATCTTTTTCACATCAGCACCGCCGGCCGTAAGTATATCTATGGTTTCAAGGCCGTTCTGCGCCCAGGGGTAAATGTGTACGATTATACCGGCACCAGTCTCCGTGTGCGCTTTTGCCCCGGCTGTCAGGACTTTTTTTTCATTCGGGTAAATTATGTCGCTCGTACCGAGCTCGCCTATCACTCCCGCCCGCACCCCGGTCCCGGGTATCCCGTTTTTTATCTCCGATACCATTTCATCTTTGATCTCGTCCACTGTCTTTTTGTCCATGTCTTCAGGGTGCGTATCCTGTGTGTAGTACCCGCATCCGGCTATAATATTGAGACCGGTAAGCCGGGATATCTTTCTGAGCTGCTCGGGGTCCCTCCCTATCCCCCTGCTTGTCGCCTCGACAAGGGTGTCGCCGCCCGCCATTTTGAATTCGAGCAGCTCCTTTTCGGCAAGAGAAATATTATCCAGGACCAGGTTGTCCTTCACCGCGTAGGGGTTTCGGGAAAGTACATCGAGGTTTTCGATGCTTACTTTTTGTCCGGAAATAGCATTGCGCGTGGTTTCGTGAAACGGGGTGAACTGGTTTCGTATATCCACAAAGATGTGTTCGTGGGGCGCTATGACGCCGAGGCTGTCAGTATCTTTTATTCCCTGAACAGTTATGACAGGCATGTTCAACTCCTTTCAATGATATCGTTTGGTTTTTCCCGGTAGTATTTAAAGTACTCCCAGGGTACCGCGGGAGGCACCGAGTGGTCGCAAAAAGGTATGTAGCCCCCTTGTTTCAAAAGCTCGGCAACAGGCAGGAGTATTTCATCAATTCTTTTTTTACCTTTTGCGCTCTCGAGCTGCGGGATCAGTTCATTGCAGTTTCCGTCGGTATCCACAAGGATTATTTCTACCCCCCTTTCTTTGAAAAAAGAGGTGACCCTTCTGTAGCCGGGGAGCATGAACTTTCTGATCACAGCAGGTGAAACAAGCGAGCCTGTCCCGTTTGACAAGTCCTCAAAAATGTGTGCCACATCGACAGATACCTCGCCGAGCGCCTCTTCCCATATCGCGAGCCACAGGTCGGTGAAGGTTTCCAGCATTTCTATTATCATTTGGGGCCTGTCGTAGTAAAGATAAAATAGGTTTTCATATCCCAGAAGATGAGCGGGCAGCCCGAAAAATCCGAGAGCATAACCGCCGAGAGCGAGGGGATAATCCCTGTCCCTGTACTGCCTGACCAGATCGCCCCGGTTTTTCGGGAACCCCTGGGAAGGCCAGTACGTGTATTCCCATTTAAGGGACCTTACGCCCGTGTTGAATCGCATGTTTTCGAGGAAAAGCTCTCTTGTGTTCATTCGGTTTTGTATGTTTAGCGTCCCGGACTGTCGGGGTCCACAATCGCGTTCAGCCCTTCTCTGAAATATTTGTAATTTTCAAAGCTGATGTCAGGCGGGAATGCGTGGTCGACATAGGGCACGAACCCGCCTTTTTTTACCATTCTTTTCACCTTGTCAAACTCGGAGTCGATTTTTTCCCTGCTCTGCAGGGCTGTTTTGTCGAACCCGCCCAGTATCTCGAGATCCGGGTAATTCTTACGTACACGCTCTATGTCGTTGCCTGCCCGGACTTCGAAAGGCTGGATCCCTGTCATGCCTACTTCGAGGAAAAGGGGTACCAGGTCCTCAACATATCCGTCCGAATCGACTATGTGGTGCTTTACACCCCGGGATTCGGCAAAATCGATCAGTTTTTTATAATAGGGCGACATAAATGCTCTGAACACAGCCGGGCTGATCAGCGAGCCTGCCTTGTAGGCCATGTCCTCAAAAAAGTAGCACCAGTCGAAATCGATCTTCGATGTCAGCTCTTCGGCTATCTGAAGCCACATTTTGCATAGGTAGCCTGCCATTTTTTTCAGCAGGCCTGGGTTGTCGTAATACCAGTAGTAGATATCGGGCTCGCCGATCATAAAGCGGAGAATTCCGAAAAACCCGATAGGGGACCCGTAAAGCAGCAGAGGAAAGTCCCTGTCTTTTGTTTCTAAAACATACTTATCAAGGTCGCTGACTGTATACCGCCCGCTGAAACTGTCGAGGTTGAGCCTCTCCTCCTTTATTTTTTCCCAGTCCTTTTCGTTTTTTACAGGGAATTCCAGCCAGTGCGGCATGCTTCTTTCATCTTTAAAGTCAAGCCTCCGGACACCGAGGGTGTCAACGAACTCGATCTTATCTTCTGTCTCATCGATCACTTTTTTTTCAAACCGCGGCCAATACCACCAGTTGTAAGGAAAAGGGGACGCTCCCCCGTCGAGATCGAACAAATCACACATCCCTGTTGCAAAAAGCACAGTGTCGTCGTAGCTTGGCATGGGGTACGGGATCCCCGGACCGTTGATAAACTCACCGTACACAAAATCCCTTTTCGGTCCCGTAAACTCGATATCACGGGGCAGCCCCTCTTCCCACCAGCGGGTAAAGGTCCCGCCCCAGTAGCCGAAATCCCATTTCAGGTTCCTTTTGCTGTCTTTAAAGTTCAGAACGTTCAGGAATATCTCTCTCGATGTCATTGTTTGATGCACCTGGGATAGTATTTCTTCACGGGGATAACAGAATACTATCAGAAAATTCCCTGCTGTCAAGTACTTCTTGGTTATTAAATATTGATTAATGATAATAAATACAGGGAAGTTATAGTCATCAGCTGATTAATCCCTGGTGCAATTACTTGAAATTCCCGTTGCTGCCGGTTTTGTATGGCCCGGCCGTTGCCGGAGTTGCCGACGGCAACCAATAGTGGCTGCCTGTCTGAGACATAGATGTCAGTTAATGATGACCGGGGCTTTGCCCTGTCTTTCAGTGTGTATCTGATGGCGGGTCAGCATTTCTTCATAAAGGTTTTGAGGAATGTCGGAAAAGATGCCCATCGCCGTGGGCCCGAAAACAGAGCAGTTGCCGTGACAGTCGCTGCCCGCGGTAACCAGAAGGTTGTATTTGGCAGCAAGTTCCGAATAGAATTTTGTCTCTTCGCGTGAATGGGACGGACAGAAGACCTCGATCCCGTCGAGCCCCCATTCGAAGTAGCGTTTGATATGTGATCCGTCGTGAGGTAAAAAATCAAGCTTTCTCATTTCTTCACAATTGATACCTCCCGGGTGTGCAAGAACGGAAAAACCGCCTGAGTTATGAATAAGCCTTATGCCACCCTGGACAGGCCATGGGGCAAGATCGGCATACCGCACACCGAGCTGATCGAAGGCGTCAAGTATTGCCTCTATGAGTAATTCCTTCTTGTTCTTGAACAGCCCCAGCCCCAGCCGTTTTATCAGGCCTAGCGAGTAGCAGGTGTGCAAAGATGGTGAAATAAGGTTTTTTAGGCCGAATGTGGCACCCTGTTTTCGGAATATTTCCAGCAGCATGGTCGTGTATGCTTGATCGAGGTTCTGGACGCGCGCAATGTGTCTCTGCAGTTCGATATTACCGGGGTCAATGTAGAATCCTAAAAGGTGCACGGGTTTACCTTCATGGGCAAGCGTGAGCTCGATCCCGGGAATAAAAGGCATGCTGCCTGCTGCTGCCCGGGCCCTCATCACCTGCTCTTCGCTGACAAAGTCGTGATCCGTGATTGTGGCGGCATCGAAGCCGATTTCCCGTATCATTTTGATCCTGTCTTCGATGGACAGGTAACCGTCAGAGCAATCGGTGTGGCAATGGGCGTCCAGTTTCATTAATTGTCTCCTGAGTTTGTTTAAGGTGTGTTATTATTCGGTTACCCCGAGCTCCTTTAATTTTTTCAGCCTGTTCTTTGCCTCTTTTATGTTTCTCACCGCGAGTTTGTTGTATTGATCGATCGCGAGTATCTTTTCCCATTCGGTTATTGCTTCCTGATACTTTTTCTGCACAAAAAGGTCTACCCCGCTGTAATAGAGGTTGAGTATGTCTTGACTGAAGGAGCTAACGTCCTTGGTCTGGGCTTTTGCTTTGTTAATGTACTCCTGAACGTTGAGATAATCGGGGTCATATCTCGCAACGGTCTCGAACTCGGTAATGGCTTGCTCGTATTCCCCGTCGGCAAACAGCTGTATACCGCGTGAATAGGTGCCGGATTTGAAACTCTCATCCGCTTCCAGCTGCGACCTCTCCTCTGCTAGCTGCGACCTCTCCTCTTCAAACTGCCTCTGAAGGTCCAGGACCTTTTCCTCGTAGTTTGACTGCTCGTCGGAGAGCTGCTGCTCAATCTGGGCTTTTTCCTGATCGTACTGTCCGGTGAGCGTTTCAGTAATGTTCTGTTTCTCCGCTTCAAAATTGTCTGTCAGGATGGCGATTTCTTCCTTGTATCCATCCACTGTATTGTCCAGTTTCATTATCTCCTCGACGAGTTCTTCTTCAAGTTTGTTGAGGGCCTCCTCTTTTTCCTCTTTGTGCTTAATAGACAGCTCGGAGATCTTATTGTCGTAATCCTGGGTTGCATCCCTGATCCCTTCGTTTATCTGGTTTCTTAACTCTTCGGCCCTCTTATCCCTGAGCTCGTCGACGCTCCGACCGAACCTGTAGCTTAAGCCGAGCCGCATGAAAAGCTCTGCCGGCCCCTGCCATTCCGAATCTTCAAAAGAGACGGCGTAGTCGATACCTATTCCCCAAATCCTTACCCCCAGGCCTGCGGAAAGGCCGATCGGAGGGTTGAAATTTTGCGGTGAAAATTCTTTATACCCGGCCCTGATCATCACTGTTTCGGAGATCGCGAGCTCGGTACCGAAGCTGAAATCATACAGCAGAGTACCTGGAACAGGGTTGTAATTATCCGTGTAGAACCTGGAATCGAGCGCGAGGGAGAGACGGAGGTTTTTCGTCTTCCCGAAATGGAAGCTGGTGGAGACCCCGACTTTATAAATACGGGTATTCTGCTCATATTCATCCTTCAGTTTTATTCCGGTACCGTACACATCCTGGGTGACCAGACCTATGGACAGCCATGGAAGCGCGGGAGGATTGTAGTACGCTCCCAGGTCAAAACTGGCGCCGGTACCTTTATAATCGGTTATTTTCATCTGCTCGATTTTTGCTGTTGCGCCTATACCGAGCCCGAACCGGAAATTGTAGCCGTAGGAGAGAAGTATTTGATAATGGATATAGTTCGTTGAGGCGGTGGTAACCGGGGCCGCGTTTTCATCGTATGATTCGATGCCGTCAGTGTAGATACCGAGTGCCCCTACACTCAAAGTGCCGAAGTTCAACGTGGGGTTCGTGTAAAACCCGGCAAAATAATAGGTGTCGGCAATAGTCCTTGTACCGAATATCGAGATCTCTTTGTACTGGTTGAAAGCCATCGCCCCCGGGTTCCAGTAAGCAAGGGTGGCGTCGTCGCTCATCGCGGTGAAAGCCCCGCCCATTCCCAGAGCTCTGAGCCCAGCGCCGAAAGAGAAGACGTTGTCGACTCCGCCTGTTTCAGCTTGAGCGTACCCGAAAGCCAGCAGGAACATCAGAGGAAAAAAAAGGATTTGTCGCCTTAACTTTTTCACCATAATATAAAATATATCACAATATTTTTTAATTTCTATGTGTTTTTAGCTAAATTGTCCTTGGATGCTACAGCTTGAGACTGTACTTTTAACTATCGGGCTGTCACCAGTCACCGACCAGGTTGATCTCCCTCTCAAGTTTTATTCCTTTTGTCTGCAGCGCCCGGTTTTCAATGTATTTTATCAATCGGTAAACATCATCGGCACTGGCTTTTCCCCTGTTTATGATAAAGTTCGCGTGCTCCTCGAATATTTCAGCGTCACCGATCCTTTTTCCTTTGATCCCGAGCTCTTCTATTAACTTTCCGGCAGGCATGCCTATCCAGCGGCTGTTTTTGAATATACACCCGGCGTTGGGGAATAAATACTGCCCTTTGGATTTTCTCAGGTTTTTGTTTGCCCTGATATTTGATTCTATAGCCTGTGCCGAACCTTTTGTGAGCTTGAAAACAACCTTGTACACGAGAAACTTTCTTTTCTGGAATACGGATGTTTTGTACGAGAACTCGAGGGCGTTATTTTCCAGCCACGTGCTGTCCACGGCGTCCCTGCCCACTTTCAGGGCAAGAGCTTTCTCTATGATGTCTGAAAAAGAGCGGTCGACTGCCCTGGCGTTCATAAATACCGCCCCGCCGGTACTGCCCGGCATACCTGCCGCGAATTCCACCCCTGTCAGCCGCTGCTCGAGGCTTTTGTCAACAAGCCTGTCAACCGTTACGCCGCACTCCGCGGTTATTGTGTCCTCATGCGCTTCGAGTCTGTTGAGGCGGCCGGTATAGATAACAAGTCCGCTGTAGCCGCTGTCATGGACGAGGACGTTGGACCCTCCTCCTAAGATCAGAAAAGGGACGCTGTTCCGGAGGGCCCACAGGACAGCCGCTGTGAGGTCGGAAAGGCTTGAAGGTTCGACGTAGAACCTGGCAGGCCCCCCTATATTAAAAGTGGTTAAAGGAGCAAGCCGGACATTGGTTTTTAATTTATTGCGGAAATTTTTATCTTTTGTTTCCACGGGCGAATTTATATCTCTTTTGGTGAAAGATTTAGTCAAATGGACATAGTCCACAGGATATAGTCCGTTATCTTGTCTTTATCTGTTTATTATAATCGTCTTGAATGCCTACATTTTTACATGAAATATGGCCCGGGCAATCTCAAAGTAGATCAGCAGGGTGGTTACATCGACTATGGTAGAAATAAAAGGGCCGGCGGAAATAGCCGGGTCGATCTTTAGTTTCTTCAGTATAAGGGGAAGCACCGTACCGATTATATTGGCCGCGAGCACGCTGCAGAAAACAGCGATACCGACAACGATCCCGATGAAAGGGTCGGTGTCCACAAACCGGGCCCTTAAAAAGGAAAAAGCCCCCAGTATTACACCTAAAAACCCTCCCATGAAAATTTCCCTGAAAAACAGTTTTGAGAAATCTTTTATCTCGATCTCACCTGTGGCAAGACCGCGTATGATCAGCGTGGCGGACTGCATTCCGGTATTCCCGCAGGTGCCTGTGAGCATGGGGATAAAAAAAACAAGCGGTATAACGGCCTGAAGTATCTGGGAATAATTTTTCAAAACGAATGAGGACATATATGACGCGATCAGCAGAATCACGAGCCAGAGCACACGTTTTCTTCCCAGAAGGAAGAACTTTGTGTTAAAATAGGGGTCATCATGCGCTTCGATACCTGCCATTTTGTGGAAATCTTCAGTTGCCTCTTCGTGGATGACGTCGACTACGTCATCAACAGTAATTATCCCGACAAGTTTTTTATCTCTGTCCACGACAGGTAAGGCAGTGAGATCGTATTTTGTGAGAACTCTGGCAACCTCCTCCTGGTCGTCGGTCGTGTTCACGCAGACAAAATTGGTGGTCATGATCTTTTCGGTTTTTGTCCCGAGCTCCGAGAGAAGGAGGTCTTTCAGGCTCACAATGCCGATCAGAAAACCTTTCTTGTCGATCACGTACGAATAATATATGGTCTCTTTATTAAGGCCGATTTTGCGTATTTTCCGGATAGACCCGTCGGCGGTGCTGTCCCTATCAAGCTCGATAAATTCAGGGGTCATAAGCCTTCCGGCGGAGTCTTCCGGGTAGTTGAGCAGCCGGTTGACCACCTCCCTCTCCCCGGAGGGAAGAAGACGGATGAGCCTTTTTACCATCCCGTCTGGCAGCTCATCGAAAAGTTCTGTCATATCGTCAGGGTCCATTTCCTCTATTATTTCTTTAATTTTTTCCATACCGAACTGCAGCAGAAGCTCTTCCTGGTCTTCGTGCTCAAGGTGTGAAAACACTTCGGCAGCCGTCTCTTTGTTGAGCAGGCGGAACACTAAAGCGCGTTCACTGACCTCGAGGGGCTCGATGAGCTCTGTAATATCAAGGGGTATCACATCCAACAGCAGGTTTTTAAGCTCAAAGAGTGCTTTTTTACCTATCAAGCCCTGGATTGTTTCACTGTCGACCCTGTTCTCTGTTTTCATTTTTCCAGGTTTTTGTAAATTTAACTCCTAATTTAACATAATATTACAATATATTTAATGATAGTCATCTTTATAATACCTTTGCTGCCAGGAGACGGTATGGAAGACATAGATATAGACGTTGTTATCGATATCCTAAGGGAAAAATGTTCCGAGTTTATCGTTCCGATCGTAACAGAAGTATCCAGGAAACACGACCCTTTCAAGATCCTGATATCCACGCTCATCTCTCTGCGCACAAAGGACAATGTTACCAGAGCGGCAACGCTACAGCTTTTCGGGATCGCCGGCAACCCGGCTGAGATGGTAAAGCTGAAAACCGGGGACATTGAAAAAGCCATATACCCGGCAGGGTTTTACAGGACCAAGGCAAGGAACATTTTGAAGGTGTGTGAAATCCTGCTGAAAGATAAGGGAGGCGTGGTCCCGGATGAAATAGACGAGCTGCTCGAGCTGCCCGGTGTGGGAAGAAAAACCGCCAATCTCGTGGTGACCCTGGGCTATGGAAAACCCGGTATTTGTGTTGACACCCATGTCCACCGGATCTCCAACCGGCTTGGCTACGTGGATACGAAAACCCCAGGCAAGACCGAATTCGCGCTTCGAGGGAAGCTCCCCGGGCAGTACTGGATAGAGTACAACGATCTTCTGGTCACTTACGGACAGAACCTCTGCACCCCGGTGTCGCCATTCTGTTCCCTCTGCAGACTTGTGGATTACTGCGACAGGGCCGGTGTCGTAAAAAGCAGGTGAGGACCGGGTTATGAGGTGCGTTCGTATTTTACGTAAATTTCGATGCTGTCTTTCATGTAATTGTCCGAGGTGTCCCTTATTCCGTTTTCCCCGCCCTGGATAATGAACTTGTAGGACGCTGTCCCGGTGGTATCCGGGTTTTTTAATTTAAAGTCAACAGTCAGGGTGTCGAAGCCATCACCGGAAAGATCTTCAGCAGACCTCCAATCATAGCCTGTCAGTTTGCCTGATCCAAGAATAAAATCGCCGTACCGGTAATCCAGGGAAAACTTGTCAAGAGACCTGTAAACATCAAGACTGTTTCCCGGGCCCTTATTGGTTTGCTGATTTATCCCCGTATCAGGGCCGGGGGAAAATCGGATCTCGAAGCTCACACTGTTGTATTCATCACTGAGAAAGCTGTAGGGCATAACCCTGTTTTGATCGCTCCCGTTTTCATCATATAGCAGTGTGCTTGGCATTCCCTTTTCCGTAGCCGTACCTTCTGTGTATGTCACTGATAGCTGCGTG
>SDBS01006444.1_pt1 | contig 11409 bp, 2 predicted proteins | sample 2277091 | NCBI WGS metagenome assembly SDBS01 (sample SAMN10404972, study PRJNA504765) | marine sediment metagenome | isolation source: marine sediment core GS10_PC15, 163 cmbsf | place: Arctic Ocean: Southern Knipovich Ridge | collected 2010 | reverse complement strand
CTCGCCCTGGCCGTGCTGCTGGGTCGTCGGGTGCAACTCGCCCGCCGCATGAGGAAATAATCCGTTCCAAGAGAAGGCGCGACGAGAAGGTTCGTCCGCAAGGTGTCCCACAGTGCAATCATCTGAGCATCGGCCTACGAAAGAACACCATCGCATGGGGCATAAGATTGTCTCGGCGGCTGTTGCGGCTGCATTTTCTGTCGTTTTGGGGCTGGCACTGGCGACCGGCGAGGCGCAGGCCGATCTGCTTCAATGGGACGGCAACGGTGCGGCCTTGCCGAACCCTGCCGGGGGCGACGGTACTTGGAGTGGCACGGACTCTAACTGGTTCAACGGTTCGACGAACCAGGCCTACGACACCGGCGCCGCGCCCCACGACACGGTCTTTGACGTAACCGGCGGGATCGTCAACCTCAGTGCGCCGGTGACGGCCCGCAGCCTGAAATTCGACATCAGCGGCTATTACCTCTGGGGAGACGAGCTGAACCTGACCGGTACGGGAGAAGGCAGCCGCACGATCGCTGTTACCAACGCCTCAGATGCCGTCACGATCAACGCGCCCCTCGAGGGCAGCGCAGGGCTGATCAAGACCGGCCAGGGCGAACTGCTGCTCATGGGCGTGAATACCTTCGACGGGCTGACCGTGCTGGACGGAACGGTCATCGTCAGAACCGATCAGCAACTGGGCGACCTGACCAGACCGATCAGCCTCGACGGCGGCACGCTGCGGGTAACCGGGAGCAGTTCCCTGAAGGCTGCGGAAACTCGTAACTTCTTCGTCGGCAACGCCGGCGCAACGTTCGACATCCAAAACACCAGCAAGACCGGACTAACCATTCGCGGCATACTTAGCGGCACCGGAGCACTGGTGAAAACCGGCGCCGGCACCATGCGATTGGATGAGGCCAACAGCATGTTCGCCGGCGGCGTTACCCTGCAGGGCGGCATCTTCCGATTCAATAACAACAACGATGCCGGGCCCAAGGCACTGCGTCTGAACTCGATCACATTCGCCCCCGAGCAGGAGGTGCTGCCCGCCGGCGCGGCATTCTTGTCGCTCGGAGGCAGCGGAAGCGACGTCGACGGCGACGCCTCGCAACTCCGCACCGGCGAGTGGCTCTCGGCCTCGCCCGGTGCGGGAATCATCGTGGCCGCCACCACGCTTACCGATTCGCAAATCGGCGCCAGCGGGCACGACTTGTTGGTCCTTGCGCTGGCCGACGCTACCTTCTCCGGGGCGTTGCATAACCTGGCAACGTCCAACGGCGGGAACCTCGGGCCCAATAGTCAAAACGGCAGCTTGGCCGTGCGCGGCATTGCCACCCAGACGCTCAGCGGCACGTGCAACGTCAACGAGACCCTCAGCGTGTTCTCCGGCGCGGGGCTCACGCTGGCCGGCGCCGCCGCCATGCCTGGCGATCTAGTCAACCTCAACCTCAACGGCGGCACCTTTACGCTGGACAATTACGACACCAACCTGGCAAACCGTTTTCGCGATGCCGGACCCGTAGAAACGCGTGGCGGCGGGACGTTCGTGCTGATCGGCAATGCCGCTGGCTCCAGTGAAACGCTGGGTAAGATCCAACTGGGTAATGACTTGGCGACGCCGCCCAAACCGCGCGCCGGCGCCATGAACGTGCGCGTGATACACCATGCCGGCGGCAGTGCGGCCACGGAACTCACATTCAGTGAAATTCAGCGCGAGATTGGTCGAGCGACCATCGACTTCTCGGCCCGCGACGGCAGCGGCCCCCTGGCTTTGGGAACCGCTGGCAACGCGCCGCGGATTCTGTTCGGTTCGTCGCCGTCCCTCTCGGGCGCCGGCCTGCTGGATAGCCCCGACGGCGTGGGCTGGGCCACCGTCAATGGCTCGGGTTTCGCCACCTACGATGTGGCGACGGGCATCAGGGCGGCCGACACGGTCTCCTTCGCGTCCGCCACTGCTGGGAACAATGCCCTGCTGAGCACCACCGAGGTGATCGGCGGCTCATCGAACAAGAACGTGGGCAGTTTGAAGATTAGCCCCTCGGTAGGGCAAACGCTGGACCTGGACGGCAGCGGCAACCTACTGACGCCCGCGATCCTGTTGGACGGACCTCACGATTTCCATATCCGCAACACGGGCAGCGGGACCGGGGAACTGGTAACCGCACCGGTCGAGCATTTCTATGTCCAGCAGGCCGACCTTACCGTCAGCGTGCCGATCACCGGTGACGGGGCACTGGTGAAGTCCGGCTTGGGAACGCTAATCCTCGAAGGGGCAAACACCTACAGCGGCCCGACCACGATCAACGAAGGCCAACTCCGCGCCACGCCGGGCGCGAGCCTTGGCTCCGGCGTGTTGGAACTTCGCGGCGGCGTGCTGGAAATCACCGGCGGCGGCACCTTCAACCGCCACCTCGACTACGGCGTCCCCAGCGGGCCCGGGCGAATCAGTTGGACCGCCGTGACCGGCTTGCCGCTGCCTTCGTTGAGCAAGGAAGACCGCGGCAGCGGCGGGTTCGCGGCCGTCGGCGCCGACGTCTACGTCGACCTGAACGGACTCGGGCCCAGCGACATCGTCTGGGAGGATCCGTCCTTCGTCGACAGCGGGTATGCGTTGATCCTCGGTTCGCCTGGCGCCGACGCTCGGGTGGAGTTGGTCGATAACTTCGGCCTGGGGCTTTCTCCCAAGAAGTACAACGCGCGGAAGATCCACGTGATCGACAACCCCAACTCGACCGCCGATGTGGCCCGGCTCTCGGGCATCATCTTCAGCGATTCGGCCGCGAATAGAGGCATGCTCACCGATTTGCTAAAAACGGGCGACGGCACGCTGGAACTGACCGGCAACAACACCTACATCGGCGGCACGATCGTCGCCGAGGGAACGCTCCTGTTGGGACATGCTAACGCCCTGGGCCAACCAGCCGAGGGCGCCTACGTGCTGTTGGGCAATCGTGGCGGAGCGGCCGACGCGGCAATGTTGACCAGTGCACCGATCTCCATCGCACGCGACATTACCATTCCCGTCGGTAGCAGCGGCCGGGTTACCATCGGCACTGCCGCGGCTGGCTCCTCCAGCTTCACCGGCGAGGTTACCATCGGCACGGGCACAGCCACGGCCGATAAAACCGTCGACCTGTTCGCCGAGGCCGACGGAACCGTCGTCTTCTCGGCCGGCGTCAGCACGGCGCGCGGCTATGCGGGAATGTTAACGCTCACCAAGAACGGCCGCGGCGAAGTGGTCCTCGACGCGACCAGCACCCACAACGGCGATACCCTCGTCGCCGAAGGCACCTTGCGTGTTGACGGCACGCTCCGTTGCCTAGACCTCGTCGTTGCCCAGCGTGGCACGCTGGCCGGAAACGGTCTGATCACCTCTCCACGTTCTGGTTTCTACGTGATGGGCACTCTCTCGCCGGGCGGCAGCGTTGGCGAGTTGACCGCGCTGGGCTTTTTGGCGTTTGCTGAAACGGCCACGTATCAGGTCGAGATAGGCGGTAACCTCAACGATAAGCTCCTCCTCGACAACGAAACCCGCGGGGTCCCGGGCTACAGCGAGGCGATTCTCTCCGGATCGCTCAGTGTGCAAGGGCTCAGCCCGATCACGAACGACTCCGGTCAGGCGGTCTGGGGCGACCAGACGCTCTCGATCATGGAACTGACCAACCCGGATGATGAAGGCGGCTTCTTCGCGGAATTCGGCTTCGGATTCGGCGGCACCATTCCGGAATCCTATGCTGTGGCGGGCGCCGGCTCGGCCGATCAGCCGGTTCCCAATCAAGGAACCGATTTGGGCAACGGCATGTGGTTCGGCAAGCTCAGCGACGCCGAATTTGACGGGGCCGTTTGGAATAACGTGGACGACGGTGTCTACTATGTCGATCGGCCCGATCCGGACGAGTCCGCCACGGCTGTCGAGATCGGCGTCTTCCAAGCCGCCCCTGGCGACACCGACGGCAACCGCAAGGTCGAGGGTCAGGATATTCTCAACATTCTCCAAGCCGGACTGTTCGGTGACGGCGTAACGCCTGAAGCGAATTGGGGCACTGGTGACTTCAACGGCGACCACAAGATATCCGGCGAGGATATTCTCGCCTTGCTAGGTACTGGCCTGTTCGGCGACGGGACCTACCCCGACTCCGCCGCGGCCGCTGCGACGGGAGCCGACGTCAAACTGATCGTCACCGCCGACGGCCTGGTGATCGACACGGACGGCGCCACCGTGACCGGCTTCGTGCTCAATTCCAAGTCGGGCATCCTCACCGGCGACGACGCCGAGAATATCGGCCTGTTCCAAGAGGACACCGACGCGACCATCAGCGGCACGTTCGCCATGTCACTGCGGGGCGAGCACGCGCTAGGTGATGTGATTAGTAAGACGGACGTGGACCTCGGCGGCGACCTCAGCTTGGCCTACACCATCGCCGGCGTGCCCGGTGTGTTCACCGCCAGCGTCGTAGTGCCCGAGCCGGGCACACTGATGTTGGTGCTTAGCGGCCTGATCGCTTTGCTGATCTGGCGACGGCGGAAGTAAAAAAGTAGGGTGCGTGAAACGCACCGATGCACACCACAAGCTCAGGGGTTGCAACCCCCGGGCTTTTCACGCACTGCTATCATAATGACACCCCCATCAATGGCTATTTGTCGCCCCAATTCCTCCCCCGTCGGGCCAATTTCGACTTTTTTTCACATTTTTTGCGGGGGGGGGGGGCAAAACGGTTGCATTTTTCTGGATTTGTGATAGGCTATGCTGATATTCAGAGTTATGGGCTTTGACAAGCTTGTGCCGCATGCACAACGCCCAGCGATTACTTTAGATACTTAGATAGCAAGCGAGGCAGCGTACGTAAGAGGGAAGCGCCACCCAAGAGGGAAGCGCCACCCAAGAGGGTAGGCGTTTTTTTGCTTCTTGGACACCTTTTGAGTTGGTTTTACGTGTACTCTTCGAAGGAGAAAGTAATGTTTGTGAAAAGAATTTCGTTCTGTATTTTGGCGTTGACCCTGCTATTGGGCACCTCGGCCCAGGCGGAGAATCTCGTCGCGAACCCCAGTTTTGAGGACGGATTTGATGAATTCGGTGGTCTACTCGGCGGCTGGCTCTCGTATGGCGGTTGGGTCCTTGATGGTGACGTCACTGGTGATCCAGGTGCAACCGATGGCCATTGGTATGCGTATGCTGGCGGCACTGGTATCACCGCTGCTGGGCTCTATCAGATGACCGGGCAAGTGGTTGCTGCTGCAGGGGAACAGTATACCCTGACCGTGGATGTCACGGATCTCCTTGGTGGTTTTGAGTTGCATGCACGGGCTTTTTATCTCGACCCTGCAGTCGTCTACCTTGATGATGGATTTCTGCCTGCCGACATGTGGACGGGATCGCCGATTGAACTGTCAGTGCCAATTACAACTACGGAGGCGTCAGTTGGCTACACTCTTGGCGTAGACATCTATGGTGGAGGACCAGGAGGTTGGGGCCACTTCGACAATGTGCGGCTTGAGCTTGTTCCCGAGCCGTCTACATTTGTTTTGGCCGTTTTCGGCCTGCTCGGCTTGGCCTTCTGCGGTCTGCGTCGAAGGAAACGGTAACCCTTTACGGAGAATTGACGGACAGGCATATTTGACGGACAGGCATATTTGACGGGATAACAGGATGGACAGGATGAAAGACCAAGGCTTCTCTTTTATCCTGTCAATCCTGTCCCAAACCATTAGTCTGCGAACGCTTACAAAAACTCTTCAAAAACTCTTACTTCCTAATTCCCGTCTGATCCCACGGTCTTCCTTGTCACAAGAAGGAGTTGCGTTATGAGATGTATTAGCCGCGTTTGGGCAGTTGCCCTGTCTTTAGTAATCGCTGCCGGGCTGGCAGCCACGGCCACCCCGGCGTCGGCCGCGGTGGTGCTGGTGGACGGCGTGGCCGATCTGGACCTGACCAATGTTGTCAAGGCCATCAACTTCGGTCCGACCTTCGATGTGAACGGTGGTGTCACCACCAACCAGACAATCGGTACTACAACCTTCCTGGTGTCGGATTTCGGATCCACGGTGGATGATGTAGCCAACACCGCGCCGAGTAGCGCTTTCACGGGGCAGTGGGTCTCGACCGCACCGGATTTCGGGGTAACGACCGACGACATTGCGTTGGCGGATGTTTTTGGCTCGTCGATCTACAGTCTTGGCGGGACCTATGACATTGACGTAGCCCTGACAAATGGGACATACAAGGTGCAACTCCTGCTGTACGAGGCCTGGAACGGATTAGCCAATACGACAGACATGACCGTCGAGGGCTTGACGACAAGCGCTTACAACATGTGGACGGAACAGGGCGGCGTGAATACTCAGGCATCCGTGCTGACCGAGACGGTCATGGTTGTAGACGGCAACCTCGACATCAACCTGCTGAGGATTGCGGGGGGAAATGCACATCTCGGCGGGCTGATTATTTCGACTTCAGCCGCGATCGTCTCGTTGGACTGGGACGGACACGACGGCTCTTGGGGGGAAACCGACGACCCGTTGCATGCCGGCGCTTCGCACTGGATCGGCGGGCCGGGCAATGCGATCCCCACTGACACTATTGCGGCCGTGATCGACAGCGGCACGGCAACTGTGGACCTGGCGGACCGCACGGCCAAGACCCTGACCGTCAATGGCGGTGGAGTCGTGATCGCCGACGGTCGCACTCTGGGCGTCGCCAATAATGTGGACGTGGCCCCCGCCGGCCTGATCAGCCTTGGCAACAACGCGACACTCAGCGCAGGCGGTCCGGTGAACATCCAGTCGACTGTCGGCCTGACGCTCGGCGCCGGCGCCACGGTGATCGCCGGCGGCGGCTCGATCAACTCGCTGGTGACCGGCGGCGATGCCACCATCGACACCGGCGCGGACATGGACCTTGGCAGCCTCAACGCCGCGGCCGGCAAGTTCACCAAGGCCGGTGCGGGAATGCTCTCGCTGGGCGAGGGTGGCATTACGGCCGGGGCCGCCACGACCTTCGAAATCGCCGCAGGCACGCTGAAAACCGTGGGTGCGACTCCATTGGACGAGGTGACGCAACTGATCCTCTCCGGAGGCACTCTTAGCGTCGACCTCCCACCGACCGGCCGGATCTTGGACGAGGTGGCCGATCTGGACCTGACCAACGTGATCAAGGCCATCACCTTCGGCGACCCTTACGGCGTCAACCTCCCCGACTGGGGTCCCCCGACAACGGACCAGATCGTCAGCGGCATAACGTTCAAGGTGGCGGGTCCCAGCGAAACGGTGGATGGTGTAACCAACACCGCGGCGAATTGCGTTCCCTCGGGGGCGTGGGCCTCGACTTGGCCAGATTTCGGGGTAACGGCCGACGACATTGCGTTGGCGGAAGTTTTTGCCTCGTCGATCGATGATTGGGGCGGGACCTATGACGTTGACGTAGCCCTGGAAAACGGGACATACAAGGTGCAACTCCTTCTGTACGAGGCGTGGAACAATACAGGCAGAATTGTGGACATAACCGTCGAGGGCTCCACGACAAGCGCTTACAACAAGTGGACGGAACAGGGCTTCACTAATACTCAGGCATCCGTGCTGACCCAGACGGTCCTGGTTGAAGACAGCAACCTCGACATCGACTTGCGGAACGTTGGGGTGGCGAATGTACATCTCGGCGGGCTGATTGTCAGTCAGGCGGCCGCACGCGCTGCCCTCGCACTCGGTTTCGACGGCCTGGACGTACGGGTCACGCAGGACGGGTCCACCTTGGACATCGATCACGAGGGCGACGTCCTCTTCGGGGCGCTGAGCATGGAGCAAGGCATCCTCACTACCACCGGCCTGGCTCCTAACATCATCTTCGACGGCGGCACCACGGTTCCTCCGGGGACCACGGGCTTGATCGGCTTCGACCCGCAGGTGCCCACCGACTATGGAACCATCGACGTGGGCGGCTCGGACGTGACGATTGCCAAGGGCGGCCCCAGCACCTGGACGATCTCGTCTGAGGATGGCACTCGCCCGATCAACCTCGGCGCCGACGCCGATTGGGAAGTGCAAGGCGGCACGCTGAAGCTGGAAGGCACCGATACGCTCTACGGCAAACCGGTCACCGTCGTCTCCGGGGGTACGCTCTTAGTCGATGATTCTGCCCCTTTGGGCGCGTCTCCTCTGATCCTCTCCGGAGGCACTTTTCGCGTCGACTTCGGTCTGCGCGGCCAAATGGTGGACGAGGTGGCCGATCTGGACCTGACCGGCGTGATCAAGGCCATCAACTTCGGAGACCCGGACGGCAACACGGGTGACGGCGGCGAACTTCCCCCTACAACGGACCAAACCGTCAACGGCATCTTGTTCATGATGTCGGGTGAAAACACAACGCTGGATGGCGTGACCAACTACGCAACAGGGAGCGCTGCCACGGGGTTTCATGGGGGGGCTTCCCCGGATTTCGGGGCAACTGTCGACGACATTGCCTTGGCGGAAGTGTTTGGCTCGTCGATTCTCGATTTTGGCTTGACCTATGACGTTGACGTAGCCCTGGAAAACGGGACATACAAACTGCAACTCCTGCTGTACGAGGCGTGGAACAATGATCCAAACACAACCATGGACATAACCGTCGAGGGCGCCACGACAAGCGCTTACAACATGTGGACGGAACAGGGCTTCACTTTCGATCAGGCATCCGTGCTGACCCAGACGGTCCTGGTTGAAGACGGCAACCTCGACATCAACCTGCAGAGGGTTTGGAATGGGAATGTACATCTCGGTGGCCTGATTATCAATCAGGCGGCCGCACGCGCTGCCGCCGCACTCGGTTTCGACGACGTGGACGTACAGGTCGCGCAGGACGGGTCCGCTTTGGACATCGATAGCGAGAGCGACGTCCTCTTCGGCAATTTGGAATTGCAAAACGGATCGCTGATTACTACGGGCGCAGCACCGAGTATTTCCTTTGCCGGGACCGAGATTGCCGCCGGCGCCACGTCGGTCGGTTTTAATACTCAGGTCGACACCTATCCCGGCCTGCTTGCAAACCTCTCGGCCGAGATCCTGACAATCACCAAAGCGGGCCCCGCCACGTTGCACTTGAATGCAGGTTCCAGTGGTCTCGGGGTCGACGCCACGATCGCCGTGCAGCAAGGCGCTCTGGTCGTCACGCCCGGGCCGGCGAAATCCGGCCCGTTGGGCGACGCCACCTTGCAGCTTAGCGGCGGCGATCTGGTCCTGGCAGGGGCCACCACCGACGGCGCCGTAACTTACGACAACCCGGTCGAAGTTCTGGTCGATAGCGTCTTGACCGCCGGTGCGGGCGGCGGCGGAGGCTTCGGAGGCGGCGGAGGCGGCCGCCAGGTCGCTAGCGCCCTGACCACCGGTGTGGACGTGACGCTCAACAGCGACGTGAACCTCAACGACAACTCGCTGGCCTTGCGGTCCACCGACGACTACACGCTGACGGTTGCCGGCAACGTTACCGGCGCCGGCGGGATTGCCGGCGGGATTAGCGTGGCCGAAGGCGACGTGACGCTCAGCGGCGGAGGTGACCTCGGCACGATGACAGTCACCGGAGGAACGTTGAACCTCGACGCTGACGTCAACGTCGCCGATTCTCTCGTGTTGGCGGATATTAGTTTCACGATCAGCGAAGGCGACACTTTTGCCGTCGGAGGATCGGCTACTGTGGCCGGGGCGGATCTTACGCTCAGCGGCGGTACGCTTGACATCGTCGGCCCCGGGTTCGGCGTCGGTCCTCCGGAGTCCTGGATCGTAGACGAGGTGAGCGACCTCATCCTCAACGGTGTGGTCAGGGCCATCAACTTCGGCGACCCAGACGGCAACACAGGTGACGGCGGCGAACTTCCCCCTACAACGGACCAGACCGTCGCCGGCGTATTGTTCATGATGTCGGGTGAAAATACAACGGTGGATGGCGTGACCAACTACGCGACGGGTAGCGCTGCCACGGGGTTCTGGGCGTCGACTTCTCCAGTTTTCGGGGCGGCGGCCGACGACCTTGCGTTGGCGGAAGTTTTTGCCTCGTCGATCTTCGATGCCGGCGGGATCTATGACGTTGACGTAGCCCTGGACAACGGGACCTACGGGGTGCAACTCCTTCTATACGAGGCGTGGCAACAACCATCAGTTACGATAGACATAACCGTCGAGGACTTGACGACAAGCGCTTACAACATGTGGACGGAACAGGGCAGCGGTACTACTCAGGCATCCGTGCTGACCCAGACGGTGGACGTTGCAGACGGCAACCTCGACATCAACATGCTGAGGATTGCGGGGGGGAATGCACATCTCGCCGGGCTGATTATTACGTCCGGCGCGACCGAGCCTGTCAGCACACCCGGCACCAATATGATCGTGACCGCCGATAGCCGGATCACCTCGCCCGGCCAACAAGTCACGCTGGGCGACCTGACCGTCGCCGACGGCGTGAAGCTGGTGGCCGACCTTGCCGTCGGGCTGAGCGTGGAAAACTTGAACCTCGGCAACGGCGCCCGGTTGGGGGAGTCCGGCGATCCGGGAATCCCTTGCGAACTGTACGTCAGCGGTCAGGTCAACGTCGGCAATAGCCCGGGCACGGCGTTCATCTTCGGCTCGCTCGAGTTCGACGAAGTTTCCGCCACGCTTAACATCGATATCGCAGGCGATGCCCACGACAAGATCGAAACCGACGGATCCCCGTCCACTCTCGCCGACATCTTCGTCGGCGGCAGCTTGGCCGTCACCGGCCTTGGGCCCATGACCACCGGCGGAAACGCCACCTGGGGCGACAAGAGGCTGACGGTCTTGGAAATCGTCCAAGAGTTTTACGAGGGCGGCGGAATCCTTGGCGAGTTCGGTGAACTGGAGGGCACGACGATCCCGACCTCCTACGGCATCGCCGGCACGTTGCCTAACGAAGGCGACTACCTGGGCGCCGGCATCTGGTTCGGCAACGCAGGTGACGGTGCGGCGGTCGAGAGCGGCGTCTACTATAGTTATCTGACCGTTGACATCGGCGTCTTCCAAGCCGCCCCGGGTGATACCGACGGCAACCGCAAGGTCGAGGGTCAGGACATCCTCAACATCCTCCAAGCCGGCCTCTTCGGCGACGGGGTAACACCGGAAGCCAACTGGGGCAACGGCGACTTCAACTCCGATAGCAAGATTTCCGGCGAGGATATTCTCGCCCTGCTAGGCACGGGCCTGGTCGGCGACGGAACCTATCCCTACTCTGCCGCAGCAGCCGCTACGGCCGACGTCAAGCTGGTTGTCACCGGCGATGGTCTGGTGATCGACACCAACGGCGCCACGGTAACTGGTTTTGTGCTCAGCAGCGAGTCGGGCATCCTCACGGGTGACGATGCCGACAATCTCGGCCTTTTCCAAGAGGACACCGACGCGGTGATCAGCGGCACGTTCGCCATGTCTCTCAAAGGCGAGCAC
>SDBS01006443.1_pt1 | contig 11411 bp, 11 predicted proteins | sample 2277091 | NCBI WGS metagenome assembly SDBS01 (sample SAMN10404972, study PRJNA504765) | marine sediment metagenome | isolation source: marine sediment core GS10_PC15, 163 cmbsf | place: Arctic Ocean: Southern Knipovich Ridge | collected 2010 | reverse complement strand
CTGCTCTTCCCTCAGATTTGCTCTTCTTGTATAGGTTCCAGTATTGGTTACACTGACCCATTCGAATCATCCCAGCACAAGCTCGCATGAACCCAGTTGCGCTGAGGGATTCCATCTCATGCCTAATCGGGCAGACATGAACTCTGGACACCATAGTTGTAGCAGTCAGGTTTGGGTCAACCCCACGTAGGACTTCGAGCTCGGACTCGAAGACCTTGGACTGTGAGTGGGTTCGTGTTAAAGCAAACAAGCGTGATGAAGTGTCCTTTGCTCGGGAAGCAAGATAGCCGGACAAAACTGCCACGGTTTTTCCAATGCCACAATCTGCGGACAAGAGACCTACTGTTTTGGATGAGAATGCTTCAACTGCCAGATTGACCGCCTTTTCCTGATGTAACCTAGGAGTATAGGGAAAATATGCTAGCGCGTCATTCGTGGCTGTACTCACTCATTCACTCCTCCACTCGTAGAAGATCTTCACTCCTGTGAATCGTAAATCGCAGTGAGAAATACTTTCGAAGGATTCGCTGATAGCGCCACATCAATTCGTTCGAATCAAAGTGAGGTTCCTTGTTGCCCATCTTCTCGACGATTTCTGGACTGAATCCTTTTTGTCTAGCGGCCTTCCAAAACCAGACTTCAACTTCTGTCATTGTAGAGAAGAGGTGCTCTAATGAATCCTCAATAATGGTCATCAATAGTTGTACCGTCTTCTTAGGATCGTCAGGGAGCTCGGAGACCTTCATGGAGGTTGGTAAATAAACTGCGATGCCTTCCGTACTGTCCAGGTACACTTCGCGAGGTACACCCTTATTCCCACGTAAGGTTTCGAGTAACGAGAGGATGCGAGGTAACTGTGAAAGAATAGGCCTGTTGATATCAGGGTCTCTCCAGTTCACTCTTGTGACCACGTATATCTCTGGGTCAGGACCGTCACAACGTTCTAGGACTGTGATACGATGAGAGGTTTCTCTAAGAAGTAGATTGACCAAATTGATCATCGAACTCCTTGGGACATTGGGTTTTATTTTCTGAACCCACATTGAATCATCTGCTATATTTTCTGAACTTGTCATTATTCGTGCCTCCTTTGGATACTAATACTAATTCCGTCGTTTACGATGAGCCCCTCATTCTCCAGAGTATCATAGAACTTCATTGCACGACCAAGGTCTATTCCATCTTCACTGTTCTCTGTCACCAGTCATCCTCCTCCACAGGTGTGAGAACACCATCCGTTTCATTGACGTGACCTGCCTCCACCAGTTGTCTGATGAACCGTCGCACCTTATCGAGATCCATCTGGGCCTCTATACACTCCTCCATGACCCTCTTCCGGCTTACACCCCGCCCGCGGTTGAGGTCGCTCAGGTCTGATATGACGTTGAACACCCTCCTCCTCACCCCGAGACCGTGTCTACTCTTGGGGAGGGACTCTGTAGATCTCTGTTTCAGGAGCATCTGTTGGACCGCACGGGTTGCGTCCTCCACTGACCTGACATACTTCATGTTTGGTGTGGGTGACAATATCCCTGAACAGAGGTTACAGGGGCAGTCCTCGTCCTCGCCATGGACCTGCCTATACCCTGTGTACCCACAGTGTGGGCACCTGTACACCCTGAGGGTCTGCTTCCCGGAGCTCACTCTTCAGACTCCTCCTCCATAGCCTTTTCCTCCCCTTCCGCGTCAAGAGGACCGAGCCTTTCTAGTATCATCTCCACGGTGTCTTTCTTCTCTTGTGTAGTGGCATACATTCCACCCCACCCTATGTGGTACTCGTAATCGAACTCCGGTACTCCGGCGTTGTCGCGCAGTGTTATCTTCCGCTTCTTGTCTTTTGTAGCACGGGTGAAGAACCTGTAATCTGATGCATGACTCACCACGTTCCCTCCCACAGGTGTCGAGGGGTTCGTTATGAAGCCAATGTTTGTTGTCACCTGGTTCGAGTATAGGAAGATGGCGTCAGTAGCCATGCCCAGTCTGCGCATCCAGTTGAGGTTATGGTTGATCCTATACTGTTTTGTTGCAAGGGTGTTCAGTTTCCCCGAGTATTCAGCCCTGGACAGGCCTGTCAGTGAGTCCACCACCAGCATCTTGTACTCACCCTCTGCCAGCATGGTCTGAATCTGGATCCTGTACTCCTCTATCTGACTACTGTGGACCAGGGGGGCCACGCTGATGTTTCCGAGCACGACGTCGGGGTCTAGACCCCAGCGTACCGCATTGGCCCTGATGTGGTTGGTCTTGAAGGACGACTCTGTGTCCAGCCACAGGACCCTTCCCTCCAGTCCGCCCTGCTCTCTCGCAAGTTGAGCTCGTACAGCAAGATGGTGACAGATGAAGGACTTGCCCCCACGGGCACCACCATAGACCTCAGTGATGGACCCGGCCTCCATCCCTCCCAGGAGATTGGAGTCCAGCTCTTTCAGACCGAACTTGAGGCGGGGCACGGTAGCCTGGTATTCTTCGAGCTCTATCCCTGTCTTGAACCCGAACTTGCCGCTGAGCTCTCGTGCGTTCTTGATGATCTTCGCAACTGTGCCCTCACCTAGCTTGGTTTTGGCTTCTAGCTCCATCGGATTCTGGACACTAAGAATCTCAGCACTCGTGATGAAGATGGCGCGCAGTTTCTTTGCTGCTGCTGGACCCACACCTGGTACTGCTTCGAGTTCTGTCACAAAACAACCTCCATCATCAACTGTTCTGCAACAGGCCCTTCAATGGGCACGAGCCGAGTAAATGCGGGTAGGTCATAATTGCGAACAAGGATTTCTCCATGTGCTCTGAACAGAGTCAGGCCCTTCAGTAGTTCAAGTACTTGCTCTTGCCGGGCAACAGGTACCCGAAAATACAGGCCTTCGGGACACAATTCCCCTGCCACTGAAATATAGCCGCCTAAAGCATCATAGGGCGAACCGATTTGCCCATCTCCATAGTCAGGAGCGATTCCTGGTTCAGCCGGTTTTACATCACCTATCAAATCCATCATTGCGTAAACATCAGCGATGAAACCCTCCCACAACCATTTTGGAGTGCGGGGTTCAAGGATCTTTAATCCAGCTGCGGCCCCAGCAAGCCAAGAGGCTCTAGGAAGTGAATAAGGTATTTGAGGTACTCCAAGTATTATATCGTCAACCATCATTAGATTTCTACCTCCTCTTTAACATGGACACTGCTAACAACCTCAGGCAAAGGTCTCAAACTATCGAGCCAATCCATAAGCCCAGTGATCATCGGGACCTTCAGCTGTTTGCTATTGAGAACCGATGCGAGCAATGCCCTTGACGAAATCACAACTCTCTGCAGGCCTACCTCACGGTCAGCATAAGACAATGGAATATGCCAAGCCATAGTCACAAATCCGGACTCGCCAGCTAGCATCTCACGTAAGTCTGTGTTCCAATCACCAATGACGGGATCACGTTTTAGTGTACTCAGAAGAACATCCGTCCATTCGGTCCATCTTTTCATGAAGATGCGAATTGAGCTGGAGAGTGCTTTCAAACTTCCACCCTTTCGGGATGCTAATCCCTCAAAGACTAGAATGAATCTGGTTGCGTCCTCGCGTGAAATCGCACTAAGGACAAGTCCATTGTTTGGAGAAGATGCCAGTAGCGCAAGTCCAGGAATTAGGCCGGGAATATCGCACGCTTGGTATCTACCCTTGGAATCCGAGTTGAATTTCTGAAAGGGAGAAAGGATGTCGCTTCTCAAACCGACTATCATTATTAACGATGCGTCTCGGTCGGGTCCACTATATCTCAAGCGAGCCTTGATCACTGTTCTATCAGTATTGGAGAACATCACCTGAAGGGGTAATGTAACATCAACTGTGCTTTGAGACTTTGTCCCAGCGCTTACAGCCTGCAATTGTTCGAAGAGTTGTGATATCATCTTATCATTTACTGAGTCACAAGTATACATTATATTTTCCAGAAGGTAAGAAGTCAAACATGCGAGCCAGTCATGAAGAGTGCTCATTGGTCAGATAGTAGAAACGCCAAACAAGGGTTATGGGGGCTTTATTTTTCCCAATAATCACCCATGTCGGACTTCTGCAATAGGTGAAGGTAGCACTTTGCAGGAATCACAGGGTTTCTCGCATGATTTCTTCGGAAATTAGACAAAATTTGTGAATATTCCAGTCCAATCCTTACCTCTGTTATCAGAGATCCACCAAATACACTCTTTCAGTTCATTGCTCATATCTACACTTGACACGGGTGAATCACCGATTTTCAATGTTTGACCTAACTCTGTAAAAGCACTCTTGACCTGTTCAAGCCCTCCAAAATCTATAGTGAGCCGCATGCCTAGGGCGTGCAGAATTTTACCACCGTAAGCAGTGAGCCAGAGCTCCCGCAAGTCTACCACGTCATCTTCTATATGGATCCTGACCTGTTCTATCTCTCTCTTTCTGAGTTCAAAGATACGCTGGGTCCGAGTTGCAATCTCACCATGTTTTAACAATAGATTTTCAACATTCAAACCAGTTGTCGGTCTATCTGTGTCCACAGTTGTAGCAATCTTTTCCACAAGAAATTTGATGAGAATTGCACGAACGTCTTCAGTGGAGGTTTCGGGTGCTATTGCATGGAGTGTGTCAGTGAGGTCACAATCGATGAACCCATAATCTGCTAAGTCAAGTGCGGCAAGGATGTCATGCTGAATTCGATAGTCATTCTTGAATTGCTCAAATATCTTATAGAGAAACGACCATGGATAAAGCTGAACTGGAGAGGAATAGATAATTCTAATCTTGCTGGATGGTAGCCAAGATGTCATATATTGGCTGCCTTGTATGTTAACCTCACGTACTAGTGTCACATCAATGTAGGACTTGATTCCACCCAGATGGAGAAAGAATAGTTTGGTGCAGGAACTGAGTGGGGCAAGGTCTATGTTCTGAAGCTTGTTATGACCCAGATGGAGTAGGACCAGTTTGGTGCAGGAACTGAGTGGGGCAAGGTCTATGGACATGAGTTGGTTATCATGCAGCTCGACTGATTGCAGGTTGGTGCAGGAACTGAGAGGAACCAGGTCTATGTTTACTATCCCTTCGTTGTATAGATTAATTTCCTTTACATCTTTTTCAAACTCTCGCGATTCCTCTTTTCCGCCTCTGGTTGAGTAAGTCAGCGTGATACTCATGCCCCATTCTCCATAACTTCTTGTGGCAATATCACAACACCAAGATAAGTCTTGATAGGTATGATTCTCAATTGATTTATCAGGCAGAACCCCCTTGATGTGTTAGTTGATAATCCCCTAGTATCAAAAAGCGTACAATATAGGTCCAGAAACTGCAAACTGAGGCCAATACCTATTGCAGAAGTCAAACATGAGGGGAGTTTGAAGGGAAACAACCGAGTAGATTGCTTGTTTAGCAAATTGATTGGACCTGAAATGCGGAAATAACTGAAACAGAGCCCATGTTGAACTTCTATCGTAAAGCATTGTTTCCTATAGTATTGTTCCTACGCATATCCATCGGTAAGGGCGATTCGTCCTTACTGGTGGAGGCAAGACAGATGTCAATAATGAGCAAGCTGGTACCGATTCTAGCAAAACGGAAAGCGAAGGTGATTGCAGAAATCCTAAGTGATCCTATTGGCTTGACGGACAACAAACTCAATTCAATAATTGAGAAACATAGCAACACCGCGTTTGGAAAGGACCATGGATATGAGTCAATAAAAACACCTGAGCGTTTTAGCGAGCAGGTACCTCTTTACGACTATTACTCCATGTCGCCCTATTTCGATCGTGTGAAACAAAACCCTGAGCAACCGATAGTAACTGCAGATCCAATTTTATGGTACGTGCAGTCATCCGGTTCAACTGGAAAACCAAAAGCGCTCCCGATATCCAAAGCAGGAATGGATGACTATTCTATTGGAACCACGCTGTCCATAATGGCTTTCGTAAATGCAGGGGAAAAAAACAGGAATGTGTTCAATGGAACCATACTATCCTTTGCGGCTCCAGCCAAGCTTGGAGAAATCAACGGAATCCCGGTCGGCTATATGTCGGGGATAGCGAAGGAATTGGCAGCAAGTGCCATACTGCGGAGACTTGTCAAACCAGGCGTAGAAGTATTCAACATGACGGAGATCGACGCGAAATTATGGGAATATGCAAAGGTGGCTGTCCAAGAAAATATCACTGCTCTGGTTGGAATTACAACCTTATCTCTGGCATTCATTAGAAAAATGCAGAACGATTATGGGACAAAGCTTCTGAAGGAATTTAGAGGTACAAAGCATGAAGAGAAGGTTCGGAAATCATTGAACGATGATGGAACGCTGGATCTTGAAATACTGTGGCCGAATCTAACAATGTTCGGTGCCACTGGAGTTGATGCTGACCCGTACAAATCCTGGATCAAGGATACACTGCCGCAGTGTGTCTTATGGGATAATTATGCAGCCAGTGAGGGTCTCTATGGCGTGACCTTGTTGGATAATACAGATAATGGAATCCAACTCCTCACAAACACCAACTACTTTGAATTTATTCCTGAAAATGAAGTTGACAAAGCGCATCCCAAAGTAATCCCACTCTCTGAAGTCAAGAAAGGTCATCGTTATGAAATGGTACTGACCAACATGCTCGGCTATACTCGATATAGGGTTGGAGACATGTTGACATTCATTGATACAGATCCTTATTCGGTCCATAGGATAGGAAGGAAGGGTCGCGTAATCAATCTAGCAGGTGAGAAGCTAACCGACGCACATGTCAACGAGGGGATTTCAGCTGCATGTAGAAAGACTGGTGCACAACTTGCGGATTATACCGTACTAGGTAAAATCGACGGCAGCAGAGCATACTACATTATCTCAGCAATGTTCCAGAATAAGATTGAGTTAGCAGAATTTGCTAGAGCATTTGATGATGCAGTCGGTGCAAAGAATGGGGAGTTCAAGCATTCACTTGAGTTTGGGGCACTTGATCCTTCCATTGTTATTCAGATGAAAACATCTCATACTGAGAGCATCATTAAGAGTAACCACATTCAATCAAAGCCACTTCCACTATCTATGGCAGAAACACCTGCGATGACTATGTCATCAGTAGGTAGCGGCGAGATAGCAGAAGGAGCTTGAGAAAATAGTGGGACAAGTCTTCGCGGGTTTTTTTATGACGAAGACATCCCACTTTCTTTGTTTAGTATTCGACTGCCATTTCGATTTGTTTTGGTGCTTCAGGTTCCGCTCTCGGTTCCTCTCTTTTCTTCTGTGATTCACTCTTTTTCATAGGACTAACGAAAGCAAATACGGTAATTACTAGGGATATCACCAACAGGATATCAGGGATATAGAAGAGCGATGTTCCCAGTAATGGAACTCGGAGTATTTGACTTACCATAATTATTGGAAGTGCAATGACCATTACTCCGCTTCGAATTTCTTTGAGTCTTCCGGTCTTCCATGTGATTATGAATGTCACCATCATCATTAATCCAACAAGTAGAATTAGCGGGATTGTCAAAGTCATTATTATCGCATCGGATACACCGAAGTACACTACCAATAACCAATATGCTGTCACACTCATCAATATCTTCATGTGATATTTATGAATCCTAGGAGCCCAGATTTGGAGAAGAGCACCAAGAACGGGTATAATTGAAGCACTAATGATAATCGAACGGAGTTTAAAGAAATCCAACGATGGTTCGATTATACCAAGGTTTGAAAGTGCTACTATTAGAGTTTGACAAGCATGACTTATTGATGTGATTGCAAACACCAGGGGCAAATCTGTAAGCAATCGGTTACTCTGTTTGAGCCAGAGTCGAAGTAAATACGTTCCAACGATTGCTGTGATTATTACTATTGTAATGCTTGAGAAGATTACAAATTCTGTACCTAACTGCATTATTTATCATTCCTAATTATTATTGTCTTATTTCGCAGTTGCTATCCTAGAAGGGGCTGTTACTAATTTCCTCATTCTCTTACTGATATGGCCCCATAGAGCTGAAACTTGTTCAATTCTATAACGCCAGAAAATTACGAACAGTATTGAAAATGCTATGAAGAACATGATGAGTGTAACATACATTAGACCAGGGGTAGCGAATCCCATGTCTGGACCTTGCATTATGGGTTCAGGTCCAATTTTGAAACACTCATTTACAAAGTTGAAAATTGTATGCGCCACAATTAGACCCATAAGAGATTGTCCTGAACTGAACTTCTCGTAATAGATTCCAAAGAGAAGACCAAGAACAGTCGTGAAGAAAACCATCATGAATACTTCCATGAGAACAGATTGTCCGGGAGCTGCATTCACGAGGGGCCAACCTGCATGCCATAGTCCAAAGATTATCGCGGAAATCCCAATAGATTTGTTGGCTGTAAATTTAGTTTTGAGAGAGTTTTGGAGTAGTCCTCGGAATAGAGTTTCCTCTAGAAAGGCGTTGATCAGAAAGAAGAGGAACAGGTATCCGAGCAGCTCACCATTAATGATGTGCAGCTCCAAAGGGTATGAAGGATCAATAAAAAGCGAATAGAATACGGTGCCACCGGTATCTATCACGACTGCAACAAGTATACCCATCACAAGTCCTACAGCTAGCTGGACCCTCAAATGTTTCATAGAGAGCCCTAAGACTGAATCAATCTCCTGTCGTCTGTAAAACCAGAAGAATCCCAGAATAATCAAGAGGGGGAAAAGTTTGGAGGGAAGAATATTCATCCATGTATCGCCAAGACCAAGTATGAATTGATCAACGATTCTCCAGATGATTCCAATTGTCAACATGATTCCACTGATTACTAGAATATTCATCGTGGACCATATCGAAGTTGTTTCTTGAACTGGAACAGTACTCTCTTGACTCATAGTGGTAACCATGGAAACGGCCTCCTATTAAGGATAGACTACAAATTGATTCGTTTCATTGAATTTAAGCCCCAACAAATTGATACCTTCGAAACAGACTCATTCAAATAGCGCCTTGACTTTCATTGAATGGGAGATGGGTTGTCAATGGTCCGTGTTGCACATATCTCAGATTCGCATCTTGGTAGTTCGATGTTTCAACTCGTAGAACGTCGTGAAGATGCAAGAAAATGTTTGGGAAAAGCGCTGGATATGGCTATGAGAAAGTCTCCAGATATTATCGTTCATACAGGCGATCTATTCCATGAGTCACTTCCTCAGAATGATGATAGAAATTTCGTAATTAAGCAGTTCAAGAAACTCAAGGATAAAGTGGATCTTTTTGTGCTACAGGGAAATCATGACCATCCATATGGATACAGATACGATCACAGCCCGCTAATCGGTTTAGAAACCATGGGACTCATAAACTCGACAGGAGAAAAAGCATACAAGGGATTTAGGAAGGTATATGATGGAAAACCAGTTGAGATTCATCTTCTTTCTTGGACATCTGAAAAAAAGCTTGACCGTGTCCTACATGAGGTTCAACCAAAAGAGGATATTGCTCTCTTCTTTGCTCATGACCTTCCTCGTAGTGGCGACGAATTACCAATATCATTTGATTACTATGGGTGTGGCCACAAGCATACATTCAGGTTGGATAAAGAGAATAACATTGGTAGGCCAGGATCAACGTGTTATGTGAAGTGGGAAACAGAAAGTAAGGGTTCAAAGAAACTCATAGTTGTTGACGTTGATTCATCCGGATGTGAATATGATTTAGAATCTCTTAATGATATTAGAGAGTTCAAATTTGTACCTCCTGTGAATATTAGTAGAATGACTCCAAAACAAGCGGATAATGCAATCAAGAATGGGTTAGATCAAATTTCAACCAAAAAAGAAGAAGCAATAATCATCCTACAAGTAAATGGTCTTATTGATTATGAAACCGAAAGGAAAATGGAAAGATCCAAAGTTCTTCAATATGGTGAATCAAAGCACAATCCACTATTTTTGCATATAGCTGCAAATTGGCAATGCAGTGTTTCTAAAGACATCAGCTTTACTGAACCTCTTAATGTGGAAGCATCCATTCAAGAATTTATGGAGGCTACTAAAGACGAGCTGATTGAGCGAGTGAATGAAATGATGCCCATGTTATTAGGAGGTTCAAAGAAATGATTCGTAAACTTCGAATAATAGATTTCAAAGTCTTCCATGATCAAGAATTCGAGTTTGAACTCGGAACTACTGCAGTTGTAGGTCCAAACGGGGCAGGGAAGACCACAATCCTTGAGGCAATCGAATTTGCTCTTTTCAAAAGTGTGACTAGAAAGGAAAAGGCACTAAAGAAAGTTGAAGAAGTTATCCGACATTCGAGAAGAAAAGCAAAGATTGAGCTTGAATTTGAAGCGCCGATTAACAGAAAGGTATACAGAGTTGTTCGAACCATTCATCCAGGGGAAACAAATGCAGATCTTTTCCTAGAAAAAAGTAGAACCCCGGTAGTTAGTGAGCCATCACGAGTAGATAAGGAAATCGTGAAACTTCTTGGTATGGATAAAAATGCATTCTCAGCTCTTACTTATGTAAGACAGGGAGAGATATTCAAACTCTCTCGGGATACACCATCAAAACGAGTATCGGGATTCTATAGTATGATGGGACTTGGAATATATGATAAGAAAAGAGGTCAGGTCAAGAGAAAGAGCAGGAAAATCGGGGATGAGTTAAAAGAACTCTCAGCTAAAAAAGAGCATTTAGAAATAATTCGAAATCATCTTCCAAAGAAACAAGACCTAGATTTAGCTTTCACTGTATTATCCAGCATGGAAGAGGAATTTGGAAAGAAGACAGAATATGAAAAGTTACGACTGATAATACAGCAAGTTAGTGATTCAGTTGATTTAGTCGAAACAGAGTTGACTTCAGAGACGCTCATTAAACGTCCAAAGGAACTTGAAGAAGAGTATACTATTGCAGACCACTTGGAATCAATTCTTGAAGCAATCCCAAGTATTGCAGAAAGTCAATTGCGCCCACACATTCGAACCGAGGCACGTACAATCTTCAGAGAGATCTTTGGAGATAGGTATAGCGATCTTGCGATTGATGACAAGTACGAGATAACATTGTATGATCTTCAGGGCAATAGAGTGCCCCTTAAAGCTGCTTCGGGTGGAGAAGATGTTTGTGTTAATTTTGCATTAAGGGTTGCCGTGAATACTGCATTGCAAAAACATTCACTTTCAGGACCACCACCGGGTCTCATAATTCTTGATGAACCGGGAGCAGGTCTCGATGAACAACGCCGCAGATGGCTTCCAGATGCAATTGCAGGTCTTGATGTTGTGAAACAGGTTATAGTGGTGACTCACATGGACGAGCTAAAGGGGTCTACAGATAATCTAATCGAATTGATTCCGCAGGGAAAGGGGCGACAACCGCTCGTTAAAGTCGAATAGTATTCATTCATCAAAAAGTGATTGTTTGACATCCGAGATATTTTCACC
>SDBS01006442.1_pt1 | contig 11411 bp, 23 predicted proteins | sample 2277091 | NCBI WGS metagenome assembly SDBS01 (sample SAMN10404972, study PRJNA504765) | marine sediment metagenome | isolation source: marine sediment core GS10_PC15, 163 cmbsf | place: Arctic Ocean: Southern Knipovich Ridge | collected 2010 | reverse complement strand
GCCGTAACCTGCAGCTCCAGGGACCGCATCCGGGCCTCAAGGCCTTGCAGCCGGCGATCGATTATGGACCATAGGACCAGGAACACCGCGATCGCAATGGTCGTAATGATGTTTCCGTAATGATTAGTCTTGTTTTTCTGTCTGTCCGTCATTGAGCATTTTCTCCAGCTCGTCTACGAGCTGGTCAAATGTGTAGGTATACTCCTGGCCCCTGGCCAGGATCGTAACGAGCTTAGCCTGGCGATTGACCTTCACTTCGAAGTCGCCGAGGAAAGCTCTGAGCAATGCTTTTCCAAGGCCAAATTCAAATAATGGTTGCTTAGCCATTGGCTTCTTTCCGGCCTACGATTTGTTTCTTTTGAGTCCCTGGATCAGTCCGCGCTTTCTTACGTTGTCACCAATAGCCCCAAGCGCACCGCCGCCGATCAACAGCTTAAGAAGTCCAGGCAGATCGGATACTCCGCCCGTTGCCAGGCTCATTATAAATTCCTCGATCTTTAAGTTGCTTTCCGCCTGTTGTGCCAGGTCCTCTCCTGCAATTTCAAACAGCGCGGATACCTGCTGCTGGCTTGTTTGCCAGGCTGCGAAACTCTGCTGCAATTCGATCGTATTGACAAAGCGATCCTGGTGAACAGGATCCCTGGTCTGTGGTGTGCAGCTCGTCGCATAAAACCAAAGCAGCACAGCGACGCATGGCCCGATCACAATAAACCTGTTGTAGCTGATAAACTTCGTGATTTTTTCCATAATGTACCCTTTCTAAGTTTTGGCCCGAAAACGGCTTTCGAGGATCAACCACGATCGCCGATCTCTGTCCGGTTAGTATTAGACTGCCTTGTTTATCGCCCTGGCCTGGCCCGCCTGCAGAGCTGCCTGATCCGTGCCCTGCTCGGTTTCCGCGGGCTGCCGGTGTCACGCCATCCGTATTTCGTTCGGACATACCAGTCGGCGCCTCGATGATAGGATCCATCTTTTTTCTTTTTGCGGACGATCGCTCCGACCTTGCCCGCCCTGCCGTGCTGCCGGACGTACTCCTTGCCGATGTGGACCGCGATCCCCTGGTATGTATTACGCTTCTTTTTGAGCTGAGACTTTTTACGGCCGCCCTTCCAGGTTTTGAAGGTCCCGTCTGCACGTCTGACGCAGGCTTGCTTTCTTTTTTTTGTCCAGATTCGTCCCATAATTCTCGTTTCGTTGCGTTACTCATCACTGCCTGGCTGCCGGCGATATCGCCCCGGGTTCGAAGAGGTGACATTTCGATTCCGAGCCAAAAATAGCGATTTCAAGAATAGAGCTCTACTGAGCGATCGCTGGGGCCCTGTTTTGAGTAACGCTGTGTACCCTTGTTATCTTCGGCGTTTTCGTTTGCGGCTTTTACGCTTACCGATCCGCCAGCCGCCCTTGACCTTATAGACCGGCCGGCCTTTGGCTTTACGTTTCGCGGACCCTTTTTTCTTGTAAGTGGTCCGCCTGCTCTTTCGTCTCTTTGCCATTTTAGATCTCCAATACTCATATACCTTTTCTTACAGCTATTACTTGTGAACTCAAAGCCTTTGCCCTTGCTCCAAGACCAGGGCTGGAAAAATCAGCGATCATTGCCTGAACAACCGCTGGCGCGTAAGTGGTACTTGTCCAATAAGAAACAAATCCAGCCGGTTGCCAGACACAATTTATAAAAGGCGGCCAGATATACGGTGGACCCGTTTCAAAGTTTACTATCGATAATAGCTCGAGCGCGTTCGGCAGCCGCCAATCACCAAAACCGGCAAAGTTGAGAGTGCTGCCAAAATTTACCGCGCCAAAAATACCTGACCAGGATAATACCAACCCCCCATTACCGCCCGTACCCGTAAAGTCTTCTGGCCACATCAGCCCCGTTGCACGATCCAGGACTATATCATCGCCGCCGATCGTCTGTTGTATAAACCTGGTCCGGTTATTAGCATTGAGCCGGCCTCTCCACCAGCCGGCTTCGTAATTGCCGTCATCACTGGCGTAATACTGTGTCGTCTGTCCGGTTTTCGGCAGTTGCCTTGTAAGTATGTTTTGCCCTGCATCGAGGACCACGTTACACCTCATAAGCGACAAAGACCTTTTCTCCGCCGACTTCAAAGTTGGCGTTGATTTGGTCGGTGTTCGATATGTCACCTCTGATCCATTCGCCAGGATCTAGAGGATAACAGACATCCTGGACCGCTGCATTGCCGAAGTCGATCCAGACAATACCCACATTTTTCACGTCCGCCTTTATGATCACCGCGTTGCAGGGATTCGCAGCACCCGCCACGTTCGTATCTGCGTTAGCGTGCGTTATAACAATGACCGGCTGGAGCTCGGAGCTCTGCAGCAGATTCTCGATGTAAAAATTTATCCCGATTACCAGCTCCATCCATTCGCCGGTCTGGACCTCATTGCTGATAAAAAGTGACGTGAAAACAGTTTCGATCCTGGTGTGAAGTTTCAGATCGACCTCATCGTTTTTTGTAAGATTGAACCTGACCGTTGCTGCAGCACTATTACTCGACACGGCCTTGACGTAGAGTATATCACCTGGGATGTGTTTGAGCTCGTTAGTCCTTGCTGTGGCCAGGTCGATTGTTACGACAGAGTAATTTATGAAGCCCCGCCTTTTTTGCGCTGCAAGGTTTTCGTCCCAGGTGTCGAGCGGCATATCATTTCCTCAGCACACTAAGCAATACTATCCCTGCCACGATCACAAGGCCCACCGAAGCCACGGCGGCCACAGGTGTCTCGAAGAGCTGCTCTGTGCTTTCAAGAACATATCCGGCAACTCCGCCAATAATCATTACCACTCCAGCAATCGCAAGGCAGGTGATAACTACAGGGTTTGTTTTGACGATGCGAAACTTGAAAATCATCTTGCCCGGCGTAAGATAGTCAATGTTCATAAGCCGGTAGCCTTCTTTGTTCGCCAGGGACGCCTCTATCATCGCCGCTTCGGTCGCCTTTAGAAACATTGGTCCCCACGCACTGAAGGTCAGCCGGACGATATCGCCAGGCTGCAGCGGTTTGTCCTCTGGAATTTCTCGCCAGGCCATTTTACGAATCCCTAAAATCAGGTGGCAGCTCGCCATCTTCGATACATTTTGCAATTGCGATCGCCCTGGTCTTTGCCGCGATTTTTCCTTCGTTCTCTGCTTTCTCGATTACAGCCGGATCGACCCAAAGCACAATCGCGTCCAGGGCCTCTTTGTTTGCACACTCGACATAAGTCAAGCCGTCCGCCATAGGGTGTTTTCCTATCGGCAGCTCTGCCTTTGCGACCTTATGTCCCTGTGTGTCAATATAATAACCAAAACCGGTTTTGACCTCGATCGTTTGCGTTTGCATTATGGCAACCAGGGTATCCAAAAAATACAGTTTGCAGCGGCGTTGGCCACTTGCCAGTAATCATCTTTTTTTACAGGCATACAAATGCCAGCGTCATAAGCGACACCCATGAAAATATTTTTGTTTCTAACTACTGAGGCTGGAGTAGCCGAATCGGTCAAACCTATTACGAGTGATTGTGCCCCATCAGCATAATGCGCACAAACTACGCCGTCACACGGTGCCTGGTATGTTGTTCCTGGGACCCAGGGTGCCCCAGGGTCCCAGGCCCCACGTCTTCTTACAGGTTGTGCTGAGGATGATCCCATTACCACTCTCCAACGCCAACGTCCTGAGCTGCTATCGTTGCGATCGCGTGGATTGGTCCCCGGTAATTGTCAATATGATAAGAGCCGCCCGGCGTCAAAACGTGGAACCAATTGGCCGCCGTTGTCACCGTGTCGTCATAGCCCAGGTATATGTTACCCGTGTTAAGTATGTCCGAGCATATCGAACATCCCTTGCGGTCCGCGTTCGCGGCCAGAAGCTGGGCCTGTGCAACGCCGACAGCCGTTACTGCACAGCTTTCCGGCGTAACATCGCCCCGCAATTCACCGAGCACACCCGACATTGCATCGCTGATCGCCGAGCGGTTGTCAACCACGTTAAACAGTTCCGGGGCCTCAGAAGCGATCAGTATTTTCATCGTCCCCGCCTGGCCGGCCGGCGTTGTAATGTAGAGCCGGTTAAACGGATGAATGAATCCCGTCTGCTTTGTCCAGTTGATCGCCTTGTTATTGCTGCCGTTGATTTTGACCGTGACATATACATCCTGGTCCGGTGCCACGTTGACGTAGAAAAAATTGCCGCTCAAATTGTATTCGTGGTCGACCGCCACAACGGACAGGTCAATTTCGATCTCCGAGACCGCCTGCAGGCCCAACTGGCGGACCATATCTAACTGTTCCTGAAAAGTTCTCATTTTCTGACTACCATCCAAATTATCAAGCCGATCCCTACGAGCGCAAAAGTTGACAGGCCGGCCGCTGCCGGTACGATTCCCCCGGGCGCCTGCATACCTGCCGGCAATACGATATAGTTCGGATCAGCCGGGGCCCCGCCTGGATAGGCCGGCTGCACGTACGTTGTACTGGTACCAGGTCCCGTCTGTACGGTCCGCTTCTCACTTCCGCCGAGCTTATCCATTCCCCAGTCGAACAATCTTGCCGGCAAATCCTCGTAGGTGGACGCCGCCGCCTTACCCAAACTCTCGCCAAAACTGACCCAGGGTTTTACAATAGGGCTGAACCAACTGGTTTTCGGTGCCGCTGGTACCATAGGCCCGGCCGTAAAGACATCGACACTGGGTTGCGGCTCGACAAGCCACTGCTGAGCAAACGAATTGAGCTCCTGTATGCTTGGCTCATTCATAATTTCACCTTCTTAAATATAATCAAGGCCGCCAATCCGATCGCTGCATACAAAATATAGTTCGGTCTTTGCGGTGTCGGTGCCGGCGGACTGATATAAGTGACTTCCTGGTCCTGGATCTTCATAAGTTCAGTCAACGATTTGATCGTTTCTTCCTGGGTAAAAAAAGTGTCGGTGACATCTTCCCTACTCGTTTCCAATTCCAGGATATAACCTTCCTGCTGCGCAAGCTGCATTCTCTGGGCATCAATTTTAGCCTGTTGTCCCGCACCCATTACGCAGCTCCCGTTATAAATTTGTGAATTGCTGTATTGGCCCGCACAACCGGTGACGATGGCTGTGCAGTCGGCAAAGTATAAACCTGTGGTCCTTCCCGTTCCTGTTCGATGTAATGATCCACCAGGCTGCTAATCTCCCTCTGCTTCATAATCTTTTGCATCTGCCTTTCCGATATCGGTGCCCTTGCAACCGCACTCGCTTCACCTGCCGCCCTTGCCTGTTCCTCTGCCATTGCCTGCTGTCGTTTCTCGGCTCGGCTCTGGGCCTTCTTGGCCTGACTTCGTTGATAAACAGACATTCCCATTGTAGCTCCGACTGCCAGCGTGCCCATAGTGACTGCTGTAGCCGCAGTTGAACCGGCTGTTAGGCCCAGGACACCAATGATAATATCATCAATGATGAACATCTCACTCTCTTAGAGTCTTGTAAATTCTTTTTGCAATTTCCTTTGAAAAACACTTTCTCGTGGTACAAATACCCGATGTTGATGCAGTGTAATTCCAAGCGATTTTTTCTTTCGAGTTTTTACTTAGCACAATTCTTGCTTCTGTGACCGTGTCAATAACGCCCGACAAAACATATTGAGAATCATCGGTAACATTGAATCCCTGCTTTGTCAGTTCTTTGCGAAGATACGATCCGATCAATTCGTTGTCGACAGGATTTGCAGTAATGAACTGCCCTACCGTCAACGAATCAACCTTGCCAGGATCCTCGAGGATCTCTGTCTGAAACGATGCACAACCCGCGATCAACACTCCAGCCAAACTAATCAATAGTGCATTTTTCATTTTTCACCCCCCTCCCTTTTTTTCTGCAGGAGTTTTTTTAATCCTAAAAATTCGTATGTCATAACCGTCATAAGAACTCCAACAAAAAGCCCGCCCAAAAATATTACTAACAAATCTCCAACAGTACCCTTCACTAAAAAATCTTTCGCCAGCCATTCCCACATAATGTCTCCTTTCAAATAAATGGTTTCGTTCTCACCACTTATTCTACCAGGAATATCCGTTGTTGTCAACAGCTCAGCGTATTGCGGTAACGGGCACGCGGACCAGCTCAGCCGGGAATATCTCGATGATGCAGGTAGTCCCCTGCAGAGTAACGTCCATCTCACAGGTGAGGTCCGACAAGCCGACCGTGTTCACGGCCCGCGACAAGTGGCCGTCCTTGCAGAACTCCAACAGGTAATAACCGGTCGGCATCGTTTCGAGTCCCAGCTCCCCTTTGTTCTCCTGGCGAAGCTGAATGGCAACGCGGTTCTTGTAGACGTCCGAACCCGACATAATCTTAACGTTGTTAAGAATGTCGTTTCTCTGACAGTCATCGCTGTGCGTCTTGATCACAAATGACCTGAACCGATTGCCGATGTTGAACCTGTGCTGGAACTTCGGATTATCGGCGGTGACGACCTTGCGGATTCCGTATTCGCGGAACTCGATGTACTCCCCAGGCACGGCGTCCGGATCGATATACTCATCGGTCGACACCTGCAGGACCGGTGCAACGTCCGCCTCAACTCCGGGAGGAGCTGCCGGATCGTACGCGCTTGTCATAATATCATCGTACTGGCCCCAGGTGACAACCAGGTCCAGCGTTGTGATCCCGCCACGCCAGGTTGTATCGAGAAGCGAATCGTTTCGCCTGATCGAGTTCGGCATACCAAAGTCGAGCCAGGCCAGCAGCTCGAACTCTATCGCGTTTGCCCCTGTTGTGACCGCCGCAAAGCCGTCCCACTCCGTTGTCACTTCGGCACCGCTGCCAAATATGAAACGCCGGTTTGTCATCGCCGTGCCGCACCTCATTTCGCAGAGCCGGCACAAAGTCTCGAAGTCGATAGCTTTGAGCACTTCGCGGCCGTTCTTGCGAATCTCGATCTTGTCGACAAGCTGAGCGATGCTTTCCAAGTCCATCGGAGCTCCTGCCGTTGCACCTGCAGCCCTGAACAGAGTCGCGGTCAGCCTAAGCTTGAGCTTGTCCAGCGAATAGTTTCGCGGCAGCTCCAGGGTCGATGTTTGTCCCGCTGTAAAATTCAACGAGCCTAAATCCCTTTCGTGCAGTTTTTTTACTGCTTGCATAACTCTACCTTCCCCGTCCGTGGTTCAGGCAGTTTCGATTTACTTACAATTCACAGTCCCGAGCGCGGCTTAGACGCGGAAATATTGCTTGTACTGCTCCGGTATAAGCCGGGCAATCGCAGAGATAATCACTAATGCGATCACAATGTTAAGTATGTACTGGGGGCTGGGTACATTGAATTTCGTTGCAGCCATAACTTACTCCTTTCTGTAAAAAGGGCCTGGCCACAGTACCGTGCCCGTGGCCAGGCCGTTCATAAAATTTTTCGTCCAATACAATCTTAACATCTGTGCCCCTGTAAAATCAAGACTTTTTTTTCCTTCGCTTCTTTCGTGCGTTACTCTTAGCCCTGATGAGCAGCCGGCGGATATCTTTTTGAGCAGCGTACTTTTTGTAGGCCCGATGCAACGCCTGTTTGCAGGCATTACAGCAAAAACCGTCCCTGTCAGTTTCCTTCTTGGGAAAATACTCTTTCCCACACCATCGGCAATGTCGGCGATATCGCCGTGTTCGACTTACCAATCTATTCCCAATAACTGGCCTGCTCATCACGGTTGCCCTGTCTATGAGTAACGCAAAGTTTTTTTATTTTAGTCCAAAATTCCAGGAAAAACCGGTGTGCCCGTGATGTAGTTCAGCCAGGTTTCCTCATTGATCACCAATTTGTTAAAAACCTCTTGTACATATTCTTTTTCGTTCATATCAGGCCCTTCCGATTTCTAATTGGTCCGTTCCATCCTGCCATTTCACGTACTCGTACTCTTTCAGGTCCGCAAACTTTTCGATCACGCCGTCCCCCACAACTTCCTTAAAGTAATTGATGTCACGCGGCTCGGTCGTATTGAAGATATACATTGCCTTCGCCTGGCTGGTGATCAGCTTGTCGACACCGTGCGGCCGCTGCGTCACGCCGATAAAGGTTATGTCGTGGTGCCGGCCGCGTTGTATGATCTCCTTGAACGGCAGCGTCATTGCCAGGGGCCTGGCGTATCGGTCGACTTCCTCGACCAAAAAGGCCATATTCTCGCATAGCCATACCTGGTGACATATCTCGTCGAACTCCTGTTCAGGATCAAGCGGCTGGTATATGATCCGAAACGAGCCGCGGTATACCTTGCCCCAAAACTCGCTCAGCTCAGCCAGGCTTTGAATTACCACCCCGTCCCTGTACTCGCCCAGGGTATCGTATATCAGGTGACGGCTGTGCTGCTGAATCATTTTCTTGGCCAGGTAGCTTTTGCCGCTGCCACGCTTACCCAGGATCAGCTCAATTATTTTTTCCGTGTCACTCATCTAAATTGGCTTTTCTTAAAATGTGGGCCGGCACAAGTCCAACAAAACCACAATCGGCAATAGTAACATTTATAAGCGTGCATAATATTTACCGACCGACCACAAATACAAGTGACCTTAATGAGGTTTCTGTTTGGATATACCTCATTATTTTGCGACTTTAGCTTCGCACGCTTTTCTTCGATATTCATTCTTTCGGATAATCTGTAGCCGGCTCAGCAGCACCGGTTTGGGGCCGGCTGGAGGGTGCCGGCCCCTTATCACCGGCTGCCACGGACGGACCTTGCTCTTTGCGCTTCTGGGCCAGAAGCTCAAGCCGTGGTTCTAAGATGCGGTAGGTCGATCCGAGCATCATTAACCAGACCCAGGCGATTTCCGGTATCCTTCCGGGGAAATAAAACTCCAGGAGCTGCGTGACCGGCAACGCCAGGTCCTTCGCTTCATCTTTATTGAGCTCCAGCTCTTTGACGCCGACAGCCACCGCCCAGGTTTTGAACGGTATCTGCAGGACAGGGACCAGCGTTTCATTTGCGATCTCCGGTAATTCATTGATCGCCCGTAGTGTGTCCTTCCCTTTGGGCCTGCCGGAACCCGGCCGCGGACCACCCCTGCCATCTATTTTCTCGGCCGGCTCTGCTGCAGGCGGTTTGCCGTGGTCCTCGTGAAGCTCCTTCATTGCCTGCTCAAATTCCGGCTTCGGTTCTTCGAGCTGATGCAGCGGATCTCTTTTGACGATCGGCTTTTTACTTGTAGTCGATCCCGTGCCAGCGGAGCTTTTTTCTTTCGGCTTCGCGGTCTTTTCGGTCCTGACCGGCTTTGACTTTTTTGCTTTTGCCATAGATCACTTCCAGGTTATAAATCCATCTTCCTCGGTTTCGTCCTCGTCCTCGTCTGTTTCAGGCTCGATGTTTTCCGCCGGCGTTTCCGGCTGCTCATCCGATTCGTCACCCCCCTGCTCTTTCTTGATCTCCGCGATGTCACGCTGAATATCACGGAGCGTCTGCTCGTGTTTGGCCAGGGGGTTCGTATCGAGCACTTTCGTGCCGGTGTCCGTGACCTCATAAACGATGTTGCATATCCGGCACAAAAACTTATTGCCGGCAACTACGATCTGGTCCGAGCCGCAGCTCGTACAATGCTTAATTTCCATCGCCATTTTGAACGTCCCTTAACAAGTCCGCTCGATCCTGATCCGTTTTGACCAGCTTTTCGAGATTGCTATTGATGTCACTGAGTTTATCGAGAACACTACCCTGAAAAATATTAAATTTTTCAACTGCCTCTACCACTGATATAGCCATATCACTTGCTATTGGATTGAGTGTGTCCTTAAAAAGTTTTTCAAGGACTTTATCCACTTGGACCTCTTCGCGGTCCAGTTCCTTCTCACTAAGCTCCTCATCTACTATATCCCCACTCCGAAACGCTTTGTCATCCTGTTCGATTTGCTTTTGCATCTCTTTTGCCTCACATCCACAGGCTCGATGATCCGGTCCGTTGCAGACAAAGCACTTGTGGGGAAGTTCCACGTTAACTGTTTTTGTCCCAGGAGGCAGCTTGGTTTCTTTATCCGGCCGCAGCTCATTTATTGACGGCCCGCTCTTAAACTGTTCTGATAACGACTGAGCCGTTGGCTCTGAAATATCCGGCAGGTGGGGACTTCCCTGTCCCTCTGGCGGTAAATCTGATCCAGGAGCTTCACCTGCCGGCTGCGACACTGGTTGATTTATGAATTCGGTTTTTACTGGTCCTTCTTTTGGGTTTGTCATTGCATACAACCTCACTTTCTTTGATAAAACCTTTGTCGTGAAAAACACGATACACCTTCGCACTGTGCGTGGTGTAACTGCTTTTTTTGCGACCGATGAAAACTATACGGATCAACCTGTTCACCAGCTCGTGTGCGTGTATGATTCGTTGGAGCTGGCGGTTTGCAAAAAACTCTATAATCTCCTCGCCCTCGACATTCATTTCTCTGCCGTGCTGCCTGCCTTCAGACAGGTGCATCTTGTAGCTTTTGGCCCTGTTGATATGCGAATTGTCTGTGGAACCGTATACCAAAAAGCCCTTGATGTAATCACCGATCTGGCTGAAAATAAAAAACTCGCGGCCTTCTGCCGTGAAAGTTTTTGTATAGAATTGGTCTGAGATTACGATGGTTTGTGTGAAACTCCGCCCGATTTCTACTTCCCCTTTTTCCGCTTTGGAATAAGGGTCATCCGTGACCATAGACAACCTCCGTGTCATTATAAGTCTTTATACGACAAGCACTTAAGTCCGTGTAGATATGTTATGTTTCATTCAATTGCCATCTAAAAAATAACATATCCGTTATTATAGGTTGTGCACTATTCAAGAGATATCGTCTTTTTTTAGCGGATGTCAACATAAATCTTTGATTTTTTTGAAAATTTTCGATTTCATTGATTCTCTCGGCTCGGCTTGCCCCCTGAACCACAGGTCGTTGGGGTTCGGGGCGGAGCCCTGAGATAAAATAGCCATCGCGTCTTTTGCGATTCCTTATTGACACACGGGCCGATCAGGGAAAAAATTTTACTGGCTTTGGGTTTTTATGCTTGACACACACACGGGAAGCTCTAAAATCGCCCGTGTGTCAGGTGGGGAAAAAAAAAGCCAGAGGGTTTTTTTTGACCCACCTCCCTGCCCTAGCATTATAAAGTCCTTTTTCCCTGTGTCAACAAAAAAAAAATAAAAGCCCGAAACCGGCTTGCCCAAGAAGGCCCCTGGTTTGGCCCAGGATGCGTTGAATGTTTTACGGTAGTATGGCTCTCGTGGATGGTTGTGTATACAGCGGGCTTGCAGTGCCGGTGCTGTACTGGCTGTCCGTGTCGATACCGAGCTGAACGGAGATCGCCGTAACCTGCAGCTCCAGGGACCGCATCCGGGCCTCAAGGCCTTGCAGCCGGCGATCGATTATGGACCATAGGACCAGGAACACCGCGATCGCAATGGTCGTAATGATGTTTCCGTAATGA
>SDBS01006441.1_pt1 | contig 11411 bp, 8 predicted proteins | sample 2277091 | NCBI WGS metagenome assembly SDBS01 (sample SAMN10404972, study PRJNA504765) | marine sediment metagenome | isolation source: marine sediment core GS10_PC15, 163 cmbsf | place: Arctic Ocean: Southern Knipovich Ridge | collected 2010 | reverse complement strand
TTCTTTGAGATTTTTTGGAATAAGGAATTTTTTGCTTATCGCAAGTTTTTCTTCTTCGGTATAACCAGATAACGAAATAATTTCTAATCGATCAAAAAGAGGATAGGGAATATGTTCTAAAACGTTGGCGGTTGCGATAAACATTACCTGAGATAGATCATACCCTACGTCTAAGAAATGATCGATAAACGCTTTATTTTGTTCAGGATCAAGCACTTCAAGCAATGCAGCAGCAGGATCGCCATGAATATCACGAGACATTTTATCAATCTCATCTAATAAAATAACCGGATTTGTGGTCCGTGCCTTTTTCATTGCCTGAATAATTTTTCCTGGTAAAGCGCCAATATAGGTACGTCGGTGGCCACGGATTTCTGCTTCGTCACGGATGCCGCCGAGGGAAATACGAACAAATTCGCGCCCAACACTTTCAGAAATTGATTTAGCAAGGGATGTTTTTCCTGTTCCTGGCGGTCCAACCAGGCAGATGATAGGAGAGCGTTGCAACTGTTGAGAAAATTTTTTTGCTGCTAAAAATTCAATAATACGTTCTTTTGCTTTTTTAAGTCCTGCATGGTTTTTGTCTAAGATCCTACTTGCCTGGATGAGACTAATAGTATCTTTACTTTTTTTCTGCCAAGGTAATGATATTACCCAGTCAATGTAATGCCTACTGACTACTGCTTCGGAGGAGAGTGGTGGCATTTGTTCTACGCGACGGAGCTCTTTTTCCACTTTTTCATATGCTTCTTGAGAAAGACCAATAGTTTTAATTTGTTGCCGAATTTGTTCAAGTTCTTCAAGTTGATCTTCACGGCCAAGTTCTTTTTGTATTGCTTTCATTTGCTCAGTCAAATAATATTCTTTCTGACTTTTTTCAACTTGGGTTTGTATTCTGCCACGTATGCGTTGTTCAGCTTGCAAGATTTCGATCTCTTTTTTTAATAAACTACACAGTTTTAACATACGCTTTTTAAGATCAGGTAATTCTAAAATAGCCTGTCGATCATCAAGTGAGAGATTATTGACATGAACAGCGATAGTGTCAGTGATATAATCTATGTCTCGTGTTGATTTAATAGTAGTAATCAAATCTTCTGGAGCTTTTTCGTTAAGTTTTGCATAGGTGCTGTAAAGAGTACGTAATTCACGCCAGGTCGCTTCAAGTTCTATCGAATGTTCCATACTAGTGGTTGGTAGATCTTGATAAGTAACCCCAATAAATTCATCAGTCTCGTCAAATTTTTTTATTTGTGCGCGACATATTCCTTCAGCAAGTACTTTAAGTGCACCGTTTGGCATACGTATTACTTGTAAAATAATTGAGCGGGTACCATGTATAAAAAGATCATTCTTTGTTGGATTTTCAATATTGGGATCTTTTTGTGCAGAAATAAAAAGAAGACGAGTATGCTTTAATGCATATTCTACTGCTTTGATAGAAATTTTCCTACCGACAATAATAGGAATAATACTTTTAGGCAACATCGAAACGCTTTTGAGCGGGAGGAGCGGCAAAAAATTATGACGCTCTTGTATACCTATTTCTTTTTTAGCTTCTTCAACCATTAACAATCCTAATTCAATAATTTTTTTCTAATAGAAAATTAACAAAATATTTAAATAAAAATGAAAAATGTGTGTTATAATATTTAAATATTTTCTTTAAAATATATTATAATTATAGCATAATTCTTAATTTTTAATGGTAGTTTATTGATTATTTTTGTCAATGAATTAGTTTAATTGGGGAACAAAATGGATAAAAACTATAATTTATTTTCTTTTTGTATTACTTTGTCAGTAATTGTGCTGTTTAATGTGCTGCAAGCGGAAAAAAAAGCAAATACCAATCCGTATAGTTGGACGAACTTCGAAGAATGGATAGAGAATAACAATCCGTTGGTGAATCGAGAAAAAAAAAGGAGGTGCGTCCAGGATATGAAGAATTTCGGTTCTGCAGATATGGATAAGGGTGATCAAGAAAAAATGCGTCAAGCATTGCATGAGATGGGGATAAAAAATCCTGAAAAAGTTCCACTTAAAAAGCTTAGCAAGGAAGGAATAGTGAGGTCAACCGGTATTTGGACGAATCCTTATTTATCTAAATCGAGGGCTGACCATGTGCGCTATCAGGTGGCGCAAAAATATTGGGAATGGTATGGGCCAAGGGGAATTAATGAATATGAGCAGACCTTAGTCGCATTTTCATTTTCATTAGCATTCGCACCATTCGCGCCATTTTTTCTTAGGGATTATATGAGTAAAGCTATTTTTGTAGCAGGTGGACTCTATGTGGCAAAAACTATATGGAAAAAAGATAATTATTCTTATAAAGTAAAAAAACAACAATTAAAAATATTACGTTTTCGTGGATACGAAGATCTAGCTGCAAATGTAGAGAAAGGATACAGCTGGATCGAGCGATTATTGTCTTCTTATGATAAAAATGAAAAGTAATTTTAGGCCTTGTTTCCTAAGTTTGTTTTTACAAATGAGTAATTTTTTGCTAATTTATTATCACTGATAACATTTTATTTTAATAGTTTTTCCCGGAAAGGATCTTTTTAATGTTAAAACGCATTGCAACAGCGCTATGGGGTAAATTTGAAAGTACTGCTGAACTAAGAAAATTTGGTTTTCTTGCGGCAATTTTTGGCTTTATTATTGGAACCTATTGGACACTTCGTCCCATGAAAGATAGTATTTTTAATGCAATTGTTGGAATGGATTATTTGCCATGGGCAAAAATGTTATCATTAGTTGTTATTTTTCCCCTTGTGATTGCCTACAGTAAGCTCATTGATAAATATCCTCGTCATAAAGTTTTTTATATCCTTATTTCTATCTATGCCTGTGCTTCTTTACTCTTTTGTGTAGCATTTTCAAATGCTACGCTTGGTCTTGTCAACACCGTGCAAAGTCCTTGGCGTCTGATAGGATGGGCTTGGTATGTGTTTGTTGAAAGTTTTGGTTCATTAATTGTCGCGCTATTTTGGGCATTTACTACCGATACGACTAAGCCAGATTCTGCTAAGCGTGGTTTTCCAATCATTGTATTGTTTGGTCAGGTAGGTAATATTTTAGGACCGTTATTGCTCAATGCGAAGCGATTAGGATTTGCCAATAGCGCACCAGTTGTTGCAATATGTGCGGGATTGATGGTTTTTTCGGGGCTATTATTCTGGATTTTTATGTGGGTAACACCAAAAGAAGAGCTTACTGGTTTTGAAGCAACATTTGAAGCAACAGATGAGAAAGAAGTAGCAAAAGAGGGGGAGGCCGGTTTTTTGGAAGGATTAAAATTACTTGTTTCTCAAGGGTATCTTCTTGGTATTCTTATGATTATTACTATATACGAAGTTATTGTAACAATTTTGGATTATCATTTTAAATCAACCGTTGCAGCAACTTTTACAAGTGAAGCAGCCGTGTCAGGTTATCTTGCAGAATATGCATGGATGACCGGTGTTATTTCTACCTTATGTGTATTACTTGGTATTAACAATATTCAACGTCATCTTGGAATGAAAGCATCATTATTGCTTTTGCCATTACTGGTAACGGGAGCAGTATTAATCATTAAATTTAACCCAGAAGTATTAGCTGTTGCATTTTGGATTATGGTAATTTCAAAAGCCGTTAATTATGCATTGAATCAGCCAACACTAAAACAATTATATATTCCAACATCGAAAGATACGAAATATAAAGCACAGGCATGGATTGAAATGTTTGGCTCTCGTGGTTCAAAAGGAATAGGATCAGTTGTTAATACTTTCCGAGCAGTATTTAAAATGAAATATGGAATGCTGGAAGGGGTGGTGCGATTTCTTACCCTTAGTTCGTTAATATCACTTGTTGGTATTGGATTTTGGTTATTTATTGCATTGTATGTTGCCAAAACATATAATAATGCAATTAAAGAAAAACGAATTGTATGTTAGCTCGTAGATGCTGTTTTGTTATTTTTGAAGTATGTTGAGAATATGAAATTAAAGAGCCTTCTAAGTCTTAGAGGGCTCTTTTTGCGACGGAAAAGGATCTTTTAATGTGGACAAGGATAAAACAATTATTCGGAGGAATTTTTGATATTGAGCCGCATGAACGCCTTAAGGTTTTATTTTTAACGATTACTTTTTTTCTTATTATCGGCGCCTACACGGTGACAAGGGATTTAAAAAACGCTATTTTTATCAGTATCGTTGGGAAGGAGTATATTCCATGGGCTAAGGTAGTGAGTATGCTGGTACTCATTCCTGCTATTTTTCTCTATGCTAAGTTTGTTGATGACCTGCGGCGTTATCAATTGCTTTGCTTGTACAGTTTATTTTTTGGCGTTGCTAGTTTGGTATTTACTTTTTTCATTGGCCATCCCAGTATTGGTATTGCTAATACCGATACGGATCCATATCGATTATTTGGGTGGCTATTTTACTTTTTTGTAGAAGGCTATTCACCCTTTGTTGTCAGTGTTTTTTGGGCATTCGCTAACTCTATTACTAATCCAGAGGGAGCAAAAAAAAGTTATGGTTTTATAGTATCGGGTTCAAAATTAGGAGGAATGCTGAGTGCTGGCGCAGCCTGGATTTTATTTGACCGTAGTTCCCGGAGATTACCGGGGGATTTTTTTTCTGAAATAGCTACTCATCAAATTATTATGGCAGTTTCATCGGTCATGTTATTACTCGTACCAATTATAGTTTTAATTTTGATTAAAAAAGTACCAGGACGTTATTTACATGGATATGAAGCGGTATACCAGGTGGAAAAAAAGAAAAAAGCTGTTCAAGAAACTGGTGTACTTGCTGGCTTGAAACTATTTATTAAATACCCTTATGTACTGGGTATTTTTGGTATGGTTTTTTTTTATGAAGTAGCAGCAACTATATTGAGTTATTTACGGCTGGGTATTGCGCAGGAACATGCAGAAAATATTTCTGATATGAGTAAGGTATTATTTGAAATGGTATTTAAAACGCATGTTGTAGGTCTTTTTATATCACTATTTGGTACCGGTACGTTGTTGAGAAAATTGGGGACTCGCATCTGTTTACTCCTTATTCCGCTGAGTATAGGTGCTGTTTTATTATATCTTATGCTTGAAACAACGCCGGAAGCTCTGATAAGTGCATTTGTAGTATTTAAAGCAATAAATTATGCATTTAGCTGGCCGGTACGAGAAAGTTTGTATATACCGACGATTAAAGAGATTAAATTTAAATCTAAGTCATGGATTGATGCATTTGGTAGTAAATTTGCAAAAACGACTGGATCTACTTTTAATATTATTTCAGCCAATTTCGGCCCGGCATTATTTTTACCACTGCATTCATTCGTTTTTGCTTCTATTGTCGGATTATGGTTCCTGACTGCCTTTTTGCTTGGAAGAAGATTTGACAAAGCAGTGGTGAATAATGAAGTGATAGGATTTGAAGATTAAAATTTATAGTAAAAGGATAAGTATAAATTGCAATTTTGGGAGGTTTTTGCTAAAATTTAAATGATTTATAAGTAACGTTAAAGGATTTGAATGATAGATTTTAGGCAATTAGTGAAAGCAGGTATTCATTTTGGCCATCAAACATCACGTTGGTGCCCAAAGATGGCGCCATATATTTGGGGATTTAAAAACAAAGTTCATTTATTTGATGTATCAATAACTGCTTATCAACTTGAAAAAGCCGCACAATTTTTAGAAGAAATAACTGCGAAAGGGGAACCCATTTTATGGGTTGGTACTAAAAAGGCAGCGCAGGAGACGATTTATAAAATAGCCAAAAAATTCAATATGCCCTACGTAAATCATCGCTGGATCGGGGGTACCTTGAGTAATTATTCGCAGGTTAGAAAATCAGTGACAAAACTTCTCCATTATGAAGATATAGTGGCAAAAGCAGAAAAATTTCCTTATTATACAAAAAAAGAGCTTAATACTTTCCAAAAAATTATTAATCGGCTGAAAAGAAGCATTGGTGGTATTTGTGATTTGAAATGGCCAGTTGGTGCATTGGTGGTGGTGGATGTTGAAAAAGAACAATCAGCAGTGAGAGAAGCAGTAGTAATGGGTGTGCCAGTTGTTGCAATTGTTGATACAAATGGAGATCCCTCATTAATAGATTATGTAATTCCAGCTAATGATGATGCACCGCAATCTATCAGTTTTATTTTAGATTACTTAGCAAAGGCAGTAACCAAAGGAGAGGAAATTGCTCGGGAAGAAAGTAAGCGACAAAAAGAAAAAGAGCAATATGCTAAGTCAGATAAACAAGAAAAAGTAATTGAAAAAAAAGAAACTGAACCAAAGAAAAAAGTAGAAAGTGATAAAAAAGAGGCTATCACAGTTAAGAAGGTAGTTAAAAGTAAATCAGTTGCACCAAAAACAGACGCAGTAAAGAAAGATAACGAGAAAAAAGCTCCACTGGCAGCAGAAACTAAAATAGATCCACTGACAGCAGAAACTAAAATAGTCAAATCTTCACCAGCGGCTAAAAAAGAAGGCGCTAAAGTAAAAGAAGCAAAGAAAAAATGATGCAAAATCAGCGAGCTTCAGTGCAATATTTTGCACGGAGAGGTGTCTGAGTGGTTGAAAGAGCATGATTGGAAATCATGTATGTCCTGAAAGGGGCATCGAGGGTTCGAATCCCTCTCTCTCCACCAGAAGTTAAAAAGTTTGGGGAAGTAGATAAAGGATAATTGCTTAACTTGTCAGGTCTGAAAGGAAGCAGCAAGAGCAATGTTATTCTTGTATATGCTTCCCCATTTATTTAAATATCAGATAGTAAAAATAGGTGGTTAACTAGCTATGGATGTTATTTCCTGTAATCTTGCACGTAAGTTACGCTCGCAACATTTTAATCAGATTATTGGCCAAGAACTTACGGTAAAGATACTTAAAAATAGTTTGTATAAAGCCCATTATTTTCCTGTTTATCTATTTGCCGGACAACGGGGTTGTGGTAAAACAACAACAGCACGTGTTTTTGCTGCTGCACTTAACTGTGAACAGTTGGGACAATTTCAAAAAAATCCAAAAAAGTTAGTTCCTTGTTTATCTTGTACTTCCTGTATTGCCATGAAAACAGGAAAACATCCTGATTTTATTGAAATTGATGCAGCTTCACATACTGGCGTAGATAATATTCGCCAGATTATAGAATCATCGACATTGCTCCCATTGATGGGACATAAAAAAGTCTACCTTATTGACGAAGCGCATATGCTTAGCAAGGCAGCATTTAATGCGTTATTAAAAATTTTAGAAGAACCACCACCTTCAGTTTTATTTATTTTGGCAACAACAACGCCACTCAAAATCATTGATACGGTAAGGTCGCGCTGTTTTCAATTATTTCTCAAACCGGTCAAGACAGAAGTATTACTCGCCTATTTAAAAAAAGTTTGTATGCAAGAAAAAATCCGTTATGACACACCGGCGCTTGAGTTGATTATTAATCAAGCAGAAGGCTCAGTTCGTGATGCGCTTAACTTATTAGAACAGGTTCGTTTTTTGGGAAAGGTAGTGAACAAGGAGATTGTTTTGCAGATATTAGGCTATGTAGATGATAGCCAATTACTTTCTATACTTACCGCAATTTTGCACCGACAACCACAACAGATACTCCATATTCTCAAAACGATGCAACAGGGGGCACATTCTGCTGAATTTATATGGTATCGATTGATTGAGTTGCTCCGTTTGCTGTTGTGGATTAAATATGGGGTAGAACCAGCACAGGCAACGGATAGCCTTAAATTATTAGCAGAAAAAAATTCTCTTCAAAAATTACATCATATTTTGGAAGTTTTATATAATCATGAGAGTATATTTGTCAAAACAACGGCCCAGCATGCACTATTGGAAACGGTACTGTTGCAGCTATGCCAGCAGTATAAAAAAAATAATAATAACAATGGTTCTTCATCGTTGCCACAGCAACAGATAGTTGCAAGCCGAGATGAAACGTTACAAGAGAAAACAGAGATTGATAGCTTTGATGAGCAAGAAGATAGCGATGAAGAAGATGAAGAATATGTTGAGCAGTGGGCGATATTTATTCAAGAAGTAGAAAAATTGGATGATTCATTAATGATTTCCATTTTTAAACAAGGACAGTTGCTTCAATTTGATAAAGATACTGGTTGCTTAACGGTTGAATTTTATAAAGAATTAATATTTTTTAACGATTGGCTTAAAGAGAGTTGTTCTTTGTGGTTACCATTATTACAAAAAATATTCACAGAAAATGTAAAGTTGAAGTCAGTATTCACGGGCACAACAAAGATTGAAACTAGGCTGGCTGCTCCAAAAAAGCAGACGAATAAAAAGCAGACGAATAATATGCACAAAAAAAGTGTAAAAATATACAGCGCAAGAAGTAAAAATGTGCCAATTGTTAGACAGCTTAAAGAGCCAACAATTGATATTTCGGACAAAGATAGATGGAAAAAAACACATCTCATTTTACGTTATTTCCCGAGTAGGGTAACAGAAATAAGAAAGTAAGTATGGCTACGACTAAACTGCCAATGGTTCTTATTATTGGGAGAACTAATGTTGGAAAATCAACCTTGTTCAATAGACTTTCAGTTAAGGTGAAAAGCTTAACATTAGATCAAGAAGGAGTAACCCGTGATTTCCTGAAAGATACTGTCTGTTGGCAGGATCATTGTTTTGAATTAATTGACACGGGTGGGATAAACTTACGTAAAACAACGGACTCTTTATTACAGAAATTGCGGCAACGTCTTCTCTCTCTTATAGATGAAGCGGTCGTTATTTTATTTTTATGTGATGGTACTATTGGGTTATTACCAGAAGATCGCGAAATTGCCAAATTATTACATAAGAGTGGTAAACAGGTATTATTATTAATCAATAAAATTGATGTAAAAATAACACAAGAACATCTGCATGAATTTGCACAGCTTGGCTTTGCATCTCTTATACCAATATCAGCAGAACATGGAAGGGGAATTGGAGAGGTATTAGAGGAGTTAGTAGCTTTATTACCAATAACAAAACAAGTTATTGCTGAGCCATTATACAAAGTAATTATTTTAGGCAAACCGAATGTTGGTAAATCATCATTAATGAATTTATTACTCAAGCAAGAACGGGTGCTGGTTGGTGAAAAACCAGGTACGACGCGAGAAGCGCTGATTGAAAAAATTCGCTTTTATCAAGAAGATATTCAGCTTGCTGATACTCCTGGCATACGAAGAAAACGAGCAATTACAGAAAAGTTGGAAGATCTCATGGTGCAAAGTGCCTTTCGTGCAGTACGACAGGCAGACATTGTATTATTAATGATTGATTCGGCAGAAGGGCGCATAGCTGATCAAGAATTAAAATTGGCATTTTATGTATTTGAGCAACAACACAAAGCACTCATCATATTATTCAATAAGCAGGACATAACTGATGAATTTACGCAAGAACAGTTAGCATTCAGTCTTGAAGAATATAAATATCTTATGGATAAAGTAGCTCAACTAACTATTTCATGTAAAACGAAAAAAAATATTGGTAAAATTTTGCCACTGGTCAAAAAAGTGTGGCAACGTTATTCACAACACTTTTCGGATGAAGAGCTTACCAGAATATGCAAAGAGGCATTGCAAAAAAAGCCGTTATATCGCCAACAAAGACAGTTAATCATTCGCAGTGTGCAGCAAGTAGCAGCTGCGCCAATTACCATTCTATTAAAAGTAAATGAATCAAAGTGGTTTGGCCCATCACAGCTTGGATTTTTTGATAATATATTGCGACGAACATTCAACTTAAAAGGAGTACCGATTAGATTTATTGTTCGAAAAAAATAAATTGCAAAAGGTAAGTTGTTGATGAAGAATAGATATATATTTTTAATGCTTGGTATCTTTGTTGTCGCTGAATTACAGGGTGCTTGGTGGCATCGACCATATCAAATAGGTGCTCATAGCTTAAAATATGTAATGAGGGTAGCAAAGAGGAACCCGATAATAGTTACTACAACTATTTTATTACTAAGTATTTTATTCTGTTGCAAGGTTAGGTTTAAAAAAATAAAATTTGATCAAAATATTTGGGAAAAAGCTATTTGTGAGGGTGATGAGGAAGTTGTCAAGAGATATTTGTATGCAAAAATTGTTGACCTTGAGCGTAAAAACAAATGTGGATTTGCATCGATTCATATTGCTGCGATAAATAACAAGCCCAGTATAATTGAAATTTTTTTGGATTATAGAAAAAAGGAGATTGGTGGGATTGATTATTATATTAATTTTCAAGATGATTCAGGAAAACCTCCTCTTACTAAAGCTGTAGAATTTGGTAGTAAAGATGTAATAAGATATCTTGTATTAACAGGGGCTAATGTTAATTTTAAGAGTAGTAAGTTCGATAAAACCCCTTTTGACAGAGCTCGTAAGATTGATGAGGAAAACGGCAATAAAGAAATGGAAGAATTCCTGAAGCAAAAAGTGGAAGAAAAATTAGCATTATTTAGCTAATAGGAAGCGTAACGAGTGCTTGAATTGTGTTTTGATCTGCTATTCCTTTAAACTAAGATATATAACAGTTTAGTTATTAAAGGGAGTAGTTTTATGCACAAGAGAATTACCTTTAGAAATATGGAGCATTCTCAAATTCTTAAAGAGTATGCCAACAAACAATTAGAAAAAATCATTCGTTTCTTGGGAACTGAGCGGATGCCTATTTTTATTAACTTGGTCTTTGAGCCAAGTAAAATTCATGAACATCACCGTGTTGAACTGCGGGTCAAGGCTGAACATTATGATTTAGTATCCAGTTATGAATTTAAAGGTGAGCCTTTTTATGATGTATTGGATCGGGTTATTGATGTGATGTATAATAGATTGCATGAAAGAAAACAATATATGAAAAGAGATAGAGTCAAGACCTGTGGCCGAAAAGATGACTTTAAAAAACAGCGATGATTGATTAGCTTATTACTCTTAGCTATATTGTTTGAGCTCTGCAATAAAATCTCGTGCGCTAACATCATATAATTCACTTCCCCATCGTTTAATTTCTTTTTCTGTTGTTGGGTCAATAAGTATAAATGTTGGTGCCCCCATGATGTTATATTTTCTTTGTAAGGTATGGTAATTCTTATTACTGCTGTCAGAACAATCTATTTTAACCGGCACTACGGTGTTGAGCGCTTGGCATACCTGCTTGTCAGTAAATAATTTATTATCAATTGCTTTGCAAATAGTACAAAATGGAGCACTGACATCCAACAATATTTTTTTCTGTTCTTGTTGTGCACGTGTCTGTGCTTGATTGTAGTCAGTGAGCCAAAGAGGAGTAATTATTTCTATATCAATAGGATTACTTGCTTGATATGACTTAAAGCATAAAAATACTGACCCGGTAAGGAGTAGGGTCCCGAGGGTGTTATTAA
>SDBS01006440.1_pt1 | contig 11411 bp, 8 predicted proteins | sample 2277091 | NCBI WGS metagenome assembly SDBS01 (sample SAMN10404972, study PRJNA504765) | marine sediment metagenome | isolation source: marine sediment core GS10_PC15, 163 cmbsf | place: Arctic Ocean: Southern Knipovich Ridge | collected 2010 | reverse complement strand
TCATTGGCACTCCTATTGATTTATCCCGAATTATTAAGATTAACAAGAAATCAATAAGAGTAAAATATGAATTGCAGGAAATTGGCAGACCGGATTTAGAAGAAGTCCTGAGTCAAAAAATTATAGCCTTTCAGAAAACTCGTTCTTTAAAAATAAAATATTAAGAAGGAAAGATTTTACAAAGCAAATCTTATCTTTATTACCTGTTCTTGCAGCAGTCAAGGCTATAATAAGAACACTAATATGTGCGATAGTACAGTGATTATAGATAGCCAAAAGTATTTTGACATTCGGATTTTGCATACAAAGGTGAAGTAACCTGGAAAATACCTTTCACACTCACTGCGGAGATTATAAAATTTCTCACAGTGTATACAAAATTGGTTGCTGTTCTTTGACAAAATGTGTTTAAAGCACTTATATTAATTGATGTTGCATGATAGTCCTCATTGTGTTAGCGTGTTCAACACGCTAAGGAGAGTCTATTATGCGAAAAAAACGTTGTATTTTTTGTAATAGTCTTAATACCAAAAGGTACGGAACCAGGTCTAAGAAGAGAAACACATCTTTTGGCAAAAGGAACCTGTGTTATCAACGGTGGTACTGTAATGATTGTAAAAGAGCCTTTAAGTCTAACCAGGATCATCCGATAAATTTCTCTATGCAAATTAGAGACTGTGTGCTGTACTATGATTCTGAAACAAGCTACCGAGCAGTAAGCCGACAATTAGGAATCTCTCCTTACAGAATCTTTAAGATCATCAATGCTTTGGGTGCTAATTTCAAGTCTACAGTACATATTGCCTCTGAACTTAAACCTCGATGATCTTGCTATCTTTTCATAAGAGAAGATGAGGTCAATGTCGCTTGATTTTTCATCATTATTAAGATGTTAATAAAATATCCTTGAAACATTCCACTTACTTTAAAAGAATTATGTGAAAAAATATTTAATGAAAAGAAACTTTTGCTGGTTCCTGGAGAATGTTTTGATATGCCAGGCCACTTAAGAATAGGTTTTGGAGGTGATAGTAAGAATTTTAATATTTGCCTTACTATCTTGTCGGACTATCTTAATAGAAATTTTAGGAATAATTGAAAAGAAGATTGAAATATTACGAAGACTGCTAATAAATAGTCAAGGATATAATATAATACGAGTTTAGGGAATTGGAAACCTGGATTTACAATTAATTTTATCGAGGTTTTTTCTATTATTAAGATTAAAGATGAGGTGTGATTTCTGGAATAATAAAAATGAATAGAGGTGGTCGATTAGTAAAAACAATTGAAAGAAATATAGAGAGGGGGTGTGAAATATAATATCGAAGAAGTATATCTTTTTTAGATATAAATTATTCATTGTAAAAACAAGGAGGTATTAAATCAATGAGTACAAAATTTAAGAATTTTTTAATATTAGTTGTTTGTTTGGTGTTAATCATTTCAATCAGTCTATCCATAGGAGCTAGTAGTACGACTGATAAGAATGTGTTAATCATTGCGGTTGATGAGGAAATCGAAGGGACTGATGCTCATCAGGTTTATTGGTATAGTCCGGTGCATTGGTTAATTTATGAACCTTTGATCCGTTTTGATTTGGATGCAAAAAGTGTAGTTCCTGCTTTGGCCAGTTCTCTTGAAATTACCAATGAAGGCAAGGATTTGATTTTTAAAATCCCCAAGGGTTTAACTTTTTCCAATGGGAATCCATTGACTGTAGAGGATGTTAAAAAATCGATAGATCGATACAAAGAAATAAGTCCCTATTCTGCTGACTATGCTGCCGTACAGGAAGTTGTTATTCAAGATGATGAAACAATCATTTTTAAGTGCAGCGAACCTCCTGCTTATATCTGGCCTGCCTTGGGAAGTGTAGCTTCGGGTGTTGTTGATACAAAAATCGTTGAACAAGTTGGAGATGCGGCATTTAATCGAAATTCTATCGCATACGGGGCTGCAATTGTTGAAGAATGGGTTCAGGGTTCCCATATTACTTTAAAAACGAATCCCAATTATTCGACAAATACTCCCTATTTTGAAAATAAGGGGCCTCTTAATTTTGATGAAATAATAATTCGATTTATACCTGATGTATTTACCCGTTTCAGCGAATTCCTTGCTGGTAATGTTGATATAGTATGGAATATACCCATAGAATCGATTGAAGAAATTGAAGACAATGATGACTATCAAATATTTGAAGGGTTGGAATCAGGCGTTTGTTGGATTATGGTCAATCACCGCAACGAACCTTTGAATGATCTAGCCGTCAGAAAAGCTATTTCTCTGGCAGTAGACAGGGAAGAAATTAGTAAAGCCCTCGATGATAGAGTAAAGATTACCTATGGGATGCTATCACCTTCTCAAATATGCTATAGCGCCGAAGGCGAAAAGCAATTTGAAGCAGAGAATGCTTATAATATTGAAGAAGCTAAAAAGTTACTTGCAGAAGCCGGCTGGACGGACAATGACGGTAATGGCATATTGGAGAAAGGGGACAAACCGCTGACTATCTGGCTGGCAGTGCCTCTGGATAGGGCTGCCTTGAAAAATTCAGCACCGGTCATTCAAGCCCAATTAAAACAGATTGGGGTCGATTTAAAATTGAGGGAATATGAAACATCTTATGTCAAGCAACTGGTACGTGATCATGATTATGATCTGGCATTAAGATCCTATAATTGGCTTGATCCGAGTGATTTATCCTATAAATTCCATACAGACAGCGGCATCTATTCTGACCCGGTTTTAGACAACCTGTTAGATGAAGGACTTTGCATTATGGATAGTGCCAAAAGGGCAGAAAAATACACAGAAGCACAGAAACAGATCTTCTCTCAAGGAGTGGCGATCCCCCTGTTTGTTGAGTTAAAATACCATGGAATGTTGAAAAATGTTAAGGGAGTCAAATTTGAGAAAACAGGCGGAAGAATGTACTTAAACGATGTTTATAAAGAATAATACTAAGGGTTTCCGGCGGGATCAACATTCCCGCCGGAACCATGCCTTGAGTTGATTTTAACACCATATTTGAATATTTAATTAATCAATAGAATTTTATTTATACAAACTATTTTTAGCAGAGGAAGAAAATCGCCATGAATGATATGCTAACTTACTCCATTAAAAGATTAATCCAGGGAGTATTTGTGATTATTGCTGTTACGGCAATCCTGTTTACTATCATGCAGATGATGCCAGGTGATCCTATTAAATTAATTAGTAATCCCCGTATTCCCCAGGAGAGAATTGAAGAATTACGTCATCTTTGGGGGTTGGATAAACCGGGAGTTGTCCAGTATTTTTATTGGCTTTATAATATTATTAAAGGTGATTTTGGGACCTCAATTATTTCAGGACAAAAAGTATCTCTATTAATTGCTGAGAGGTTACCTTATACCTTGATGCTTACAGGTCCCGCTCTGATTATACAATTTTTAATTTCGGTATTTCTGGGTTTGCTGGCTGCCTATAAAAGAGACAGTTTTTTTGATAAGTTGATTGTTAATCTGGCAATTATTTTAAGGGCAATCCCTATCTTTTGGCTGGGTATTCTTTTTATTATGTTTTTCAGCTTGAAGTTAAAGATTTTACCGGTTTCCGGGTATAGTGGTTTTAAATCTTTGATATTACCTTTATCTACTTTGGTCCTTCCTTATTTGGCAATCAATCTTCGGTTGACGCGCTCTGAAGTCCTGGAAGTGTTAAGAGAAAGGATGGTTTTAACCGCTTATGCCAAAGGATTAAATGATCAGCAGGTGTTATTCCGACACGTCCTAAGAAATGCCCTGATACCAGCAACTGTTATGTTTTTTCTTTCTCTCCCCTGGATTTTTGGAGGATCAATTATTATCGAGAGTGTATTTGCCTGGCCGGGTACAGGAAAATTACTCTGGAAGTCAATTGTAGGTCAAGATTTCCCTGTGGTGCAGGGCATCATTCTTATTATTGCCTTGCTTACCGTTATCTCAAACACAACGGGAGATATCATTACAGCCCTACTGGATCCCAGAATCAGACTGGAAATCAAAGGGGAAAATGCATGATCAAGAATTTTATTAAGGATGGGTTAAAGAATAAAACTTTCTGTATCGGTTTTTTTATTTTTATCAGTGTATTATTCATTGCTATTTTTGCGGACATCATTGCTCCTTATTCTTACGATGAAATGGAAATTATTAATAAACTTACTAGTCCAAATCAGCAGCATCTATTCGGTACTGACCGTTATGGAAGAGATCTTTTCAGTAGAATAGTTTTTGGTTCAAGAATTGCCTTAAAAGTTGGTTTAATAGTTGTCTTAATAGAAAGCCTTATAGGAATTTCTTTAGGATTGCTGGCCGGATATTACGGAGGAAAAATCAATAAAATTATCCTTTTCATTACCGATCTTACCTGGTCAATGCCTCCGATTATTTTAGCCCTGGCCATTATCACCATGTTAGGTCCCAGTCTGAATAATGTGGTGATTTCTATCGCAATTGTTAGTTGGGCTCAATTTACTAGAATCGTAAGAGCCAAGACTCAGTCACTAAAAAATATGCCTTTTGTTGAAGCGGCAAGAGCATTCGGTGAAAATGATCTTAATATCATCCTTCGCTATATTCTTCCTAATGTGATGCCATCTATTATTGTCATCACGACTTTAGCTTTGCCTTCAGCCATATTGCTGACTTCTTCATTGGGGTTTTTGGGGCTGGGAGCTCAACCACCTCTTCCGGATTGGGGAGTTATTCTTTCAAATGGAATCCCTTTTATCCGTAAAGCGCCCTGGATTACTATTTTTCCGGGTTTGGCAATAGCCTATACAGTATTGGGATTTAATTTAATAGGAGAAGGTTTAAGAGATATACTTGATCCGAAATTAAAAATATAAAGATGGGAAGGCATTATGATAACAGATAAACCCTTGGTATCAATTAATAATTTAAGTGTAAGATTTAATACCAGCGCGGGTGTTGTTTCTGCGGTTGAAGGGATCAACTTTTCCATTAGGAAAAATGAAATTTTTGCTTTGGTGGGAGAATCGGGTTGTGGTAAATCGACCACTGCTTATGCCTTAATGCGTTTAATTTCCGAACCAGGAGAAATCACTAGCGGAAATATTATTTTTCAGGATCAGGATCTTTTAAGCTTAAGCCATAAGGAAATGATCAACATCAGGGGTAAAAAAATAAGTATGATATTTCAAAATCCTCTGGACTCTTTGAATCCGGTAATTCGGATTAGATCTCAAATTTCAGAAGCCATTGTCCTTGATAAAATATCGAAAAAAGCAGCTTGGGAAAAAGCGGTCGAAATTATTAAGGAAGTCAAGATTCCGGATCCCGGCGAACGGGCTAATAGTTACCCTTTTGAGCTTAGTGGAGGAATGAGGCAAAGAGTTATGATTGGTATGATGATTTCCCGAAAACCAAAATTACTTATTGCAGATGAACCGACTACTGCTTTGGATGTTACAATCCAGGCTCAAATACTTGAAATAATTAAAAATTTGAAAGAGGAAATTGGGGCATCAATATTACTTATTACTCACGATTTCGGTATAGTAGCAGAAATTGCTGATCGGATAGCGGTGATGTATGCAGGTAAAATTTTTGAAATCGGAGATGTTTTTCAAATCTTTGAAAAACCTTATCACCCCTATACTCAGCTATTAATGAATTCGTTACCTAGAGTGAATAAAAAAGAAGGCAGGCTTAAAACAATCTTTGGTAGTGTACCTAATCTTATTAATCCGCCAAAGGGCTGTAGATTCAGTGAGCGCTGTCCCTATAGCAAAAAAGGATGTCGTGAAATTGAACCAAAGATGGTAGAAATTGAAAAGGGACATTTATGTGCCTGTATTTTAATGAGGAAATGAATGGAAAAAATAATTGAAATTACGAATCTAAAAAAATATTTTTCTTTGAAAAAGGGTCTATTTAAAAAGAAGATCGTTCATATTAAAGCCCTTGATAATATCAATCTGGATATTAATTATGGCGAAACGATGGGATTGGTCGGGGAAAGCGGATGTGGGAAGACGACTCTGGGAAGATCAATTCTTAAATTAATTGAACCCACTTCCGGTTCTATATTTTTTGAAGGCTCGGATACATCCAAAGCATCCGGAGAATCACTAAAGGAATTAAGAAAAAAAATGAGTATTGTATTCCAAGATCCCCTTTCATCTCTTAATCCCAGATTTACTGTTAGAACATCTCTGGCCAGACCCCTTGTTGTTAACGGTGTGAAAACAGAGATGATTGATTCAATCATTAAAGAGGTTATTCATAAAGTCAATTTAGGGGAAGAGCTGTTATTCCGATATCCTCATCAATTAAGCGGGGGGCAGCAGCAAAGAGTAAGTATTGCAAGGGCGATTATCCTGAAGCCAAAATTTCTGATTCTTGATGAGCCCACTTCATCTTTGGATATTTCTGTACAAGCCCAAATTTTAAATTTGCTTTTAGACCTGCAGGAGAAATATAAGCTGACATATCTTTTTATATCCCATAATCTTAATGTTGTGAATTATATCAGTGATAGAATAGGTGTAATGTATCTAGGTAAATTAATTGAACTTGCACCGGTTGATGAGATAAATACCAACCCCAGACATCCCTATACTCTGGCCCTTTTTTCTTCTTCACCCGTTCTTTCTCCAAAATATAGGAAAAGAAAGAAATTAATACTGGCTGGAGAACCTGGAAGTATCATTAAACCGCCAACAGGATGTCGATTTCATCCCAGATGTCCCTATGCTGAAGATATCTGTAAAACAGAATTACCTGAATTAAGGAAAATTAAAGAGAATCATTGGGTTGCCTGTCATCGGGCAGAAAAAATAAATAATGCAAAAGAAGATCTTCGTCTTAATTTGAAGAATTAAAATGAAAATTTCTTATAAATTTAAAAATGATTAAGAAAGGAATTTTTAAAATGAATCGATTAGATAAAAGCTACGATTTGGTCTTTAAGAATTTAAAAATAATTGACGGAACAGGTGCGCCGGCTTTTTATGGAGATATCGGGATTAAAAATGATACCATTATGGATGTAGGAAAAATTTCCGGACAGGCTTTGCAGGAATATGATTGTTATGGTCTAGTTGCTGCTCCGGGATTTATTGATATCCATAATCACAGTGATTTTAGCATATTCCAGGAACCGGCTGCCCGTAATTTTACCAGTCAGGGTGTTACGACTCTGGTAACCGGAAACTGCGGTGTAAGCGGAGCGCCTTTAACGCACAAAAATAAAGAGATGTTTGAAGCCGAATGGATTGAATCATCTCAAGACAAATTGAGTCATTGGTCTCATTTCTCTGATTTTGCTCTTGATCTGGAAAAATTAAAAAAATCAGTCAACATTGCTCCATTGGTGGGTCAGGGAAATATTAGAGGAGCGGTCATGGGCATGGAAAATAAAAAGACTTCTACTGAGCAGATGAATCAAATGAGACAACTGTTACGGGAAAGCATGGAAGGTGGTTGTTTTGGAATGAGCACCGGTCTTATTTACGATCCGGGGATTCATTCCGATACAGAAGAGTTGATTGAATTAATAAAAATTGTTGCTGAGTATGATGGTATATATGCCACCCACATGAGAAACGAATCGGATTTTCTCATCGATTCTGTCATTGAAACAATAACCATTGCGCGTAGTTCGGGGGTTAGGACCCAGATTTCTCATCTAAAAACTTCTGGTAAAAGAAATTTTGGATTAGACCAGACTGTCCTCCAACTCATGGAATATTATCGGAGATTTGGAGTGGAAATTACCTGTGATGCCTATCCCTGTATCTTTGGACATACCGGTCTGGAAAATTGTTTTCCGTTATGGACCAGAACAAAGGGAATGGTTCATTTTCTAAATATTTTAAAACAAAAAGACAACCGTGAAAAAATTAAATATGAACTTTCCCGTCCGAGTATTGGATGGGAAAATATTCTGCTGGATGCAGGCTTTGATGAAACCATCATTTCGGGTTCACAGAAATTTAAAGAATATGAAGGAAAATCTATCAATGAATTGTCCGTTATATTTAAAAAAGATCCTTTTGATACCATTTTTTATCTTGTTGCCAATGATCCCGGTATTGCCGTTTTAGTGGGGGGATTAGGTAAAGAGGATATGGAATATGTGTTACAGCATCCTTTATCCATGATATGTAGTGATGCCCGGGTAATGAAAAAGAGTCAGGAAATGTGTCATCCCAGAAATTACCGGGCTTTTACAAAAGTACTTTCTAAATATGTAAGAGAAGATCATGTATTAACTTTAGAAGAAGCCATCAGGAAAATGACCAGCTTTCCTGCCTGGAAATTGGGATTAGGTGACCGGGGTTTGATTAAACCCCGTTTTAAGGCTGACCTGGTAATTTTTGACTTTTGGAATGTAAAATATAAGTCTGAATATGGTGATCCTCATCATTATTCCGAAGGAATGGTCTACGTGCTCACCAATGGTGAAATGGTGATTAACAAAGGTCAATTTGTTGAGGAAATTGCAGGGGGGGAACTCTTAAAAAAAATAAAGCATTAAATCTATCCGTTATTAAAAAGCATACTCATTTGGTTCATCATAGGATATAATTCAGGAAACCTTTCATGTGAATGCAATCATTAAAAAGACAACGAAGGAATGACCGATATCACTTTTCATGGTAAATTGAAAAAAGGTGTCGAATTAATGCGCTATCAAAATCATCCCATGATATTTGGAGAGAAACATAAAGGAGTCATAAAATCATGAAATCATTATCCTTTATTACTGAAAATTTTACCGAATCCGTTATTCGTGAAATGACCCGCATCTGTGATGCAGTTAATGGGTATAACCTGGCTCAAGGATTTCCAGATTTTAGTAGTCCATCAGGAATAAAAAAAGCCGCTATCCAGGCAATAGAAAAAGAGAAAAACCAATATCCGGTGACATTTGGAGAGCCTGAATTACGTAAAGCGATTAGTAAAAAAATAAAACGGAATAATAGCGTTGATTGTAACCCTGAAACAGAAATAACGGTAACTTGCGGAGCAACCGAGGCGATGATTGCTACTTTAATGGCAATTATTAATCCCCAAGAAGAAATTATTGTTTTTGAGCCTTTTTATGAAAATTATGGCCCGGACGGTATTTTGGCTGGTGCAACACCTCATTATATCCCTTTACATATGAAAGATTGGTCTATTCCCAAAAAGCTTCTTCGCCAAGCGTTTAACAAAAATACCAAAGCCATCATTGTTAATACTCCTAATAATCCGACGGGCAAAGTGTTTTCCCGGGAAGAATTATCTGAAATTGCAGAATTATGTGTGAAGTGGGACGTTTATGCAATTACTGACGAAATCTATGAATATATTCTATATGACGGAGAGCAACATTATTCTTTAGCAACTTTTCCAGGGATGAAAGAAAGAACAATTACTATTAACTCTATTTCTAAAACCTATGCTGTAACAGGATGGCGGGTAGGCTGGGCAATAGCTTCAAAACCAATTACTCAAAGAATACGAAAAGTACATGATTTCCTTACTGTCGGTGCCCCCAATCCATTTCAACATGCAGCTGCAACAGCCCTGGGATTTAGTCATGAATATTATCAAAAATTACAACATCAATATAAACGTTCTCGGGATTTGCTTTTTAATATACTAAAAAAAACAGGCTTTAATCCTTATTTACCGAAAGGCGCTTATTATATTATGGCAGAAGTGAGTGAGCTAATGAAAAAATTGCAAGTTATTAATGATGTTGATTTTAGCCGCCGACTAATTGAATTGACCGGAGTGGCGACAGTACCCGGCTCTTCATTTTTTTCAAAACCAGAGAAAGGAAAATCATTAATTCGTTTTTGTTTTTGCAAGAAAGAGGAAACATTAAGGGAAGTAGGACAAAGGTTGAAAGAGCTAACCTCAGTTTTTTAAAAAATCGTTTTTAAGAAAGAGAAATTATGGACCCTCAATTATTTCTTTCGGCCTAGCTGCAGAAAATATTGCCGGGAGAGCCAAAAATTTATTTGATAAAAAATAGGTTTAATTTAAAAAGGAGATTAATATATAATTACTAATAAAAATAAAGGAAGTCTTAAGTAAGGGTACTGGGGATTTCTACGGTAGCAGATAGGGATAGTTTAAATGACAGTAAAGATAAAAATAGATTAATAGAAAGAAAAACGGAAACACCACAGGGAGAAGGAATCAAGACTGTCCTGTCTAATCAATTTCTCCATTATGTATTTGAAAAATGGATGTAGACAAACTTTTTACACAGAATCCATGGACGGGGCACGAGACGATAGAAAAGTACACGCAAGACGAAGATAGAAGCAGAAAATTTGCATAAGGAGCTAAAACAAAGATTTAAGGCATATAATTGGAATTATCCGGATAAAATACGAATAGTGTATTGTAAAGATGATGACTGCTATGGGATCTATCCGGAAATTAAGTTAGACTTTTTGAGAAATATCTTCCGCCCAAGGTGTTCTATGAACAGGTACGGGAAACATTTTATTAATTTTACTCCGGTAGTGAGTAGCAAGTCTTGTAAAGCTAGGAGACAGATCATAAGAAACTGGAAATTACATCTAGATCTAATAAGGAATTGATTGATATCCTGTCAACCCGGTAATATGGGGATGGAGAAACTTATTACGGTTGTTTCTATAAATCTGGATTATATATGGTTTTACACAGGCTAAACAGGGTATTGATTTATTGTGTGAGAAGGAAGTATAAAAAGTTGGCGTGGCACAGAAGACGTACTGAATATCAATTTGGTAGAATTATCAGACAGGAACCACTATTATTTGCACAATAGCAGATTGGAATTATGTCAACGGCTGGACGATGGAAGCCGATTGAGTTGAGAGGTTCACATCCAGTTTTAAGAGGACCTGAGGGTGAGATTTACTCGGACTACCCACCGTAAAATCTACCTCAAAAGCAAAAGGGTAGACTAAAGGGTAATGGAAAATATAACTACTTTCTTAAAGATTAAACTAAGACCAAAAGTAAATTCACAAAAGAGCGTAGTAGGAATTCTCGATAAAGGAAAATTCTTGGGTATAATCTGCACCATTATCACAAACATATCCGTATTTGTATATCCCCTCAAACCATTAAAAGGTTTAAGATTAAAATTTGCGAAACAATTTTAAGGCATAATGGGCAAAATATTATTTGAGCCGCATAAAACTCCAGACTCCTGTCTGGAGATGTAGCGGCAGCCCAAAGGGCTCAAGCTCTTTTTTCGCTTGTAGCCAAAAGATGCCCCCAGCTCCTGCTGGGGGAGTTCTTAGGTTCAAGTTACAAATGCAACACTTAACTTTGGTATAATATGCCAAAAGAGAGGAGTTGCATATGACCCATTGTTATCAGTTAAGTATTAATGAACGTGAAGAGATCAGCCTTGGATTA
>SDBS01006439.1_pt1 | contig 11413 bp, 7 predicted proteins | sample 2277091 | NCBI WGS metagenome assembly SDBS01 (sample SAMN10404972, study PRJNA504765) | marine sediment metagenome | isolation source: marine sediment core GS10_PC15, 163 cmbsf | place: Arctic Ocean: Southern Knipovich Ridge | collected 2010 | reverse complement strand
TTATCGAGGCACTTTGATCGCTGTTCTCGCTTGGCAAGACGCCCTGGGCGCCGCTGCGGTGCTCAATACGAAGGGTGACCGACCTGTGAGCAACAATCCGCTGAAGGAATACAAAGACAAGCGCGATTTCCGAAAAACATCTGAACCCACCAGCGGTGAGATGCGTGCCGGCGGCGAGCCCATCTTCGTCATTCAGAAGCATGATGCCAGGACGCTGCACTACGATTTGCGCCTGGAGGTGGACGGCGTGCTCAAGTCCTGGGCGGTACCCAAGGGGCCCTCGACTGACCCACGCGTCAAGCGCCTGGCGGTGCCGACCGAGGACCATCCGCTGGACTACGCCCAGTTTGAGGGGGCAATCCCCGAAGGCGAGTATGGCGGCGGGACGGTGCTAGTCTGGGACATCGGCACGTACCGCAATCTCCGGGAGGAGAACCCTGAGCACGAATCGGTTTCGATGGCCCAGGCCTACGCAGACGGCCACATAGCAATCTGGCTGGAGGGGCGGAAGCTCGAGGGGGGCTATGCGCTGGTCCGCACGGGTAGGGGAGAGGACAAGCGCTGGCTGCTTATCAAGATGAAAGACGAGAAAGCCGATGCTCGTCGCAACCCCGTGACCACCCAGCCCGCGTCGGTGCTCACCGGCCGAACATTGCAAGAGATAGCCGCTCAAGCAGACTGAGCCGCGCTCAGCAGAAACTGCCTGAGTTGCGGTGCGATCATAGAACATCACGGTCGGGCAAAGCGCAGCTCGTCCCGAGGCCCGAGAGTCAGAGGGGTATCGGGCTCGAGGCGGACTAGATATATGTGAGCGAAGCTATTGGCAACGACCTCGACGTTGGACGTGCCCGCGGGCAAGAACTGTCGCAAGTCGGGGTCCAGTAACAAGAGATTGCGCACGCCCGGCAGCGTGACAGGCGGTGCCACTCTGCCACTCACCATCTGGTAGCCGTAATTGGGTGGGTCGCCACAACGTCGTGCGAGCTCGAGGGGGAAAATGTAGACGCGTATGTGCGGCAGCAAATACATTGCATAGCGAAACTCCAGAATCAGCCGTTCCGCCTGGCGCTGCGTGAAGCCTCGAATGCTGGTCAGGGCAACGGTGTCTGTAGCGTTGAACTGGGCAAGAGCGGCCTGGATCTGGCGCATGTTGGCCTCTCGCTGGCGCTCGTAGGCGAGAAGCACTGACCAAGTGAAAGCTGTGTTAAGGACAACCACCAGTATCAGCACTGCACAAACCTGGACGTTGCTCATCCCCTGCCAGAGCCGCACCAGTCCCACGGTCGCGACCAGCACCGCCGGTGGTACCACGAGCATCAGATAGCCAGCCTGGCCGAAATGTACGAGGAGGTAGAAGAGGATACCAGGCCCGGCCCACAGGAGAAGAAAGACCCACGAGTGCGCTTCGTTGAAGGTGCGCGGGACGGATTGCCGCCCGGCAAACAGCACAAACGGCCAGGCGGCCAGGAGCACGGCGGCCCCGCACGCAAGCACCCCTCTTGAGAACTCGTGAAGGGCCCGCATATTTCCTAGCAGGGGGGCAAGTTTCCACATCCACTTGGCCAGTTCCCCGGAAACAGCCCGGTAGCTGCTCCAGCCTCCCGCGCTTGCGATCATTGGAAACGACCACGCAGCAGTGATGAGGCCGAAAATGACAAGGCCGACGACTAGCTGCGCTACTCTCTTGCGGCGGGCGCACCACAGCCACAGCGGGAAGAGAAACAGGGCATCCGTGGGTCGGAAGCCCCCAGCCAGGCCCAAAACAACTGCTGATCGCCACATTGGCTCAGCCCGAACGGTAGTGAGCCGCCAGCACAGGTAGGCGGTCAAGGTCGAAGAAAAGGCTGAGACGGCGTAGGTGTCGCCGTGGGTGGAGTAGACCCAGGCCAGGGGGCTGAACAGAGTCAAGATAGCTGCCCCGACCGCCCCGCGCATGCCCATCAGCCTACCTGCCCACCAAGTCAACAGGGCTACGGTGAGGCCCCCGGTCAGGAGACTGAGGACTACCAACGCAGTGTAGGGGTCCAGGCCGAGGCTTACCAGCAGCTTGGCGGTATGTACGTAAAGATAGGAGCCGGGGGGCTGGGGCTGGTGCATTGTGACGTCGTAATGAAGCACCCCTAGTACATACTGAACGCTGTCCCAGGTAGGGGGCAAACGTGTACGGAAGGGCAAGCGCAATAGAATCCCCACTAACCCCGTCGTGCAAACTACAAAGATCAGTCGCCCGGAAGCGAGCCGATCATTGCATTCGGGATTGCCAGCCCCCGACTTTCGCCGTGAACGCCGTGTGGGTCGCCCTCTGTTATCCATGTCACATTGGGGGGGCCTGTTATTGGCTGACATTCCTCATATGCTTGCTTACTCCACCTGATACTCTCTGCTCGCCGCAATCCGGTCAGCACTGAGCCCGAGTCAGCACTCACCGGCCGAACGTTAGAGGAGATAACCGCGCTAGCAGACTGAGCTGTGCTCAACGGCGGCTGTCTGAGCTGCGGTGCGACCACGTCACATCGCTGCGGCTACTGCACCAGCTTGGTCGTCCACAACCCGGTCTCGGGCGATAGTGGATCGCCGCCTGCGCCCGGCATGTGGTATTCGATGAACCGCCCGGTGATGGAGTAGGGCTTATTCTGGCTGTTTATCGACTCTATGTAGAACGCACCAAAGGTGTAGATCTCAAACTGTGCTCCAGTTCCCTCTCCACCCAAATACTCGCACATAGGTATGATGATTAGGCGCGGATTGGTATCGTGGAAATCCTCGAAGGTGTCGCCCGTCCAAGGCTCCCACATCGCCCGCTGCATCCGGGCCAGCCCGTCGGGCGCAGTGGCCAAGGCCTTTCGCCACTGGCCTACTGATAGGCCAGGGTACGCGGTGCTGGTGTCGCCTATGGTCGCGTAGTTGGACACTATCTGCTCATGGGTCAAATTGTAGCCACGCAAGAGATCCAAGAACTCACTGCTCTGGCCCGACGGCGGTTCCAGCCAACCGAATGAGCCGGGGATATTCTCGTAGTGGGGTCCAGTGGCCATCAGCAGTTCCTGAAGCTGACCGTATTGGTAATCGGTCTGATAGTTGATCCACATGGGAGTAATGGGCACCCCTCCCACCGGCATGCGCACAACCGTGGCGCTGCGGGTGACGGTGGCGCCCTCCAACCCCACAACGCGGGCAAAGACGTAGTTGACCGGCACATGCGCGGTAACTCGTATGCCCCAGGCCGCGGTACCCAGCGAGCCAAAGTCGGGAATGTCATCACCAGGTCCCCAGAAGGCAACGTCGCCGTCGTCGGGCGAACAGGTTGCCTGAAGCCCAGTGGCGGATTCGTTGTTGGTCTCAACCAGAGATAGCGCTACGCCTGTCGCGGAATCGTAGTCAGGCAACTCTATCCCCCCACCCAATGCTGCGGCGTCGGCTACGCTCTGGGCTCGTTGGGCGGCAATGGCGAGCAGGCCAACGTCTACAGTTAGCCCGACCACGGCGAGCAACGCCACCAGTGCCAGTGCTACCAGGGGGAGGATCACACCCCTTTTGTCAGTGATTCGGCGTTCCACGTCTCTCACCCCTCTCGCCCCCCGAACCAATGGATGCTACTTGATATGGCTGACCTCCATCCCGTCCTTTCTGGGACGCGGAAGATAGCCAGAACCAGGAGATCGCACCTGTCTGTGCTTATCCACTATTTATATCGGCAGTATTTGCTGAGGTCTTTATCCCATCCCCGCCGACAGGAGCCCGAAGCACCTCGGGCGAAGCAGGCCTTCCTGGTGGTGCCGTGCTGAGGCAGCGAATAGCTTTGGTGTCGTAGACTATGACCAAGTAGCATATTCCCAAGTCATACCGGTGTGCTCGCTTGTGTGCGGCCACCGCGGTGCGTGGGAGGACTACGTACTGTGTGCAGAGAAGCAATAGCCTCGGAGACACTAGTTGATAAAGCCCTAGCGAAATGGAGTGATTATGAGCAAGGTTGACGAACTGTGTGTGAACACGTTGCGTTTTCTGGCGGCGGATGCCGTGCAGGAGGCCAAGTCCGGTCATCCGGGCATGCCCCTGGGCGCTGCGCCGATGGCTTATGTGCTCTGGGATCGGTTTCTGCGGCACAATCCCAGTAATCCGGACTGGTTCGACCGTGACCGCTTCATTCTCTCCGCCGGGCACGCCTCGGCGCTGCTCTACGCGCTGCTGCATCTGACCGGCTACGATCTGCCCCTCGAGGAGATCAAGGACTTCCGCCAGTGGGGGAGTATCACGCCGGGCCACCCCGAGGCCCGGTTGGCCCCGGGTGTGGAGGTGACCACCGGGCCGCTGGGGCAGGGTTTTGCTATGGGTGTGGGTATGGCCATCGCCGAGCGCTTCCTTGCCGAGCAATTCAACCTCACGGATAGCTCCGGCCGGGAGTCTCAGGTCGTGGACCACTACACCTACGCCATCTGCTCCGATGGCGACTTGATGGAGGGTGTCACCGCGGAAGCGGCGTCGCTCGCCGGCCACCTGCAGCTCGGCAAGCTCATATACCTTTACGACGATAACGCTATCTCCATCGAAGGAAGCACCGACCTGGCCTTTACTGAGGATGTCGGGCGCAGGTTCGCGGCCTACGGCTGGCACGTCGCCCGCGTCGAGGATGGCAACGATGTCGCGGCTATCGAGGCGGCTATTCGCGAGGCTCAGGCGGAGACCGAGCGGCCTTCGCTGATTGTGGTAAAGACGCATATCGGCTACGGCAGCCCCAAGCAGGACAACGCGGCGGCGCACGGCGAGCCGCTGGGCGACGAGGGCCTGGACGCTACTAAAGACAACCTGGGCTGGCCGCGAGAGCCTCGCTTCTACGTCCCTGACGAGGCCCGCGAGCACATGGGGCAAGCGGTAGAACGCGGTATAGAACTGGAGGCACAGTGGGAGGCGGTTCGCGAGGAGTACCGGCAGGCCAATCCGCAACTGGCCAGTGGATTCGACCAAATTGTGCGGGACGAACTGCCGGATGATTGGGACGCCGATATCCCGGTCTTCCAGCCGGCGGACGGCCCCGATGCTACGCGCAGCTCCTCGGGCAAGGTGCTGAATGCGTTGGCCGGGCGGCTGACTAATCTGATCGGCGGCTCGGCAGACCTGGCGCCATCGAACAAGACATATCTCGACGGCTGCGGCGATTGCAGCGCCCAACAGCCCGGCGCGCGCAACTTGCACTTCGGCGTCCGCGAGCACGCTATGGGCGCGATCGTCAACGGGATGGCGATGCATGGCGGCCTCATTCCCTACGGAGGCACCTTCTTGGTCTTCGCCGACTATATGCGGCCCGCGCTGCGCATGGCCGCGATGATGGATGCCCGTAGCGTTTTCGTCTTCACACACGACAGTATCGGGGTGGGCGAAGATGGGCCGACCCACCAGCCCGTCGAGCAACTGATGAGCCTGCGGGTGATACCTGGTATGACGGTACTGCGCCCCGCCGAAGCCAATGAGACCGCGGCGGCCTGGCGCGTGGCGATTCAGCGCCGAGGCCCAGTGGCGCTAGCGTTGTCGCGCCAGAACCTGCCGACTCTGGATGCGGATGAGTACCCGATAGCCGCAGGCGTCCCCCGGGGCGCTTACGTCCTGGCTGAGGCCGAAGGAAGTCAGCCCGACATCGTCCTTATTGGCACTGGTTCGGAGGTTGCGCTTTGTCTGGCGGCATGCGAAATGCTGGCGAACCAAGGCGTAGATGCCCGCGTGGTCTCGATGCCCTCGTGGGAGCTGTTTGAGGAGCAGAGCGAGGACTATCGGCGCGAGGTCCTGCCAGCGGATGTCCCCAAGCTGGCGGTGGAGGCGGGCGCCACGCTGGGCTGGCACAAGTTCGTGGGAAGTGACGGGGACGTCATCGGACTGGATCGGTTCGGTGCCTCCGCACCGGGCGGCGTGGTGATGGAGAAGTTGGGCTTTAGTGTGGACAATGTGGTTAAGCGGGCCTTGGCGCTGCTTGAACGCCCGGGCGCCTGAGTGGCACAATAATCGCCTAAGGAGGTAACGCCATGAGTTCCCAGCAGCCGTTGTCCAGTCGTTTGGCAGCATTAAGTGCGTGTGGCATCTGCCTGATCGTGCTCATTGTGGCGCTGGCTGGCTGTTCGGGCCAGGACAGGGTCATCGGGGAGGGCGACCATCAGTTGGTTTTCACCAATGAGGGAGACATATCTGTGCCTATTACCGTTCGCTGGGCCGGCATAGGCGACCGCATCCAGACAGAGCGCTTTACGGTTCTAGTGGATGGCCGGGTGACGCTGAAAACGATGCCGCGCCTGAGCTACGACATCGAATTGGACCCGGACTGCAACTCCAGGGCGAGTGCGGCACAGGCCCCGGTGGCACAGGATGACGTCATAGACTTGCGCCGCTAAAACCACGAGGTCGCATAAGCAGGTACTATCTGGCGGGCCCGGGTGCGTGGCCTTCGTCGTCCCCAATATTTAGGGCTACCAGATGGTCGAAATCAAGCTGTCCTAGCACATAGCCCTCGTGCCATGGGCCGGTACGCCTGGACAGCGCACGCCGGCGAGTGATAGTATTAGTAGGGAGTGAACAGCGGTTCCAGGCGAATGAGCGTATTGCGCTATGAATGATGCTGGCCGCGCAGAGCCGCGCGGCGTGATTCTGAGCGTTGTGACCAGGCGGCAGGAGGTCTGGGTAATCATCCTGCTGGCGCTGGCGGTACGGCTGGTCGCTATCAACGCCCCGTACACCAGTGTGCACTGGATCAAGCAGCTTCAGATCGCGCCCATCGCCAATAACTTCTACGAGCACGGCTACAATATCCTGTGGCCCGAGACCGACTACAGCGCCGATCGGCCCGGCCTCATCGAAATCGAGTTCCAACTCGTCACCTTTCTGACGGCCCTGCTCTACCCGATCTTCGGCGTCCACGAGTGGGTCGGTCGCGCCGTCACCATCCTGTTCAGCCTCGGCTCGATGGTATTGCTCTACGCGCTGCTGCGCCGCTACCTGGGCGATAGGCCCGCTGCCTTTGGGCTGCTGTTCTTTGCCTTTGCCCCGTCGAACTGGTATTTCAGCCGCGTGCTGATGAGCGAGCCGCTGATGATCTTCTTTTCGATTGCGCTGGTTTACTGGTTCTCGCTGTGGCTCGGTGTGCCGAAGTCCGAGCCAACACCGCGCCCGGCGGCTCACTATTTCGCGCTGGCCGTGTTGTGCGGTGCGCTGGCTTTTCTGGTCAAGCTGCCCACCTTGCTGCTGGCCTTGCCACTGCTGTTCATCGCCTACCAGCGCTACCGGTGGCGCCTGTTCAGGCAGCCGCTGCTGTATCTGTTCGCGGTTCTGGCAATACTACCCGCAGCGGCCTACTACTACCACGCCAAGGTCAATATCGGGGCGCATTATTTCACCGTAGGTGTTGGTTTCGGAGGAGGGATGTGGTCGTCGCTGGATGATTTCCTCCGGCCCGGCAATTACTCGCTCATGCTCAATCGCCTGCTCAAAGACCACCTTACTGCGGTAGGCCTCGTGCTGCTGCCGCTGGGGTTCTTGGTGTATGATAACGGGCGCTTTCGCTGGAATCTGTTTCATGTCTGGCTGGGCGCGGTGCTGCTGTACATCGTAGTGGTGTTTGGCGGCAATCTTCGACAAACCTATTACCAGCTCCCGCTCCTGCTGCCGGCTGCTGGTTTAATTGGCCTGGGCTGGGACCGAATCAGCCGCACGGCCGGCGTTTCCCGCTGGACTGTGCCGGTGTTAGCCATTCTGTTTCTGGTTCTGGCCGCCTGGGGAGCGCAGCCGTTCTACGAGGAGCGCGAACCGATCATTGAGGCAGCGGCACAGCTCGATGCAATTGACCCTGCCAAGCAGCCGGTGATAATCTTCCCGCCGGGCTACGGCTGCTTGTACTACTTCGAGCGCCCTGGCTGGGTCGGCCGCGAGGGCTTCGGCAAACCGCCGAGCCAAGTGGCACCGCAGGACGTTCCCGGCCCGCAGTATGTGGAAAGCCGCATCAAACGCGGGGCCAGGTGGGCGGTATACTTCGACGCAGAGGGCCCCGGTGCGCGACCGGACCTGCGTGCATATCTGGTGGAGAATTACGCGGTCGCTTTTGCCGGCAGAGGCTACACTATCTACGACTTGGCTGGCCGCGGCGACGAGTAGTAATGGGCCGCCGGGCACTATGAAAGGGAAGACCTTCGGCAGCTAGTGTGTCCACTGACAAGGTCATCATAATTGGCGGCGGGATATCGGGCCTCACTGTAGCCTGGGAGCTGACCGGGCACGGGCGGGAGGTGCTGCTGCTGGAGCGCCGGGAGGTTCTGGGGGGTCTGGCCCGCTCGACGGAGCTTAACGGGAAGCCCATCGAGGTCTATTACCACTTCATCTGCGGCGGCGACGGGCATCTGGTTGAGTTGCTGGGGGAGCTGGGGCTGAGCAACAAGCTCCACCGCCGACCCGGTCGCACCAGCTACTTCGTTGGTGACCGGCTCTACCCGTTCAGCACCCCGTGGGATCTGCTGCGCTTCGCTCCGCTTAGCCTGGCCAGTCGGCTACGCTTCGGCCTGCACGGCCTGCGCTGCCGGCGGATGACCGACTGGCGGCAGATTGAGCATCTGACCGCGCGAGAGTGGCTGATCGCAAGCGCCGGACAGCAAGCGTACGAGACCATCTGGCGGCCGCTGCTCGAGGTCAAGTTTGGCGAGCACGCCGAGCGGATTTCCGCGCCGTGGATATGGCACCGCATCCATCGTCTGTCTCAGTCTCGCGAGAGCTTGCTGCGTCCCGAGGAGCTTGGCTACCTGGAAGGTGGCAGCCAGACGCTGCTTATGGCTCTAGCTGACCAGATCACCGCCCGAGGTGGCATTATTCGCACTGGTGTCGAGGCGACTGAATTGCTCTGCAGGGAAGAGACGGCTGCGGGGGTGCAGACCAGTGCGGGTCAGTATGAGGCGGACTCAGTCGTCGCAGCGATACCGCTGCCCGAGCTGGTGGCGATGCTCCCGCCGGAGAGTGGTTACCGTCGCGAACTCGCCAGGGCTGATTTCTCCCACCTGGGCTGTGTGCGGCTGGCGCTCGACAGGAATCTCACCGACAGCTTCTGGGTCAACGTCAGCGCCCGTCAGGTTGCGTTCAATGGCTTTGTTGAGTACTCTAACCTCAACCCGTGGCGGGAATACGGCGGCAGCGAGGTCCTCTATGTGCCGTTCTATCTCAATGCCGACGATGAACGCTGGCAGTGGTCCGACGCTCAGTTTATTGAGACAGCGGTCACTGGGCTGAAGGTGGTCGAGCCGGAGTTTGCCGACGCGTGGGTGCAAGAGGCGACAGTTAGCCGGGATCGCTACGCCCAGGCCATCTGCCTGCCGGGCTTCAGCGACCGGGTCCCGGCGCTGCGGGCGCCTGTGCCGGGGCTATTCGTGGTGGATTCGACTCAGCTTTATCCGGCGGATCGCAATTTGAGCGGGATGATCGGGCTGGCCAGGTCAGTGGCGCAGATGATCGCCGAGGAATAAAAGGGCGGCGCCGGCTAGTGGGTCTCTATTCTTCGATTTCGCCTTCGTAAAGCGGCAGCGTGAAAGTGAAGGTGCTCCCCTCGCCGAGCTGGCTTTCGACGGTCAGTTCGCCGCCGTGCAGTTCGACCAGATGTCGGCTCACCGGCAGGCCTAGTCCACCGCTGTCGCTAGGCCGGTCAACGCCGTTATCGAACTGGATGAATTCCTCGAAGATTATTTCCTGGTGCTCTGGGGCAATGCCCGGGCCGTGGTCAACCACCGAGATTACTGCCTGACCGGCGGCCTTACGTGCCTCGACGCAGACCTCCTGCCCCTCGCTGCTGAAATCAACCGCATTCGAGAGCAGATTGTACAAGATCTGTTTGAGGCGCTGTTCGTCGGCCTCCACCAGGATGTTCTCCGGCTCAACGGACATGCGGATGGTTATGCCTTTTTCCCACGCCAGCCCCTGGATGACGCGGTGGGCGGCATCCACCACGTTATTGAGGGCCACTGGGGTGACGTTCAAGGTAAGTTTGTCGGCCTCAGCCTTGCACAGGTCAATAACGTCGTTGAGCAGATTCATCAGGTGCTCCCCGGCTTGCTTAATATCTTCCACGGCGCCTTGCTGCTTCTCAGCCAGGGGCCCCAGTATGCCCTGGCGCAGCAGATCGGCAAAGCCGATTATCGCATTCATAGGGGTACGGATCTCGTGGCTCATGTTGGCCAGGAACCTGGTCTTGGCTTCGTTGCCAGCAGCCAACTGCTCATTGGCCCGCTCCAGCTCCAGCTTCTGCTTGCGCAGCTCATCTTCCAGCAACCACTGGTCGGTAAGGTCGTGCAGGAACATGATCGCTTGGGCTTGGTCACCTGCGGCCTGTTTGGCAGCGGCATCAAGCCATACAATCGAGCCGTCGGCGCGGAGCCACGCCCCTTGATGCTCGTGAGTGCTACCCTGTGATATAGTGTTCTGGAGCAGCCGGGTGAGTCTTGGCCCGGCCCACTCGGGACGCAGCTCCTGGAGCCGCCGGCCCTTCAACTTGGCCACATCGTATCCCAGCAGATGGGCGGCCTCATTGTTGGCCTGGAGGATAGCCCCCTCGGGCAGTTCGACGACCAGGGCCGGCTCGAGGCCCTCGGCAGTAAGCAAGTCCCACCGGGCGTGCAGGGCCTCTCGTTCTCGCTCCAACTCGCCTTGCAGGTGGTGCCAGAACAGAAACATTCCTAGGCCGAGTACCAGCGGAATTCCCACCAAGACGAAGAGTAGGTTCCAGTCCAGCAGCGGCGGGAACTGGGCCTGGACGCGGGCGTAATCGGTCACGGCTACTGCTATCAGTCCCTCGCCGCTGACTGGCGTCATGGCCAGCATGTACCGGCGGCCCCAGGTTGTGCCATCGGTAATGCCGCGGACGTGATGCGGTGTAGCTGCGGCTTGAGTCAGAGGCCGGGGGGAATCTGCGCCGTAGGGAACCACGCTTACCTGAGCCACTGAGGCGTCTGGCGCAGCCGGAAATCGCTCGGTGGACAGCAAAACCGTGCCGTCGTCGGTCACAAGCGCCGCCCCTCCGGCTGGCCATCCCGCCAGGATCTGCTCGCGCATCTTGGCGAGTAGCTCCGGGTCGCGCTCGGCAGGGGCGGTCTGGGCTGTCATCCAGGCCAGATTGCTGGCTATCCCATCGAGGCGGCCGGTGACCTGATCCATGATCGTGTGCCGGACGTTCTCTTTGGCGGCGAGGTCCAGCCGGACCATGCCGGCGATGACGATGACCATCAGCAGCAGGACAGGGATGATGCGCAGCCATTGACCGGCTTGAGGGCCCGGCTTGGCTGTCTGATCTGAGCTGCTCATCTCTGGCCTGGCGGCATAAGCCATTGCTATGTCACCTGCTCCTGCGAGTTAGAGCTGGGCTGGTTGTGCGGTCCAAGTGGCGGCCATGCGCTGGCACCGCAGTATG
>SDBS01006438.1_pt1 | contig 11416 bp, 7 predicted proteins | sample 2277091 | NCBI WGS metagenome assembly SDBS01 (sample SAMN10404972, study PRJNA504765) | marine sediment metagenome | isolation source: marine sediment core GS10_PC15, 163 cmbsf | place: Arctic Ocean: Southern Knipovich Ridge | collected 2010 | reverse complement strand
AATTCAGGAAACGTATAAGGGGTATATCCGGTTAAAAAAGGAAGACGGAGAAGTATTACCTATTACACATGGAAAACCGAAACACCCAGAAGATGAAAAGGATCTCCTATCTAACATTATAGATATTTTAAATGAAACGCACGGAATCGGTTTAACGGATGAAGACAAGGTGGATATTGAACGAATCAAGGTTAAACTGGAAGAAGACGCGGAACTACGAGCGGTAATGAATGAATTTAATACCCTGGAAAATATTCGGTACAAATTTGACAAGATCGTCGATTCCCTGTTGTTGGATTTTGTCCACACCAAGCTTGATCTGTATAAGAAACTTACCACGCCGGAAGTAAATGCAACATTTAAGAATAAATGGTTTGAGGGAATGACAGAGCATTTGTTTTCAGATGGGAGATAGTTTGGAGCTCCGTTGAGCACATAATAAGTTGAAACCAGATAAACGTTAAAACGGTTATATATATTTAAGTGTCCTGACCTATACTTGACTTGACAGAATCTGAAGGCGAGTTAAAACCTCTATTGAAACTTAAATATCAAAACATTTCAGACGCCATTTAATGTGCAAATATGTTGGAGAAATCCCAAGAATTGAAACAGGTCCGATTCGTGTGCTTTCCATTACTGATCTGCAATTTGTTCCTTTTGCAGATATCATCATACGAAACAGAATATTTAGATGGTGCAGATCCGGTGATCGTTAGCAGATAGTGCGCCACAAGGCTGCACAGGAGAGTATAGATAACGTTGAAATAACCTGCTGTGCTGGGATGAAGCGCAGCGGAACCCGGTCAAGATAATCCTGTGGCCCGCTCCTCATTTAAAACGATTCTTCAACACTAGCATTAATAATATTCAGAACATCTCCGAGGAACTTCCCTTCAGCAGCGTTCGTTGATTGACGAAGATAATATGGCATGAACTCGAGAAATTCGGATTTGTCAACAGGCGTATATTCTAGAAATGCCTCTAACATAGCCGGGCGTAGCAGACGTTGGTTGTCTGGCATATCGGGCAATGCCTTCCTTATAACCTCTTTATCAAATTCAATAAGCTTTTCCCTAAGTCCAATTTCTTCTGATATGAATTGATCAGTGACAGCTTCCTGCTCTTCAACCTCTTTGATGATCGTTACAATCTCATCCGCTTCTAACTCAGCTTCCGGCTGATAATCCTCTAACCGATCTGTTTTTAGCTCATTCAATTCACGAATAATGGGCTGGAGTTCGGCATGAGGGTTTTTAAACCAGTCGGTTGACCATATTCGACGGATACGCCAGCCGAGACGCTCAAGGATCATCTGCCTCAGCCGATCACGATCTCGCACCGATTTTGCTGAGTGATAGGTAGCACCATCACACTCAATACCCATCAGATAGCACCCAGGATTGCCGGGATCTACTACTGCAATATCGATAAAGAATCCGGCAACACCTACCTGTGGCACGCACTCAAACCCTTCGTCACGCAGCGCTACCATAACCGCTATTTCAAAATCACTGTCAGGAGCTCGTCCTGTCACTCTTTCAGTTTTATGGAGAATGCCAGTCTCACAAAAGCTTAGGAAATCGCGGAGTGCTTGTACGCCGCGTTTGGCTGTAGAACCGGCAACGATGTCCTCTGATCCCATAGAGCTGAAAATATGCATTCGTTTCTTTGAACGGGTAAAGAGCACGTTCAAACGCCGCCAGCCCGTATCAGTATTGATTGGCCCGAAACGCTGAAAAACCCTCCCACCAGGTGTTTGTGGCCCATACGTCATCGAAACGAAAATAACATCACGCTCATCACCTTGCACATTCTCCAGATTCTTGATGAACAATGATTCATATCTGCGGGCATCTTTCTCCAGCCACTCCTGAAATACCGTATCCTCTTTGGCTAATGTCTCAATTGATCGCTCAAGCTGAAGGCGTTGTTCAGCACTCATAGCGACCACACCAAGCGATTCTTCAGGCCAATGTCTGAAGTGTTCGCAAACAGCTTCAGATATAATTTTCGCTTCTTCCATATTCCGCCTATTGACAAAACAGCCACGCGCCACTCTTGAATACTTGATACCATAGCTGTCAGCCACTTTATACGGCGATGGAAACAATACCAAGGCACTCTCGTAGAACGAGTGATTGGAGAACGCAATAAGACTCTCGTGTTGAGAGCGATAGTGCCACCGAAGCCTCCGTGCTGGGAACATCGGCAGTGTAGCGTCAAGAATACTTTCCGACTCCTCAATTGCAGTTGGGTCTTCTTCGTCATCATCGAAAACGCGATCAAAGAAGCTGGTCGGCGGCAACTGCTTTGGATCGCCAACGACCACCAACTGAGAGCCCCGAGCAATTGCACCCAGTGCATCCGGTGGTTTTATCTGTGAAGCTTCATCCATGACGATCAGATCAAATTCGATTTGACCGGGCGCAAGATATTGGGCGACCGACATTGGCCCCATCATGAAACAGGGTTTTAACGCAACCAACGCACCGTCAGCTCTATGTAGCAGCTGCCTGATAGGAATATGTCGGGTCTTCTTGCTGCATTCATGTTCCAGCAAGAATCGCTCAGTGTATTCACTTACGCGGGCACCTGTATTACCTTTCGGAACCACAGTCTGATCGATTTTCCAGGCGATTTGTTCACACTGTAACCTCTTGAGCCGATTATCGTATTCCTTGAATTTATCCCGTATTGTTTCCTGTGAGTGGCCGGAAAACCTTCCTATTTCGGGTTGTTCACGAAATATCTCGCGGGCTAAAACATCGAAGACCCCGGCTTTATATGCATCTTCAACCTGTTGAATGTTAACAACGCCTTGCTCAACAATCTCGGCCAACTTGATTAGGCCTATTGCAGCGACCTGGTCCCGTATACGCACGTAATCGAGCCAATTGTGCAATGTGTCGCCGTTATTTAGTGCCTGACTGTTTCTAACAATCAAATCGTCTATTTGATCGCCCGAACGATTCATCCAATCGATAGCTTCCAGCCCTACCAATTGAGCGAAAGCTTCATAGCTTGCCGTTTGTGACTCAACAGTTGTTCGTAGCTGCCCTGATAGTACCGCCAATACGCTGAAAGTGGAGGCTGTAGGCTGATCATAAATGCGCCGCTGCAGGTCCTCATTTGTCAGTTGCTGATCCACACAGGCGGCAACAGCCAGGGTATTGTGGAGCATTAATAGAGAAGAGGTATTGTCGGTATTCACCCCAGTCTTTAGATTAAGGCGACCCTGAAACAGCTTGTTATCGAAATCTACGGTTTCCCACTTGCTAACGGCATTTTTCAGTAATTCAAGCGATTTTGTGCGATTGGTCAGTTCCGCAATCGAGATAGAGTTGTCCATCGCCAAGGGTCCGCAGGCGCATATTGCTACATCCAGCGATGACAGGAGTCTATCAATTAAACCCTCCTTTCCAATAAGCAGTGTCGTGTCACTTTGCAGTTCGGAAACTGGCGCAAATATCTCCTTAAGACTCACAAGGTCATCCAGCAAAGCACCCAGTTGTAGTTGTAAACCTTGCTCGGATAAAGAACGCACACCACGTAAAAGGAATGTGGGAAGAATGAGCATTGCATTGCCCAGGGCAACTTTTTGGCCGAAACCCACGCCGTATTGTTGACGTACCTTTCTATACCAGCCACGCAACGATTCAAGTGCAGCCAAATCCGTATCCAGACCCTTCAGATAATCGCCGAATGCTTCCTTGTACCGATGATTTTCGTCGAGCTTGTCGCGTCGACCGGAAAACTCCGCCGCCTTCTCCAGCAAAGGTTGCAACGCAGAGAACTTAATCTGGTTACCTGCTGCATGGCTAAGCACCTGTTTACGTGCTGAACGCCAACTGCTCTTAAACCAACGGAAAACACCACCGACGTCAAGAGACCCCTTTAACTGCCGCAGTTCATCCTGACTGGGCAGACCATCAAGACTAAACACACCCTGCAGTTCATCATGCAAGGCATGCAGCTGTTCTATCTCATCACGAAGCTTTGGCAACAGTTCATCCAGCTCCTCATTGTCGAAAAGTTCATCACGAAGCTTCCAATAGGCAGGATTAAGACCGGCAATCAAATTAACGAAGGTTTTGAACTCGGCAAGACCGGCTTCAGTTGGCAACAGTTGTCTGGCAACCCCTTCGCCCACAGCGGTCCGAATCTCCTTAAGTGGTTCATCAATTTCGGCGAGTTGATCCTGTATCACCTTCAGCAGATTGATAGCCTCGGTCAGTTCCCCCAACTTGATCGACTGGCCTACGAGTTGACACAGCTGTTCACTTCCCGCGAGAAAACCATCGACCAGTGAAAGGTCCTTCAATACATCTGGCCCAACTTTTTTCTCAAGAATTGCATAGAGAGACTGGATATTTTCAAACAACTTTAGATATCGCTGGGCTTTTTCTAGCACCTCGCGCCGTAGCATCGGCAGTCGGTCCAACAGCTCATTACCCTTGAGGGCTGGCAAGCGTTCCAGATCTGTCAGTAGCAATGAGATTCCGTTCACGGAATCGGCAATGTTATCCTGTTCACAAGTGAGGCCCTTCGCAAGCTCTGCTCTCTCTGTCCACAGATTCTGCAGAGAGTTTTGCCACTCTTCCAATGCAGCTTTCACCCGGTCGAGATCGAATATCTGCAGATCGGCATTCCGCACGCCATACCAGGGATGTTGTTGCAACTCCGAATCAGCAACGAGCTGCCCGGCAACTGCCTGATAGACTTTCCTGAAGGCCCTAACCTGATCCTCGGTGCGCCGCTGACAGGCAGCATCGAAGTTGTCGCCATTATACTCTTCGGGGTGCATTATATCGGGATTGATACCTATCGCCATGCGGTAGCGGGTCGCGGCCATGAGGATTTCATGCAAAGTCATTCCGGTATTCTTCCAAGATCGATTGATTCGCTCGGCGTGTTCCTTTAACTCCGTTTTAAGCTCTTCATAGCGAGTGATATCGACCTCGATGTCTTTTGGTATACGGTAACGCCCGCGCTTGTTTAGGCGCTCTTTAACCTCGTCGAGCACCTTACGTTTCTGGGTTTTGTGGCTGTGCAACTCCAAGCAGAATTCGCCTAGACCAGCGGCATCGAGACGACGGCGTACTACCTCCAACGCCGCCAGCTTCTCGGCGACAAAGAGCACTTTTTTGCCCTGCGCCATTGCGGCCGCGATCAGGTTGGTGATGGATTGGGATTTGCCAGTGCCCGGTGGACCCTCTATGACCAGGTTCTTGCCATCAATCGTATCTATCAGGGCGCTGTGTTGCGAGCTGTCAGCATCATCGATCAGCGGATAGCTGGTGTGGATGTTATCTATCTCATCGATCGGATATTCCTCACCAAAACCCAAATCTCCATTCGAATCCTTTTCCACGTCCTGATCAGCACTGTAACCGGTCAGAAACTGCGATACCACAGGATGATCGATAATGTTAGCTCCCTCCGGCCAGCGTGACGGGTCCAAGTCAAGGTACATTAACAATTTGCTGAAGTTGAGTAGCGCAAGGGAGATGAAGCGACGCAACCGCCAGCGCGGCTGATTCTCCTTAATCAAATCCAGAACTTTTTCAAAGTAGGCCTCAGGTTCTGTGTTCTCATCTAGGTCCGGCAAGGCCATGCCGAAATCAACGCGGAGCTTTTCCCTTAAAGATAGGTTGGGGATGATATCTTCGCCGGAGTAACTTAGCGTGTATTCATAGGTTTTGGTCTTTCGGTTTAGCCTTCCCTTGTGTAGGCGTATGGGTACCAGAAACAGAGGTGCGAGACGTGCATTATCATTTCTGTTGTCGAACCATTCTATAAAACCAAATGCCAGATAAAGGATATTCGCTCCCATCTCCTGAATAGCCGACTCTGAAATTTGCAGCAGGGTCTTTAGCCGGGTCTCCAACTCATAGGGGTAAAACAACGTCTGGATGGCGGTATCGGCATGTTTGCCTTCAGGTTCATCTGTCGATGTTTTAGGCACCTCATAACCGGTGGACAACCCCAAGCGCTTTGCCCACTCCTCGGCAATCGGATCTTTCAGCAGCCGGACTTCCTGACCGGTCTCGACATCGATTTCAATATAGCCCGCCGAGATCAACTTCTCACGGGTTGGCTCAGGCACAGGCATAAAGCGCATCTCGGTTTCAGCAAGCAGAGTCTCGACCAATTGATTGGGCAATTCATCGATAATGCGCAGGCTGCCACGCTTGGTGTGACGAAAGTTTATCAGGCGGTTACGTGCCGTTAAATCTAGCAGACGTTTTCGAAGATTCTCTAACGCAGCGCCAGCTGTATAGTTACCTTGAATTTTACCCATTCTCTATTCTGGTCTGGAGTTCATGGTCATTTTCTTTTAAGGCATAACTATTATTATACGTCCTAAAAGTATGGGCAAACACGCACATTCATGGACGCGTATGCCGCATAGTGAATTATAGATTTCATACCATTATTTTGAAAGAATTCATAATCTTATTTTTATATGCCCAAATGATCTTTCTATATGATTATGCTTGTACAATTCTTGCTAATTCGTCTTCAGTTAACTTTCTGAAAGAGTATTGGTATCCTATACAGATTGATATCCCGTAAAAAAGTAAATCCATACCACTGAAAGTTTCCTTCATAATTTCAAAGATAATTTGTGGATTAAGACGAGTGAGAATATCAAAAAATGGAATTTCATTTTGTATAGATATAAATGCACATGAACTAAACAGATTTCCTGCAAGACAACCTAACAAGGAAAGAATTGCATCCACAACACCAAATATGTAGGTAATACCTTTTCCAAAAATGCGGACAGCAGAAGCAACGAATCCTCCTACTGCAACAGCCATAAACCCAAACTGATATCCCGATTTTACTGTGGTGACAGCCCATACTGCTGCTCCGATGCCTGCAGCTATGGTGCCGCTAAGCATACCCAGTGAAAGATTTTGATTCTCTTCAAATTCATAAAGAACCTGTTGTAGTTTCTCTTCATCGATTTTGACTTCTTGAGTGTATTCTATTTCTTTTTGGCTTTCTTTTTGTTTTGCATGCTCTGAAGTTAGCCCCCTTTTATCCATTTCCTCCTTAAGAGCCAAAAGAGCTTCTTCTGTGAGACCACCGTCAATGTATAAATCCATAATTTGATTATCATCAAGCGAGCTATATCTTTTTTTTAAATCATTTTTTGATATTTCCATATGTAACCTCCCTTCAACGAAATCAAACTTCCCATACTTACATATTTGAGGTTAACATTTTGTATATATTCTCAAAACACAAAACTCCACCTCTCTGCAAGAAATGGGGGATTGGGAGATAAATCCCAACCCCTTTTCAGCTTATGGTTGTAATTCTTTCGCAGCGAAGCAATACGCAGAAACTGCACAAAGTTTCGCATTTTCAGTTTAGGAAAAACCTATATCAAAAAACTGAGTTGTAAGAAATCTAATAATTTATTGTTGAATATTCAATTAGATCTGTTATAGGAAAGGGTGAGGTTATTACGCGGTCTTAATAATCGCTGCACAGATTTTGCTAATATTCATTTTTTCTAAAAGCTGAAATTCTTTCGCAGCGAATCAATATCTAATGTTATGCTCATTAAGGTTTTTCGAGGGCCGAGTTAAAATGCCAATTCCAGATAGAGATAAATTATGGGCTGAATTAGAAGCGACCGGAGAGTCAGATGTTAGGATTAAATTGGCAAGTGGTGTTTATGGCAGTTGGAAAGTTCCGCTGATTAAAGAATGGCTTAGGCGTAAAGAAGAACGGAGTTCTAAAGTGAATATTTACGAGGAAGCAAGAGGATTCGAACGAAAAGTGGCGGCCATTTTCAGAGCATTAGGAGCGAATGTAGAACATGATGTTTCGCTGGCTGGAACTCAGATAGATATTTTGGTATCCGAAAAAATACCTTCAGGTTCTCTAATAAAATCAGCTATCGAATGTAAATATTATTCTAAACCCGTTGGCATTAGTATTGTTAATTCTTTTGCCGGCCTTGTAATTCTTTTAAAAAACCGAAGTCTTATTGACAAAGCGATATTAGTTTCTCGTTCTGGTTTTACAGCACAATCGCGGTCTGCAGCAAAAGAGCACGGAATTGAATTATTTGAAATCGATGATCTTGAGCAAAAATTGCAAGGTAAAGAAGGTTCCCTTAAAAAAGCTGAAGAAGAATTAGATATTCAATATGCTGAAGAAGAAGCTTCAAATGTAAAGCTGAAACGTGCATTTGTTGTCATGCCCTTTGATCCAGAGTTTAATGATATCTATATTTTGGGAATTCGTGAAGTGTCTGAAAAGCTTGGGATGATTGTCGAAAGAGCAGATGATATTGAACACAATCAAAGCATTCCAGACCTTATAAAAGACAAAATAGCAAAATGTGATGTTGTAATTGCAGACACATCAAGTCCGAACCCCAATGTGTTTTATGAAGTTGGCTTGGCTCATGGAATCCTGAAAGAAACGATTTTACTCTGCAAAGATGCCGAGTCTATACCATTTGATTTAGAATCAATAAATCATCTTATTTATTCAAGCATTGTTGACTTAAGAGAAAAGTTGGAAAAAAGGATAAAGTCTACATTAGGGATTTAGAAATCCAATAAAAAAGCATAACCAGGGCATTCACGCTGATCCCAAAAGCTTGGCGGCTTTTGGTCCAGGTGATGCCCGGCGTTAGACGTCGAATTAAATTTTTTTATAAATATGTTGAAAGACTTTCTTATACTCGCCTCTAAATATGACTCTTGGAGTCTTCTTAGTTTTATTATCCTAATAATAGGTTCCGTAGCCGGTTACTGGAAATTTTATAGTCCTCGAAAATCAATTAGAAATCTCATCGTCAAATTCCATTATGAGCGGGCTCCAGGTTGGAATTTTCCTTTACGAATTACCGTTGCTTTTACCAATCATACTGGAAAGAACATCCATATAGCGTCTGCCACATTCAAGTGCGACGACTTGAGACCTGATCCAAATGCGATGGGCGATACACACACAGGTAAAATGCCATTGAAATTTCCCAAAGAAGTTACTCTGGAGAATGGAACAAGGCAAACATTGCTACAAGAATTTGAGTATTATTTAAAGGTTGATGAAAGCACCGGAAGCTATGCTCCAATTGACCCAAACCATACTGATGATGAAGTTGAAGAGGCTTTTCGCAGAGGAAAAACGGGCATATTTGACTGTTATGTAACTCTTCTTTCTCGTGATCATAAACCTTTAGTACATCGTTTAAGAAGTAAACCTCAAAAGAACTTCGCGGTAAATAAAGCAGTTTCTTAAACGGGAATGAAAATTCTTATTGGTATAATGGTAGGTTAACCAGCGTCTAACATTTCACTTCACCCGACAGCAAGGGCCTGGCGGCCCTCGCTGCTGGTGATTTTGCGTTAGGGTATGAATCATGGAAGCAAACTCACAAAACAAAGCAATAGAAATTCTTCGTTGGCTAGTTTTTATTCCTGGAGCAATCTTGGGTGCATGGCTGGCGTGGATACTCCTGAATATTCTGGGCAGGTTCTCGCTTGACTATGTCGGAGTAGAGCATGATTCTTTTATTGCACAGTTTTATTTTAATACATCGGGTCATGCCGCAATGGGAGCTTCATTTGTGTACGTTGGAGCAAAAATTTCTCCCTCATATCAACGCATCGTTGCATATGTATTGGCGGGCTTTGGTATTCTTATCGGAGGGTTCATGCTTTTCCCTGCCATTATGGTAGGTAGTGGATGGGCCATTTGGGGTTCTATTTGTATTGTTATAGGCATTGGTGCTGTTGTTTACTCAATATATATCGGAGAAACAGACATTGAATAGCCTAACAACCGCTTCAACTCTGAAAAGGCTGGTGCCTCTCCACGCCGGTTAAGCGGGTTAGGCTTTTGAAATACAAATTGATATCATAGGAGAGCACTATGCGTGATAAAATTGGTGATGTTTTGTTTGTTTTAAAAGAAATCTTCAATGAAGTTAAAGGCTCAATTGGAAATATCAAAGCAACCGAAATACGCAGAAGAGCAGTTAAGAGTGTCGCTCGAACAGAACTGGCAAAAAATTACCGTTTCAAAGATTTTGATTCAGCCAAAAAATCGATTCATGATGCATGCGTTAGAAGACTTCGGCCAAACATAAGCAAGGTTAGTGAATTTGATCAGTTAATTGAACTATGGATTAATCAAAATTCAAGTCAGTTACAAAATATCTTAATCAAGCATGCGACTAATAACGTACAAAGAAATTTGATTTCAGATTTCTTTAAAGAAACAAGTAGATAGCGCCTAAAAAGTCCTTACACAACCGACCGGACTTACTTCGCGGCTTTTTGAAACAGTTTTATATCCACTAATTATTGACTTACCACCGCTCTTAGGTTTTTCCGCCCGGCGGTTGAAGGGCAGCGTTATGTGAGCATTAATTAAAAGGAGAAAAAAATGCCTGAGCCTAAAAAGATGGTTCGGTGCTTTATGTGTGATGATGAATTCCAGATGGGGCCACATCGATATGATGGCAAGTTTATTCCTCGCTACAAAATTAGTGTTTGCAGAATCTGCTATGATGGCAATTGGGATGGATGGGCACCACATTTTACAGAACGTCTCATTGAACATCTAAAAAAAGAAAAGTTTTCTATTCCTGAAAAAAATGAAAGAGGATGGTTGCCAAGAGATTAAAACAATTTCACATAACATCCGGCTTCATTGGACCGCAAAAGCCGGGCGACTGTGCGTTTTGCAAAGTCATCATTTAACTTTTATCAGGCGAAGGTCCAGTTCCTTTTGCGGCCCATGAGCCGGCGCGTTCGCTGCAGTAAAAATTACCTATCTCAAAGCATTTAATTAGCAAGTTTTTCAGATATCCATTCCCTATCTCGGTGCTTTCATTTGCGGTGATACATTGAGATTACTTCATAAAATTCATTCATTCAAGTACTTTGGAGATATTACAGGTTTTAGCATCTCAAAAACTATTCTGTTATATAGCACGTTAAAAGGTGGGGGTAACGCCCCTGAACACAGATGAAGGCCGCAAAGTGGACCGGATCCCTCTTCAGCAAAATGTTATGTGAAAATCTTATTTTCTTTTCGGCCTTCTGATTGTGCCTTCAAATTTGCTCTTTTTAATAGATCCACCTGGTGCGTATTTATCCAATAAAGCCTCAACAAGTAAATAATCGCCTTCTTGGCAGAGTGGACCTGTCGTAATTTTGATTTTATCGATTGCAGATTGACTAATATTTACATCGAAATAGCTTAAATCAGGTCCTTTCCCTTGATGAAGGCTTGTAGCAACAATATTAGGTGACCCGTTTCTGAGTTGTCAACACCAAAATAGCTAAAGGTCGAAGCAAGTTTTTAAGCTGCTTGATCAAGCTCAGCTTGGCTTACTTGTTCACGGTTTCTCCTTAACCTGTTTAGGCGAGTC
>SDBS01006437.1_pt1 | contig 11417 bp, 6 predicted proteins | sample 2277091 | NCBI WGS metagenome assembly SDBS01 (sample SAMN10404972, study PRJNA504765) | marine sediment metagenome | isolation source: marine sediment core GS10_PC15, 163 cmbsf | place: Arctic Ocean: Southern Knipovich Ridge | collected 2010 | reverse complement strand
GAACTTTTCGCTTTTACGTGAGGTCCAAACTTAGAAACAACCTAGGTTTCCAGCTAAAAAATCTAAAAAAGCGGAACTATTCGCTTTTACATTAGTAGGAACTAATCGCTTTTACGTAACATCCCTATGGCCATTTGATATTAAATAACTAATTTAATCTTAGGGTAGTATCCTAAAAGGGAAGAATAGGGATATAGCCTATTATTTGAGTCTTTTCAATTTTTCGATATTGTTCTGGATTTACTGACATGAAATTAGGTCATTTTAGGTTGGTTAATTTTTTTGATATGTATGATGGTCACTTTGAGTTCAGAAATCCCTTAAAATGGCTCCATGAAGGCTGAATCAAGGGCCGGTGGGAGCATCACATTCTGGTTTTTGTGGTGCTCCTGATAATGAGTTTTTGATTAGCGAAAGGTCAATCGTCTTTTCCATGTTGATGCAATTCTTCCATTGACTCTAACTTAACAAGTGGTACAGTTAATGGGGGCAGGTCACAACAGACCATCGGTCCATTGACTCTAACTTAGGAACTCGTAGTATCAACTAAGAAATTCACAAAATTTTAAATGAGGTAACTGAACACCCCTAAATTGGAGTAAGTTATATTCAAGCTTTTAGGAAAGCTAAACTATTATAGTGTTTCGCCCCCGCAGGTACCCTGGGTAATGATCAGGATGATGACCGAAATAACCAGAGGGTATAGGATATTGCCAAATTTAGATAGCCAAAATGGGAGCAAATCATACATCTGACTATGACACAAAAGAAAGATGATATGGAGGTAACGAATATGGAAGAACTCATCAAACATGTTCGCCGACTACGAGCCAAATTCTTGACCGATAGACACCGGCCAGGGTATCATTTCGTTGTGCCGGAAGGACTCGCTATGCCGTTTGATCCGAATGGATGTATTTACTGGAAAGGCAGATACCACCTGTTTTACATTTTTCAGGACTCCGAGTTGCCTCACGGTGGCCATTGCTGGGGTCATGTTTCTAGCCTTGATCTAGTGCACTGGGTCCACCATCCAACCGCTCTGGCACCACACCCGGACGATCCGGACAAGGGCATTTATAGTGGCAATGCCTTTGTAAATAAGCAGGGAGAAGCCACAATTCTCTATCACGGATGCGGTGTTGGCAACTGTATTGCCACCAGCTCAGATGATGACCTTGCCAACTGGACCAAGTCGTCGGCTAATCCCATCGTCCCCAAACCGCAAGAAGGCGATTCGGACTTCGGCAAATACAGTTCGTGGGATCCACACGGTTGGTTGCAGGGAGATACCTACTACGCTATCTTTGGTGGCAGTACCCCCACGTTGTTCAGCTCGGATGACCTTATTGATTGGGAATATCTGCATCCCTTCATTGAAAAGGAGACGGATGTTGTAGGGATCGACACCGATGAAGATTGCTCTTGCCCCGACTTCTTCAAGTTAGGGGATAAGTACATGCTATTATGCATTAGTCACAAGCGGGGCTGTCGCTACTATCTCGGGCGATATGAGAATCAAAAGTTTTATCCGGAGCATCACGCACGGATGAATTGGCAGGGAGGAACATGTTTCGCTCCGGAGAGCTTGCTGGACGACAAGAATCGGCGTATTCTTTGGGCTTGGGTTCTCGATCGTCGCCCCAGGGAAATGGCATGTGAGTCTGGGTGGAGTGGCGTGATGACGCTGCCCCGTGTACTGTCACTTGCAAAAGATGGGACTTTACGCATTGAGCCAGCTGAGGAGTTGAGGATACTCCGCTTCAATCACCGCAGAGGTGAAGACATCTACCTGACTACCGGTACAGAGCTTGTCTTACCCGAGGTCCGTGGAGATAGCTTGGAACTACTTGTGGAAATGCACCCACAGGATGCCCAGGAATTTGGGGTCATGATCCGGTGTTCCCCGGATGGTTTGGAGAAGACCATAGTTGCGTTGAATCCAGGACGGAAGTTGCTCAAGATTGACTTTAGCCAGTCTAGTCTCGACCCGAATATCAAACACTGGACACTTTGCATGGGCACTGGCGAGAATCCACAGGTACACGCCCAAGAAGCATCGTTTGAACTCGGCCAAGGAGAAGCACTGAAGTTACAGATCTTCCTCGACCACTCAATTTTGGAAGTGTTTGCCAATAACCGACAATGCGTGACTCAGCGGATTTATCCGACCAGGAGCGACAGTCTCGGCGTTGCACTCTTCAGTCGGGGTGGTGCAACAAAGGTAAAAACGTTCGATGCTTGGGATATGTCGCCTGCAAACCCATGGTGAGGAGGACTGTGCGGCGATGCTTTACAAGGCTTTAACAGGGGCTACGGGTAATACGTGGGATACGTGCATACCTACATCACAGATGTTTTGGGCTCTATTATCTGGCAAAATCTGGTCCGGAACGGAATAATATATCGATGGCCACTCGCGCACGCCATACCCATACCGACTATGTCTGGTTACCACCTTAGTAATATGCGCTGTCAGCCTCTCCTCTTCACTTTTGACCTAAGAGGCATGGCGCCGTGTAGCCCTGACCTGCCCCTATTAATCACCTTTTAAGTTGGAGTTGTGGGAATAACTGTCTGTTGTGGACGAGTGACTTTTGGCTGTAACAAAGTTGCCATGCCGTATGAGGGGATCTCAACATCCCCTTTCGCATTCAGACAAAAAGTTCGAGCGACGTCCTACTATGTGTGCTAGTAATCTCTTCACTACAAAGAGTTTCAGCCTCTATTCAAATCCATTATTCTCTAGAAAAGGTCAATTTCTAGAACAACAGCTTTGGCGGTAAGGATATGACATTTTTATTTTACAGAAAGGGTGACATAATTACTTTTCATTGACAATTCAATTGGGGTGATTGACAAACTATGTGGTTGTGATATTTTGAATGTGATTAGTTTTGGAAGATGAGAAAACAATCAAGGTAAAACATATTATAGCAAATTCAAGATTAGATAGGGCAACTTCCTTTAGGTGTAAAACCTTCAGTACTAAGGAGGAATAATTGGAACCCCTTAAAGAGGTGTCAAGAAAAAGAGAAATTTCTGAAAAGTTATTAATCAGAATGTCTTAAGATGATTAGTTGAGTGAGAAACTAAAGATAAGGATTGTTTAGCCATCAAAGAGGATGAAGATGTGAGAAGAACACATAACTCCCTAAGAAATAGACTAACTTCTCTCTGTAAAAAAAATAACTTTAATAAGGTAAATTCTAAAGGGATAGGTAATGCTCTTAAGCGTTGCTTATCCTTTTTTTGTTTATTTGGTAAGGGAGCTTATGGGAATATCAGAAATAAGGAAAGTGTCCTCTATGGACAACTTCCTGCCTTAGCGGCTTGATTAGAGGCTCTTTTCCTCTAGGGAAAAATAAATATTTATGGCAAATTTGCATAGCTAGAGACAAATCAGAAAGGAGGTGAGAAAGTAAATAGTCCCTGCTCTGCAATAAAAGGAAAGATTTTCAAAGAGAGAAGTGTTAAAACATCCTTTTCTCTTTTGGGTTAGGAGCTTTCCAGAAAGAAATGAACGATATCGATGTTAAGGAAGGAGAAAAAGTATGCGATTTGCAAAAGTCATAGGAAGCGGGATTTTGGTGTGGGCAATTGTTGTGGGACTATGCGGAGTTTCATTTAGCCGGGAGACGGTAACTTTCACACATTGGACCTTTACAGAAGCGAGTCTACAGTCCTTTTGGGAGATGGTGATCCCGGAATTTGAAAAGCAGTATCCCGATATCAAGGCAGTAAAGCACGAAATTCCCAGGAAACTCTACTGGAATAAGATCAAAGTGCTAGCTAGTGTTGGACCTGCTCCTGATGTAATAGGCACCATACCTGTTATGCTTCAACAGTGGATAGCTATGGAGGCAGTAGAGCCGCTTGAGCCACTAATGGACCTGACTGAGATCAAAAGAACCTTTATCCCACAGCAAAGGACTTTCTGTATGAAAGATGGAAAGACCTACGCGGTTATCCAAGGGGCAAGACCTTTGGTACTCGTTTACAACGAAAAGCTTCTTGAAGAAGCAGGAATAGCCGTACCCACATTTCCTCCAGAACTAGTAGCCGCCGCTACGAAGTTAACACAACCAGAAAAAGGACAGTACGGCATAGGGCTGAAAATAGATGAAGCGGCCTACAGCGATACATACGACGGTCTCGCTAATTTTCCCCTTGGTTACGGGGCGGATTTTGCGAAAAATGGGGTCCCCACAGCTACTGATCCGAATACAATTCTCGGTGTAAAGCTTTTCAAGTTATTGGCTGACCTAGGAGTTACTCCAATAGCTCAGGATGAGAAGGTCACGGGGGAACAGCTGTACAGGGGAAGGGTGGCGATGCTTATAGGTGGACCGTGGCATTTCGGGCGGGCCGAGGCAGTGAATCCGGAAATGGCTGAGCATCTGAATGCCGCTATGACACCATTTGCCAATAAGGCAGCTACTGGAGGAGCCCATCATTTTCTGGTGGTACCAGCCTTGGCCAAGAACAAATCAGGAGGCGCGAAGTTTATTAAATTCATGGCGAGTGAAAAATATGAGAGTCTTTACAATGAGGCGGTCGGAATGATACCGGGGAATCTCGCCTGGGCCTCTAAAACACTGCTCAAAGACACCAAGTGGTTCAAGGCTTTTGTGGAGGGACTGAACTATGCTACCATTGCCATTCCTGAAGGATTCGCCTCGGTGGCTCCAGAGTTTTCACGGATTGTGGTAGAGCATGTCGTGGGAGACATTGTACTTAAGAACGAGCCAGTTGAGGAAACAATGGAAAAGCTCCAACGTGCGCTTGAGGAGTTGGCGAAAGAGTTGTAGGCAATTTAGTTGAGGGAACTGAGGGCTTGAAAGCTATCCTTTTCAACAGGGAGGCTTCAGGCCCCTTCCCACCTAAGAAGAAGACAAGTACACTCAAAAATCAAAAGGAATCGTTGTGCCGAGAAAGGCTGATAAACAAAGGAGCATCAATGGACGATAACTATGGCGTAATAGTGATCGGGGGTGGTCTGGCTGGCGTCTCAGCTGCGTTGAGTGCAGCTCGGTTGGGCTGCCAAGTTGCCTTAGTGCAAGACAGACCAGTATTAGGGGGGAACTCAAGTAGCGAAATGAAGGTCTCGATTCAATCTACTAGCGCTTTCAATCCGTGGGCGCGAGAGACCGGTATCCTCGAAGAGTTGTTCCTTGAGGATAGGAAACGGAACCATGGATCAGCAGCGCTTCATCATATTACTTCTATCTGGGACCTAGTTCTTTATGAAAAAATTAAGCAAGAGAAGAAATTGCATCTTTTTCTTAACACCTCTGCCCGAAAAGCCTCGACCAGCACTCAAAAGGGATCAAAAAGAATTGAAGAGATTGAGTGTGTCCAATTAGGTAACGAGAAGGTCTTTCGACTAAGAGGCAAAATATTTATCGATGCTAGCGGTGACGGTGCTATTGCCCATAGTGCAGGAGCAGAATTCAGAATGGGAAGAGAGGCAAGGGAAGAATTTGGAGAAAGTCTAGCTCCTGAAAAACCCGATGAAGGTACTCAGGGGAGCAGCCTAGGATTCCATGCCCGGGATATGGGTCACTCTGTACCTTTTGAAGCCCCTCCATGGGCAATCGAGTATAGCTCTGATAACGATTTGCCTTTTAGGCCTCACGAAAGCATTGGCGCAGGATACTTTTGGTTGGATATAGGCACACCGTTCAACACAATCTCTGATAATGAAAAAATCCGAGATGAGCTTCTCAAGCATCTCTTGGGGGTATGGGATCACATAAAGAACCACGGGGAACATGGTGCAAAGAACTATGCCCTGGACTGGATAGGGATGGTACCGGGGAAAAGGGAATCTCGAAGATTTGTGGGAGACTATATCCTAACCGAGAAGGATGTAAAAGCTGCCACCTTATTTCCTGACCGCGTAGCCTACGGGGGGGCGATCATTGGCATTCACACCCCGGGTGGTATATTAGCCAAAAGCGAACCTCCTGACCCTACTTATCCTCATGACTTAAAAACTATAGATCAAAGACTACTATCCATATATTCTATACCTTTTCGCTGTCTATATTCCAGGAATGTTGAGAACCTGATGATGGCAGGCAGAGATATTAGTGTGAGCCATGTGGCCTTGGGGACTACGCGCTATATGGGCCCGTGTGCAATCATCGGGCAAGCTGCAGGTACAGGTGCCTATCTTTGCTTAAAACATAAGACGAACCCCCGAGGAGTATACCAGGATCACATCGACGAGCTGCAGCAGCTTCTACTCAATCAAGACTGCTATATTCCTATGATGGAAAACCACGACCCTAAAGATCTTACCCGAGGAGCAAGAGTGACCGCTTCCAGTGCTGCGGTTTTGGAATTTGAAGATCGAGAAAGAGAGGATAAAATATACGTTTGGCCTATGTTCCGGCCTCTGGAAAAAGAGAAGGGAGAAGAACTTACTGCACTGCGAGCTCAGCTTTTCCCCGTGAGTTCAGATCACATTAGATCAATCAGTCTTCTGCTGGAATCTCGACGGTCCGAAGATACCGAGGTACGCATAGGATTGAGGCAGGCAAAAACTGTGTGGGATTTTGATTCTGAGGAAGATGTTGTTACGGGAAAGGCTTCTGTGTCTGCCAATTCAGTCTCTTGGGTCACATTTAGCCTGAATCATCCCCTTGTCGGTAACAGCTTGTACTGGGTATACGTAGCTCCTAAAGAAAAAATATTCTGGAGGTACGTTGATAGTAGTCCGGTAGGCGCAGTGGCAGCATGTAAGCTCATTAATCGGTGGTATTACCGCAAGGGCTCTCACCTCATAAAGATCGATCCTCCGTCTAGACCCTATCAACCAGAGAATGTCTTGAGTGGAACGACTCGCCCTGAACGATGGACCAATCTCTGGGTATCTGATCCTCGTCAGGCTTTCCCCCAAAGTTTGGAGCTAGACTTTGATGAAGAGAAAACCTTTAATGCTATTTACCTTGTCTTTAATACTGATTTGAATAGAGTCCACATGAGTACTCCGCCCCTCTGGCGAGCACCGGGGTGTGTACGAGATTACAGTCTATATTGTTGGGAGAAGGGAGCCTGGAAGACCATAACGCAGGTTCAAGGAAATTACCAACGTTGCCAGGTACATCGATTCCCTTCAGTTGCTTCTCAGAAGCTCAGACTACAGATTAATAGTACAAATGGTGTCCCCTCAGCTCACGTGTTTGGAGTTAGAGTGTACAATGAATAAGAAATCAAGGTAAGGACTTCAAAATGCGACGGGTAAAATATCTTCCTTATTTGTTGGTGGTTCCAACACTTGCTTATCTGGGTGTGCTTCTCTTCTACCCGATGGCCCAAGCTATATATTGGAGTTTTCACTCGATGAACCTTGCGCGGCCCGGGACGGCTCAGGATTTCGTAGGATTAGCCCATTACCAGGGACTCTTTGGTTCTTCCAGTTTTTGGGAATCTGTGCTCAATACAGTCGAGTACACAGTATTTGGAGCAGCGGGGGCATTTTTGTTGGCGCTAGTGCTAGCCGTTATGTTGAACCGGAAGTTTCGGGGCAGGACACTCGCGCGTGCGTTGGTTATTAGCCCCTGGCCGATTCCGGCCGTTGCGACAGTTATTATATGGATGTGGATGCTAAGTGATCAATTTGGTATCGTCAACCATGCTTTGATGAGGGTTGGTTTGATAGAGACTGGTATTGGTTGGTTCCGAGGAACCAGACTGGCCATGTTCTCGGTCATTGTAATCACCATTTGGAAGGAATTCCCGTTCGCCGTTGTGATGCTACTGGCAGGCCTTCAAGGTATCCCTGAAGATCAATATGACCAAGCAGTAGTTGATGGGGCTAATTCCTTTCAAATCTTTCGCTACGTGACACTCCCTAACCTCCGTCCTGTAGCTACGATAGTCCTTTTGTTACTCATCGTCTGGATATTCAAAAGGTTTACGATTATCTATGTGTTGACAGGAGGGGGACCAGGCGGCGCAACCGAAACTCTGATCGTCAAGACGTACTTGACTGCCTTCGATTACTTAAAGTTTGGAAAGGCCGGTGCCTTAGGAACCGTGATGCTCGGTATAATTTTGGCGTTTAGTGCTATTTATCTCTGGATTCAGGAGAAAAGGAGATTCTGAGTGCTCACATTTGCTAGGAAAAAGATGCTTAAGATCATTGGGTTCTATACGTTAATGAGTGCAGTTTGCGTGATTATAGTATTTCCCCTTTACTGGATGGTTCTAAGTTCGCTCACCCCCGAGCAAATGTTTGAGCCGAATCCAAGCTTATTTACCTTAAATATGAGTGGGGAGGGTTACATATCTGCATTTGTAGACTACCCCCTAAGCCGCTGGTTGCTCAACAGCTTCGGGGTGGCAGTCGTGAGTGCATTTTTTGCCGTCTCTATCTCCGTTTTCGCAGCGTACAGCTTATCAAGGTTCGACTATCCGGGTAAGTTCACTTTTACTGTACTTCTTTTGGTTACACAAATGATACCCTTTGCCTTACTGATAATCCCTATCTACGTAATCTTTCGAGATGTAGGCCTTTTGAACAGTTACTTAGGTTTAGTGGTGGCGTATATAACCTTTGCCATTCCGCTGTGCACCCTACTCTTGAAAGGGTTCATTGATACGATCCCCCGAGAAATCGAAGAAGCTGCCTTAATTGATGGATACAGCCGAGTAGGTGCCTTTTTGCGAGTTACACTACCGATTGCCTTACCTGGATTGGCTGTCACCACACTATTTGCTTTTTTGCAGGCTTGGAATGAGTATGTTTTTGCAGTTACGCTTCTTCACGAACGACTGAAATTTACCAGTTCCGTGGGACTATTCATGTTCATAGGAGCGTATTCGGTTGACTGGACTGCTCTACTCGGAGCATCGGCCATTGTCACAATTCCTACGTTTGTCGTGTTTGCCTTCATTCAGAAAGGTCTCATCAAAGGGATAGGTACTGGAGCCTTAAAAGGATAGTTCTATTTGAGAATCTAGTTCTAGATGATTTGATCTCTCTAACTTGGCTGTGTCCACGGGATCTCCATTAGGTGGTATGATGAAAAGGGTGCACTTTCTGGAGACATTGACCAATAAAGTGACCTGCCCGCACTAATAGTATCATTTGCTGAGCTAGAGTCAACGGGATAATGGCTCCGTTAACGGCATGTGTGCCAGCGGAATAACTATGCAGGTTTTGTTTGATTATGTTTGTAACCCTTTCTCTAAATTAGATTAATGATTAATAAGCTTTGTTAGCATTATTAGATAAGATTGACATCATCATAAGAGTTTTAAAAATATGATTTATAGTGTAAGTGAGGTTATATAAATTATTCTATCGTAATTGGGGTGCTGGTCCCCTGGGGTCTACCATTCGTATAGAAGATGGGAAGAGTTGATGAAAATGCGCATAACTACACTAATGCTTGCTTATGGCAAATTCGTGAATGATGGGAGCTGCCTCGTTGTTGAGTAAAAAGTTGCGAAAGTCGTCCAGTGAGGGGAGCCATCGTGAGGAATAGAACTCTAGATCCTGTTTAACTCCCAGTGGGCCTACCTAAGAGATGCCCAATGGCTACGACCAATTTCTCTTGTGACGAACTGAGTTTCAGTTCAATATTAAATGCGTATTTAATCTGTGATATATCACAAGGAGGGAGAAAGCGACGGCTGGCTAAACTTATCTTTCTCAATTCATTCTTCGTGGTCCTATCGATATTCCATAATTCTAGCGAGCTACAGCTTTTCCGAGAACTGGAAATCATACGGATGGCCACCGAGAACTAATCTGTCTAAGGAAGAAAGATTAGATCAATTTAATATCCGTTCCACAAGCGTTCCACTGCCGTTCCAAATAGCGAGAAATGGAACGAGTGAAACGTTCCGTTCCCTTTGTTTAAGCCATTTTTGCCTTGATTTACTAACTCGTTTCACCTTCGGCATTCTCTTTGAGCCAGCGGTAAACAGTTGCCTTTCCCATTCCTATTTCTTTGGCTATCTCTCCGTAAGAGTACCCATAATAATCACGTAGTTTTCGTGCCCTCTTCTTTTTTTCCTCGTTGCTGAGCTGTTGAGCAGGTCTTTCTATTTTTCCTAGATGTCCCAAGGCAAAAATGTGACTGAGTTTCTCGGTCCAGAAGGAGGGTTTTGCATTCTCCAATACCCCTTCAAATCCCGAAGGGCTAAAGCAGATATAGGAAAAACTCTTACTGGCTGCATCGCTTTTTCCCCTAAATACATGTCGAGCCTTAAGAAGGTAGCCTCTCAAAAAAGACCGATCGAGTTCTGCTTGTAAGGGTGCGGGTTTTTTCAAGACTAGGGCATTGATCCCACTGGTGATATTCTTTTCTACATGGCGCGACTCCTGTGCCACAAAGATAAGGGTTATATCCTTCTGTCGAGCAAGGCTCATGAACCTGGCTATTTCTCTATTTGCTCTTGTTTGCGATTCTCGTGAAGGGCAGATAAGATGTGCCTCGTCTATTAGGATAATAGATCCCGGAGGCGTATCGGCAAGTTCTTGAAGGATTCCAATCCACGGAGGGATCAAAGACCTTCCCTCTTCTGGAAGCCGATAAACATAGCAGCGCCCTCGGTATCGCATGATCTCTAAAAGCCAAAAGGCAGTGCATGATTTTCCCGTTCCTTGGGCTCCTAAGATGAGAATACGAGGATGCTCACAGAGAACCCTTAACCACCGAAGAGCTTTTGGGTCCTCGCTTATACTCCTTTTACTTCGCCATAGCAATACTAACTTGTCCATCTTGGCTATAACGCCCTCCCAGAATTCATCCAAACTCTTTTTACTGTGTGCAAGATCATAGTCCTGAGTTCCTTGGTCCCTCAGGCATCCTTGGTTAGCTTCTCGCTCTCGTGTGGCATCTTCAGTCAAATCGAACACGTTTTTGGTTGAAGTCCTATTTGAGTCATCTTCCTTATCATGGGGTATTAATCTGCCTCCACACCACCTACAGGATAAGGCTACAGGCACTGAAACAAACGTTGAAACCCAATGGCATGTGTCACATTTGTAAATTAGCATTTTTTGCCTCCTTAGTCTTTATTCTTGATATTGTTCGGTTATTGGGGGAATTACCTCTCAGGAGAGAAGATTGTTTAACCCCGGATTTCTTGGGTGGGAGTTCCTTTTCGAGGAAAAAGGTAATGCGTGTATTGCGTCCAAGTTGTGGACACCATATAGACACCAAGAGCTTGGTAGAAGTACATATCTGGAGGCAAAAAATGGGACCAATTGTACCATACCCTGAAACTAAGAACAAAGGGCCAATCATGAGAGCCTGGTTCGAGTCCCATTCGGCTCCCCGGACTGGACGATGTTGATAACAAGCCTGAATAGCTTCCCAATAACCTTGTTCTGGACTTTTCAAGAAGCCAAAACTTTGAAGCCAGGAAACCTTTTGGTATCTAGGAAGACTCTG
>SDBS01006436.1_pt1 | contig 11418 bp, 9 predicted proteins | sample 2277091 | NCBI WGS metagenome assembly SDBS01 (sample SAMN10404972, study PRJNA504765) | marine sediment metagenome | isolation source: marine sediment core GS10_PC15, 163 cmbsf | place: Arctic Ocean: Southern Knipovich Ridge | collected 2010 | reverse complement strand
GCCGTAGCAGCTGACCGGTCACGGGCTCGACAGCAAGAAGGCCCCGCTCCATTACGTTTTTACACGTGAAGATGTCGCCGAGATCATGTCTAATGTACCGGACATGAAGTACAGGCTATCACTCATGCTGGTCGACACGTCCGGACTGCGAGTCGGGGAAACAGCCGATCTACGCAAGAGAAACGTCGACCTCGACAACCTGATAATCCATGTGAACGACAGATCGGGAAAACACATCAGGGACACGATCCTTGCGCGGAGTACCGCGGGTCTTCTCAAGCAGTACCTGGACTTCCGGAATGATGATTCTCCCTATCTCTTTCCTGGCAGAGGAAAGTCCAGCTTCGTGTCAGCCAGGACCATACAGAGGGCCTTCACGGAAGCACTGCTCGCCGCAGGGATCGAGCGGCACGCCACTCTCGGCTGGCTCCGGCACAGTTTCGCGGTTCACCTGCTCGAGGACGGCATCGACCGCAGGATGGTCCAGAAGCTCCTGGGGATAACTACGCCGTCGATGATCACTCCGTACCTCAAGCTCGCCAAGAAGCGGAGTCATCTCAGGATCATGAGCCCTGCGGACAGGTTTCTGCCCTATTAGGTCAGCACATCCGGGTACTGGGAACGGCGCAGCAACCGGCTGCGCCGTTTTTTCTATCCGCGACCCGTCACGATTCTCTTCAGGTAGGGCCAGAAAAGAGCAAAGATTCCGCCTGCAAAGGCAAAGGGGATTCCGAATAACAGACCAGTGACCACTGCAGCCTTCAGTCCCCTGAGCGCTGCCTCCCTGTTTCCCTTGAACCTGGGCAGCGGCCTGAACGTAATGTGAATTGACCGTTCACCGGTCTTCCTGACGATAAGGCTGGTCGTGAGAGCGTCCATTATGGCATTATGGATGTTGATCCTGGCCCATCCCGGAATGGTCGAATCTCCCTTTCTCGATTCTATTGCATCGATCATGCTGAGCGGTATCTCATCGAGCCTCTTCGTCTTCATCCCTATGGTAACGTACTCCAGGAGCAGCCTGCTCTTTGTGACACCGACCATCACGTTCTTCGCCCCTACGGTGCCCCAGCCCGTCTCGATGAGCTCCTCCCCGTGACCGAGGAGTTCCTGCAGGCGGTTTTCGAGATCCTCGCTGTTTCTGATCATTCCCATCCCATGCCTCCGAATATTATTAGCACCAGTATGCTAATACTAAGCAAATGTTCGTGGGACCTGTGTCCGCTCGTCAGTACCTGTAGTATTCTGGCTTGTAGGGACCATCCCGGTTTACACCGATATACTCGGCCTGAACATCTGTGAGGAGGGTGAGTGTGACGCCCAGCTTCTCCAGGTGAAGTCTGGCGACTTCCTCATCCAGGAGTTTCGGCAGCATGTACACGCCGATCGAGGGTCTCTCCCCGGCAAGTGCCATCTGTGCAAGGCACTGGTTGGTGAAGGAGTTCGACATGACGAAGCTCGGATGCCCCGTGGCGCACCCCAGGTTGACCAGCCTGCCCTCGGCGAGCAAGAAGATGGAGTGACCATCTTTAAAAGTAAACCTGTGTGACTGGGGCTTTATCTCTTCCTTCCTGATGCCGGGCAGCCGCTCCAGATCCGCGACATCGATCTCATTGTCGAAGTGTCCTATGTTGCAGACGATGGACTGGTCCTTCATCCGACTCATGTGATCGGCAGTGATCACATTGTAATTGCCGGTTGCAGTAACGTAGATGTCTGCCTCGGGGAGGGCTTTCTCTACGGTCGTCACCTCGAAACCCTCCATGGCTGCCTGCAGGGCGCAGATAGGGTCGATCTCGGTTATCATCACCCTTGCGCCGAACCCTCGCATGCTCTGTGCGCAGCCCTTTCCAACGTCGCCGTACCCGCATATCAGAATTCTTTTTCCGGCAACCATGATATCTGTGGCTCTCTTTATCCCGTCAGCAAGCGACTCGCGGCATCCGTAGAGGTTGTCGAACTTGCTCTTCGTCACCGAGTCGTTGACATTGTATGCAGGGAAGAGGAGCCTGCCCTCCTTCAGCATCTGATAGAGCCTGTGGACTCCGGTGGTTGTCTCCTCCGAGACGCCGACGATGTCCGGGACGACCGATCTCCAGAAACGGGGGTTCTCCTCGATTCCCTTCACGAGGTTCTCATGAAGCCTCAGCTCATCCTCCGAATCGCCTTCGGCGGCGGGAATGATCCCCTCGGCTTCGAATGCTTCTTCGAGCCGGTATCCCCTGTGGATCATGAGTGTGGCGTCGCCGCCGTCGTCGACTAATAGATTCGGCCCGCGTCCGCCCGGGAAGGTGAGAGCCATTCTGGTGCACCACCAGTACTCCTCGAGAGTCTCGCCCTTCCAGGCGAAGACGGGCACTCCCGTGGCGGCCATAGAGGCAGCAGCATGATCCTGGGTGGAGAAGATGTTGCAGCTCGCCCATCTCACATCGGCGCCCAGTTCCCGGAGAGTCTCGATGAGTACCGCTGTCTGGATCGTCATGTGAAGAGATCCTGACACGCGAAGCCCTTCGAGCGGTCTGTCCGGGGCATACTTCCCGCGAATTGCCATCAGACCGGGCATCTCCTTTTCGGCTATTTCGATCTCCCTCCGGCCGAAATCAGCGAGATCCGGGTCGGATATCCTGAAGTCACCCATCATCCTGCTCCTTCCTCGTGCACATCATGGCAAATGCAATTCCCTCGGCGATTTCGAACTCGTCTGCCGGTTCGAGACCGGCCCGAGTCACCATTATCTCGACTTCGGAGGCATCGAAACCGGGCCACAGGTCTCCGTGAACAAGCTTCATCTCCTGAGAATCGTGTTTTCTGAGTTCGACAATCACGCACCTTCCACCGGCCCTGAGAACCCTCGCCGTCTCGCGGAGTACGGCCGACGGCTCTCCGGCATGGTGCAGCACCATGTGTATGAAGACCGCATCGACCGATGAGTCCCCGACAGGAAGGTGCTCTGCATCCCCCAGCCTGACCTCCGCACGGTTGCCGATACCGAGATCGGCGATCAATCTCCTCGAGGATGAAAGCATCCGTTCCGAATTGTCGACTCCCAGCACTTCACCGGAGATCGATGCCAGATGAGCGATCATCCCGCCCGTGCCGCATCCGATCTCCAGCACCCTGGACGGCTTACCGAGGAGAGGAATGACGGATTCGATATATCCTGCGGGATCGGGAAGGAGTCCGCGAATAGCAGGCCATTCGTCAGCCACACCGTCGAAGAACTCCCTCGATAGTTCCACCCTTGCCCTGTAACACCTTGCCAACTCGCCCATGTCATGCCCGAAAGAGGAGAGGTTCATCCTGCCCTCGTAAACGATATCGAGAAGGGACGAAACAAACCGGTCCGACCGGTCCAGATTGTAGTAGACCCAACCGGCTCTCCCCTCTCTCCGGACGAGACCGGCGTCGAGAAGAACTCTGAGATGCCGGCTCACGTTGGACTGCTCGAGCTGGAGCACGGACGAAACCTCGCTGACATTCAGGGGACCCCGTTCGAGAACGAGCAGAATCCTGAGCCTGTTCGTGTCTGCCAGAGCCTTGAACAAACGTTTCATGCCATAAGATATGTATACTTGATCATATAGTCAACCGTTCGTCAGGTGCCGTTATTTCGAATCTATATGACTGCAGCGATTGACATTCTATACCAATTCTATATGTTTTATACCTCGGTGCCACGTTCTGCGCCATCCCTTTCCGAGCCTTCACTCAAGGGAGCGTGGCACCGCTTTCCAATATCAATACCGTTTTTTACTGTTCAGATGATCGATGCGAGTGCGCGGAGGTAGAACCTGGCCCTTCCGAGACCTTCGAGAACGGGGAATCCAACACCGGCGTCGAGTTCCAGGATTCCGGTTCTCCCCCTGATTCCGGCACCGGCTCCGACCGGATACCTGATCCCCTCGGAGGTATCCAGAACGGCCATATCGGAGAACAGGTAAGCTCTTGTAACGGTCTCCCCGAGCGAGATCTCGGGCCTGGCAACGAGGTACCTCCCTGCGCGGAATGAGTTGATCGCATATCCCCTGAGCGTTTCCATGCCCCCGATTCTCGTCAGTCTGGCATCCAGCCACTCACCCTGAAAGATCCCCCCGGCAAGCAGGCCCGCCCCGAGACCGAATGCCCCATCGAACCAGTCGAACCTCATCTCCATGTCAGCGGATGCGAGGACGTATCCGGAGTCTGCTCCGCTCATCCTGCCGAGTCTGGATTCCACCCCGATACTCAATCCCTGCCATCCCTGGGGCACCCGACTGCCCAGGAGTATTCCCACACCTGCGATGCCGTAGCGGTAGATCCTGTCAACCGAATCTGGTTGGAATCCCTTCCAGATTCCAGCACCCGCCCAAGTCTCCAGGGATTCGAGGTCAAGGATAACCACAACTTCGGCCTCACGGTTGACGACCGTGCTCTCCGGGAGTTCCTGTGATGCTCGTATCTCGACGGATACCGGTGAGTCGAAGATCCATGGTTCCCGGTACCTGCCGGATGCGTTCACCCCTCCCCAGTCGGTACTCCATACGGACAGGTCGAGTTGTCTGCCGGTGCCCAGCAGATTCGCGATGGCAACTTCACCTCCACCCTCGGTCCGGTCCCCGCCGGCGGTTCCGGAAAACCCCATCGACGCGGCAAAATAGCCCATGGGCGTCTCACCGAGCTCCTGAATGAGTACGAGGTTGCCCATGCTTCCCAGAGCCAGCGTTGTTCCACCGGTCCAGTCGATGAAGTCCATCCTCTCGAGCCTCCGCTTCCACTCCTCTACTTCCCGGGACGAATAGGGGTCACCGGGCTTCATCCTCAAAAAACGCAGCAGTATGCGTTCCTGCGTGAGTGGATCAGGTTCGAACCGGACCTCTTCGAGAAGCGCATGCCGACCCGGAACGACCCTGACGACCAGCGTGTCGGAGGCTCTCAGGAAGAATCCTGCTGACGCGAAGGGATAGCCCTCTGAGAGGTACCAGGACAGGATTCTCTCCCGTAAAGCTGTAATCGTAGAATCGGATAGCACGATTCTCTCGTTCTCCAGGATATCCACTCCAGGCAGCGGGGGACTTCCCTCCACGACGACAACGGTGGAAGACAGGACCGATCCGTACGTGTATCCGCCTCCAAGGAGCATCAGTATCCCTATCCGGAAGGCAGTGCTCAGAATGTCACCGTCCCCTCCAGTCCGCCCTGCTGAGTCCATTCGGATCCCGCAGGTCTCCTCCCCCAGTAGTAGAGCGAGATCTGCAGCCACTGGGACAGCGACTTGCCTATCCGGAGCCTTGCGGTCATCGAAGTACCCCGGTCTGAACCGTCGAAGAACCACGAGGGCAGGGATCCCTCTCCGGGTATGTAGCCGATCGAGAGCTGTCCACTGGCTATCCAGCCTCCCCTGGAGACGGAGACATGAGGACGCAGACCGTACATGGTCTCATCCAGCTCCTGTTCCGACTCCCTCCTGTTCTCGATGGAGAAAGCCAGGCCAGGTTCGATGCCGGTGGCAACGGTGAGAACCGGATCGAGCTCCCCTCGCAGACCTCTTGTTTCCCTGAGCTGGTAGAGCTCCTCGCGGAGCATCCATATTCTGCCGATTGACCGGAGCCTGAGGTTCGGGACGGGTCTCAGCTCGGGAGCAGCCTCGAAAAGCCATTCCCGCTCCCTGCGGTTCCCTGCGCCGCTGTAGTCGATTGTCTCGTCTCTCAGCCTTCCGCGAAAGGACAGCCTCCGGAGGAGGCCCTCGTCCCACCTGATCCAGGGCGAGAGTTCTGCAGTGTAGCCGCCGGGATCCCCGGGTCTGAAGGCTCCTGCGAGAAGCAGCGTTTCGAGCCTATTACCGCTGTTTCTAGAGGAAAGCTCCAGAATACCATCCAGTCCCGAACGGGAAGTGGTCGAGCTGAACCTTACGGATAGATCGGCATCAACGACCGTCTCGCCTGCTCCTCCGGGCTGGTACTGAATCTCGTAGTCTCCGCCCGGGTCGGGGTAGTACTGCCCGGTCTCGGGATCGTAGCCGTAGCTTCCCTGACCCTCTCCAACGTAGACGTAAAGCACCTCCAACGACCTGCTGATGATTCCGGAACCACTGTATATAGCGCTCATCCATGTCGACCCCATCGTTCCGGTCACCGATAGCCTGATTGCGTCAGCGTCCGAGGAACCGCCCTCGTCCCATACGCTCGTTGAATGCTCGAAGCTTCCCGAGATGCTGAAGCGAGCCGGTCTGCTCCGGCCTTCGATTGTGTACCGCCAAACCCGGTCCGGTGCCGCTGAGGCGCCGATCCTGTCGTCCAGCTCCAGTTCCACGATACCCGAGAGGCTGGTCACACCTGTCTCGAAGATCAGTCCGGCACGCGTATTGCTCAGAGTTCCGCTGAGGCTGTCGGACCAGTTCTCCCTGAGAATCATGACCCCGCACGAGGGCGTAAACCGACCGAGGTCCACGGAGACGTCAGCGTTGAGGTCAGAAGCATCACCGGGAGACATCGTCTCGACATCCAGCCTTCTCACATAGCGGTAACCCGCACTCGTGGAAAGGATTCCCCAGCGCGGTGTCACCGCTGCCCGGTAACGCTCGAGCCATCCCCCTTCCTCCATGTAGCGGAATCCCCCGGAAAGGGTCAGCAGCCCCCGTTTTCCGGACGACAGGAGCAGGATGTCGTCGAGCGAGTCGTGGTCCGGGGGAAGGAACCATGATGCGAGAGAGCTGTCGGCTTCTACGTCACCGGCAGGTCTGAACCCGGATGAGACGAGCCTGCCGCTGACGCCCAGGAAGGGTCCGAGCTCTTCCCAGGGTGAAGCAGTGAGTCTCCCGCTGAGAAAGGATCCCTGCCTGGTCGTGCCCTCCAGATCGTAGAGGTTCCCTGTCCGCTCGGAGAAGGTTCCCTCGAAGGCACTGGAGAAGGGACCAACGGAAGATGAGATCCTGACTCCTCCGAGATCGTGGCTCGACGGTATCTCGAGGTACTGCCGCGGGAGATGGGAACCCTCTCCGGAGCCTGCCCAAAGGTATCCTCCTGCCGCCGAATCGTAGATGTAGTCGCCTGAACCCTCGGGGGGTCTCTGGAAGATGACCTGCCAGTCTCCGGCAAGAAGCCCTTCGTATACGAAATGCCCCAGGCTGTCCTGCGTGTAGCTGCCGTTGCCTTCTCCCACGTAAGTCGCGCCGCTGATCCAGGCATCCAGCGGATTCTCACCCGCGGAGCTCAGTGCCTCTATCGCCTCGTCGGAAAGGATGAATCCCAGCGGGTCGTTTCTGCTGTCAGCCTGGAGGATCCCGGAGAAGAGCACGTTCAGGGAGTCCTCACCCTCGCCCCGAGCGGTCCACGAGGCATCCCCCTGGAAGAGCTCCTTCCGGAAACCGTCTCCCCTCTTCGAGTAGGTTATTTCGACCCTCTGGTCACGTCGTATCAGCCGACCGGCTGAAAAGGTCAGGAGCCCGGCGGTGTAGTCCATTTCGTAGTCCGCCGTCCTGCCCCTGGTCATACTGATTCCGTCCAGCCAGACATCTTCGCTCCCGGCGACGATCTCGGTGCCCGAGCAGACCTCATACGGCCCCTGGATGCCCTCTTCGGTGTAGAAGACGACCCTTGCCCTCGATGTTGCGGCGGAGCCGTATCCTGCAAGCGCACCGAATCCGCCGGCAGGTTCACCGCTGACCTCGATACCGCTTACTTCCCTCTCCCAGACGAGAGCGCTCCACTCCGTCCTCTCTCTCTCCCAGTCCATGTCCCCCAGCCTGGCTGCCCACCGGTTGCCATCTACGCGGAGCAGGACTCTGTCGAGCTCGGAGAGCAGCTCGGACGAACCGGATCCGATGGGGAGGTTCTCGTCGGTAACGCTGCCTGAAACATGGATTCCGTGTGTCAGCATACCCTCGATGGATATCCTCGTTCCCTGAGTCATCCCGGCGCCGTCGCCCACCGACAGACCGAGTCTCTTTGCCCCGGATATGTAGAGTCCCTGATCGCTTGCCAGAGCACTGTGCCTCGAGGGAAGCGTGACCGGAATCCGCTCGAGCGGTTCGAGTTCGAGTCCAGCCGAGCTGGACACTGTAAGGGGAAGTCTCCGGAAGTGGAGCACTACACTGTCACCTTCTGCCGGGGTCGGGTTGACGATCAGCCCGATCCTGCTTCCCGAAGCTCCCGTCACAGCATGGAGGGTATCCGGGCCCGACAGGGCGAACGCAGAGCCGGGTTCGACCCAGATGGAGTCGGGGAGCTCGAAGAATCCGGAGCCATCGCTCACGAGTGTGAGCTCTTCCGCCGCGAAGCTGCCGTTGATGCCGAAAAGGAGGAGCAGGTAGAGAATCACCGGATCACCAGTGCTGTGGAACCGTTCCTGCGCCAGAGGACTACCGTACTCCCGTCCGGAGATGAAGAGATCCTGTTGAAGCTGCCCCGCTCGAAGGTTGCCAGAGTGTCACCGTGGAGACTGGTCAGGAGACCCTCATCCTCATCGAGCAGGAGGACTCCACCCCAGGTGACATACGCGGAGGCTCCAGCCGATATAAGCACCGCTTCTTCACCGGTTCTGAAGAGCCATGCACCATCGGAGCTGGAGAAGAGGAAGGATCCTTCCGAAATCGAAAGAGAGCCCTCCCCCGGCGACGGCACCGTGAAGATCACCACCTCGGAAGACCCGACGGATCTGACGACCCCTCCATCGCGTGAATAATACCAGAGTTCGAGTCCGTCCTGGACGACGTCGCCGGGTCTGCCGGGAGAATCGAATTCCCCGAGCAGCTCGCCGGCCGGACCGAACCTGAGGATTCTCCCGGACAGCGCATCCGACACGAAGAAACCCCACTCGTCAACGAGGCACATCCCGCCGGGAACAGAGACCTGGTCCAGATCCAGCTCGGTAACCGTGCTGTCCGGATGAAGAACGATCATGTGGGGAAAGCCTGCGCGGAGGAGGTAGAGACGGCCATTGGATGATATTTCGAGGTCGACGATGTCCCCGGAGGGCAGGGCAAGCCTCTCGTTCACTGCTGCCGTGGCAACCGGGGATGACAGCAATGAGCTAGCGCACAGAAGCGAACTTGCCAGTCTCCACATGGCTGCTCTGGGCAAACCGGTAGAAGTAGATGCCGCTTGCCAGCTCGGAGGCTCCCTGGTAGGTGAGAGTGACCTCTCCGATTCCGGGTGAGCCGTAATCGACCGTTTCCACGTGACCGCCGGACGCATCGAAGATCGAGAGTGTCACGGAAGCACCGTCGGATATGAACTGGAAGTAGAGGTCACCGAAGCAGGGATCGGGATAGACTGCGAAGTCCTCGCCGGAACCCTGAATGCTGCCGGCGGAGACGTCCAGGTCAAGCACTGCAAAGGAGTTGCAGAGCAGGAGCACATCTCCAGGCTCGTTGAGTGAAAGGGCAACATCGTTCGCCGATCCCGTGTCCAGCCAGGTCAGGGTACCTGCAAGGCTGTCGTAGAGAAACGCCTCCAGGTGCCCGATGCCGGAACCTTCGGCCCTGAAGCTGCCGATCAGCCCCTCTCCTATCCTGTAGTAGTTGCCGGCGAAGGCGTTCATGGTGTGCCAGGGGTCGGCCCATGGGATCGATTCGATCACTCCGTTGTAGTCCAGACCCTCCCTGTTTCCACCGGAGGAAGGTTCGTAGTCAGCGACCCTGAATGTCTCGTACCCGTAGATGCCGCTGCCGAATCCCGTATCGTCTATCCAGTTGGCCAGCATCCAGTCCCTGAGGATCGTCTCCATGTCTGGTGACGAACCGATTGCCTGCTCGATTGCCCCTGAGACCCCTGACAGCCCCCTCGTGGTGGCACGCATGGAGTTCCATATGAAATCGGCGCCACCGTAGTTCTCGAAAAGCCATGCGAACCAGAGGAAACCAGCCCCGTAGCCGGCAGCGTACCGCTCGTCGTCGGGGTAAGCCGTCCATTTTACAGGTGTGACGCCGCCGGCCTCGAGGAAGGTGGTCACCTGCTCTGCCGGATAGCCGCACAGGTAGACTCCTGTCTGGGCCTGGTTCTCGATGACCCAGAGTTCTTCGCCGCTGAAGGGCTTTACCCCCCACTGGATCAGGTGGACCAGTTCGTGTGAGGAGACGAAGGCGGGATCGTCCACCTCGGCCGGAAAACAATTGATGTAGAGCATCTCGCACTCGTTCGAGTGCCCCCCGTAGTAGAGCCACGCCTCCTGGTCGGTGAACTGGTTGTAGGGCGAGAAGAATCCCATTATGACCAGCTGGGGCTCGGATGAGGATGGATCGTAGCCGTCACGGATATCGAGGACCAGGAAGTACACCTTCGGATCGTTGTCCAGCTCGTCAGGGATGGGTCCGAAGAACTCGACGTCTGTCTCGACGATTCCCCCACGGCCTCCAGGTGTACTGTCTTCGAGAGCGGCGGCGAGCTCGACGACGTCGGCCTGGTTGAATTCACCTGGCCATTGGCTGTCCTCAACGAAGATGTAGGTCCTGCCGCCGACGTACCTGCAGGTTGCAGGAGTAAGGTAGAATGTCAGCGGAGACACCGAGTGGTCGAGAGCCCAGAAGTTAATGTTGTCGCCGATCTCGTGTCCGCCGTCGGAGCCTGCAAGAGGACCGGTGCGAGCGAATGATGGATCATGCTTCCGGTCGATCGCCATTGCGACCGGGTCCATGATGGTCCCGTCCACCATCCAGACCGTACCCGCGGAAGCACAGAGCGTAACCGCCAGGAGGAGAGCAGCGTTCAGCATCAGAACCTCGCACCCACGGTGAACCTGACACTGGAGAAATCATGGCTGTCGGGGAACTCGATCGACGTGTATACACCGGGGGCTCTCTCGTCCAGGAGGGCCGCATCGATGGCGCTGACCGCCCTGTTGACTATGGCAAAAGCGGCGATGTACATGCTCCTGCGGAACCACTCCCTGCTCATCCTGTGGGCGTCTGAAAAGCTCAGTCGAGCCGCCTCGCTCGACCAGTTCCAGCCGTCTGCGCCGTACCGGGCATGCTGTGCGTAGTAGCTGTTCTGCGCTTCCGGATCGTCCGGGTAGTAGAACCTGGACAGCCGCCTGATGTAGGCGTTGTACTCCTCGCTCGAAGAAAAGTCGGCCAGGTCGTTGAGAAAATCGTTCGAGCGGTCGGAAGCGTCGATTCCCGCATCCTCCATCGCGAGTGACCTGTAGTCGTCACGCTGGAAGACTCCCTCGAGGTAGGAGAGACCTGCTCCGGTCCAGGTAGCGATTTCAACTCCGAGGAAGATGTACCCCCTCGTCCCGTGTCCGAGGTGGAGCTGCCCCCAGCCGGGAAGCACTGCAGATCTGAGAACGGCGCCTTTGTCGACAGCGAACACCGGGCACAAGGTTCCGAGGACGGCAAGGACGACCAGGAGCAGTCCTCCGGTAATTCTGATTCCCATGGTCTCCCTCCTCACTGGACTACGGCCGCCTGGAAAAGCGCCGATTCAGACCCCTGCGGACTGGAGA
>SDBS01006435.1_pt1 | contig 11420 bp, 9 predicted proteins | sample 2277091 | NCBI WGS metagenome assembly SDBS01 (sample SAMN10404972, study PRJNA504765) | marine sediment metagenome | isolation source: marine sediment core GS10_PC15, 163 cmbsf | place: Arctic Ocean: Southern Knipovich Ridge | collected 2010 | reverse complement strand
TTTGAACGGGTTGGAAGCTCAGAGAGCATTGAGGTAGATGTTCGTATTGTTGCGGCCACCAATGCCGATTTAATATCGCTGACAGCCGAGGGTCGATTTAAGCAAGACTTATTAGACCGGCTATCTTTTGAAGTGCTATTTTTGCCGTCTCTCAGAGAACGAAAAGGGGATATTCTTTTATTGGCGAACCACTTTGCAATGAGGATGGCATCTGAACTTGGCTGGGAAAAAATTCCCCAATTCATAAACGAAGCAATTTCGGCACTTGAAACTTATTCCTGGCCCGGGAATGTTCGGGAGCTTAAAAATGTGGTAGAGCGCGCGGTGTATCGATCGGATTCATCTCTGATCACCGATATTGTTTTCCACCCTTTTCATCATTCATATATTGAACCTCATGTCCCTAAAAAAGAACTTGCCACGATTGAAACTGATACTCCCTCAATAAGTTACCTTATGGATAAATCCTATAAAGAAGCTGTTCGGGAATTGGAGATTCGCTTATTAAGAAATGCCCTTAAGAAATCAAAATACAATCAAAAAAGGGCAGCCCGGATTTTGGATCTTACTTACCATCAATTTAGAGGATTATATCGTAAATACAAAGAGGAAGCGGAATAGCATATCGTTCATAAAAGCTTTATGCCTTCCCAATTCCATATTTTTTAAGTAAACTATCCAAATCAGCTTTTTGGAGAGGTTCCCACCACATGAACTGCCCGCTAAGCCGTCTGACATTGGCAGATTCGAAAGGGACTTCACCTATCTCTGTTTCTGAAATAAGTTTCACCTTTAACTTTTTCAAATACAATTCATTATCTATATATATATCTATTTCAAATATTTCGTCCGGCCGGTTTCTTTCATTATTATAACAAAATGCCAATCCACCCAAGCTTATATCTATAATTTCATCCTTTTTTTCTGAATGAGGATCGACGACAACTAATACGCCCTCATGGACCTGATGTCGTTTATCTTTTCTATGCTTTCGAGCTAATAGTCTAACAATAAAATTTTTCATGGGGAGCTCTCTCTATTTCACAGATTTATTAAATCTATTGCCATGATTTCAGATCTCGTTAAGTCGTCGACTCAACCACTTAACCACTCAACTATTTGACGATGTCTAATATAAACTAAAGCAGTTTATTTGTCAAAAAAAAATAAAGGAGAGGTTCGTAATAAACAATTCATCTAGTTTGGGGGGTGATATACTTCTATTCCTGGATGGCGGGTAAAAACCCGCTTATTGAGATTACTTTTGTCTGGAGTGCAAAATCGTCGAAATAAACATTGAGAGAGCCATGTCCAAAGGTGTGCAGCCCCAGTTCCGTTCGATCAAATATCCCGGAAAAGGGTGTGAATAGAACGGGTTCGGTGCTTCGTATAATGGCATCCGGTTCATCAAGTGACTCTATAGATGCAACGCTTGATACTATTGCAGTATTTAATCCATCCCATTGAATCAAAGTAAAATAATCATTATCCGCTGACCAGTCTTCAACCTCATCCGGCGGCCAGTTTACATTTGCGGGGTCGCGGGGATTTCCGTGTTTTTCAAAGTCTAATGGATCGATATTCGGCGTGCCGTAATCACTGGGATTACCGTAATATGCCCTGATATAATTGGTGCGGGATAGTATCGGGGTCCTGACTGTGGCAGAGACCGATGTCCCATTCACTGTTAGCTGTTCGCCGTCTGAAAAGGTTCCTGATACGTTTTTGAGTAAGATCGTGCCTGCCGCATCACCCCCTGGCCATGAACCTGATGCGATAATTGGAGTGCCGTTCACCGTTCCGCTTGCAGAATTGGTCGCCCCCACAAGGATGTCCCTGTCTATTATTTCGGATGTACCGCCGTTATCAAAAGATATTGAAGCCGACTCTTTGATCCGTACAAGAAGTGTCGACTCATTGAGGGGAAAATTACTACCTGAGACTGTCACATCATCAATATACCAGCCGTCATGCAGATCGGTATCGGTACCGTCGGTTATTAGCCTGAACCTGATCTTTACATTAGACTCACCGGCATAATCCGATATATAAATTGGCTCTTGTATCCACTCGCCTTGATCCCCACTATACGGAGACGGAGGAAGTACTGTCCAGATAATTCCTCCGTCTTTAGATATTTCGACAAATGCCCTGTCACCGATTCCAAGAGACTCATTCCATGGCTGAACATCATAACGGTGCCAGAAGCTTAACAAAGCAGACGATTCATCGGAAAGGTCTATAGCCTTAGATGTTAATGATATGTCCATGTTATTTGCATAGTTTCCGGAGGCACTGTCAGTCCAGCACCAATTTCCACGGTACGAATCGATTTTGGTCCGATCCCACGGAGCTTCTTTTGTCCATTTTCCTTGGCCACGTTCAAAATTATCAAAAAATAAAGCTGGAGTAGAGATATCTTTGTACGCCAGCCAGTTTGAATCACTATCATTGGGACCGGCCTTTTGCCAGAGGACAATCAAGAGCGTATCATCCAGTGGAACCAGTCTATTATTTATATTATCTGGACCGCCACTACTGCTACCCCGTAAAAAGGAAAGCCCATAACTGTTTAGATTTTCGTCCAGCCTGAAAGATAATCCGGCCGCAAAATAATTCGGAATCGGGATAGGTAAATACCCCCCATACGGAGGGGATGAAGTGGTTGCATACCCAATCTTGACCTGGGCATCATAATCCAAAAAAAACCGATTTCCATATCTGTGTGCTGCAGCCAAGTCCACGTTGGTTTTTGACCAATCAAGGCCGATCAGGCTTGCTTTTGGAGATCCTCCAAAAGACTCGGTGCTTGTTACCCTTAGAGCTTTACCGCCGTCTATTGGTTGAACTTCGTGCGAACCCAGGGCAGAATCCTCCCATTTTGACTTATCTTCAAATGTTTCATGATATTCTTCTTTTTCCTCTATTTTGGAGTGCAAAGGAACACTGAAACCAATCTCCCGTTTTGTCTCCATTGAAGAACCATGATCAACGATTCCTATGGAATGTAGCTTTACAAAGGGATTAATCACAATGTTAGTGCTCGGCAGTACATTGACGTCATTAAAAGTTCCGTCCGGGTCTTTCGCGTTGAAAATGGTTTGTAATTCATTCCCATTTTTGATTTTGTAAGCATAGATAATTTTATTGTATAGAGGATCATTATTGTCGATACTAAAAATTCCATCGCGGTCCGGAAAAAGTGAAGCATCTGCAAGGACAAGATTGCCACCTTTGGTTATGGTACTTCCGGCTGATGGATTGGCAATAAAATGGACATTCATGCTTTCTGATACGTTCGACAGGAGGGGGGGGGTCAGCCCAAAAGTATGGATTTTTGTATTAGAGTCATAACTGTAAGAACTGATTGTATAAGGTGAGTCTGATCCGATTTTGAGTTTGGCGGGCGGTGGTTGAGCCAGCGGGGTCGAAAAATTTGCCGGTTGTTCTCCAGGAAATTTGGTTAACAGGGTTATTTCACTTTTTGAATGACTTTGAGTCGTAATTAAATAGTACGAATAAATTTTTAATTCAAATTTATCCTTTTTGGTGCTGAATGTAAATATCTTACTGTGCCAACCATCCAATAGATCGTTCTGGTCGTCTTTAACTTCACCATCATTATCATTATCATCTGCATTTTTATATTCGGTTTCTGCATAACGAAAGCCCGACTCAGCCAGGTAATAGGCTTTTGAAGTGCTTCCAACCCATACCCTGGTAAAGGAGGATGTGACGGTCATAGCAAACATGGCTGCACCCAGGGAGACAATTAGTAGCATGGTTATGATTAAACCGATAAACAGACTCCCTTTTTGATCTTGGCAAATTGTTGTATGCAATGAATTTATCATTTGTTTCTTGGAAATACTATTGTGGAAAATGTGCCTCCAACACCTATTAAATTAAGTTCAATCCGAATGGTGGATAATAGATCAATGTTATCTGTTACATATTCCCAGGTTTGTCCAGGATAATCTTGATAATAGGATATAGTAAAACTATCAACATTATCTATTAGTACGTTGCCATTCACAAGAGACGTGGGTGACTCTGCAATTTTTATTTTGCTGTCATCCAGCCCGATTGTACGTTCCCCGGATGTACCTTTAAATGAGATTTCTGTGGAAACTGATGCTTCGTCAATATCCGAAAGCTCCATCAATTCACGATTCAGTCGGGCCATAGCCAGTTGAGACTTCTGTGCCACATGTATATTTTTTTTTACGAAAACAAACCCTTTAGTGAACGAGACAATCCCCATTCCTGCAACTATGCTCATGAATCCAAGCATGGTCAAGGAAAGGACAATTTCGATCAAAGTAAATCCGGAGTTTTTCTTCATCTCATGGTCTTGCATATTTGTGAAGATTATTTTGTGAAAAGTACAGTTAAACTTTGGTCATCCCGGGCAATACTTACCTTAAGAATTCTTTTATCAACATTCTCTGAAATTTCATTATTACCATCAAACTTGATATAATCATTCTTAACAACAGTGTAATTTCCATAATTATTGTTTTGCGGACCTTCTCCCCCAACACTAGTTTTGAAGGTTTCTAAAGGATCCGGGTTGGCATCAGACTCTATCAATTTTTTATATTCGCTGGTCATGTGTTCAATAATATGATTTAGAGAATAAAACTTCTGTACAAAGGTGATCGGTTTAACACTCCTTTCCAAATACACGTTTGAAAGCTGGAATAAAGTTGTCCCCAAGATAGAAGCCACAACAAGAGTAATGATAATCTCCAAAAGTGTAAATCCACGGCCATTTATGATAAAATGCAATTTTGTTTTCATTCGATATAACCGGTGTTTTGTGTGATTATGATAGATAGATCACCTGTTTGCCCTCCTGGATGAGGATTTGTGCCCGAAGCATCATCATAGGGTTTTCCCCAGGAATCAAAGGATACAATTTCGTTGGCGATTACCCCTGAAGGCAGGTTTAATATTTTTTGTTCCTCACCTGGAAAGTAAACCTTATCATTTGTATCTCCTTTTCTAAATAGAGAATAAGTGCTCTCCTCAAATACAACCCCCCATATCTCGTTGGAACTCATGGCCCTAGTTTGGGCATAACGCAGGTGAGTCTTTATGACATCAGTTTGTACAGACAGTTCTGTGCTTGTATCCATCAAACGTGTCACGAGAACAATACTGAATATACTTATGAGAAACATAACCGTTATAACTTCAAATATAGTAAAGCCCTCATTATTTTGGGTTCTTATATCAGCCACGTTATTTCAGTTATTTTTAATAAGAAGATAGTTGTCAGAAGCACCTTGAGTAATATACTTACCAAAATAATAAACTATACCATTTCTTGCTGTTTTTATCAAAGAGATTCTTGAACAAAGTCAACATAATCCCCCTTCCCTGCTTCAAAGAGTATTATGCTTGCAATTATAACGATATTTGTGGCATAAATATCGCTGAATATGTTCTTTTGCCCAAGTGAAATATAATTCTGTTTATCCCTTTCACCTAAAACCAATAACAATTGACAAATAACGGATAACGCTAATTGAGTTTTTACTCAATTAGGGACTTTTTTTATTTGCTGAAGAATTGAATTATGGCCGGAAAACTAACCTATGAAGAATTGGAATACCAGGTAAAGGTGTTATCAAGGGAAGGTATATGGCGAAGGCAGGCGGTAAAGGCGTTGCAGGAAAGCACTTTTTACGAATTCATCACCTTTGAAGCATCCATGTTCTCAAACAGGCTCTATTAACATAAAATGAGTAAACTATTAAATAAAGAGAATTCATTTGATCTGAATCTGAAGTGGCATTTCTCGGAAGACAAAAAATATGCTTTTACCTTTATTACCCTCTTTGTTGCGCTTATCACCATCTATGGAAACAGCTTCCATGGCAAATTTCATTTTGATGACTATCCTAACATTATTAATAATGAAAATGTACATATAGAATCATTATCCTGGAAAGATATAAAAAAGACTTTCTATGGTATGAAATTATACCATGGGAAGATGAATCGTCCTTTATCATATTTCACTTTTGCCCTCAATTATCATTTTGGCAGTACCAACGTTTTCGGATACCATGTTATCAATTTTTCCATTCATTATCTTGCGGCGATATTTCTTTTTCTGTTCATTTACAATACGTTGAAACTCCCAGTATTGAGAGAACGTTACGAAAAAACAGTCTACAGTATTGCGCTTCTTTCCGTATTTTTCTGGGCCGCCCATCCCATACAGGTCACCGCCGTCACTTACATTGTCCAGAGGATGGCAAGCATGGCAGGTATGTTCTATATCATGGCTATGTATTTTTATCTTAAAGGCAGGACAGAAAATGGATCTGGAAAAAAGTTAATATATTTCACGCTATGCAGTGTTGCTGCCATCTTTTCCTTTGCCAGCAAAGAAAATGCAGCTATACTTCCCATGAGCCTTCTTCTTGACGATTTGTTTCTCATTCAAGGATTAAATTCTAATAATTTTAAAAACAATCTGAAGATAGCCATATTCCTGCTTCTAATCACTTTATTTATAGTAATTCTTTTTGTGGATATCTCAGCAATCTTTGAAGGTTACAAAAATCGTCCTTTTACCCTTTTCGAAAGATTGCTCACGGAACCACGCATTATCCTTTTTTACTTAACACTTCTGTTTTACCCAATGAGCTTCCGTCTAACCCTGCTTCATGACATTGAAATCTCTAGATCGCTTCTTACACCCTGGACTACGCTTCCTGCAATTTTGATTATTATTATTATCATTGCCGTCGCTATAATAATTAGCCGAAAAGAAAATTTGATCGCTTATTGTATCCTCTTCTTTTTTTTAAACCATATGATAGAAGGGTCGGTCATTCCTTTAGAACTTATTTTCGAGCATCGGAACTACATCCCTTCTATGTTTGTTTTTGTACCGATAGCAATACTATGTGTTCATATTCTTGATCATTTCTCTTATAAAAAATCAATACAATTGGTTATGTCATTTGTGATTATATTTTTCATTGCCGCTCAGGGGCATACTACATATATTCGAAATAACCTATTTAAACTAGGCATTGCGCTTTGGAAAGATAACATAAAAAAAGCTCCAAATCTTCACAGACCTCGTCATAACCTTGGAGATGAACTACTAGTAGTTGGTTTTTATGAAGAAGGTGTTTATGAATTGAAAAAATCTTTAAATGCCAGGGCAGGAGCAAGAATTAAACAAAAATATAAAACTCATTATAACCTGGGTGTATATTACCTTTTCAATGTAGAATATGATAAGGCGCTTGAGCACTTTTATAAAACCCTTAAATATATACCAAATCATCCAAAAACGTTGAATAAAATCGCAATTATTAAGTTTTGCATGAACGATTTAACGCTTGCGGAAAATTTTATTAAAAAAGCAATAAGCCTGGAACCAGATTCAAGAGAATACCATACAACATTGAGTTTAATTCTATTAAAGAAAGGGGATATAGGTAAGGCGATAGACGAGGCAAAGAAAGGAATAGATACTAAAAAAAATTATTTGATTGGAGATGCATTTCGATTAAAGGATAATTTAACAAAGTCGGTTTATTTTTTTAAAAGACACCTAAAACGTTATCCTAACCAAATTCCGGTAAATTTAGCCCTCATCGAACTATATTATCTTTTAAATAAAGAAGAAGCTTTAAAACAAAGAGTACTTCACTTGATAACGCTGATAAATGATAAAGAGCTGTCAGAAATTCTACTGAAATTTCATAACGAATTAAATTTTCTCGATTATTCCAGGGTAGAAAGAATTATTTGTGCAATAGACGATATTTTGGTTTACCAGTCTGATGAATTGAATGGGCTTAGACAAAAAGGGGACTTAGGGGGATTTCAACATGTTGGTAAAATTCCCCCCGACCCCCCTTTTCAAAAGAAGGGGGGAGATTTTTAGGATTTTCGTTCAGCCACTAACTGGTCTTCGGTTTAGTTATTGAACTGGATGTTGTCACTGGATTCTTTGTTGGGTCGGATGGATCAGGGTAGTAGGTTATATCAAACGTTATTGTATTAGCTACTGTTGTAACCCAATTTGTAACTTTAAAATCTCTTCCTAGATCTGTGCCAACGCTGGCTCCATTATAGGTGATAGCTCCAACTGTTTTACCGTCCAATAACTGACTGGCGAAGTGTTGATTTACGCGTACCTTTAATTCAGATATCGCCGTATAAATCATCTTTTCCCTTGCTCGGGTCTGGAGATCAAAATACTTTGGCACTGCAACTGCCGCAAGAATACCCAGGATGACCAGAACGGCAATGATCTCAATGAGCGTAAAGCCCTCTTCATTTTTTAAAATCTTTTTATTTTTCATGTATAATCACTTCCTTTTTTTAATATTTTAAAATTTTGGTTCTATCTGATCTGTCTGTCTTAGTCTTAGCTATACGCAAATTAAGTGCCAAAATATACTTCCATAAGTTGTAATAATGAAAAATGATGTTTAATCAATTAGATAAAGAGGTTTATAAATATAGTAAATTAATTAAATAATTTATATGGTACTGCCCTGACGAATATTACAAATATAAAAACCAACAATTTATGTAAGTTTTCCTCCATATTTTGTAGTTTTTATTATTTCTATCGAGATATCAAGAAGTTGTATATTGTAGGTGCAGCAAGAAAAATTAAGTTACATTCCCTTTAAGCGAAACTGCATCTATATTTAGTTTTTTTACACGGTGCCACAGGCTTCTCTCCTTTATTCCTAAGAGTTTGGCCGCCCTTGTCTGAACTCCCCCTGTCCTTACAAGAGCTTTAATTATCATCCCTTTCTCCAACTCTCTAAGGCGATAGTTTAAACTTTCCGGAAAGTCTGTTTTTTCTGTTTCATCTGTATTGCCATACAACTTATGTATAAGTTTTGACGGCAGATGCACCGGCTCTATAACATCTTCTGCCATAACAGATGCTGATTCCATAATATTTTGTAGTTCACGGACATTTCCAGGCCAGTCATATGCCGTAAGCAATAGCATGCTTTCAGATGATATATCGAGATCTCTATCGAACTGTTTTATAAATTTATTAACCAGCAAGGGTATGTCCTCTTTCCTTTCCCTTAAGGGTGGAAGATGGATGGAAAAAACATTAAGCCGAAAAAATAGATCTTCACGAAACTCGCCGGCCTCCACCATCTTGGAGAGATCCTTGTTTGTAGCCGCAATGAATCGTACCTTCACTTCGATTGGACTTATTCCACCTACCCGTTCTATCTGGGATTCTTGAAGAACTCGCAGAATCTTGGCCTGGACACCCAAAGGCATGTCACCTATTTCGTCTAAAAAAATTGTTCCGTTATTAGCAATCTCTATCTTTCCAAGCTTCCTTGCATTTGCTCCTGTAAACGCACCCTTTTCATGTCCAAACAGTTCACTTTCCAGAAGGCCTTCCGGAATTGCCGCACAATTTATGGCTACAAAAGGTTTGTCCTTCTGCAGACTGTGTTCCGAAATGCTCCTTGCTACAAGTTCTTTTCCAGTACCGGTTTTTCCAAGGATTAGCACAGTTGAATTGGTGGGAGCAACTTTGATAATCTGGCTAAGCACAGATCGCATGGCCTTGCTTTGACCAACGATCTGTGGAAATAATTCCCGGACTTCAACCCGGCTTAATAATTCTGTGACCTGCTCAAATATATAGGTAAAACGGCTCATTTCATCTCTTTTTTTTACCTTAAATTTATCGTCACTAATATTTTTTTCAATACCAAGTTTTTCCGTTTTTACAGCAAATTGCTCCAACGGCTTTACTAATAGCCTTATAATCAGAAGACTGGAAATTAATGTAAAAATGATCAACATCGATCCCCAAAAGGCGAAAGGCCAAAAAGGATCAATCCCGCTGTTCAAATAATATACAGCAATATTATAGGAAGCAACGAAGGACATGAGGACAATCCCGGCAAAGATAATAGGAATGCTGATATAAAGACTAATAGTATATCTGATATCTTTCATTTGTAACTTTTCCGGTATTTTGCTCTCCGAATTAATCTAACATTTTTGTTAAGTCCCACATGGGTAAAAAAACCGCAAGGGCAAAAAAGCCCACAACGGCGGCAAGGCCGATTGTCAAAATAGGACCAATAGAATCAGATAGCTTCTTCATGGCATATTCCAGCTCTGAATCATAATGACTTGATATTTCATTGAGCATTTCATCTAGATTTCCTGTTTCCTCTCCTATGGCAACCATATTTACAACGATAGGCGTAAAATATTTAGCAGACTTAAGGGGTTCGGCAATTCCACGACCTTCTTCGAGTCGTTCATTTATGTCATCAAATTCACGTGATAAAGCGACATTACCAATGGTTTCGGATAAGATTTTTATGGAATCAAGAATTGCCACACCGCTTGATTGGAGTATGGCAAATACGCTGGCAAACCTGGACATAGCGGCCTTTATAAACATAGGGCCAAAAAGTGGGAGCTTCAAAAAAAAAGTGTCCCTTCTATACTTACCGTTTTCTGTCCTAAGATAATAGGTCAATCCTATCCCCAGAACAATCACACTCCCGATAATAAAATACCAGTAATCGGCCAAAAGTTGATACATCCCCATGGATATTTTTGTAGGAAGGGGAAGGACCAGACCGGCATTTATGAAAATAGTTGAAAATTTGGGAATTACAAAAGTTAAAAGCACGAAAAATGCAACACACAAAAAGCCGAGCACAAAAATTGGATATTGAAGGGCGGATTTGATGTCCGATTTGACCTTGTGCTCATGCTCTATGATATATATGAGGCGCTCTAAAACACTAGGAAGCGCACCGCTGATTTCTCCGGCATGAATCATACTACAGAATAAGGGTGAAAATATCTTTGGGTATTTAATAAAAGCACTATAAAGATTTGAACCTTCACTGATGTCCTGCTCCATGCCGACAATAGCCTTTTTCAGATTCAAATTCTCCGTCTGGTTCATCAGGACCTGTAATAGTTGAAGCATAGGCACCCCTGCGTGGATCAACGTTTTAAACTGCTTAGTAAAAAGGATCAGTTCCGGGAGCTTAACCGGCGTCAATCTTTCCTTTATTTCCATCAAATTGATTTCAGATGATACACGTTTCTCCTCTGAAACCTCGGACGGAATGAGCCCACGATCAACTAAGGTGCTGTTTACCATCTCTTCCGATTCAGCTTCCAACTTTCCGGATACTGTGCTTCCGTTTTCATTTATGGCCTTATATATAAATTTTGGCATTTTTATATTAGGGGTTCAGGGTTCAGAGGTTCAAAGTTCACGGCTCACGATTTTTTCATATGAATTTCTACTAAATTTCTATTGAATGACTATCGAATTTCTACCGAATGACTATCGAATTTCTGTCCACCACTCAACTGTTTGACGATGTCTGAACTACAACCAATAACAATTAACA
>SDBS01006433.1_pt1 | contig 11426 bp, 11 predicted proteins | sample 2277091 | NCBI WGS metagenome assembly SDBS01 (sample SAMN10404972, study PRJNA504765) | marine sediment metagenome | isolation source: marine sediment core GS10_PC15, 163 cmbsf | place: Arctic Ocean: Southern Knipovich Ridge | collected 2010 | reverse complement strand
AAATAAATACGAACCGAATATAGAAGAGCATATAGAAGATAAGCGAAAACACATAATGCTAATATAAAAAATGCGTGGTTAATATGAAATAGAAGAGCTAAAATAATTATTGCAAAAATAAAAAAAAAAATAGCAAAAGAAAGTAATTCTTTTCCCTGACTTTTTCTAGGTTTATTGTTCTTCATTTATCCTTCTCCAGTTGGATTATTGCAATGAAAAAATTTAAAATTATTTTCGATTAAAATGAATTTCACTACAATATTAAAATGAATTCATATAAAAAGTTTATTTTCAGGAAAAAAAGTGAAAAAATATTTTAATCTCGGTGTAAGTTCTGCATTGCATTCTTTACAAATTTAAAATTTTCATCGTGAAAGGATGGTTTCACGATCTAATTCCCCGTTATTTATCGAATTTCTTAAATGTTATTTTAGCAGAATTAAATAGATAACAAGATATTTGTTATAAATAATTTAAGCCTAATCTTCTAAAATTTTGATATTACATTCTTCTCCTGTTTAGGAATTGGTTATTCATTAAAACTTTATTAAAATTCCCTATTATTTTTAATAAGATTTATATCGGGAAGCAAAGAGTTAAATTCATATAATTTTTTATTATTTTCGAGAAAACGCTTGTTAATAATAAACTGATTCCATATTAGATCACTAATTTAATATAAAAAAAACTAGTGTTTTCTCACTATTTTAAACCTATATCACTCCTTCATTAATCTTAAATTCTTTATTTTATTATAGCGAATACTGATATTATTTTCAATAGGATGGTTAAATATACATATAAAGAGTTTAAAACCACTTTAAATAAATTTAAGTATCCAGATTCATGGTTCTGGGCAAGATATTCTATAAATCCATATTCTGGTTGCCAACATGCATGTATATATTGTGATGCGAGAAGTGATCGTTATTTTCTTCAGCAGGATTTTGAAAATGAAGTTATAATTAAGACTAATATTGATAAAATGTTAGATCTTAGAATCAAGAGAGCACGAAAGCTATTACCTGATGTTGTTGGTCCTGGTGGTGTAACTGATGCTTATCAGCCAATTGAGAAGAAAGCTGAAAATACCAGAAAAATATTGCATGTGTTAGCTAAACATAAATTTCCCTTAAATATCGCAACTAAATCAAAACTGATTATACGGGATTTAGATGTTTTAAAAAAAATAGCTGGAGATACTTGGTGTACTATAGGCTTTTCAATAACAACTACAAATGAAGATTTAGCAAAATTTTTAGAGCCTTATTCTTCAAAACCTTCAGAACGTCTTGAATCTTTAAGAAAAATTAAGATCGAAGCGCCTGATATTCAAGTTGGGATCTATTTTATACCTATTATTCCATTCCTAGAAGATTCCGAGCATAATATGGAGGATATTTTTAGAAAATCTAAAGAAGCTGGAGCAGATTTTCTATTGTTTTCTCCTGGATTGACAATGCGGGATTCTCAAGCAGAATTTTTTCTTAAAAAATTAAGAAATAGTCAATATACTGATGTTGTTAAACCTCTTCTGAATCTATATAAAGGAAAAATGCAACCTCCTTCAGATTATGTTAAAACCCTTCATCTTAAGCTATTATATTATAGTGAAAAATATAATTTAGCCATGAGAATAAAAAGATGGATTCCTGATAAAGAGGATTATCGTAAGTGGAATTATAAAATTTCTGAATTGTTATTGAATAAACAGTATCTCGATAATCTGAAAACAGGAAAATCTAATAAAACAATGATGTGGGCTGGATTAAATTTGAATAATTTAGAAGAATCAATATTAGATGTTTACAAAAGAGGGGAGTTATTTAAATTGCAAAATTTTAAGCCAGAAATTATTAAATTTGTTAAACCCTACTTAAATAAAACTAAAGATCTAAACAAAAGAAAAGGATTAGATAAATTCTTATGAATAATATTAAGAAAATTTCTCAGGAAATAAAGAAAAATTTGCAGATAAATATTCCTGTGATGACTGATGCCCAAAAAACAAGAATGTATAAGATTTTAAATCCAGATATACAAGATTACATTATTTATGGAATAAAATTTCCATTACTTGAGCAATTGGTAAAATCTACATATAAGACCTTTAGTTGTTCTTATGAGGAAGCTATTGAAATATTCAAAATATTGATAAGAACTAATGTAGAAGAAGAAAAGTTTGCTGCTCTTCATTTCTTAAACAAATTTAAAAAACAATTTTCCAGCGAAACTATCGATTTATTTCGAAAAGAATATGCTCAATACTGCTATACTTGGAGTCTCTGTGATAGTTCTTGTGTTAGGGTATTAGGGCCATTTTTAGGTAAAAAAGGTAATGAATCTCTTGCAAAAAAAACGGTAGATGAATGGTCAAATTCTGATATAATGTGGATTCAACGAGCTTCAATGGTTATACTGCTTAAACTTACAATGTTAAAGAAAGATTTTGATGAGAGCTATGTATTTGGAATTGTAGAAAAAATGTTAAAATATCCTGAACACACCTATATAGAGAAAGGAATAGGATGGCTCCTTAAGACTTGTTCAAAATACAAACCAGAATTAATATATAATTATTTAATGAACAATAAAGGAACCTTTCCACGTTTAATACTAAGATATGCAAGTGAAAAATTACCAAAAGAGAAAAGAACTTCAATATTAAAAAAATAGTACTAACAATCAATAAGTGTTTAAGTGAAAAATAATGAATAAGAAAGAGATTTTTGATATTATTAAAAAATTTTCAGAAGCGAGAGCACCCTCTGGTTTAGAAAAATCACGTGGTGATCGATTTAAATCTGAAATTAAGAAGGTCATAGGAAGTTATGATATCAATGTTAGAACAGATTCATTAAATAACCATTTTATTAAATTTAATGGAAAGTCTCCTACTAAAACTATCGCTATATTAGCTCATATGGATGAAATTGGTGGAACAATAAGAAAAATCAAGAAAAATGGTACTCTAGAGTTTTCTAAAAGAGGTGGATATGAAGGTAGGTGGCTAGTCTCAAGAACTATTTCTATTCTAAATAAAGAAGGAAAGTGGATAAATGGAGTCATTGGAGGACGATCCCCTCATGCAACCCCTTCGAAATTAAGGAGAGAAGAAAAAATTGAACACTATGAACTAGAAATATATATTGGAGCTCAAGATAAAGAAGAAGTAAAAAATACATATCAGATTCATGTAGGGTCTCCTTTTGTTTTCTCGGGGGACTTTAATTTACTCAACCCAGAATTTAATGGAGATATTATATCAGGATTTTCAATGGATAATTTAGTTGCTTTAACGGGGCTTGTTTTATTAACAAAAAAAATAGTGGATAACCTTTTTGATAGTTCTGGAAATTTAAAAATACCTGTTGATTTATACATTGTAGCCACTACAAGAGAAGAAATTGGAACAGAAGGGGCGTTATTTTTCGCAAGAAATAATCCTATAGATGAAATTATAGCTATAGATGTAGGTCTTGTTGAAAATTTTCCAGGAACAATTAGTTCAGATATAAAATTACATGATGGGGCAGTAATAATATGGCAAGAGCAAAGTGGCTCTGGTGTATTTGATTATCAACTATGTAAAACCTTAGTTGAAGTAGCAGAACAAAATAACATAAAATATCAAAACGGTGTAATGGAATTCTATGGATCTGACGCGGAAAAAGCCCAAAAATGGCTTGGTATCCCTTCGACTTTAGTGGGGATTCCTGCGATGTTTGTTCATAACGTTCCCGAGATAAGCACTTTAAGTGGGATTGAAGTAGTAGCAGAATTAATTTTCCACTATTTAAAAAGTCAAGATTAAGAAAGAATTTTACTAGATTATTTCTAAGAGTGATAATAGTTGAATGAAAAATATTACGCAGCAAACAAGGAACTCTGGGATGACTTAGCTAAATCACATTATGAAATAGAAAGTAAGGGATACAGTGTAAAATCGTTTTTAGAAGGACAAACTACTCTACAACCTTATGAATTAAATGAAATAGGAAATGTGAATGGTAAATCATTATTAGATCTTCAATGCCATTTTGGTCTCGATACACTTTCTTGGGCAAGAGAAGGAGCCATAGTAACAGGAATCGATATTTCGAGTGAAGGAATTCGATTAGCAAAATTGTTGGCAGAACAAGCTAAACTTGAAGGTAATTTCATAGAATCGAATCTCTACGATTTATCTAAAGTTCTATTTGAGAAATTCGATATTGTATATACTTCTATTGGAGTACTCTGTTGGCTAAATGATCTGAAGGAATGGGGAAAAATCATAACTCATTTCTTAAAACCAGGTGGATTCTTTTACATCGCTGAGATTCATCCATTTTCAATGGTTTTTGACAACGAAACCAAAGATATCAAAGACCTTCAAGTTTATTACAACTATTTCCACGATCCTATACCCATGGAATTTTTTAGTGATGGACCCCTGCTTCAGATAGAATTAAAATTGAGCCAAAAAAAGATTACGAGTGGGCTCATAGTATGGCAGATATTATAAATTCACTAATTGAAGCTGGTTTGAGAATTGAATTTCTAAATGAGTATCCTTTCTCTGTATGGAAGCAATTCCCGTTTGCTGAAATTGGACTCGATGGTTTTTTTCATTTAAAAAATCAAAAAGCTGAAATACCTCTCCTATTCACATTAAAGGCAGTAAAATAGCCTTTGGACGAAATAAGCAAGTTTTTAATCTTCTTCGGGTAGGGCATAAGGATGATTTGAAAATAATATTTTATCTTTTAATTATTGTTGCTTTTGTTGCACTCTTAATATTTGCACCAAGTATAAATTCTTGGTTAAATAATCTTTAACCAAGTCAATAAAATATTGAATTTCTTTGAATTCCTTGTTTCTTCATACTCAAGATTGTGAGTTTGTTCTTCCTACCAAAATTAAGTTCCACAAATTTTTTCTGCTTCTCACTATGATGGCAATCGATAATAATGCCATAATAGTATTTGTCAGAATTCTTGCATATAGAAAACCCAACACTATGTCACCATTTATTGCAAAAACAAGAACAAGAATTCCAATAATTTTATAAGAATCAACAAATGGCCATAGTATGGGATTGAAAGGATGCATAGGCATATCTAAAAGAATATGAAATAAATTTCCTAACATACATGAAACTATAAGTGTTGGAGTTAATCTACATACCTCCTTAATTTTTACTTTGTCAAAACTAAAGAGTAAAGCACTCAGAATAGGATACAGAAAAACAGTAACAAATATCGAGATAAGGGTTCCTATAGAAACCGCGCCAATCAAGCTATGTAGAATAAAATGATCTGGGAGAATACCATTAAAAAAAATGATCAAAACAGGTACTTCGATATCGGGTATAAAAGAACCTACAATTAATCCTGGTAGATTCAGTCTCTTATCGACTTTCGATAACCCCCATGCGATAGGATAGTGAAGTGGCGTAATTGGTATTAGTAATCACTCTTAAAAGAATTTTCTTATCTATTAGATTGTATCTATATATAAGTATACAAACTATTTAATTCCAGAGAAGAATATCATCTAAAACTGATGTTTTTTTCGAAAATTTAAAATTTTTCTCAAGAATCTGTGTTAAAACTTTTAAGATTACATCGGAAGAAGTTTTAATAAAATAATCCATTTCTTTTTTATCAAGGTAAACAAATTTTTTTCTTGAAATTCTTAAGTATTCATCCTTTGATATCTGATAGAATCTTTTAATGTATTCTAATTGGCGTGTGACACCTTTTCTTGGAATAAAATCAAGAACTTCTTTATTGTATTCCGCTCCAAGGAAATCTGACCAAAATAACGAACCTTTTTTCTCTGTTATGTATATTTTGTCTAAATCATACCAGTCTGTCTTTACTTTCCAAATAAAATTCGTATCCTTCTGAATCTCTCTGATGTATTTTTCTTTTAAAGGCTTCATGATATAATAATTCCAAAGATTATCGGTTATAAGATGGAGAAAATATCCAAGAAGGAAAGATGTATCGTCCTGAAAGGATATTATATCTCTACACCGCAAATATTTAGAAAAAAAATTTACATCGTTTAAAATGAATTTATTCGACTTTATGTCAAAAAAATTACTCATTTTTACATTAATAAAATGAGTTATTTCTTTTGGAGGGGTGAAAGCTGACCAATTCTTATTTGGGAGACCACAATCGGGACCGATATTTCCAATTGCAAAATAACTACGGTTAAGTTTTCCATATTTCTTTAAAATAATTTCAGCAATTCGAAAGTGAGATCCCCATGTAGCCATACCTTTTTCTAGTTTAATCAAATTTAAAAATATATTTAAATAGTATTACATCACAATTTTGTATGAATAAAATGATTTATATTATTATCGACTCAAAGGACAATTGTGGTACTGCTTTGGATAATATTCCTCAGGATGCTAAACTTGATTTAATCAATAAAACCATTAAAATAAATAATTTTATACCTCTAGGACACAAATTTGCTATAACGGATATTAAGAAAGACAGTTACATTATCAAATATGGAGAAGTCATTGGAGTCTCAACTGAGGATATAAGCAAAGGAGATTGGATTCACACTCATAACATAAGAAGTTCATATTTAAAGGTGAAAAATAATGGATGAGGGTTTTTTAGGATATTCCCGTTTGAATGGTAAGGTTGGTATTCGTAATAAAATTGCTGTTATATCTTCAGTGGTGTGTGCGAATACTGTAGCTCGAAGAGTCGCTGAAAAAATAGATAATGCTGTCGCAATCACACATCCACACGGATGTGGTCAAAGTGGAAGAAATTTCAAAAATACATTTAGTATTTTGGCAGGTCTTGGAAGTAACCCAAATGTATCCGGTGCTCTGGTTATTGGGTTAGGATGTGAAAATCTTTTTAGCATTGATTTAGCTGAAAAAATTAGAGAATCAAAAAAACCAGTGGAATCTTTTAATATACAAGACGTAAGAGGAGGAACTATCGGTGCAATTGAAAAAGGAATAGATATTTGCAAAGGATTTGATAAAGAAGCAAATGAATTGAAAAGAGAATTTTTTGATTTTTCGCACATTACATTAGGCTTAGAATGTGGTGGATCTGATGCAACATCAGGACTTACAGCAAATCCCACTCTTGGGATTGTATCTGATAAGTTAGTAAACTTAGGAGGAACCTCTATTCTTCCAGAATTTGCAGAATGGGGTGGAGCTGTACATTTATTAAGTAAAAGGGCGATAAATGAAGAAGTCGCTAAAAAGATAGAGAAACCTTTTAAACTATTTTCAGGTGAAAACCGATCTCCCGGAAATATCGCTGGAGGACTAAGTACACCAGAAGAAAAATCATTAGGGAATATTACTAAAGCTGGAAAATCCCCCATACAAGGTGTTATTAAATATACAGAAAAACCAGGAGAAAAAAATGGATTATGGTTGATGATAGAACCCGGAATAGACGTTATATCCATGACTGCTCTTGCTGTAGCTGGAGCTAATATTATTGTTTTTACAACTGGTCGTGGAACACCATTTGGTAGCCCAGTAGCTCCAGTTATTAAAATCTGTGGAAACCCAAAAACATGTGAATATATGGTAAACAACTTCGATATAGACGCAAGTAAAATCATAACAAATAATAAAACAATTGAAGACATTTCTGTATTACTTTGGAAAAAGCTAAAAGATGTTTGTAACGGAGAAAAAACCATTTCTGAAAGATTAGGATTTGAGGAAGATATTGGTTTTTGGGGCGCTTGAAATTACAAGTTTTAATCTAAAAAATAATCTAAATTTCAATGTAATCCTTTTAAGCACACTAAAAATATTTTTATGAGATTCAATACTCTCAAGGTTTCAATTTCTTTCCCTTTATTTTTGTAGGGTGAATTTCTTCCGTGACTTTAATCTTTTCTTTTTGTTCCTCTTTTTTATAAGGCTTGGATGGTTTTTTCTTGTAAAATGGAGTGTTGCAGACCCAACACGCATTCTCTAAATCACCAAGTACTTTTACGCAATTTTGACAATACAAGACAGCACATTTGTTACAGGTAAAAATATTTTGCTTTGATACATTTCCTTTACATACAAGACATACCATATGTTCCTTAGAATAGGTTACTTCTTTAATGGTGATCTCTTGAGGTTTTGAGAACATCTTTAAAATATCTTTTTCAGGTTTTTCTGTTTGAATATTAGATCTAATATTTTTTATAATCTTATAAACCACCACTAGATAAAAACCAATTCCTATAATATACGCAATTATCAATTCAATAAATCCAATATCAATAGCAGTAAATAATTGAAAGCCGGCTACTACTCCTATACTTACTCCAAATATAATCCAATATCTAAAAGCGCGACTTATAACTTCGGGATCAGTTACTGCTGGGATAATCATTAGTAGAAAACCCATTAAGCTTAAGATAGGTCCAGCATATAAGTAAACTACCCTAGGAATAATGAGTTCACCAAAATAACCACGAATAACATTTGCAGTTAAATTATTTCCTACCAACATAAGTATAATCGCCAGAGAAAAAAAAGCAGTTATAGCTTTAAACTCAATTTGAGACCATTTTGTATATAAATAAAAAATAAGATATAATATAAAGATTGAAACAATAGCTACACTATAAAGATATAGAGTGCTAGCTAATTCAATAGGTAGAATCATTAATAGTAGTATTATAACTAAATATATTGTAGTGAGAAAATATTTAGTGCGTTTTACTCTTTTCTCAAATGTGGAAAAAATAAGTATAATTCCTAGTGTGAACCAAAAATTGCGTATCCTTGCAAGAACAACATACAGGTAAGGATTTGTTATAATTTCAAAATCTCCATAGAAATTATAACCAACAAGAGTTCCTTGAATTAAAAAGTCGCTTAAAAAGCTAGTTAAGCCAAATCCCACCTGAGAGATAATAAAGGATCCAAATCCAATTAATATTAATTTATCATTTGAACTCCCCTTTCTAATTCCTTTAATTAAATAAATAAAACCGCCTAAGAATCCAACTATAAAAGCAGATACCCATATAGATCTCTCAAATAGACTATAAACCAAAGTAGTTGTAAACTTAAGTCACCCGTTAAAGGGAAATTGTAGATACTTAATTCTTTAAATAAGATACGAATGAATATAAATACTAAGATTTTTCCATGGAGATTTACACATGATCAAAAAAATTCATGAAAATCAGACTCTGAATTTACATTTCAATGCAAATAATCCTGTGAACTAATTATTATAACTGATTGAATTTCAAATATGAAAAATATTATGTCAAATTCTTATTCAATGATTTTATTACGTTTTTTACTCCCATTGTAGAAATATAGGGTCCTAATTTAGGTCCTCGGTTAGTATTTAGTAATATTTGATATAATATTTTAAAAAAGTCTCTAGGTTTTATCTGATTGTTTTTTGCAGTTTCAAAAATTGCCGTTTGGATAGAATCAGCATCTGTCATTTTTTCAATTCTTTCTATTAACATTTTTATTGCTACTTTTTGCTCATTAGATAATACGATCTTAGTTTCTTCTAAAGATTTGAAATCATTAACCCAATTTGAGGTTAGTATTATTTTTTCTGCAATTTGCTCTAAAGATGTATTCTCTTTTAAATAACCGTATAAATTTAACCTCGATTCAATGAATTCTTCTCGAGCAGCATCAGGCGCTACCGAAATAAGATTTACTAAAAGACTATATGGAATATGAATTGAAGGTTTTTCAGGCGGTTTCAGATGCCAGCAATATTCATATAGTCCCATTAGATTTCTTTTACGAGATTCGTTCTTCTCTTTGATTCTACCAAAATATATGTCCTCTAAATAATCTATTTCACTCATGTAAATTGGTATATCAACTACAGATAAAGTTCTAGTTCCTTTCATCCGTTTATATGTTAAAAGAGCTAACGATTGGGATGAACCATACTTAAACCAATCTTGTGGAGTGAAAACATTACCTTTGGATTTTGATATTTTTGTCCCACCTTTATCTAAAAACATTTCATATCTTGCATGAGTGGGTGATTCATAATTAAAAATCTCCCTACAAATTCTATCATTGCACTCTACTGACTCGAGGATATCTTTACCATATGCTTCAAAGTCTATCTGTAATAAATCCCACCTTGCTGCAAATTCAACCTTCCATGTTAATTTTCCTTCACCTTTGGAAATATCTGACCAATCATGATTTCCGCAACCTTTAAGCATATTTCCTCTAATTTCATCTCCTTCACAGATATATTCAACTTTTCCTTTTTTTACATCAAACGTTTTAGCTTTAGTTGTATAAATCTTTCCACATTGATTGCATATTGCGTGATAAGGAATTTGATCAATATACTTTTCTGAACCGGTAGTTTCTTTTATGATTTCACCTGCAAGTTTTGCATTAGTTAAGAGTTTAATCACTTGAGGTTTCATTTTACCGGAACGGTATAACTCATGCGCAGATACAGGAGTAAATTCTATACCTGCTTTCGTTAGGGCATCAATAAGTAATGATGACATGTGTTGCCCATAACTATCATGACATCCCCATAAATCAGGGATAATTGAAACGGGTTTCCCAAGATGTTCCTTTAATTCCGGTGGTGTACCAGCTGGAACTTTTCGTAAGCCATCCATATCGTCAGCAAACGCTAGAAATTCTGATTCTCTACCGAGATCTTCTAAAGCTAATTTAAAAGCATAAGCCCTGGAAGCATCAGCAAAAGAACCGATATGTGGAAATCCTGAAGCTCCTAATCCACTTTCTGTTCTAATGATTAATGGATGTTTCCCTTTTAAGTTATCTTTCCTATCTACAACTTTAAGTGCTTGTTTATCTATCCAAGTTCCTCGACCAATTACTTCTTTAGTTTTCTCCCCAATATCAAAATCTTCTCCCAATTATAACTCACCCGTAAAATTTGATTTTTCATAGAAAATTTTTACTTTAAATCAATAAGCTTTATTCTATACTCCTTACTTTAAAGATTTTATCAAATTAAGATCTTCAATATGAGAGATTCATTATTCTTATGAGAGATTGTAATCTTTATTTTTATTTTAAAAAAAGGAATTTAGAAATTAATTTTTTTAACATTGGTTATACTTTATTCTTTTTTCTGTGTAATATTACTACAAAGATAACTCCTAGTATAGATACAGTGAATAAAAGAGTGATATTAAAGCCTGGAATTCCGTCCTTACTAATATTAACAGATATTGAGATTTGCTTTTTATTGTTTGCTTCATCCACTGCCACAACTGTGATATTATGAACTCCACTTTCATATTTGGATGCATCTAAACTGTACTCCGCTTCTGGATATGGATAGTATGAGGGCATATCCTGTTCCTTCAGCAATTCACCATCAAAAAGAATCTGAATTTTATCAAGAGCTTGATCATCATCTCCTTCTGCTGTGATATTTACCATACCT
>SDBS01006432.1_pt1 | contig 11426 bp, 11 predicted proteins | sample 2277091 | NCBI WGS metagenome assembly SDBS01 (sample SAMN10404972, study PRJNA504765) | marine sediment metagenome | isolation source: marine sediment core GS10_PC15, 163 cmbsf | place: Arctic Ocean: Southern Knipovich Ridge | collected 2010 | reverse complement strand
TGATCTCGTATACCGTCCCAGGATCTAAATTAACGATACTACCGCGATATCCTGCGGGATATCCGCCGACTCCTCTGTCATCATACCATAGTGGCAGGGCCTCTTTCCAACCAGTTGAACCATGAGAACGATAGTGCACCTGACAGACATTATCACTACTTCCGTCTTCAGGGCTCCAGTAAACTCCTATACAGTGAAATGTTGATACAACTGAAGGATCGGGTTTACCGGTGGGAACGAAGAAGCTCCAGACCCTGCCTTTATGTTTGGTCACACCGTCGGTTTCCACTTCATCGATGCGCCAGTAATAAGTCGTTTCGGGAACGAGACCGTCCGGATAGGGATATCCGGGCAGGCCCACAGAAAAATGATTTGAGGTTTGGTTGCCCCGGAAGGTGCCGCCGGTGCCGGCATTCACATCGTCAGAATTCTCGCCGAAGTAAACATCGTGCGAGGCCGCAAAACCTCCCGGCGACCAGTTCAAACTTACCCACGTATCCTGAATTATAGCACCATTAGCTGGACTTGGATTAGAGGCTGTGCTCAGAACAAATATCTTGGCACTTTGATAATCCTCGTCGGTGGGCACATAGACAGAGCTGTTCGTCCACATGAAGACATCCCAGAACACGGTATTATTCCCTTGCCTGTGAAAGATGTACATCGTGTTCTCACCATCTTGAAGCACTTTGTCGCTTCCTTCTTGCTGTCCCCACCAATCCCAAGCTGGAACCGATCGCTCAAAGATTCGGTCATCATCATTAACGAATGGCCCTTCGTCGATACCTCCTGGAAAGGGGGGCCCAGTGGGAATCTCTGCGTCACCTGGGTGTCCCTCCACGAGCATAAAATCCGACCGATCGGCCGGATTCAAAATACGCGCCCAGAAATACCACCTGCCTCCCTCGCCATCGGCTGCACTGATATCGAATGTCCAGCGAATCATGCCCCCGGTGCCGCCTGCCCGGGTAATTGCTTGACCGAACGCGCCATCCGCGTCAACAACCGGGTAAAACTGATCAGTGTCGGGATTGCGTTCATCGTAATCTTCGGCTTCAAACCAGATCTGGTGCCCACCTGCGTAGTTGGAGATTTTGAAGTTTTTTACAGCATAGACCGGCATTGTTAGTAACAACAGTGCGACGAAAATACCGAGAAAAATATGTTTAGATGATTGGTGAAACATCTTGTCTTTTCCCTTTATTTACTAATCTTTGTAATCTGTTCTTGGCGAAAAACTACAAGTTATATAGAAAAGAATTAGTTTTTTACACATGGCTATCCTCCTATTCTCCTTTGAAATGCAGATACTTCGTCGAGGTGTTATCATCGATCGCCATGGGAGGTGATTGATTTGCGTTCCAATCGTTATCGTTCGGAACACCCTGGACGGTATCCCCTGGTGCGGTGACATCAAGCCCAGCCGCCAGTGCCATTCCACCCAACAGCATGGTGCACACGATCACCACTATAAGTGACAATTTCCTGTATATAATAATCCTTCTTTCGTCAGCTTATTCTTTCACAACAAAATGCCCCCCCTGATTGTCTCCCAAACGTTTGTCACGTCGGCGCATAGACCAACTATTTTCAGCTTAAGTTTTTTCTCAGGATTAGAACCCGAAACAACCATTTTTCATGGAGCAAAGCCTGTTAGAAAAAAAGAGAAACCCTCTCACGATGCTTATCCGAATACAACATACCTTATTGAGATAAAAATGTCAATCTATTTTCCTATTTATGGGATTATTATGACGTTGAGATTACCGCTCATTCAAGCTCACAGGACTCCGCTAATGAGCAACGAGGAACGAGCCACAAAATTGAGCATCCAGAATCCAGCAACCCTGTCCCGGCGCGCCGGGATCAAGTGGCGAGTCTCGGAGATTTTTTAGGATTTCACTCGAAATCTAACCTGTTTTATGGTATAATGCATCTAACTATGGATGATTCATAGTTCATAGATAAACTGACATCAGGAGATGTTCCCAATGACCACCGAATCCCAAATTTTATCCAGCTTGTCCCCGAATGTGGATAGTCGGGGATCCAGTTATTTACGTGCCTATAAGGCACCTCTACATCTGTCGAGAACCCTCTACAAATCAACCCTTTTTATGCAAAACAAAGCCAATTTCCAAAAAAGTCAAATGAACGTAAGTTCTATTTTAACAATTGATTATGAAAATATAAGCGATTGGACAATTGGTAAAAACAAACCCAATCAAAGCCAATCTTAGAAAGAATGAATTTAAACTTTTGTGCTGCAGGGTCTTATGAGAGTAAAACCACATTCGAAGCAAATAATCCAAATGTCAATATCACCACTGCCTGGAGTTCTGATGCGAGAATCGTCGCCTAAGGCGGATAAAATCGCTTTGAAAATTTATCCATTCGGTATAGACTATCCGATTGTATTGAAAGAAAAGCTTTTTACGATTTATAGGAAAGATTATGACTGAAGTGAAAACGGACATCCCCAACAGGCGGGCCACTGATCGGCTGATTAAACCGGCACAAAGGATAATGCGTTTGCCGCCCTATCTGTTTGGGAAATTGAATGCGTTAAAACTCGCCAAACGACAGGCGGGCATAGACATCATCGATCTGGGAATGGGCAATCCATCCGATCCGGCGCCGCAGATTGTCGTTGATAAGCTGTGCGAGGCGGTCCAGGACCCGCGCAACCACCGGTACAGCGCATCGAAGGGCGTTAAGAATCTGCGAAAGGAAGTGGCGAAGAAATACGAGAGCAAATGGAACGTGCAGCTCGACCCGGAGACGGAAGTATTGGCCTGTATCGGCTCGAAGGAAGGTTTTAGTCATTTGTGTCTGGCTATGATGGGCCCGGGCGATACCGCGATCGTCCCCGATCCTGCTTTTCCAATACATAATTACGCAGTGGCTTTAGCGGGGGCAAACGTTGTATCTGTGCCTTTGGGCAACGACGAAAAATTTGTAAAAAACGTCGCGATGGTAATTGAAAATCTGTATCCAAAGCCCAAATTGCTGATTCTCAATTACCCACACAATCCGACCTCTATGACTGTCGATGAAGGCTTTTTCGAGCCGGTAGTCGAATTAGCAAAACGGTTCGGCGTAGCGGTCATTCACGACTTTGCTTATGGCGAGAGCTGCTTTGACGGCTATAAAGCGCCCAGTTTCCTTTCCGTCAAAGGAGCAAAGGACATCGGCGTTGAATTTATCACGATGAGCAAACCCTACAATATGGCGGGTTTTCGCATAGGCTTTGTCGCGGGTAATAAGGACATGATAGATTACCTTGCTACGATAAAGGGCTATTACGATTACGGCATATTCCAGGCGATACAAATAGCCGGCATTATTGCAATGCGGAACTGTGAGGAGGATATAATCGCTCAAAACCAGAGGTACCAGTCGCGGCGGGATGTGGTTTGTGAGGGTCTTGGAAGGCTCGGCTGGGAAGTGGAAAAGCCACGCGCCTCAATGTTCGTATGGGCAAAAGTGCCGAAGGAACATTCCAAAGGCAAGGGCAGTATCGACTACGCAATAGACCTGATGGAGCACGCCGAGGTTGCAATCGCTCCCGGCAGGGCCTTCGGTGAAAGGGGCGAAGATTATATGCGTATCGCTCTCGTGGAAAACGAGCAGCGTCTGCGGCAGGCGATTCGCAATATCAGCCGATTTGTACGCAAAGACCGATAAGAACCACAACAACAGATATTATTTAGCCTGCTTGGCTGTAAAGGATACAAATTCGAGAAAAAGCTTGACTTTTTGGTGAAAATATGGTTTAATAATACTGTTGGCATTTGTGAGCACCAGGGGGTGTAAATGCAAAATTAGATTTTATCACACACGGGGGGTGAAATGTGATGAAATTTGGCGTCCCGGCATTCGTTGGGTGGAAGCTGGTGGTATTAGCCATTGCAATTATTACGGGCGGATGGCTTGCGCCGGCACATTGTCAAACCTCAGATGTTGCACTTCTCCTTCAGCAAACCCCAGCCAAAGGCGGCGAAACAACTCCGATAGCCGGCGTTTATCACTTTGAACTAAATTCAGAGGTCACTTTGATGGCAGTTCCAAAACCAGGCTATCAATTCATTTACTGGCTCGGCGATGTGAGCGACCCGGCGGCAACCAGCACGGTTGTTTATCTTGATGCACCGAAGATAATTATTGCGGTATTTGAGCAGAGCGAATATGGCGTTCTGGCTGCGGAAGTGAGCGCGCCTGGCGGCGGCGGAGGTGGCAGCGGTTTGGTTAGCACTTTTACGAACTTTGGCCAGACAGGTGGCATTAGTGCTGGTGCTGGGGGAGGGGGAGGAAAACCGAATATAGGCAAGCTTATATATCCGAAAAGCAATGAGGTTATACCAGAGCCTGCCACGGCCGTATTGTTAATCCTCGGCAGTTTGTTTGCTTTTGCAAGGCGTGGTCCGAAAAGCAGGCCTTAGTCAAACCTATGACCACATGTATCTGCCGTAATAAACTCAGATTCTGCTCGAGGGTATTTTCTGCAATTCAACGGACGAATTGAGTAAATAGAACAGTGAGATTCGCCTTCTGGTTTGTATTGTAGGAAAGGGCAGTCATTCGGCAGCTTACAGCACGCCCCACAGCTAATACATTGACCTTTGCGTCTCTCGGAGACAGGCAGTATTGAGGTGAAAGTCCTCTTTGTTTTGGCAGGCCAAGTATTTCTTGTTTTGTTAGCCATAAGCAATGATGCTACAAATATAAAACATCCACAATTTTTGCGGGACGCCATCAAAATCAGATTTTATTTAGCACCGTAATTATATCGGCCAAATAGATACTTGAATAAATATACCCCAATACTTTAAAAAACGCCAAGTCCGAATCTGAAGATTATTTGGAATGGTTTTATGCTTTTCTAAAGACTGCGACTACGTTTTCGATATCGACCACGAACAGGCGATTATCGCCTTCGAAATCGACTGGTATGGCGCCTTTGGGATTGAACAGCACTTTGTCGTATTGACGCAAAGGTATGTCCGGCGAGTTTTCGACCTCAGCGGAAATAGTTATGATTCGGCCGGTTATCGTTGGTATTTCTATGTTGTCGGGCAACTGGATACCACCTTTGGTTTGTTTTTTGTCCTCGTCTTTGCGAATCAGGACTCGTTTGCCTATCGGCTCGACTATTTCAAGCGGCTTTGTCTCGATTTGTTCTTTTCTTTTACCCATTTTGCGTCAATCCTCACAGAACAACCTGTTTTTGAATACCATAATTATTATACTCGTTAAAAAGCAGTCTTGCAACATTTTGTCTCCAGGCAAACTATCCCGAAGTTTTTCCCACAATCGTTTCGGACGATAATGACAGGCAAACATAACTTGACTAATCACCTCTTCGATAATAGACTTGGTGGTTTGTTCAGAGGGCGTTTTTCACCAGGATGTGAATTTTTTTAGGCAATGTCACGATGAAATTCAAAATCACTCTACTATGGCTGCCGGCCTTACTCCTGTGTCTATCCAATTGTACCTTCGGCAGTGAAAAGCCGGCCCCGAAAGGGGCATCAGAAACGCCCTCTTCATCGGTTTCAATAACGTTCCTTGATATTAAGGCAGGTAAAGCAGCGATAGTTGATGATTCGCTCGATCCTTACTTCTGCCAACTACAGCCAATGGAAATGTCGGCCAAGACCGGCTCGGCAATCAGCGGACAGACGCTCGATGAGCAGCGCCAGCAGTGCCGAAGGCGTTATCAGGCGGGGGTGCGCGAGTTCAGCGATGAGGAGAAAGAAGCGCTTCGCTGGTGTGTGAAAAAGCTGTACCCGGCTTTGAAACAGCAATATCCGCTCTTCGCTGAAATGCCGTGGAGCTTTCTAAAGGTATCGGGCAACATTGAAGGAGGTCTTCCCCATACTCGTGACAAACATATTGTTTTTTCCGAAAGAACCTGCCAACGATTTGCAACGCTGCACCAATCGGCTCCGGAACGGGCGGCTTTGTCATTTGGCAGCTTGCTGGTACACGAGCAGATGCATGTCTTTCAGCGCATTCACCCTGGTCTGTTTGCTCCGTTGTACACCGATATCTGGGGATTCGTTAAGGCCAAAGGAATCGAAAGCTGTCCGTGGCTTGAAAAACACCACCTGGCCAATCCGGACGGCTTAGATTGTTGCTGGGTATTTCCCTTTCAGCAGGGAGATAATACGATTTACATCTGGCCGCTCCTGGTTTTCGCCGAAGGCGAGCACCTCAAACAAATGGGCAGAGACTTCCGCATGATCGCGGTCGAGCTTGTTAAGAGCGATGGGCACTTCCGCCCGAAACTTGCCGACGACGACAGGCCGGTTTTTCGGAATCTGTTCGAGGTGCCGGAATATCGCGAAGTTTTTCCTTCGACCGGGAATATCTACCATCCCAACGAGGCATGCGCATCTATGTTTGCTCGTATTGTGATGGCAGATTCCTTTACTCCAAAGGACAATACGGCCCAAGCAAGAACAGAGAAAATCAATAGGGAGCTTGCCCACCTGCGAAAGTGGTTTGCAGAAAATCTCAGAGAACAAGCCGGAGCAAACCACAAAAGGACACTGCATAATGAACCTGACAGTTGATGCGGGGGCATAAATCTCCGAAAGGAAATGTGAGATGGATACGAAAATAAGGGAAAAATTTATACGTCACTGGGAGAAATATTTTAACGGGGCGGAGCTTCCCATCACCTTCTACTATACTAACGAAGTGCGGGGGGCCGAAGCGGTGAAGCCCTCTTCGGGACACAGATGCATTTTTGCTGATTTATGCAAAGTTAGAACGGGAAAATCTCTTTGCTTCGACGCTGAGTCAATCGGGTGTTTCGGCGGGAAAAGGTATCTGGGATTTACCACAGAGGTTATGGAGAACTTTGAATATTTCCTCTCCTGCGGTATTCCCGGAAAGCTTGAGGGTGAACGTTACAAAAAAACGCCTGAGCTGGTCAAAGAGATGATGGAAAACGTCCCAAAGTTAACGGCACCAGATAAGTTCATTGTTTTCAAGAGATGGGATATGCTCGAAGAACCAGACGAACCTGACGTGGTTATCTTCTTTGCCCACCCTGATGTTCTATCGGGGCTGTTTACGCTTGCAAATTTTGATGAACGTGAACCGAACGGAGTATTTGCGCCATTTGCCGCCGGCTGTGGTTCCATAGTTCAGTATCCTTACCTGGAAAAAGATTCTGACCATCCAAGAGGGGTTCTGGGGATGTTCGACGTTTCGGCAAGGCCGTTCGTCCCTCAGGATATTCTCAGCTTTTCAGTGCCGATGAACAGGTTTGTCGAAATGATTGAGAATATGGAAGAAAGTTTTCTCATAACGCAATCCTGGGGCAAAGTTCATAAGAGAATACAAAGAGTCAAACCATAGCTTAAAACTCAAAAGTTGATTTGAGACTGCCTCGTCGCTGGCTGTGTCCGCTCCTCGATATAATACTGAGAGACTGGATAGAATATCTGCACAGATGAAAAGGGCAGGAAAAGCGTTGTGCCAGTGTCCACAAATCGTATAATTGAAGAATCAAGTTGAGAGCTATGAAGAAAAATCGTTCAAATGACGTTTTCCACTTTACGATTGAATATTTTAACTATGTTAAGTATAATGGTTTAAATCGAACTGAGTTTGTTGTATACTCGTAGTATCATTGTTAATAATAGTAAAGATAAAGAACTTGGCTCTTCATTATCTGCTCCTAAGTTTTTTAGCCCTGGTTGATGAAAAATCTACATCTAACTCGCGATATTACCGATATTTAGATAAGATCCGCATAGATGATTGGGAAAGCTATATGTTCGAGATTACCTAAGAAATTCTTACGAAAAGTAGGAGCATGAGAAGCGTGAATCTTGAAATATTAAATACGTCCGTTGTAGTCTTGGCAAAACAACACAACCCCACAATCCTTCATCCCAGTTTTCTTGTGTCAGAAGAAATTGTGCCATCAGACTGGGAAGTAGATGAGCCCCCTGTATCGACGCCCGTTTTTGCAATAGTGAAATATAAACAAGGCATTGTATTTAATGTTGACGAAAACAAATTTCAAGTTACCGATAATCAAATAAAAGATGATTTTAGAAAGTCTCAGGTTTCTGACTTAGCGTGTAAGTACGCCCAAAAGTTACCTCATGTTAATTACAAAGCAGTAGGAATCAATTTCAAAGGGTTTGTAGAATGCGCAAAGCCCCAGACAATTGTTATAGACCGATTTCTTAAACCAGGCATTGCTGATTTTAACAGCAACAAACCCAAAGCACTAGGATTGCGCATCGTGTATGAACTTTCGAATGCACGTTTGCGTTTGTCTTGTGACTCAGGAAAGATCAAGAATGCTGATAATGAAAAGGAACGTGAAGGTATACTAGTAGATGCTAATTATCATATGGATTTACCAGGGAATGACGTAATAGAAGAAATAAAAGATGCGACTTTGCTATTCTCCGAACATTGTGATAATTTCATTAATGTAACTGGGAACGTTTTTAACTTGGAGACCTAACAAATGAAATATACACTCATACCGGCAACGCTACATCAAACCTATCCGAGTATTGGACCTTCTCGACATCAAGAATGGATTAACAAACAACAATTAATAAACAAGAGCTTGGAAATAACCTCGCTACCCGTTGGTATGCGAGAATTTGTTTGCTCAGATATAACTACTCTTACAGGTATTAGTGAAATTAGAGTGGAAAATGATTTCTGGAAAGATTCTATTTTCTACATAGAAGTTAAAACCAGACTCGCGACGGAAAACGATACGCGTATTCATAAAGACTACGAAGAAGAACTCCTTGAATTTCAAAAGGATAAATACGATGCCGTTCTGAAATCAGTTATAGAAGAAAAAGAAAACTTACTTGATTGGGATGCATATATTGAAATACCCCCTTCAACACATCAGTCAAGCACAGTTAAAGTTAGGTTTAAATACATTGGTCGCAGCAAACCTATCCCCATTGAAGATCCCTGGGCATAACAGGAGGGTTTTGATATTTGGCTTATCCTTGGTTTGACAAAGTAGGCGGAAACGATATTCAGCAAGGAGATATCCTTGAAAACTGCCCTGTCTTTATTTTACCCTCAGAAATACAGATCAACCCGTCCAGCGTTACAAGTGAACCTTGGGAAGTTCGTTTTGAATTTAGAGATGTGATTGTAATGTCACAAACATGTGATATGATTAAGGGGCAGGAGAAAATCTCAGAAGTTTTACTTTGCGGGATATGGATGAAGTCTGATTTTACAGAGGGCTTCATGTCTAAAAAAGAACACTGGAACATGGCTCGTAAAGGACAGGTGCCAGGTTTTCATGTATTAAATAAGTGCGAATTAGAAGGATTCAAACGTGACTATCGGGTAGTTGATTTTCGCAGATTACATTCTCTTCCTCTTGATTTTGTTCGCAAGATAGCTGAAGAATTAGGCGAACGGGTCCGTTTGCAGCCCCCTTACCGAGAGCATCTTTCTCAGGCATTCGCTCGCTTCTTTATGCGCGTCGGGCTTCCAGTTGATATACCTGAGTTTTAATGTGATATAGCCTTATTATGCTCGAAATTGTTTGATTACAGATCTACTTGCTTAAGTTGTCCCTCTGGTTTCACATATAAATATCACTTGACGAATCGGCTCCGCATTCATAAACTCATCCCTTTGTTTAAGTGTTGTTTTCAGGAATCAGGCAGGTGGAAGAAGCTATTGCAAAAGCTGGTGCGCTGATTGAGGCGATGGAGTATATCCGCCAATTTCGCGGGCGAATCGTAGTTGTCAAGCTCGGCGGAAGCGTCCTCGACGATACCGCTCTGCAGAAAAAGCTGCTGACCGATATCGCCTTTATGGCTACGGTCGGGATGCAGCCGGTCATCGTCCACGGCGGCGGAAAGGCCATTACAAGAGCGATGAACAAAGCTGGCATCGAAGCCGTATGGGTGCACGGACTGCGATATACAGATGAGCGAACGTTGACAATAGCAGAGCATACGCTTGTTAATAATATCAATACTCCCATCTGCGAGATGCTCACCGAGCTGGGATGTGAGCCGATGGGGCTGCATTCGCTGAGCAGTTGTGTATTGTTCGCCGAAACCCTGAGACTGGCCGGCGAAGATGGGCGAAAAGTTGACCTCGGACTGGTCGGACAAGTTGTGAATATCAATGCGCAATTGCTCAAGACGCTCTGCGCCGACGGGACCATACCGGTCATCGCCTCGGTAGCCAAAGACAAGGCTGGCGGAAAGTTAAATGTAAATGCCGACAGTGCCGCCGGAAAAGTCGCCGCCCAGGTTGGCGCCGAAAAGCTCGTTGTCGTAAGCGATACGCACGGGATACGAACTAACATCGAGGATCCGGAAAGTTGGGTGTCGAGCCTAAATGAAACACAGATTAAGGAAATGATTGATGCCAGCATTATCACCGATGCAATGTTCCCAAAGGTCGAGGCCTGCCTGACGGCACTGGAGGCAGGCGTCAGGAAGGCGCATATTATCGACGGACGAATCGAGCATTCACTACTGCTCGAAATCTACACCGACAAAGGAATCGGAACGGAAATAATTAGGAATTGAGATTGCCACGTCCGCCTACAGCGGACTCGCAATAACTAAATACGAGATACTAAATACGAGATACGAATTATGACTACACAGGAGACTATTGAATTATTTGACAAATATGTTATCGCCAATTATGGCCGGCTGCCGCGGGTTATCGTCAAAGGCGAAGGCTGTTATATGTATGACGCCGATAACAATAAGATACTGGATATGTTCCCCGGCTGGGCTGTCAGTGCGATAGGGCATTGTCATCCCAGGGTCGTCGAGGCATTGCGCAAACAAGCCGGCGAGCTTCTGCACATTGATAATACTTTCTACTCCGAGCCGCAGGGCAAATTAGCTCAGTTGTTAAGCGAACGGGCTTTCGGCGGTAAGTGCTTCTTTTGCAACAGCGGCGCCGAGGCCAACGAGGCGGCGTTGAAACTGGCACGTTTGCACACATCGCCGGAGAAGTACAAGTTTATTACCGCCGAGGGCAGCTTCCACGGACGAACTCTTGCGACCCTGACGGCGACCGCTCAGCCGAAGCATCACGAAGGTTTGCTGCCGCTGCTGCCGGGCTTTACTTATGTCCCGTTCAACGATATTACCGCGCTCGAGTCAGCTTTCAGCGACGAAGTGGCGGCTGTTATGGTAGAGCCCATTCAGGGCGAAGGTGGAATTAATCTTGCTACGAAGGAGTATCTGCAGGCAATCCGCCGGCTCTGTGACGAAAACGCAGCGCTGATTATCTTTGATGAAGTCACTACTGGAATAGGCAGGACCGGAAAATGGTTTGCATATCAGCATTTCGACGTCGAGCCGGACATTATGACCATGGCAAAGGCGCTGGGCGGAGGCGTGGCCATAGGGGCCATGATGGCTAAAGCTGAA
>SDBS01006431.1_pt1 | contig 11427 bp, 10 predicted proteins | sample 2277091 | NCBI WGS metagenome assembly SDBS01 (sample SAMN10404972, study PRJNA504765) | marine sediment metagenome | isolation source: marine sediment core GS10_PC15, 163 cmbsf | place: Arctic Ocean: Southern Knipovich Ridge | collected 2010 | reverse complement strand
CCTGGAGTCCAATATTTCCCTTGCTTTGATATCAATTATTTCGGTCATTGTTCCTCCTTTTGGATGGTGCTTGAATAATTGTTTACCTGAATGGCAAACCAATCACAACTTGACAAATAAATTAAAAATGTTACTCTTATTGAAGTTTTATGTCAAGTATTTGGCGAATCTTAAAACATTATTTTTAGACTGTTTTTCAAAAATCTTTTTACCACTATGAAGACTAATAATCTTTATTCTATCGCTCATCTCTTCGTTGCAGCCATCAGGGTTTGCGAACATATGAAATCCGCCCCTCCTTCACTTGATGACGTCTGCCGGTCTATATCTTTTTCTCTGGAACGTGGGAATTTTTTATGCAAGCAGCTTAAAGAAATGGAAATAATAGAAGCTGTTGAAGGCCCATACGGAGTGAGGCTGTCTGTCAAAAACCACATAAAAATTGAAGATATTCCACAGGAAGAAAGGGAAAGCGCCCTTGAAGATGAACTTGCAAAATTTAAACAAACACAAAAATCTTTTGCAAAAAAAATAGAGTCGTTTGCGGCAAAACAGAAGGAAAAGAAAAAAAGCCTCTTTGATGAAGTAGAAAAAAAATTAAAAAAAGAACTCGATAAAAAATTATAGTCTCAAGTTTCACACCTATAGATAAACACAAAAGACATATAAATGCGCCCTGCGGCCTGAAATACCCTTTTTTTCTCCCGAAAAGCAGGATTACTGGTTCTCAGACGTCTGGGTGCCGGATAATTTTTTTTTTCGTACTTTCGTGATAAAATGTTTTTATGGCTTTTTTACCGGTTGCATCTATGAAAAAAAAAGGACAATTTTTTATCAGCATCATGGTTGCGGTACTGCTTGCAATTGCTGCTTATCTTTACTGGAATGCTGATAAAGCCATAGAAGGTTCACCCCCCAAAGACGGAATAATAAAAACAGAAAATACAAAAACAACCCCAAAACCACTTTACATTGGATTTATACCCCAAGGAAATGCTGTCTTTATGGTAAAAAAATGGGAGCCGCTGGCAGACTATCTGGCCAAGGAGTTAGGTATGCCGGTGGAAACAGTCTTCAGATCCAGTTACCGTGAGATTATTTCTGCGCTCTCGAATGGCGAGATGGACATTTGCCTGACCGGTGCATTTATGTATGTTCTGGCTAGACAAGAAACTGATATACGCCCCCTGGTTCGAAGGAAAAAATTCGGTACTTCTTTCTATCATAGCCTTGTCATTGTCAGAAAAAAAACCGGCATAAGGTCCATAGAAGATTTGCAAGGGAAAATATTTGCATTTACAGACAAGGAGTCCACAACCGGCTATCTTTTACCTGTGGCGATGATGCGGCAAAGGGGAATTTTGGACCTGGAAAAGTATTTTTCTGAGGTGATATATACCGGAAACCACGACTCGGTCCTACTGGCAGTCCATACACGAAGTGCTGATGGTGCAGCCATGTCCAGCACGCGCTGGAGACCCGAAAATCCCAAAGTGTCGGATCTAAGGATTATTTGGAAATCCGACCCCATCCTTTTGGGCCCGTTCAGTGTACGGGGAGGACTCGACAAGGAGTTGGCAGAAAGGATCAAAGAGGCTTTTCTTAAAATTGGAAAAACGCCGGAAACCGCTGATTTATCTGCACACATACAGATAGAAGGTTTTGAAAAAGCCAAAGACAGTGATTATGATGTCATTCGTAAGGCAAGAAAATGGGTTTTTTAAATTTTAAAAAATTAAGCCTGAAAATGAGATTTATCTGTTCTTTTGTCTTTGTGATCATCATAACTATTACAATCCTGTCATTAGCAAACCATTTCCGCTGGAATCATAACTATCTTCGCCATATCCGTGACGAAGGGCTTATCCTCACTCAAACCCTGGCCCAGGGAAGTATAGATCCTATTATCAGAAATGATTTTTACACCCTGAATGAATTTGTAATAAACCTGACAAAAAAGAAAAATATTGCTTACGTTGTAATCACGGACAGGCACGACCGTGTTCTCGCGCAGAATACCGGAGCTCTAAATGATATTCCCTTTGAAATTAGCAAGAAGGTTAAAAAAATTATCTCCTCGCACTTAGTTCAGAAATATTACAATCCTATCCTTAAAACTAAAATTAACGACATTTCCGTACCTGTACTTATCGATTCAAAAAAATGGGGCACTGTAAGAGTCGGCTTTTCATTGGAACATATGCGTGCTGAGATTACCAGGAATGTCTTTGTAGTGATAAGCTCAGGGCTTATATCCGTTCTCATCGGAATCGCCGTTGCATTGGTTTTGAGCCGCTTTATAACCGGTCCTATTAAAAAGTTTTCAAATAGTCTCCGGATGGTCGCTGCCGGAGATTTAGAAAAAGAGATAAAGATAGACACAACCGACGAATTCAGCATGCTGGCTAAATCTTTTAACCAGATGGCCAGATCTCTTAGAAAAAGCAAAGAGGAGTTAAGAAAGGCCTACCAGCGTCTTGTGCAGAAAGAAATGATGGCTGCTTTGGGGGAGTTGACTGCCGGAATTGCCCATGAGATTAAAAATCCCCTTGGTATCATCAAGGGTTCTGCGCAGATCCTGGTTGATGAAACAGAGAGTCCGGAAGTGAAAATCGAAGTTGGGGGCTACATCATCGAAGAAGTTAATCGTCTGAATAACAAGGTGCTCGATCTGTTAAACTACGCGAGACCAAACCCTCCGGCTTTACAGGAAGTTGACATCAATAAAGTCCTTGAAGAAAGGATTCAGTTTTGGGAGTCTCAGAAAGTTGGTGAACATAAGATAAAAATAATCAAAAAATTTAACAGAAATATACCTGCTTTACTCCTTGATAAGGAACAGTTACGTCAGGTAATCCTTAATATGATTATAAATGCTTGTGAAGCCATGCCTGAGGGTGGCCGGATAAAGATAACAACAAATCTCGATTCCCGAAAAGACACCAATAGGTCAGGGGAAAAAGGGGATCGGGAAAACGCAAATTCATTTTTGGATAATGGCTATGTCGAGATTGAATTTGAGGATACGGGGATTGGAATTGCGAAAAAAGATCTTCATAAAATTTTTGATCCCTTTTTTACCACAAAAAAAAATGGAACCGGGTTAGGACTGTCCACGGTCTCAAGAATAATAGAAAATCATAAAGGTATGATTAAGGTGGAGAGCAAAGAGGACAAAGGAACCAAATTTGTTGTACTTTTTCCCCTGACACAAGAGGTAATGGAGTAATTTAGCATTATGAATCATCCCAGAATATTGATCGTCGATGATGAGAAAAAAATGCGACGTATTCTACAGATCATACTGAAAGATCAGGGGTATAAAATTGATCTGGCTCAAGATGGGAATGAGGCCTGGCAACATTTTCAGCGAACATCCTATGACCTGGTTATCACAGATCTGAAAATGCCCGGCAAGGATGGCATGGAGCTTTTAAGGCTGATCAACAAGAAAAATTCTGATGTACCGGTGATTGTCATCACCGCTTACGGTGGTGTCGAATCAGCGGTAAAGGCTATAAAGGCAGGGGCTTTTGATTATATTACCAAGCCCTTTGAAAACGAGGAAATTCGTATTGTCGTTTCCAAAGCCATTAGTTATTCCAGGCTGCAAAATGAAAATCGCTATCTTCGTGAGGCGGTTGGTGTCAAATATGGCTTTGATCATTTCATCGGTGATTCTCCAAATATTCGGGGTGTCCGGAAACTGGCCGCACAGGTAGCGCAAACAGCGTCCACCGTGTTAATCCAGGGTGAAAGCGGCACAGGGAAAGAGCTGCTGGCCCGCCTGCTCCATTTCAACAGCCCGCGTTCCGCCCGGCCGTTTGTACCGTTCAACTGCGGGGCTTTGCCCGACACACTTCTGGAAAGTGAGCTGTTCGGTTACGAGAAAGGCGCATTTACCGGAGCCTTTAAACAAAAACCGGGACGATTTGAGATTGCCGACACCGGCACTATCTTTCTGGATGAAGTCGGTGACATGAGCCGGGAAGCCCAGGTTAAAATGTTAAGGGTCCTTGAAGAAATGACCTTTGAGCGCCTTGGCGGTAGCCACTCCTTGAAGGTCGATGTACGCATTATCGCAGCCACGAATCGTGACCTTAAACAGCTGGTTAATGAGGGAGCGTTTCGCCCCGATCTTTATTACCGACTCAACATATTTCCCATTCACATCCCTCCTTTACGCGACCACAAAAAAGATATTCCTGTTTTGGTCCGCCATTTCCTCGAGCAGTTCGCCGGTGAAATCGGCAAACAGGTCAAAGACACATCACCTGATGCCATGAATCTTTTAATATCCAATCCATGGAAGGGGAATGTACGAGAACTCCACAACTGTCTTGAAAGGGCAATGATTCTGTGCAACCAGCAGTCAGTGGAACCCGAGGATTTGCTCCTGGACCGAGAACCTCTTAATCCGACCGCTTCTTTCGGGAATATTCATATTCCTGCTGAAGGCATCTCTCTGGAAGAAGTGGAAAAATTTCTAATCAAGCAGGCTCTCGCAATGGCTGAGAATAATCAAACAAGAGCCGCAGCTCTCCTTAAAATTTCCCGCAATACGCTGCGTTACAGGATTGAAAAATACGACATACACATTGCTGCTTGATATCCACCACTTGTCGGTGTAATTCCACCAAAAAATAACTATCGTTCAGTCGCCCAGTCGCCCGTCGGATAGATGCGATCCGACTATTGAATAATTGCGTATATAAATCAACAAATTACAACTATTACACAAAAATCGTCCTTGGTGGCATGAAAATTGTATGTTACCATTGCGGCAGGCACGGATGATTGTATAATAACGGCATCGGTTGAGTGTGATTTTACTGAATCGAAACTTGATATGTTAAATGATTTTGTTAAAGATTGCGTGTAGATTGATTGGGTTTTAAGGCTTTCTTAAAGAATTGATCCTTATTTCGGTGCCTTTAAAGTGAAAATAATCAACCTTCCTGATATCATTTGTTTCCGTCTGGGTGAATATCACCGGGCAACGTTTGTGGTATAATGATTACGCCCCAATTGCCCAATTTTATTTTTCATATCGATAACGTTAAATTAAAGGAGGTTTACCAATGAAAAGGCTATTGATTGTATTGTTGGCCCTGATTCTGGTTCCCTCGGCGTTTGCTGCGGATTCCGACCTTGTCCAGAAGGCTAAGGCTGAGGGACAGGTGTCATTTTACGCGAACATGACGGCCATCCAGCCGATCATGGATATGTTCAACGCTCAAACCGGCCTCAAGGGTAAGTATACACGCATTTCCACCTCCAAATTCCTGCCCACGGTGCTGACTGAGTTCCAGGCCGGTAAGCTCATGGCCGATGTATTGCAAGCGCCATTGCCGGTTATGCAAATGCTCAAGGACAAGGGTGTCCTGGCTCCTTACACATCTCCGTCCGCCGCCGGCTACCCCGCCTGGACCCAAAAAGACGACCAGATCCAGACTTTCGGCATTGAGTATGTGGGCCTGATCTACAACAAGGAACTCGTCAAACCAGCCGATGCTCCCACACGCTATGAGGATCTGACTGATCCCAAATGGAAGAACAAAATCGTCATGGCCAACCCGGCAGCCCATGCGACGACCATTTCATGGCTAGTCGGTCTGAAGGAAAATGTCTTTAAGTCCGAAGCCCAATGGATGCAGTTCCTCAAGGGGCTCGCCGCCAATAGGCCGATGCTCGTCAAATCGTTCGGCCCCACACCGGCGCCCATTGAGAGCGGCGAAAAACACATCGCTATCTCCATGCCCAAGTACATCATCACCAAGGCCCCGGCCCCCCTCGACTGGGCCAGGCTGGAACAGCCCCTGATGGGAACGCCTCGCGGCATGGCCATTTCATCCAGTGCCAAGAACCCGAATGCCGCAAAGCTGTTCATGGACTTCTGGCTGACCAAAGAGGCCATGACCAAGCTGTCCACGGAGGTAGGTGAATATGTCCTGGCTCCCGGCGTGTTCCCACCCATCGACGGCATGAACAAGGCCAAGGTCATCCCCATTCGCACCTTGTCCGAAAAGGAAATCAGCAGTTATGGCGCCATGTTCAAGAAAATATTCAAATTGCCTTAAACAACAATCCCAGCCTGCCCGATGAAGGATGAAAATCGGGCAGGCTGTCAGCGCCGGGCACAGCTGGACCTGTAAGCCCTGCTTCAGGCCATGTAACCCGGGCGCCCTGTCAAAATTAACACTTCGAATTGCTTATGGAAATCAAGATCAAGAACGTCAGCAAGTATTATTACTCCGGTGGTAAGACCATCAAGGCTCTGGACAACGTGAGCTTGTCTATCCCGGCCAACCAGATTTTCACCCTTCTCGGCCCGAGCGGATGTGGCAAGACCACTCTCCTTCGCTGCATCGTTGGCCTGGAAGCCCCAGACACCGGGGAAATCGAAATCGGCGGTGAGGTGGTTTTGTCCACTGAGAAGAGAATCTTCGTTCCCACGGAGAACAGGGGTCTTGGCATGGTCTTTCAGACCTAAGCCATCTGGCCGCACATGAACGTCTTCAACAACGTGGCCTATCCACTCCAGACCCGCAAAGTGCCCAAGGACGTCATCCGCAGCAAGGTCGAAAAGACGCTGCGCTTCGTGCAGATGGAGGGCTTCGAGGACCGGCCGGCAACCAAGCTTTCCGGCGGGCAGCAGCAGCGCGTGGCCCTGGCCCGTGCACTGGTGGCTGAACCCAAGGTCATCCTCTTTGACGAGCCACTCTCCAACCTGGATGCGAAACTCAGGGAAGAAACGCGAAAAGATCTGCGTGTCTTTCTGACCGAACTTCAGATCACCGCGATCTATGTGACCCATGACCGGATCGAGGCCTTGTCGCTGTCCGACATCGTTGCGGTGATGAATAAGGGTCAGATTGTCGAGACGGGCGAACCTCGGAATATTTATTTAAACTCTAACCACCGCTTTGTAGCCGACTTTATCGGACGCACCAACCTGATCGAGGCCACGGTGACATCCCAGGAGGAATCCGTGACCACTGTGGACTGTGCCATCGGGAGTCTTGCATGCCGCAAGCGGACCGACATGAAACCCGGAGACAAAGCGACACTCTGCCTGCGCCCTGAATTCATCCGTCTGAAGCGAGGCGATGCAAGTGAGGCACAGAATGTCTTCAACGGACAAATCCAGTCACTGGTTTTCATCGGTGAAGCATTCGAAGGCGAGATCACAATTCATGAATCGCAGCTTTTCATCAAGACCGAGCCGGACTCTGATATCAAGGTGGGGGACACTGCCAACTTCACTGTTGACCCGGACCATTGCCTGCTGGTCACCAGGTAGGAAAGGAAAAGAACAATGGTCAAAAAACGATCGGTCTTGACGCCGACCCTGATCGCCATCGTCGGCTTTCTGACCGTGTGTCCCATTGTCATGCTGGTCTTTGGGAGCTTTTCCACGGGCCTGGGAGCCTTTGGCGAATTCACCCTGGACAAGTACATCCTGGGATACACCGACCCCGAATTAGCCGGGATCATCGTCAATACGATTATTTTCGTACTCGGGTCCTCCATGGTGGCCACCGGCCTGGCGCTTCTCCTGGCCTACCTAAACACGCGCACGGACATCCCTTTCAAATTTTTATTCAGGATCATCTCCATCATTCCGATGATGATCCCGCACATCCTGTTCTCTGTCAGCTGGGTGCTGCTGTTGAACCCGTCCAACGGGCTGATCAACCTGTTCCTGCGCCAGATTCCCGGTTTCGATGATTTGGCAATCAATATCTATTCCCTGCCGGGGATGATCCTTGTCGAGGGGCTCCTCGACCTACCCATCGCCTATCTCATCCTTGCACCGGCCATGGCTTCCTTCGATAGCTCACTGGAGGAGTCCTCCAAAGTCTGCGGGGGCACCACACTGCGTACCCTGTTCCGAGTGACCCTGCCCGTGCTGAGACCTGCGATCCTGGCCGCCTTTATCCTGTCGCTGGTTCGCAGCCTGGCCTCCTTTGCCGTGCCCTCAGTTATCGGTATGCCCGGGCGAATCTACGTCCTGGCCACACACATCTACCAGTCTATCGCCACCGGATTTGCGGCGGATTTCGGCAAGGCCGCGGCCATCGGCATGAGCGTTCTGGCAACCTCCATCACACTGATCTACATCTACCGCTACCTGACCTCGGAAGGTGAAAAATACGTCACCATCTCCAGCCGTGGGTACCGGCCCACCATAATCGAACTCAAGGGGGCCAAGTATCCTCTGTTCAGCGTTGTGGGCATCCTGTCCATGGTCCTCATCGTCCTGCCGGTACTGGTGCTGTTTTACACCTCGCTGGTGCCCTATTCCATGATCCCCAGCGCCAAGGCCTTCTCCATGATGAGTTGGAAGCATTGGATCGAGGTAATCAATGACCCGATCTCCTTGTTGTCTCTGAAAAACAGTGTGTTCCTCGGAGTGGTGGGTGCGACCCTCGGGGTGATACTATCCATATTTGTGGCGTATGCAATCGTCAAAATTCGGTCCTATGCCTCCGGGATTCTTGAGTCGCTCTCCTTTCTATCTTTCTCCTTTCCGGGGATCGTTATAGGTGTGGGATTCATGTGGTTCTTTGTGCGCACACCTTTGTATGCAACCATTTGGGCTCTTCTCATCGGCTATATTGCCACATATTTGCCCTACGGCGTCCGGCCCCTGGCCAGTGCATTCATTCAGGTCCACAGCCATCTGGAGGAATCTTCCCATGTCTGTGGCGCGGGCGCATTCACTACCATGCGCCGCATCGTCATCCCCCTGCTCATTCCGGGCATCGTCTCTGGGTGGATACTAATGGCCACCATGTTCGTTCGGGAACTGACGCTTTCGGTGGTGCTCTCACGACCAGGCACCGAAGTTCTTGCAGTCCAAATTTTTCGTTTTGCCGAGGATGGCTTATGGGGCCAGTTGTCTGCCCTGGGGATCATAATGATAATCATCTCTACGGCTCTCGTGCTCTTAGCAACCCTTGTGGGTGTAAAATTCAAGCCTGTAGAAGAAGGATAATCAGGGATCAAAATGCGGACCTATATTTAGGCGATCCCGACACTCTGTCCCAGCTCCAGCAACACAATCATAGCCTGTCCATCCCAAAAATGGTTAAAAGAAATCTGACAATATTTGCAACAGATCTGGGAGCGAATAATTTCAATCTACAAGTTAACCGAGGTTTAACTCAGAGCTAAGCCTCCGGCTATGCCGGGGAGAATGAAAAAAGCTATGCTGTAGTATTTATTAAAAAAGCCCCTTTCCATAGTAGTTTAACCCGCCATCACGAGCAAAGAGGGACGGGGTTGAATTTAGGCGTTTCTTTTTTCATTTGCTTGGGGTCTGAAGTCACATGCCACGTCAAGCGAGAATAGATGCGCCGAGTGCCTTGCATCATATCATATGTAGGGGTATCGAGCGGCGAAACATTTTTAAAGACAATACCGATCGAAACCGGTTTTTGGAGAGACTCGGTTCTGTTATGGAAAAGACCTCCGCTCCCAGCTACGGCTGGGCGCTGATTTCGAATCATTTCCATATTCTTTTAAAAACCGGCAAAGAACCGATTGCTCAAATTATGCGAAGAATTCTGACCGGATATGCGGTTACTTTTAACCGGCGGCATCGCCGTTACGGCCGTTTATTTCAAAATCGCTACAAATCGATTTTGTGTCAGGAAAATACTTACCTTCTGGAACTAAGGAGTATTGGTGGCTGGGGTGTATTAAAATCGATATGAAGGATGAAGATTCATATAAAGGGAGATAATCGCATTTTAGGGGACAGTGATTTTGTCGAAAAAGTTCTGAGCCAAGCATCAGAGCAAATGGAACGACGATACCGATTAAAGGCGGAAGGATGGGCGCTGACAAAGATTACCGAAAGGGTTGCAGAAATCGTTGGCATTGAAAAAGACCAAATGGTTGTTGCCGGAAAACAGCCCGATCGGGTACGTGCCCGTAGTGTTCTGGCCTACTGGGCGATTCGGGATCTGGGCCTGACGGCAACGGAGGTTGGCAAGTACCTCGGGCTGAGCAAATCCGCTGTCAGTCGGGCGGCCACTAGAGGCCAAAAACTGATCGTCGATCAATTCTTGTCCCTGAAAGACTATAAACGCGTAATTTCAACCCCGTCCCCCTTTACTCAGCTCGGCGAAGCACCTATCGCCGAAGGAACCCAGGTGACGCTCTTCCTTAACAGGGAAAAGATCATCGCGGTGGATCGTTAAAAAGCTTTGATGAAAAAGATAATATTTATAATTATTTTTCTGACTTCATTGGCAATATTGCCAAAACCTTTCTTAATACGTGCGGGTAGACTTCTCCATGCAATTTAAAGCAATCCTATTCGATCTTGACGGAACATTGCTTGATACGCTGGAAGATCTGGGCAACTCAGTGAACCGCGTACTGGCTGAAAAAGAATTCCCGACACATGATTTGGATCTCTACCGTTATTTTGTAGGCGATGGTGCACTGATGCTGATTACTCGTGCACTTCCGAAACAAAAGCGAAAAACCGAAGTAATACAAGCCTGTGTCGATGCGTTTCAACAAGATTACAGCCAAAACTGGAAGGTTAAAACCAAGCTCTATGATGGTATTGCAGAAATGCTTGATGAGCTTGTGACGCGAAACTTGAAACTGGCCGTCCTTTCCAACAAGCCCCACAAATTTACAAAACAATCCGTGGATAAACTCCTGTCAAACTGGAGATTCGAGATTGTTCTTGGCCAGCGCGATGCGGTCCCCCGCAAACCCAGCCCTGAAGGCGCGCTGGAAATAGCCGAACATCTGAATACAAAACCGGAAAACATACTATATCTTGGAGATAGCGCCGTAGATATTCAGACCGCTACGGCGGCAGGAATGTTCCCGGCAGGTGTGCTATGGGGATTTCGCTCCGCAAAAGAGCTTAATGATGCTGGAGCAAAAGCACTGCTTGAACGACCTTTAGAAGTTTTATCGCTTTTGCGCTGATCCTGCCGGTGAAAAAGCCGCCTGAAGGATCTGATGTCTTAAGTATCCAGCAGTGACTTGCCTGTCATCAGATCAGGTTTGTCAATGCCCATTATGTGAAGAATAGTGGGAGCAATATCGCCAAGGCTGCCGGGTTTTAGACTGGAGCCACGACGGTCATCATCCACAAGGATAAAAGGGACGGGATTAAGGGTGTGGGCTGTATGAGGGTGTCCGTTATCGGCTATCATTTGCTCAGCATTTCCATGATCGGCAGTGATCAGTACAACACCGCCTTGGGTTTTCACTTCATTAACGATTTGTTTAACACATTCATCTACGGTTTCAGCCGCCTTGATTGCTGCATCAAGAATGCCGGTATGTCCTACCATGTCCATGTTGGCAAAATTTAGCATGAGAGCGTCATACTTTTTTGATTTTAACCTTAAGAGCACCTCTTTTGTAACCAGGTAGGCGCTCATTTCC
>SDBS01006430.1_pt1 | contig 11429 bp, 3 predicted proteins | sample 2277091 | NCBI WGS metagenome assembly SDBS01 (sample SAMN10404972, study PRJNA504765) | marine sediment metagenome | isolation source: marine sediment core GS10_PC15, 163 cmbsf | place: Arctic Ocean: Southern Knipovich Ridge | collected 2010 | reverse complement strand
TCACAAATGAATCAGGTCCCAATACAATTAAGTATGGATTACGTTTGGAATACAATGAACTTAACTGGTGATTCAAATGCATCAATTGCAATATTAGGAACAGGTATTGATGCCACACATCTAAATTTTGGGTCAAATGCTTATGGAGAAAAAAACTTCTCTAGGAAAATTATTGGATGGAATGATTCCATTGGTGATGAGAATAATCCGATAGATCCAAACGGCCAAGGTACATTTATATCTTCTGCAGCTTTCGGAATTAATAGCTCAAATCCCCCACTTCCTTTAGATAGTCAGGGTAGAATTTCAGCAACGTTGGGAGATCGTTATTATCATCCGAATTTGTTTGATAATTGGAGCATTCAAGGAACATTTTTTCTAAAATTAGGAAGCATAAATATTGATTCTACTTATTCAAATATAACTGTAAAGGGAAAATATGATGAAATTGGAGAAAATTTCATTCAAAAGGCAAATATTAGCCTTTACAAAGACGGTATATTAATTAATGAAACTGATTCTGCAATTAATGGAATATACGATTCGTTTAACCACAATATAACGTGGGATCTAGGGATATACGACATAATTTTTAAGTACCAAGTGGGATTTATAAATCCAGTAAATTTCTCTGTAAATGCTTTAATTAATTTCACTTTGGAAGAACCGATTGTCGGGATGAACGATCTGTCCGGATTCGCACCAGATACGAAAATTTATGCATCTAGAGTATTAAATGAATCAAAAAATGGCTTAATCTCGGATTTGATTGACGCTTTAGAATGGATAAATGAAACTTCTGATGAATTTCACATTGTTGCAATAATAATAACTCTTGGATCCTATTTAGAGGATGAGCCGGTAAATAATGTAGGCTTAATAATAGATTCGCTTATTGAAAAAGGAATCATGGTCATAATCGCAGCAGGGGATAACGGAATAAAAGGTGATGCTCTGAACCCAATAGCTCAAAATAATAAAGCGATAATAGTGGGGTCTGTAAACGAATTAAATAAACTCACCTATTATAGTTCAAAGGGACAAGAAATCGATATAGTTACGGCAGGAGGAAGTTTATTGAACGGATACAGAGGCATCATCAGCGCGGATTCAAATACTAACGACTCTGCGGGATTTTACCCAGATCAAGTAATAAATGATACAACTATAATGTCCGGTACATCTATCAGTGCTGGTATTGTAGCCGCCGCATATAACATGCTTGTAGAAGCGATGGGTGGATATGACTCTTGGAAAAACAATACTAATGAGCAATTAGCCCTTACTTTGAAATCCTACTTACTTATGACAGCAACAGAAACAAATATGCTTAGGGAAGATGATCCAAAAACCTCCATTATTGATGAAAGCACGGATTCTCCTGTTTTAAACAGAGGTGAAGAAGATAATCATGAAGGGTTCGGCTTAATGAATATTAGAGCCGCAATTGAGGCGATTACAAAGAGTTTAGTTGTAGATGCAATTCTACAGGATGCATTGACCTCATCTATCTCAGATCCAGAAGAAATCCATTCTATTGCGCGAAAGGTCGTTTTGGAAAAAAATGAAGTTTATCAATTTGATCTACAATATAATCGTTTTGGAGGTGATTTAGACGTATATCTTTATCACAATGTTTCTGATTCATTCGGAAATCCAATTTTACTTGCATCAACAAACGATGGCTTTATTGAATACAGCGGATTCCAGAGAACCGAAACGTTTTATTATGGTACGATTAATGATACAAGAGAATACATTCTGGTAGTGAAATCAATAGACGGTGATGAAATTAATTTCGAACTGGATTTTACAAAGAAATCTAATATATATAAACCTATTTTGGAGGGTGCAAAAGTCCAAAGTACACAAGGATTTAACGATACGCTTGATACATTTGAATTTTCAGTTAATTATACCGATTTAGATAATATTCCACCTATCTATATGTATTTAAATATTATAGATTTGGAAGAAAATATTACCATGGAAAAATTTGACCAGAATGATTTTAATTTCAGTGATAGCTGCAACTATACTGCTGAATTTCAGTTTTACAGTCCTGGAGTTTATGAATACTATTTCTGGGTTTTCGATGGGAAAAATTCTTCTAGATTTCCTGAAATAGACAACTTAACCCTAATAGTTAACCCTATTTCTTCTGCAAAATATAACAATTACGATACTGACTTTTCAAACACATCAAAATGGTTGATCGGGGATGGATGGTCAAATTTAACTCAGAGCTCTTCCGTTGATTCTCGGGGATTCGAGTTTGGAGCGAATTGGAGTATGTTGTATTTTGGAAACAATAATTCCGCGTCAACTGGGTTATATGATTATAATTCATTAACATCTTCGGGTGAATTTATGTCATATTCACCTTTATTTTGGGTTGATAACTCATTGGATGTGACTCTTCAACTGGGGATGAGAATAAGTATTAACACAGGAGATGCATTTTACGTTGATGTTCAGAAAAACCGAACTGGGAGTTGGATAAATTTAGAAACTTTTGATGATTTAGAACAAGATTGGTCACACTATAATTACAATTTGTCGAAATATTCCGATAATTTTATCCAAATCCGATTCAGAACTGTTATTGATTTAAATGATGATATTCAGAAAAATAAAGGGATAATAATTTCAAAATTCGCAGTATTACATGATTTTGTATATACCAATGATGAAATAAAAGTATTTAATTTATCATCCAGCCCTAATAACGGTTACAAATACATGAATTTTCAATTTTCCGCTATAATTGGCCAACAAAATGGGCTGACTCCCGAGAATGTGTTAATTGAAATCGGGGGAATTAATCACACTATGATCAATATTTACGGAGATTGGAATGGAACATACATAGAATCAAACGGAATTTTAACAAACGGGGGAATATTATTTATTTATAAAACCTCATTGGGTAATATTTCAGATCTAAGTTATCGGATTCATGCATACAATGGTAGTAGATGGTTCAGTTCGAATATAACCGAAGGTCCTGAGTTGAATTCATTTATTTATACTGGATACCCTTTCAACAATAATAATTCGCAGATGAGTGTTTATGGAACACCACATCCTGAGTCATGGACTCTATGGAATACACCGACTGATTCGTTTCACTTTTTTAACGGGGAAAATGTATGGTATGTGGGAGAATCTGATTTTCTGGGTTACGGAGAAAATTGGGATATTAATTTAGTTTTACCTATTATTCAATTACCTTCAAATTCGGAAGAAAATCATACACTATACTTATGGTTTGATCATAAACTCATTCTTGATAACGGAACATCAGAGAATGACTATGGAAGGGTTTTTATTTCGACGAATGAGGGAAATTCGTGGATTTTACTGACAGAATTTTCGGAGTCCTTTAATGAGTTTGAGACAATAAAATTAAATCTCAATAATTATGGAGGAGAAGATATTTTGATTAAATTTTCATTTCAATCGGATGATTCTTCTACAGATTTATTGGAAAGTGGATGGTATATCAGGAATATTTTCGTTAAAATAGACGAATCGGAGGATATCACAGCACCAGTTATAACCATACTGAATTTATCTCAAGTTTCAACTATTTCAGGTAATTTTTCGATTATTTTCAATGTTTCAGATGATTTTGGCTTAGATTACGATGAAATCTCTGTTTATTTGGGCGTATATGAGTTGACTGATGTTAATTATACTATTTATGATAATGGCACTACTTTCATTTATATTTTTGATTCCAAGCAGTTTAACAACGGAGTTCACATGATAACGATAATATGTGAAGATTTATCGGGACACATGACCTCAGAAACAATAGAAATTAATATTTACAATTTTAAAGTGTCGTGGGATATAATATGGACGATTTCAATCATCTCGTTTATAGGAATTGTCAGTTCTATTGTTTATTTAAAACGAAATAGTGATGAATCTATGAAGAAATTTTTAATCGCTCTATTACAAGGAAATGGAGATTTACCCGATGATCGTTTAAACAGAAGGGATAAAAGATCTTTAAAACGGGCTCGAAAGAATTACTTGGAGATGAGAATAAGAGAAGAACTTGAATCAGTAACATCAGTGTCTGAAGCAGATAAATCGTTTACATACCGATGTAAAAATTGTAATAATTGGTTTATAAACAAAGATATTGAATGGACATGCCCAAATTGTAAAGAAGATACCCTTTATATTGCGTTAAAATGTAGAATTTGTGATAAATGGTATTATAAAGATGAATCTGGCGAATTTAATTGCAAAAAATGCAAGGTAAAGTTAGTAAAATAAAATAAAAAAATTAAAATTGATATTATGAACGTATTCAAATTTTCCTGGCAAGATTTCAAAAATCAAAAGATTAGGGCGGCTTTTGGGATTGGAGGAATTCTGATATCAGTCTTTCTCTTAACTACAGTAGGAGTTATGATAGATACTCTCAATTTTAATTATTTAGATACTGCTACTATTCAAGCAGGGAGTAGCGATATATTAATTACAAAAACAATCTCAACGGATTTATCCTTTGAGCCATTTTTTGATCAAAATTACATTGAAGATCAATTACGATATGAAGAAGAAATAGATTTTTTGTTCCCCAGAATCATGCAATTTGTTGATGTTGAGCCTTTGGGAAAATCTGAGGAAAAAGTAAGGATAATATTTTACGGGATCGATTCGGATTTAGAACAGAACTCAGAACGGCTTGGTGATTTGAAAATTGTTGATCCGGAGACTTTAGAAGATACGGGTACTTTATATTCCGGACCGATTCCAGAAGGTCACGCTATAATTTTAAAAAACACGGCTACAATTTTGAATGTTACTGTGGGTGATTTTTTGACACTAACTTATACAAGATATTCTGTAAATTTAACTATTGATGCCATTTGCACTCAAGTTCTTAGGTTTTCTGCAGTTGAAACTAACTTAATTATTACTGAATTGGAGGAAGCACAAACATTTTTAGATGAAGAGGGTAAAATCAATAATTTATATGCCACTTTACGATATCGCGAATACATTTATAATACAAGAAATATCGCGGGAACAACTGAAGATTTACTTGAAATCGGAACACGGCTACAGGAACAATTAGGATTTGATTATATTATCGAATTACCTAAATTGGCCGAACTGGAAGCCGTTGAATCAGAAACCATGATGATGGAAGTAATGATGTCATTTGCGACATTTTTAGCAGTTATGATCTCCGCTATTCTGATTAATTCTGTTTTAACTACGAGCGTAGAAGAACGAATTCGAGAGTTCGGTGTTATGAGGGTTTTGGGGGGAAAAAATAGAGAAAATGTGGCAATGGTCATCATTCAAGGATTGTTTATCGGTTTAATCGGCACAGGTGTTGGAGTAATAATCTCAGTGTTTTTAGTTCCTGCATTTTTATTGTGGATATATCAGATATTCAACATTTCTCCTATTCCGCCATTTATTGTATTACCCGAAACTGTAGTCCTTAATTTTTTTATCGGAATAGGAGTTACTTTAGCAATATCGATTTTTCCTGCATTAAAAGCTGGTAACCTTAATATTACAAATGCAATTGATCCTTTTAGACATGTTGAGGAGGGTTATAAGTTAAAAAAAGAGGGTACACCAAACTCCAAGATTATCCTAATTGGAGCTTCAATCTCCACAATTGGACTGTTAATTTTTATTTTATTCCCCAGAATTATGGCATCAGGAGACCTATCAATAGTTTCTTCGCTATTCATTGGTTTACTAATAGTAATACTCATGGGCTTGGTTTTTGCATTGGTAGGAATTGTCCCAGCTTTTGAATGGCTTATTCTCCAGCTATTTAAGCCGTTTATCAGAAAATTCCATCCAATAGTTAGTTTATCTATAAAAAGAAATCAGCGTAGAAACACCGGAAATGTGATCATGTTTGCGTTATCATTTTCATTCATATTCTTTATCAGTAGTTTCATGGAAATAAATAAACAAAGTTCAAGAAACAATTTAGAATTTCAATATGGGGCAGATCTTGTTGTATTCAATCAAGGGACGTCTATAGAAGGAGATTCAATTAATCCAGAATTTTTAAATAAGCTTCTTGATACACCGGGGATAAAGGAAGCAGCACCCGTGCTCCATAACTCCGTAGATTTCTCTCAGATAATAGCTTTAACAAGTGGTGATTTTGATTTAACATCACTTACTAACATTGGATCTGATATTTCAATGTCTAATTCTGGTTCGTTCAACTTCGGATCTCTATTTAGTCGGTTTTTTTCAGAGGAAGAAAAATATGATACGTTTATCGGTTCTATAACCTCATTCCAGCAAGTTCGTTGCGGTTTTATTGGTGTTAACCAATCATATGTTGATCTCTCTCAGGAAAAGTATTATATTTGGGATGCTGCCAGCGGAAGTAGTACACACACTTCTTTTGGGGCGTTATTCGATACGGAAAGAAATGATACGGTCATTATTTCCAAAAATATTGCTGACCGACTGGGAGTTACTCAATTGAATCAAAAAATTAGATTAACATTTTCGGGAGAAGGGGCAAATAGAGACTCTGGTAATGCTACAACCATGACTGTAGTTGGGATTTCAGGAGGAATGCCGGGTTTTTGGAATTTTCGGTCCAGCGCATTAATAACTGCGGGATCTGGAGTCATGATGTCGATGGAAAATTATTTGGCATGGATGAATTTAGGAGCATTAACAAATCAATCAACTACATTGGATAAGATTTTAATCAATCTTGAGGATGTATCTGAGGAGGGTATCATAGATATCAAGAGTTTAGTTAATGATCTATTCGAAAAGGATTATGATTTTCTTGTAGATGACAATATCAGCAAGATTGGAACCTTACTTGGCGATCAAACAGTTATAAACATGATACTTGAAATTGTTTTAACTATAACAATAGTTATTGCTCTGTTCGGTTTAGTTTCAACTATGTATTCTACTCTTGTTGAAAGGATGTTCGAGATAGGATTGCTCCGGGCAATGGGATTAAAAGGAAAAGACGTTAATTCTATGTTCATTGTCGAAAGCTTGGTTCTGATGTTATCTTCTGGAACTGTGGGATTATTTATTGGTAGTTATACAGCATTCATGTTAATGGATAATATAGCTATTCTGATGGAGATGCCCATTGCATACGTTGTTTCCATTCCTACTCTATTTCGAATTTACCTGTTATCAATATCTCTGTGTTTTATTGGTATTTATATGATAACTTATAAAATCAAAAAATGGAGTATCATGGATATTTTCCGCAGAACCTTTTAGTTTTTTCCCATTTAAGGCAGTACACAAAATAATTTGATTTTATTAGCAAACTAAAAAAACCTAAAAACTAATGGTTTATTAGAATTTTTTAGGTTATAACTAAAATTGGGAACAAAATGCCAAAAATCTCCGAAGATCATGGAAAATATGATAAAATTCTAATCATTTCAGATGTTCACGGGCTGCTCGAAGAAATGCAGGAATTTTTCGCAGAATTGAAAGAGAAACATGGAAATACAATTTCTTATGGAATCCATCTTGGAGATTTATTTAAAGGACGAAATGTCGTTTTTGGGCAAAAAACTTTTTCCTTTTGGAAGGATTTATCGCTCCTTGAAACATTACCGTTTCCTCTTTATTGTACAAAAGGTAATGAAGATCTTAACATACCAGAGGATTGGTGGAGTCGTGGCAATCTCGTCCTTTTACCTGATAAGGAAGAATTCATGTTGAACGATTTCAGAACTATTTCCATCAATTATATTGAACACGAAAATAGGGATTTTTTTCACAAATTAGGAATAAAAAAAATATTTAGACTGAAACCCAAACCGATTATAGGAAAATATTTTCCGATGTTCGATTATAAACAACTGGAACATTCCCAACCTGCTGAGATTTTAAATAATCCCAATAAAGTCGATTTTATTTTTTCCCATGTCCCTCCTTTTGGATTATTAGATAAAACAAGAGATTACGCAACTCATAGAGAGATAAAATTCACTGGTAGTAAGTTTATCAGATTATTAATAGATAAAAGAAATCCGGCTGTTGTTTTTTTCGGACACAATCATTTCAGCAATTACGCTAGTTTCGGAGATCTATTAGTTTTATCAATTGATAAATTTTGCCGTAAAATTCCCATTTGGGCTGACGAAAGCACATTTTTCTCAAAGAAATCGAGAAATCTCAGATTAAAATCATATACAAGAGATAAATCCGCAAAAGAAAAAGAAAAAGAAAGAGAGAAAAACATCTTCAGCTACTGTATAATCAGATGGGATCAGGAAACACATATAATTGATATGTATCGCAAAAATTCATTAATATTCCAGTATGATCTTGGTAAAAAAAAGATACTCCTATCAAAAATAAAATAAAAAAAAGGAGTTAATGTTTTTCAACTCAAGAATTAATATATATTAGTAAATCTTGCATTCAAATTAGATTTCTTTAAATGCATCCATCTCTTTAATCTCTTCTTCTGTGAAAAACTCTTCTTGAGTTGGAGGATAATATACTATTTCTTTACCCTCGTTATCCGTTTTATTAACAAATTCTTTCCCATTTTCATCAATATAGATTTTTCCGGATGAGATCAGTAACTCATACAATTCCTTTCTCTTATCGTAATCTGCAACGCATATAAAATTACAGTTTCCACATCTTGGATTTGTGTCCGAAAATGGGCGTAATCCAACATTTTCAGTTCTACCAGTATTTGCAAAAGATCGTGCAATTTTTAAATTAAAATCTTTTAAATTTTGAGGCAAGGTCTCATCATTCAATATCTGATTAATTAAATTAGTACGAAATTCCTTATTTTGCCAATTTTCTCGAGGGTATTTTTTCAAACAAACATGGCCAGGAGTCCAAGTGCTCCACGAATTATCTTCAGATAACCCATACCAACCCGCACAACCTATGCCACATGAAGAAAACGTTCCTCTTTTGGCATAGATTTCTTTATTTCCACCGATTATCACCGGTATTTCTTCCTCATCTTCGTATGCATAACCAGTAGAGCAAACTTTATTACAAATTTTACACCTATTGCAATAATTTTTCTCCAACATCGGATCTGGTTCAAGGGGAGCTGTTGTTAAAACACCCCCAAGATATAAGGATGCACCAAAATCCTTTGTGACTAAATTTCCTGACCATCCAAGATGTCCTAATCCAGCTGCGACTGCACCATATCTCAAAGAAAAATCGGGAAATCGATAATCTCCTCTAACAGATTCAGGTAATTCTTCTCGTCGTCGGTATTTACCATTAGGAATTATGGGAAACGCCTTATAATCCGATTTTTCCTCGATTAATCGCGATATTTCTACTGCCATCCTCCACGATCCGGCATAGCCTATCTGCTGGTGTTTCTTGATGCTCATTCTTTCTTTTTTTGAGAAATAATTTTCAAGTCCTTCTATTGGATTTGGATGTGCCCATATGATGCAACTTTGGGCTCCAGTTAAACAATAATCCATGTTAGCTGACGGAGGCGCATCCTTTAATCTGTCCCTACTACCCACACCGACCAGCGGAAAATCTCCTGATTTAATAATTTCGCTTTTAATCAGATTTTTCAAAGATATTAGATCCATAACCATCTACCTTGTATAATTGACCTTATCATTACCTATTGTTTAAAAGAAAAAGAAAAAAAGAAAAAAATATGGTTTTGAAAACTTTTCGTTTCTAAGCAAGATCATCCAGACCTAGTTCCACTAAAGCTTCTTTTGTAGGTTTTCCCGTTGATATGTCCCATTTCCTATAATTGTAGTAGTCTTTAAGTAATAACTCCATATCTGGTAATTGATTTGCAGTGCTACCTTCATCTAAAACTTTGAGACACGGATCCGGTAATCTATCTTCATCCCCAGTAAGACCGAGTTTTATGCTTATCAACCGCTTTATGTTTATTGAACGGTTTCCTATAGAGAGTAACTCATCAGTTGTAACGGACCAACCTGTTATTGCATTTAGGATATCACAAATATTCGTTGGGGAATAAGGAGCAAATTTGCAGAGGGTTAATGCATCGAAAAGATCCTTAAAGCTCTGATATTTTGCAGCACTTACAGCTTTATTCTCAGATGTCATCCGATCTCCCGGTGCAATTCCGAATTCTGGAACGCTGCCTGCTAAATCAACGTTATAATAATCACCCTTAAGATGACATGCACCTCTGGGCCCAGTCGCATAAGAAATCGCCAGACCGTGAAATGCTCTTCCTTCATGCATAGGCATTTCCAATCCTTTCACCTGTGCCGCTTCATTTTTGTCCCGACCATAATGCTTTGCCATTCCTTTTGTTCCAAGGGATATTATTTTCCCGATTCCCTCTTGATTTACGATCATTTTCACGAGTTTGACAATAACATCTCCATCTCCCCAATTTATTTCAAATCCTGCAGATTCTTTTGTGATCACACCTTTTTCATAAAGATACATTGCATAGGCGATAGAAACTCCTGTCGAAATAGTGTCAATACCGTGCACATTACATAAATGATTAGCTTGTATTATGGAATCATAATCGAAATTCATGCATAGAGGTCCGAATGCACCTACAGTTTCATATTCAGGACCATCTACTGTACCAATATCTTTAAATTCCCTTAGAGTTCTTCCACAACCAATGGGGCACCCTAAACATGCATAATTTTCGACTACATAGTTTTGTCTTAAAGCTAATCCTGTTAATTTTTCAGCAGGGAATACATTTTTCTGAAAGTACTTAACAGGTACATCACCCATAACGTGTCCCATATCCATCCACATGAGTGTGCCATATTCTTTAAAACCCTTTGAGAGAAGATTGCTTTCTATAGCCAATACCATTTCTTTTGTTAAAGTGTTAACTTTATCTTTGTCAGCTAGTTCCGGTCTTAAATTTCCTGCAGCTGCTACAGCTTTTAGGTTTTTTGAACCCATAATAGCACCCATTCCGCAACGACCCGCAGCTCTCCCTTCATCATTCATAATGCCCGAATATTTAACTAGTTTTTCACCTGGAACACCGATACAAGCCACAGCCAAACCTTTTTGACCGTTTTTTATTAATTCTTGAGTTTCATAGCAATCTTTACCCCAAAGATGAGCGGCATCTTTAATTTCAGCTGAACCCTTTTCCAAATGCAAATATACGGGTTTATCTGCTTTTCCCGTAATAAAAATCCCGTCATATCCCGAACCCTTTAATCGAAACGGAAATTTACCGCCGCTTGTCGCCTCCCCCCAATAACCCGTTAGAGGAGAAATACCACACACAGCATATCTGCTTACCATTGGAATGCTTGTGGCTGTAAACGCACACGTTGAGAAGATTAGAGGACTATCTGGACCAAGAGGATCCATATCCTTTTTCACGTGTTTATAGATCAGCTTCGCAGCCAGTGTACAACCCCCGATGAAATTTTTAAGATCGTCTTCGGAAA
>SDBS01006429.1_pt1 | contig 11430 bp, 10 predicted proteins | sample 2277091 | NCBI WGS metagenome assembly SDBS01 (sample SAMN10404972, study PRJNA504765) | marine sediment metagenome | isolation source: marine sediment core GS10_PC15, 163 cmbsf | place: Arctic Ocean: Southern Knipovich Ridge | collected 2010 | reverse complement strand
GATTTGGAGATGGGAGGATTCCAACTTTGCCACCGTCCTGCCAATGTTTTTCTAAGGTATCATCCACACATGGGGAGTACAAAAAATATTTCTTAGCTTGAAGCCTTATAATAACAAAATTGCAAAATAAAACATTTTTAATAAAAGTAGTTAATTTAAAAAAAATCAAGGAAAAAAAAATAAAATAGATGAGATTTTTATTGAAGAAAGATAGTTATTGCTTAAGCCAAAACTCTTCCACTCATTTATTTAATAATTAAGTTCCACCGAAGATTATGATTTTATGTTTTAAATATTTGAATAATTTTAGATATATTTTACATAAATATCTCCATATGTAGAACTGCTAACTAATGGATCTAAATATTTATACAATAAACTGACATCACTCCATTTGACAAGTTCTAAGTCGTGGCTTTCTAACAAAGCATAATTAAATAGAGCGGGACCTATAGATAAAATCCGTGCTATACATTTTTTTGTATTTGCATAAAGGTCTGTATGAAACTCAAAAACAATGAATGGTATTTTTTTAGTAAGCCCCTTTAATACTTCAAGTTCATAACCTTCAACATCTATTTTACATAATTTAGGAACTCCAAATTTATCAATTAAATTATCTAAAGTATCTACAGCTACTATTTCCTTTTTTCTATAATGAAATCCTGTTTGATTGTTTTCATTTCCAAAAGTATTAATGAATTTCTTAGAAAGTCTGGAAAATTCAGTTCCATTATCACTTATAAATATATCTGCTTTTCCAACTTTACTACCTATAGCTTTTCTAATAATTCTTACATTTTTATATTTATAAAAAGCTTGCTTAAGGTATAATGCGCATTTTTTTTGGGGTTCAACACTGATGACCTTAGACTTTAGTAATAAATAAGTTCTTGTTTTGTTTCCATAGTTTGCCCCAATATCATAACATAAATCACCTTTTTTTATGAAATTAGAAAAAAAAATTAAATCTTTCAAATCTGTTACTAATTTATCATAACTTGGAAAAATATGAGAAATAGAATCTAATATTCTTTCAATAAAGTTATGTGTTTTACTTCGAAAATCAGAAACTTTGAATAATCGAAAAATTTTAGCAATTAAAGTAAAATTAAAGTAAAACATTTTTTGGATTATTGTTGTGGGCATTTTTTTTAAAAGTATTTTTTTAAATATTGAATAAGCTCATTAAAGTGTATTTTTAAATATATAATATAATCTTATTTTTTAGAATTTTAAATCTTTATCTGACTAAATTTTTAATTATCCAAATTTGGATTTTGTCGTAAAAATGTAAGCATCATTAGCTTGAAGTTATTAATTTTTATCAATAACTTTAAAATAAGGAATCTTATTAGAACATCTCAAAATTAAAACAATATTCAAATTTTGAAGCCACCATATGCTTGGAAAAAGTCACTTTTACAATGACAAACGGAGTTCAATCTTTCTTAATATTACTGGAACTCGCAGAAAAAGAGGGTTTTCAAATTCTTTTGCTAAATTTTAGACGAATTTGATATTTTTTCAAGAATAATAATTTTTATCGAAGTAATATTTAAGAATCTTAAATTTGTTGTATAAATATAAACTTTACAACACTCTCAATATAAAATAACTATTTTAAAACAATTCACCTTTTATCTTATGCTCTCTAAAAAATATCAATTGGCAGTCGCTTATAGAATATATCCTAGAGTTTCTAGAGATCCAGCAATCTTTCCTTCTGATAAATATAAATTAGCAAGAGTTTGTTTAAAATCGTTTAAAGAGTCATTAGGATCTTTAAAGGTAAAGATATGGGCAATATTAGACAATTGTCCTAGAGAATATGAAGATTTATTTAAGGAGTTTTTCGATAATGACGATTTAGAAATCCTAAATTTAAATTGTGTAGGCGCAATTGAAACTTTTAAATGGCAAATGAAAATTTTACTAGAACAGAAAGTATCTGATGTAATTTATTTAGCAGAAGACGACTACTATTATTTTCCAAATCAATTTGAGAAAATGGTTAAATTTTTAAAAGAAAATGGAGATATTGATTTTGTAACACCTTATGATAGACTTTCTGATTATTTAAATAACCCCAATCAAAAATATAAAATAAAATTATACGCCAATAAACATTGGAGATAAACTAAAATGGCTTTTTCTACCTTCCTCACAACTAAAGAAACATTAAACAAAACTAAAGAAATTTTTAATCTAAAGGAATTTAAAGGATATGTAAAAGACTTACCTAGTGATGCAATTTTTTGGGAATGCTTAACTAAAAGTCAAGTTTTCAAACTTTTTAGAATTATTAGGTTAATTCTAAAGAATCGTGGTTTTTATTATTTATATGGTATAGCATGGAGATATGGATGGAAGCAAATATTATTTGGAAAAAAATGGGATATATGGGTTCCAGTACCCACAATTGCAACACATATGCAATATAATCATCTTTCACCTTCTATTGATTGGAATTCAGTCTTTAATGATGCTATAAAAAAACTCAATGATTAACAAGTTAATAAATTAAAAATTGGCATGGTAATCACTATATCATTATAAATTGTTTAACTTGTGATTGAATTGCCCTCGAAGTTTCTTGATCAGGTCTAAAACTGCATTATAATTTCTAAAGTTAAGCATCAAGGAGAGAAACTATTATTACTATTTAAGCTTAGAACGTTTCTCATTCCTATAAAATCGAAAAATTCGTCGTAATTTGAAGAGATCTATACAATATAAATTTTTCCCTTACATCTAAGAATTTCTTTCTTTAATTATTAGATTATCTATTATAATGAACTATAAAAAGAATAAGGTCTTAAAGAATTATAATGAAGGTTATAATTTTAGCAGGTGGCTGGGGTACAAGGCTTGGACAAAGAACAGAATTAATTCCTAAACCAATGGTGAAAATCGGTAATAGACCAATAGTGTGGCATATAATGAAAATATATTCTTCTTATGGCTTCAACGAGTTTATTATTTGTTTAGGAGTAAAATCAGAAATCATTAAAGATTACTTTTATCATTATGAAATGAAAAATAATGATTTTACGATCGATTTATCGAATAGAGATATTAAATATTATAATGGGTATAAAGAAACTAATTGGAAAGTAACTTTGATAGATACTGGGTTAAATGCTTTAAAAGGAGCAAGAATAAAGCGAGTAGAGAAATATCTTGATCCTGAGATGAATATGGTAACTTATGGAGATGGTGTCGCAGACATTAATATTAAAGACTTACTTGAATTTCATAAATCACATGGAAAAATTATAACAATTACGGGTGTATATCCTCCTGCACGATTTGGGGAATTAAAAGAAGACAAAGGAAGAGTCATATCTTTTCAAGAAAAGCCACAAACCTCGATTGGTTTAATAAATGGAGGTTTTATTATATTTAATAATGAACTTTTAGATTATTTAACAACAGACAAAAATTGTGATTTTGAATCTGGAGCTTTAGAAGAACTAACAAAAAAAGGAGAAGTTATGGTTTATAAACATGAGGGTAATTGGGAATGTATGGATCATGAAAGAGATGTCCAGCATTTAAATAAATTATGGGATAATAACAATGCTTTTTGGAAAGTATGGGAAATATCTTAAAACCTAATCAATTTAATTAATTAAATATTATTCTTTACAAATTTAACATTCTGCAAGAACAACTATGGAAAAAATATTGGTGACAGGAAATCTCGGCTATATCGGAACTGTTTTAAGCGAAGAACTCCTTAAAGAAAATTTCATTATAGTTGGAATTGACACAAATTTCTATAAAGATAATAAATTACATGAATTTAATTTTAGGAAAGAATTTTTACAACTAAATAAAGATATTAGGGAAGTAAGAATTGAAGATCTAAAAGGTGTTAATTCTATTATTCATTTAGCAGCGTTATCTAATGATCCACTGGGAAAATTGAACCCTGATCTTACAAATGATATCAATTTTATAGCTTCACTTAGACTAGCTAAATTAGCTAAAGAAGCAGGTATTGAAAGGTTTTTATTTTCTTCCTCTTGTAGTATATATGGCGAGACAAATAATGAACAACTATGCGAAAATGACTCATTAAATCCTCTTACTGCTTATGCACATTCAAAAGTTAATCTAGAAAGAGAATTATCAAAATTAGCAGATGATTCGTTTTCACCTTGTTATTTGCGTAATGGTACTGCTTACGGCATGTCTCCAAATATGAGGTTTGATTTAGTTATCAACAATCTAATGGGATATGCGTTTACTACCAAAGAAATTAAGATTTTAAGTGATGGTAAGGCGTGGCGTCCAATAGTTCATATAAGGGATATTTCTAATGCGTTCATAGCAGCTTTAAAAGCACCAAAGGATGTTATTCATAATGAAGTCTTTAATGTTGGAATCAATTTTGAAAATTTTCAAGTAAAAACTATGGCAGAAGAAATTCAAAAAGTAATGGTTGATTGCGAAATTAAAATATTGGGAAAAAATAACCCAGATAACAGAAATTATATTGTCAATTTTGATAAGATTAAAAAGAATTTAAAATATTTCAAGCCCAAATGGAATATGAAAAGTGGAATTGAAGAATTATATGATTTGTTTAATGAAATAAATTTAACTTTTAAAGATTTTCAAGACAAAAATTATACTCGGATAAAACAATTAAATTATTTAATCGAGAATAAATTAATTGATGAAAACTTAAATTGGAATTAAATAAATAGAGAGGACTATAATGAAGTTTATTAAAACCCCCATTAAAGATATGTTTGTTATTGAACCAGAACCATTTCAAGATGAGAGAGGTTCATTTTCTAGAGTTTATTGTGAGAATGAGCTAAAGGAAATTGGGTTGACTAAAAGAATTGTTCAAATAAATCACTCAACCACAACAAAAAAGGGGGCTATAAGAGGTATGCATTTTCAATTGTCACCAAAAACTGAAATAAAAATTGTTAAATGTATTAAAGGCTCAATACTAGATGTTGGTATTGATTTAAGAAAGGATTCTTCAACTTTTTTACAGTGGCATGGTGAAATTCTCTCAGCTGATAATCTAAAAATGTTAGTGATACCAGAAGGATTTGCTCATGGATTTCAAGCATTAATAGAGAATATTGAAATGATTTATTTTGTTACCGATTTTTATGCTCCTCAATACGAAGGAGGAGTTAGATATAATGACCCAAAAATAAAAATTGACTGGCCATTAGAAGTTACAGATATTTCAAAAAAAGATAACGAATGGTTATATTTAGATGATATGTTCAAGGGATTTAGTTCTAAAGGTATTATCTAAAAAATAAAAATAATAACGAGAATAAGATGAAAGTCTTAATAACTGGAGCAACGGGGTTTATCGGGAATTACACTGTCAAAGAATTGTTAAAATATAAGGAGCATGAAATAATTGCTACAGCTATCGATTCTGTCCAAAATGCAAAAAACTTTAAATGGTTTAATAATGTTACCTATGTTTACTGTGATTTAAATGAAGAGATTCAAAATTGTTTCTCTTTTTTTGGAGAACCGGATATTTTAATTCATTTATCATGGGAAGGTTTACCAAACTTTAAAGAATTGTATCACTTTGAAAGAAATACCATGATGAATTACAATTTCATAAAAAACATGGTTTTAAATGGTTTGAAAGATGTAAATGTTATTGGAACATGCTTTGAATATGGTTTACAATCAGGTTCTTTATCAGAGGATTTGCCTTCTAAACCCATTACTGCTTATGGTCTTAGTAAAGACACTTTAAGAAAATTTATCGAAGAATTGAGAAAATTCCATGATTTTTATTTTAAATGGATTAGACTTTTTTATATGTATGGGAAGGGGCAAAGTCCTAAATCTATTTTACCTCAACTGGACAACTCCTTAGATAACAACGAAGAGGTTTTTAACATGTCAGGAGGAGAACAGTTAAGAGATTATCTTCCAGTGTCAAAAGTAGCAGAAAATATTGTAAAAATATCGTTACAAAAAGAAATTAACGGAATAATTAATAACTGCAGTGGAAAGCCTATTTCAATACGAAAACTCGTAGAAAACCATTTAAAAAAGAGAAAAAAAACAATTAGATTGAATCCAGGTCACTATAATAATCCTGATTATGTCCCAATGGCTTTTTGGGGGGATAATAATAAGCTAGAATCAATAAAAAAAAAAACTTGAGAAAAAGAAATGACTATTAAGGAGATTCATGATTTTAAGGTAAGATATTCAATAAGTTTAAATTCTATATATATTGATTAAGTTCTATTTCTTGAATTATAATTTTTGACCAGCAATTCATAAAATTCAACAATTTCCTGATCAAATCTACTTTCAGAAAAGATTTGGGCTCTCTGAAGGGCTTCTTTACCTGCATCTTTTAGCTTAGATTCATCTGAAAAAACATCCGTAATAAGTTTTCCTAAGTTTTTAGCATTATTTTGCCTTAAAAGCCAACCGCTTTTATTATTTTCAATGGAATCTTCCATACCTGAAACTCGAGAAGCTATTACTGGGACTCCACACGCCATTGAAAATAAAGGCACGGTAGCATGACATTCTGACCTAGATGGTGCGACAACTATTTGAGCACGTCGAATAAAATTAGGCAACTCGTTAAAAGGAACAAAACCTTGGAATTTAATATCTCGATTAGTATTTTTAGCTTGTTCCATTAAATTATTCCTCAAGGGGCCATCTCCTATTAATACAACCCTTTTGCTTTTTGGAAGGTATTTAGTAGCATCAATCAAGATATCTACACCTTTTTCAACGGAAAATCGTCCTATAAATAAAACATCAATATCTTTTTCGACCTTATTATCTGGAAAGAAAGAAAGAGTATCAACAGTATTATATTTTATAAAAATGTTTTGACGTCTTGCTCCATCCTTTAACAATAATTTTTTATTATATAGAGAAGAGGGCAATAAATAATTAACTCTAAGAAGAGAATAATTATAAGAATGTAATCGTATAAGTGTTTCGGTTCGATTATATGGATTTCCAGTTACTATTCTATCCTTAATAAAGTCATGAATGACCCATATTGTAGGAGCTGTTTTAAATTTAGAAAAATGAGCTGATGTATATGGAGTAGCTGAATGTTCTACAATTAAATCTATTTTTTCTTCTTTTGATAGTTTTTTCAATGCGAAATAAGCTTTAAAAGCAAAAATTAGTTGATTAGAAATGCTTCTGAAACCATAAATTAGAATTGTTTTTATTGGAATAATTATAGGTTTTTTTTGTAATTCATCAAAATAATGTAATTGAGAAAGATGTCTTAAATCTGTTATTACAATTACTCGATGTCCCGCATTCAATAATGCTTTTGTTTCTTGTCGAGCCCGCACCATCACAGCTCCACTAGTAAAAAAATTAGGAGTAATTTGTACGATTAGCATTATTATTGAAAATCTTTTTGGGAATAAATAATTAATTACGTTTTACTTGCTATAAAGATTGCATCGGTATTATCCATAAAAACTAATAGGTCTTAGATTTAATTAACATTTAGAAATTTTTATTACTTTTTTAACTTCAAATATTATTATCTTATAATTCCCACGCTTTAATAATTCTTCTGTTAAATTAGTTCCGATAAGTCAAAAACACCAAAAATTAATTTTTTTTTTACCAAGAATTCTATTCCTCGAGCATTTTCCTTAATGTATTAAATTCCATTAATTTTAAATTGGTTAATGATTCTTTTTACAGAATCTTTTTCTTTTTCTGTAAGGGTTCTTTTTAAATTTTCAAGATTCCGTATTTCTTTTAAAAATTTTTCAAACTTTAATTTCAACTTCTTACAATTTTCATCATTCTCATTAAAGAGATTATTACATTCATGAGGATCAACTGATAAATCGAAAAATTCATCACTCTTAATGTTGTTATATTTTATATACTTAAATTGGTTAGATCTTAGAAAATAAATATGATTAAATATTTTGGGTATAAGAACTTTATTAATGGTTTTTCTATGAACATTTATTAATTCCTTCATTTCTTCTTTAGATTTCAAATATTCTCCGAAAATATACTCGGGGGTTTTGTTGTGTTCAATTTGATATAACAAAGAACCATTAACATCTAAATATTTATTTTCGGTGCTTTTGATCCCTGTTAAATGAAGTATAGTGTGAAATAAATCTTTTAATTGAACTTGTTTTTCAACAAACCTCGCTTTCCAATTTTTACTATATATTAGAAGTGGGACCCTCATAAGAGGATGGTATACACTTTGATAAGTATTATGTTCCCAAAATCTATGATCAAGCTCTTCACCTAAGTGCTCACCATGATCAGATGAAATAATTACGTAAGAAGTATTGAGTAATTTATTTCTATTCAAAATAGAAAAAAGCTTTTTTACAATTATATCACTTGAAAATACACAAGCATCATATAATTTTTTAATAGTTTTAACTTTCTTATCTGGTAAATTCCTCGAGTTAATATCTATATCTAACCGGGTCTTCAATGGATTAATAATCATACTACTAATGTTTTTAAAATCATCAAGTGTTATATTAAATAATGAAAAGGTTTCTTTTAATGGAATATATGGATCATGAACTGTAATAAAATTAAAAAAGAGGTAAAGAGGTTTATTATTTGGAAGATCAATTAAATATTGTTCAAATTTATCTAAATCGTTACAAGTGTCGTTTTTTAATTTAAAAATAATATCTTTTAAAAATAACCATTTAATCATTTTTTTGATTAAATATTCACACCTATCTTTAAAATTCGTCCAAATTTTTGAAATTATCTTAAATTTAAGCTTTTTCTTTAAAACTAGATTAACTTTATTTATAAAAACTATAAATTTAGATAAAATGTATTTTTCTCTTAACCAAGGATTCCAATCCCAAATGTTAAAAATTTTATCGAATCCTCTAGTTAGACCAAAAGATTTACTAATAAATGCATTCTCTGTAAAACAACAAGTAAAATATCCTAAATCTTTAAGAATTTCGGTTAAAATAGGTGTTTTATTACTTATTCTATCTACTTTTTTACTTATTAATGTAGTTTGTGTAGGATACAATCCTGTAAACATTGAAATATGAGAAGGAAGCGTCCATGGTGTATTTGATATGCATTTTTCAAAATAAATTGAATTGGGTAAAAGAGAATTTAAGAAAGGTGTTAATGAATTCTCTGAATAATTTGATTTAATTCTATCAGCTCGTAATGTGTCTAATATTATGAACACGATATTTGGTTTAGTCATAAATAATATTTCTTTATTGATAATTGTTAATTAAAAATGATTTTTTCTTCCAAGATAATACATGTTTTTATATAATAACTTTTTTCTATATCAAATTGATTAAAACATTTTTTAAGAATTAAATAATTTCTAATAATATTAATTTCAGTAAAAATTCTTGTTTTCTTTTAAAAATAGAGAAATTTAAAAAAATTTATATAATTCTCTGAATGTTTTTTTTTATATAACTTATTGAAAATAGAGAGTTGTGTTTTTATAGCAAATATTTTACTTAGTTTCTGCATTCCAGTATATAATCGTGAACATAGAATTAAAAAAATAATTGAACAAATTACTTCATTTAATAGCGATGAAATAGAAATTGTAATCAGCGATAATGCTTCCCAAGATAATACTAAAGAAATGGTTAGTAAATTTAAAGATCCTAGAATAAAATATTATCGAAATAAGAATAATGTAGGAATGGATGCGAATTTCATTTTAGTTATAAAAAGAGCTACGGGAAAGTTCATATTTCTTCTTATGGATGAGGATAAGGTTAAGCTTGAAACTATTCCTTGGATCTTGTCAGAAATTAGAAAAAATGAAAATTTATCTCAATTATGTGGTTCAATTGGAGATAAAAAACCACGTTATAAAGGAAATTATGAAAAAACTTTAAGAGTAGTCCGAGAAAAACCTCAAAGATTTGAAGATATTCTGATGAAAAGATATCTTTTTAATAGAAATTATTCTCGAAGTGATATTAGATTTAGATTTCCTGATAGATATTTTAAAAAAGGAGAACAATCATTAAAAGAATTATTATTTTTTTATCCACACGGTTCAGGAGTTGTATTAAGAAGAGATATTTTAAATTTTAATCAGGCTAAAAATTATATAGGAATTACAGCAATGCATTTGATTTTCATTGGACAGACACTAATTGCAGGAGATACACTAAGCACATCTAAAATTTTTGCATCATTTGGATATGAACAATATAATTCACGGCAAAATTTATTTAAAGGAAAAGCGTGGTGGCATCCATTAAATGTATTAAATCAGATTAAATTTAGAATAATTTTAATCAATGAATTACTCAAAAAAACTAAAAGGTCAAAAAAAATAAAAACTTATTTGTTAAAAAAACAGTATAAGAAAATTCAAGAAATATTGATAAAAATTCTTTTTTCAAAAAACAAACAAAATTTAACTTATATATCAGAATATTTTGAAGTTAAAAAAATAATTAATAATCTTATTCCATTAATAAAGTCTTTAAAGACTTTTTTTAAAGGATATTCTCTAGTTTTGAAAATGAATAAACCTTTAAAAATCTCAATTTTTTTACTATATGGAATCTTATCAAGTTTAGTAAAATCTTTCAGAAAATAAGTTATTTATATAATAAAAGATATTATCTTTAAATAGGTCCATCAAAAGCTCACAGAATTTATTTAAAAGATAAATCTAATTTATTCTTTAATATGTAATATCTGTCTGATTTTCCATCTATTTCTATAGAATATCTACCTAACACCCTTAAAATGTCCAAGAAATCTTAATTTTTTAGTTATTTTATTTAAAGCAGCTTTTATTCTAATAAAATTTAGAGTATATTCAGCAATAAATAAAATAAATACTAATTTCAATTTTGAATATTTACTATTAAAAATATTTCTCATTCTGATATAGCTACGGAATAATAGTAAGGGGGGAAATAAGTTATCTAATATACTTAGTAATAAAGTACTATACAATAACCATTTATCTTCTGTATATATTTGAAAAAATGCGGTAAACCAACGATATCGATCTTTTACAAATTCTCGTATATTATTAGGGCGAGGAGTAAAAACAAGCGTATTTTTTACAAATCCAATTTGTTTATTATTTTTTTTTAACATAATTCCCATATAATGATCTACTCCAGTCGTGCTCTTATTAGTAAAGAGATTTTCAATCCCTATCTCCTCAATTACATCTTTTCTTAATGAGATAGTCGAAGCGCCAAATAAAGAGGATAAATTTCTATGTTTTTTTGCCCAGATCAATTTCTCTTTTATGCAATAGTTAAACCAAAATCCTTTCTTGTATAAGGGTCGAAAATTACACTTTACGGCATAGGATGAATTTAGAGCTTTTAACCATTGAATTGCGAAAGTCTTAGCCACTAAAGTATCCGCGTCACGTCATTTGATAGCATTTACTCT
>SDBS01006427.1_pt1 | contig 11431 bp, 9 predicted proteins | sample 2277091 | NCBI WGS metagenome assembly SDBS01 (sample SAMN10404972, study PRJNA504765) | marine sediment metagenome | isolation source: marine sediment core GS10_PC15, 163 cmbsf | place: Arctic Ocean: Southern Knipovich Ridge | collected 2010 | reverse complement strand
GATTTATTCATCGCAGGCGCTAAAATAATTTGTGATTCAGTCGATAAACAAATCGTCGACAACAAATCATTTGCCAAGCCATGCGCAATACGCGCAATAAAATTTGCCGTTGCCGGCGCAACTAAAATCATATCGGCCCATCTTGCCAAACTAATATGATGCGTTGCAGGCAAATCTCGTGATTGAAACATGTCGCAATACACAGGATGACCTGACAAAGTTTCAAGTGTTAATGGCGTCATAAATTCTTTTGCAGATTTAGTCATCACAACCTTAACTTCGGCGCCTGATTTTCGAAGCAAGCGGATTAATTCTGCGCTTTTATAAGCGGCAATTCCGCCTGTAACGCCCAATAAAATTTTTTTATTTTGAAATGTCATTTTAAAATCTCCACATTATCGATTAAACGAACTTTATCCAAATGCACTGCACCAAAACGGCGTCCGTATTTTTCTTCGATATAATCTATTTTAAAGCCAAGTGAATCTAATTCGCGCACCACCTTTTCTTTCGACAATTTTGATTGAAGTAACTGAGGAAAAGCTGCCGCAAGCCTTCTATGTTCTGCCGTCAAATTAGAATTCCGGGAACTTAACGCCAACCCATCTTCTGCGCGAGTTGTTTCGCAAGCAACCACTTTAATATCCATAAAAAAAGCTTTGACCATGCCTTTAACTAAATGTAATTGCTGGAAATCTTTTTCACCTAAATACGCTTTAGTTGGTCGTACCAAATTAAATAATTTCATCACAACAGTCATCACGCCAACAAAATGACCCGGACGATATTCACCTTCCAAAGCAACACTCATTTCTTTTTCATGAATTTCATATTTAAAATTATCGGGATAGCACTCTTCATAAGTCGGCGCTAAAACAAAATCAACACCCAGTCTTTCTGCAATCTGACAATCTTCTTCAAACGTATTTGGATACGAGTGAAAATCATTTGGATTACTAAATTGAGTTGGATTCACAAAAATACTTAAAATTGTTAAATCATTTTCATCAACAGATCGTCGCAATAAATCCTCATGCCCTTGATGCAAGTGACCCATCGTCGGCACAAAGCCGATTGTTTTATTATTAAATACGATCGTTTTTCGGAACGCTTGCCACTCTGGCACTGAATTAAATATTTTCATGAGTATTGATGCTCTCCGCCCGGAAATTGTTTCTGCTTCACTTCAGCATCAAATTGATTTAATGCAGATTTAATAAAATCAAAACCTTGACCATAATGTTTGACGAATTTCGGTTTAAAATCTTGATTAAAACCAAGCAAATCATGCAACACTAATACCTGCCCAGAAGTATCTTGACCTGCACCAATACCAATCGTTGGAATTCCAATGCTGTCCGTAATTTCTTTCGCAAGTTTGCTCGGCACACATTCTAAAACCAAACTAAAACAACCTGCCGCCTCTAATGCTTTCGCTTCTTTTTTTAAAGCTTCTGCGCCCTCTTCTTTTGCACCTTGCAAACGAAACCCGCCAAGCTGATGCACTGATTGTGGCGTCAAACCAATATGCCCCATAACAGGTATGCCGGAATCAACAATATGCCTGATAAGAGATTCATTTCCCGCAACACCTTCTAATTTAATCGCGTGAGCGCCTGCTTGCATAATTTTTTCAACTGCATTCATTGTTGCATTTAAATCTTTTCGATAAGAACAAAAAGGCATATCACCCACAATAAACTTATTATCAACACCCCTTGAAACTGCCGCAACATGCAACGCCATCAAATCAACAGATGCTGGCAATGTCGTTTGATGTCCATGCATCACCATCGCCAAACTATCACCAACCAAAATACAATCAATATCACTTTCGGCAATAATTTTTGCTGACCAATAATCATAACAGGTGACCATTGTAATTTTTTGATTGGCTTCTTTCATTTTTTTAAAATCATGTATTTTCATTTTATTTTCCTTGATCGAATACCTCAACAAACGCCTCATAAACTTTTTTATAAGGATCGTCTTTTAACGCTTCTAAATTAGATTGAATAGTCTCTTGATCGCCGCGCGCAAGCGGCCCTGTTAATGCTTCGTCTGCTTTAACAATAAGATTCTCAACAATCTGCTCCAAATAAGGATATGCAATTCTTTTCTTTAAATTAAATTTACCTTTAAGCTCTTTGAAAAATTTTTGCCAAAGAATTGTTGTAAAATTCCCACTTAAAACACAAAGTGCGTGATAATAGGATTTCATCTCTTTTGGAACTTCATGACTCTCATTTCGCAAACCCGGCAAGAGTTTTGAAAATGGCGGCCCACCTTCTTCTAAAATGAAAGGTATACGCAAATACGAAGAAAGCTTGTATTTGCTATTGCCAAAGGTAATGAGTGGATGTGCTCCATGGCAATTGTTCAGCACCAAACTTCCTGAAAAATGAATTAAGTATTGTGAATTCGAAACACAGGGATTTTCTTTAATAAAATTTTCGATTGCAGCATCACTAATTAAAAGCAAAATGTGAGTGCTGTCATCAGAAAGCTTTTCCAACTCTTCAACTGTATTTTCCGACCGAGACCATTTTTTAAAATTCAAGTGCAGAAAATGAAAATAATAGGAAAAATGATATGCGACACGACCGTCGCCAATGATTAAAAATTTAGGTACCTGTCTCATGGATCAAGTCCTCTTTTTGCTGATATGTAAAAACCACAAAGTCACTGTTCAGTGAATCAATGCTTTGATTCGGGAGATTCTAAACCTGAAACCCTTAAAAAGCAAATAAATTATAACAGCCGCGAATAATGAACAACACCAAATCGTTTCAACGCCATAATAGCCCTAGCATCGTTAATGGGGTTGTATAAAAGCGCAAGAAGCTCGGGGTATTCGTTGACGGGATAAACGTCTTTATTAATAATTAAATTTCTAGTGACGTCGATTTTGTTGTTAACAATTTTATAAACGCTATCGTACTGTCCTGCTTTGTTTGTGAAATGAATATCATGCGGCAAAAGCTTTGTTTGATAAGGCTTCGGAATGCTAATGTCATAATGCCAACGATAACTCGCCGCACCGACAACAATAGGATACAGCCTTTTTCCTGGTGTAATATATTGTCGTAGAGAATGTGGATTAAATGTATCAATACCGATTGGCGTGCTAAAAAATGTTTGTGGATCTAATGTAATTGTATAAGGGCTAGCCCAACTTCCTTTTACTATCATCGGATGCATTAAATCATTTGGATTGCTCGTTGTCATATTGCCTGTGCCGCCCTCTGGCGTGTCAGATAATAAATCATTTGCAATTCGCTTGCGCGATTCTCCAACGCTCACCACTTGACGAAAAATCGTATTAAAGTACCCAAAAAAACTCAAGGTATTTCGACCAGACACGGTGCCATTATTTAATATTTGAATGATGTTATTCAGCTCATAACGATTTTGTGATGAAATCGCGCTTGGCAAAGTCATGGTGCGAGATTTTTTATTTGCAATGACAACAAACTTTCCTGCTTCGCCCAACAGCAAACTACCGAAAGATGCAGAACGCACGGTTGGATCTGCAAAGATTTTATATTGTGGCAAATAAATAATAACATGATTAAATTCGTAAACTGTCGGGATTGGCAATGTGCGAAAATGTTTTCCTGCGGAAATTAAAACTGTTTCTGATTTGATGCCTTCTGCTTTTAACAAAGCTTCTAATATCGCAACATGATCTTTGCAATCGCCATAACCATTATGCAAAATCTCATTTGTTTTATGCGGCACATAGCCTGAAGCCGCATTCAAATAAACGGCAACATAATGAATATTTTGAGCCACCCAATTATAAAGCAATTGTGCTGCTTGTAGGCCTTTTTTAGGGCCGACAATTTTATCTGCAAGTTTTTTAATTTTTGGCGTAATAACAATTTTTGCGCGCGCATTTTTCCAATAGATGTCGCCAATTTCTTGCCATGAACTCATGCTACTCATTGCAAATACGGGCAATATGTCAATCGTTGACACCATATAATTTTCTTTTTCTGCTGCCGGTTTATTTTTTAACGCTGCTGTCACAATTTTTTCATTTTTATTTTGCGTGACTGAAACTTTATATGCACCGCGTTTAGCCCAATGTAATTTTAGCGAATCTGGCGCATGCACTTCGACAGCCTGATTAACAACTTGTGATTCAAAATCAGGAGCATCAACAATATTAAAGCCAAATGTTTCCGGCTTAATTTGCCGTAACTCCCACTTAACATAAGTTTTACTACCAGGTTGTAATTGCGGAAAAACAATGGTCGTCGTTAAACTATTTGTAAAGCCCGGCGCTGATTCTGTCGCTTGGCTTGGGCGCGTGAAAATATTTTTCTTTGTTGCTTTAATTTTTTTACCGTCGGGCAACACCACATATGCATCAATTAATTTTAATCGCTGGGTCTTCGGAAAATAGGTTTGCGTAGCGCGCTGCCCTTCTTTTATACCTCGCTGCGTCAATAACGTTGCATCATCAATAAAAATCGCACGGTATGTTTTATTGGGCTGTAAATAATAAATGCTTTTTTCAAGATTAATTCGTACATTGACTGGCACAGCTAACGACAAAACAGGCAAGAACAAAAAAGCACATAAGAACATTTTCATGTTTTAGTTTCCTTTTTATTATTTTTCAAGCTTAACTGAATGGGAAGAATAATTAAACGCATCCCCTTCAATAACAAATGTCGTTGTAATGACATCGGCGTTTCGTTATGTAATAAACGTGTTAGCCATGATTCATTTGTTAATATTAACTTTGCTGCAAAGAAAAGTGGGTTGCTAAATTCTTCTTTTATTTTATCCGCCAACTGGTCTAATTCCCTCACTGGATCAATACCAAAAGCACTATAAGATTTAGCCGGCACACCAATTTGATGCGAATATTCAACAAAATATTTTAAGCGTTTTTTTACTTTCTGTTCCATTTTTGCAAGCGTCCGATCACTTTCATAGCTATTAACATCAACAACACCGACCCCTACAAAGACATAGTTTTTAAAGTATCCAGGCCACATGCGCCGTTCAGATATAAGCGTATGCATACCTTCACCTGGACTATCGCCAATAAAGAAAACAGCCGTTGGCAAGCTCGGATCAAGCTCGCGAATTAATTTAAAACGACTCTCAATGGGAAAATGAAAAAGCTTGTCTAATTTTTTAACCTGCGATTTCACTCGTCGATAATGTCGCTTTATCAACAAACAAATAACAATCACACTGCCATTAAACACAAGCGTTAACCAACCACCATCAGCAAACTTTGCAATAATGATTGTGACTAGAATAAAAAGACAGATAATAAATCCAAACGCAGATAAGCTAAGACGAAAAATCCATCTCGGCTTACGACGATGAGTTGCCCAATAAAATGTTAAGCCGAGTAATGACATCGTAAACGTTAAAAAGACGCTCGTGCTATACAAAATAACGAGCAAATAAACCGAACCATTCGTCACCCACAAAACAAGCAATGACAAAATACCAAATAATATAATACCATTTTGGATGACTAGGCGACTGGATAAGTTTCTAAATTTTTTCGGCACCCAATAATCAATTGCCATATTAGCAAGAACAGCTGGCCCGCCCAAAAAGCCCGTATTTGCCGCAACAAACAACAAGCCCGCCTCAAAAACTAACAATAAAATTAGCCAAAGGTGTTGCAACGGCATCCCATTCAAGATCGAACCAAACACCACTGCATTAAGTGTTTCGCCATCAACAGGTTTTGCATGCCATAGCAAATATAGTAAGATAATGCCGCCAGCAGTAAAACTCAGCGAAACGGCCATATAAAACATTGTCCATTTGCCCGTTTTTACTCGCGGCTCTACAAGATTATTAACGTTATTCGACACCGCCTCTAATCCAGTATATGTTCCACCACCTAATGAGTAAGCGCGCAACAACAGCGCCATAACAAAAAACCAACCAACCGCTGCCGATACTTGATGCGTTTGTACGGCTGCTTCATGGTAAACCGCACCGAGTTGATTTCCATGAGCAATAACACCATAAAGAATAATGAAAAGATGAGTCACCACAAAACCTAAAAAAATCGGCAAGAATATTTTGATTGATTCTTTCATGCCACGCATATTTAAATACATTAATAGCAGTATCAATACACTTTCTGTCGCTAACTTATAAGGCTGTGCGCCTAGCGGCAATAAACTAAATAACGCATCAACACCGCAAGCAAAAGAAATCGCAATCGTTAAAACATAACCTAACAAAAGCGCAACGCCTGAAATTAATCCCGCATAAGGACCAATTAATCTCGACGCAACTTTGTAACCACCACCGCCACTTGGAAATAGCTCGATCACTTGGTTATACGCCATCGAAATCACAAAAACTGTGACGGCAATCATGATGGCTAAATATAATGCCAAATAAACGTGGTGACCCAAGGCGATATACGCTTGTTCCGGACCATAAGCAGACGATGACAAACCGTCAGCGCCGAGACCAATCCAGGCAAAAAAAGCGATAAGGGAAATATGCTTGCGAGTATCCTGATTCATTGGATTACGAGGCTTACCGAGCAAGAGCTGTTTAATCTTCGGCTTTTTCATATTCGTCCATGCGGCCTGCTTTAAAGTTTGATGAGTATAACGTAACTAGGGGCTGGGATCTAGGAGTTGGGAGCTTTCGTAGGGGTTGCATACCATGCGACCCGGTGGATCGCAGATCCACTGAAAAAGCCTCTGCGAAAACGGATAGCACGGAGCAACTTTCAGTCTCGCCTTTGGCGTGACCTCTCGACAAGCTCGAGACAGGCCGGTGCGCATGATATGCGCACCCTACGAATTGAGTATCAATAAATAAATGACTTGAAAAAAATTTAAAATCCGTAGATCCTAGCACCCAGACTGCGGGTGTAGTCCAATGGTAGAACATCAGCTTCCCAAGCTGAGAACGTGGGTTCGATTCCCATCACCCGCTCCATTTTTATTCTCTCGTGAAAGAAAATAGTGCTCTTCTCCCCTGAACAGAGCGAGGATCATCCGCATTAAGAAGATTTTTTGGCTCTGCCGGTTGTGAAATAACTGGATTTCGTAAAGATCTTACGCCACCGCTTTCGTCTCTTGAAAAGAACAATATTCTAGGCCTCGACAGGCTAGTTACTGCTTTCCACATTTGATGAGCGTGACTTGGCGATGAAGGTAGAGCTCTGCTCGAAGATGACGAAAAAAAAGAGAGACGAAGATCTACAAGCGCCTGTGTTTCAGCAGAAATTTGCAAACTTGAACCATCTTCTCTTACGCGGCTTTTTTCGCGAACATTATCACCTGATGAACTAGAAGGTGAAGATGAATCTCCTGCATGTCTTTTTCTTTTGGCTCCACCCGACGGCGACACCGGCGATGGCAAATCTTGCATAGAAGTTTCAGGCTGTGCCAATCTCGATGATTGTAACGCAAGCTCGCCTTCTTTTTGAGCTCGCAACGCCAATGCAGCTTGTCGATTTCTTGCAATACGAGCCAATTGTTCTTCCGTCAATTCTTCGGCAGAACTTTCAAATGGCGATCTATCAGGAGGAGGACTCAGGGCAGATCTTTCGGAATCAGATAATTTTGGTGAAACCGAACATCGACCTCCGCCAACCTCAGCAGAAGCCACAGACATTGGTACCGGTGGTATAACTGCAGGCGCAGGCAAAGCCGCAGATGCACACTGGGCAAACATACTCTTTATCGAAGGCTGCCCCGATGGCGCAAAACTCTTACCCGTTTTTTTATCGTATATTATACAATCATCAATAACTCGAGGCTGAGCAACCAACCTTGGCATAATAGGTTGAGGCCAAGAAATCAACCCTGACGTAAATGTAACTCCACGTAAATCTAACATACCACAATAGCGATCCGTCCCTGGCTTCTCTAAAACTTTTATCTGATAGCGAGCAATCGTCACATCAAATTTCGTAGCTTTTAAATACCCAGCCACATCAAAAGTTAGCTTATGAGGAGTTACATCCCCATTTCGTTGCACGTTAACACTTCTAAAAAAATCTTTTAAATGTATATTTGCACGAGCTGCGCCTGGCCCACAAATTCTATCGACAAGCCCATCCCAAGCAGCTCTCAAATAGTTTGCAGGATATAAAATTGGACCGCCGTTTTCATCATAGGTTGGACGACTGAAATGTTGGAAAACGGACAAGACAACTTTATTAATGTCATCCCATTCCTGGCTGGAAATATTCGACATTTTTATTCTTCTTATTTTATTTATTATTAATCAATTCTTGCTGAAGCAATAATAGCAGACGAAGCTTAAGGAATCCTTAAGAAATTGAAATTGTTGAAATAAAATTTACTATTTAAAATCAATGAGTTATTGTTTTCCTGTCAGCTAACCGACTGATTTGAACCACTTTCTGGCAATTTTACCTAAAAATGACTATGATGATCAGCATCTTTTAACTCTTTCGAGGAACACAATGAAGAAACTAATCAAATGGACCATTTGGATTGTCGTTAGCATTATTTTAATTATTATCATCGCCACTGTACTATTAAGCTTTCTTATTAAACCAAACGACATCAAACCAATTATTAGTAAACAAATTTTCAAAGCAACCGGTCAGCATGTTGTTTTCAAAGGCGATATTCACTGGCGATTATTTCCAACTCTCAGCATTAAATTAGATAATGCATTCATCAACAACCCGCCTTCATTTGGCGAAGGCGTGCTCGCAAATATTTCTGAGCTGTCTGTTGGTGTGAAACTCTTACCATTGCTACACGATTCAATTGAAACAACTGATTTAGTTCTAAATGATGCAACAATTAATTTAATTAAAAATAAAAACGGACAAACAAATTGGCAGGCACAACAAGCAGCAACAATTCCGTCGCAAACCATTGCCAATCCAACCACCACCAACCCCCCCAAAGGAAAGTCATTAACATTTCAAGTGCCTAGCTTAAAAATTAAAAACATGACAATCAATTGGCAAAACAAACAAGATGGACAAACGACAACAATTAAAAATTTAAATTTAACCGCTTCGAATATTCAGCAAGGAAAAGCATTCCCTGCTCAATTGAATTTTAGAATTGACAATAACAAGCCCGATATTCACGGCACAATTTCACTCGCGTCAAATATTACACTCAAGCCTAATAATCAGTATGTGTTACAAAACCTTAATCTTAAAACAAACCTCACTGGAAACACTGGAAACGGTTTGCCTGAAGGAAGGTTAAATTCAACACTACAAGGCGCTGCATTAATTACATCAAAGAGTATCTCGCTCAATCCAATTAACATGTCTGTTAATAAAAGCCAGATCAGTGGAAATATTAATGTCAGCAATTTTGCTACCATGGCAACTCAATTTAATTTAAATGCCACGCCGTTTAATATGAAAAATTTGTCTGGCAATGCAACATTACAAGGCAGCATCACAGCAGCAAATGCCAGAACAGCACCAAGCTTAAAAACATTAAATGGAAAAGTGACTATTAAAATAAAAAACGGCACCTATCAAGGCGTGAATATACCTTATTTAATTAACGTTGCAAAAACATTAAAAAAAGGGAAATTGCCGCCAAAAATGCAAGGAGCAAATCAAACAACATTTGGCAATCTCTCGGCTAGTGCGGTTATTAACAAAGGCGTTGCATACACGAATGATCTTTATATCAGCTCACCCGTTATTAATGTAAAAGGTAATGGCTCACTTAATTTGGTAGCACAAACAATTAATTACAACTTAAAAATTAGCAGCGCTGATAGCAATGATGTTAATTTACAAAACATTCCATTAGTTGTTTCGGGCCCATTAAAAAGCCCAAAAGCCAGCCTTGATAAAAACGCATTGTTAAAAGGCGTTTTTAAACAACAAGTCCAGAAACAATTAGATAACGCTGTAAAACAACTACAATTAAAGCTGTTTCAATAAAATTAATGGGCGTCATCGCCGCCCTTTTTTTAACCCATGAAAAACCAACTCGCGCAAAAACAATTTCAATCAAAAATACTCTCATGGTTTAAGCATCATGGCCGAAAAGATTTGCCGTGGCAAAAAAATATTTCACCTTATCGCGTTTGGCTTTCTGAAATTATGTTGCAGCAGACACAAGTGCAAACGGTTGTTCCTTATTTTAAACAATTTATAAAACAATTTCCGACCATTAAAAAATTAGCAGCCGCGCCAACAGATGATGTTTTACACTTATGGTCTGGCTTAGGTTATTATGCGCGCGCACGAAACTTACATAAAACAGCACAAATTATTTCAAGCGAACATCATGGCAAATTTCCTCGCAATTTAGAAACGTTACAATCATTACCAGGAATTGGCAAATCAACGGCCGGCGCAATCTTAGCAATCGCCATGAAAAAACGCGGTGTGATTTTAGATGGCAATGTTAAACGTGTACTCGCAAGATTCGGCGCTATAAAAGGCTTGCCAAGTGAGGCGAGTAAAACGTTATGGGAAATCGCAGAAGTTTACACGCCAGAAAATCATATTGCAGATTACACACAAGCCATGATGGATTTAGGCGCGATGATTTGCACAAGAACAAAACCAAATTGCGCAAAATGTCCGTTAGAAAAATTTTGTCTCGCACATCAAACAAATCGTGAAACCGACTTTCCAGAAAAACGCATCACAAAAAAAATCCCGATTCGCAAAACGTATATGCTGCTCATGCGCGACAAAAACCAATCCCTGCTACTTGAACAACGTCCGCCGCACGGAATCTGGGGCGGCTTATGGTGCTTCCCACAAATTGATTCGCTAGCAATGTTAGAAGATGCTTGCATCAGAAAATACGATTGCAAAATAAAAACCACAAAAAAATTAAAAAAATTTCGACACACATTTAGCCACTTTCATTTAGATATCACACCGATACTTATCGAAGTGATTCAAACAAACCAACAAATTATGGAACAAAACACAGCAATCTGGTATAACAAAAAACATATCAGGCGACTTGGTGTTCCAAAGCCTGTGAACGAATTACTGCTACAAATTAATGGAGAATAAAATGACCCGAATGGTTCAATGCAAAAAACTCAATCAAGAACTTGAAGGACTAGAAAAACCGCCATTTCCCGGCCCACTTGGCGAGAAAATTTACGACAATATCTCAAAAGAAGCCTGGGGAAACTGGTTTACGCTTCAAACACAGCTGATTAACGAGTATCATCTCGACTTACACCTAGAAGACTCCCGTGATTTTTTGCTAAAAAACATGGAAAATTACTTTTTCAAGACGGTCAAAAAAGATACCGATGAAAAAGCTTGACTAGAATGCGTTCGATCGGTTTAATAGCCGACAGCCCGCGGGTTATGGAAACCGTCATCCCACAGGATGACAATGATGCAAACCAAGTTACGTAAGGCCAGATAGCTCAGTCGGTAGATCAGAGGACTGAAAAACCTCGTGTCGGTGGTTCGATTCCACCT
>SDBS01006426.1_pt1 | contig 11431 bp, 13 predicted proteins | sample 2277091 | NCBI WGS metagenome assembly SDBS01 (sample SAMN10404972, study PRJNA504765) | marine sediment metagenome | isolation source: marine sediment core GS10_PC15, 163 cmbsf | place: Arctic Ocean: Southern Knipovich Ridge | collected 2010 | reverse complement strand
GTACGATAAAACAAGAGGTCTGAAAGACCGACATAAAAAGAAGTTCTCATTAAATTTTATGCCGCTCTTTCAGAGCTCATGATTGGTGCGTGACATCTTTCCCAGGCCTCGCGGCCTGGGCTATCCTATGTCGCTCCTTCGGCGCTCATCAACGCCTAATATTGTTCTCTGAATGATTTATGGGTAATGATAAGCCCGCGGCTTGATCGCGGGATCTCACTAAATCATAATATTTATTACGCTAAATTCCGCGGTCAAGCCGCGGAATGACGTGGTCTTGTTTGTATTTGTAGAATTTTCATGCTGAGATCAAAATCCATTGAGCACACATATAAAATAGCGTAAAATCGTTCTGTTTTATATGGCATTTAGATGTGTCGCCGAAGTATTAAATATCAAATAATGTCGTGGCTTATTACTGCGAAAAAATTTAGAGAGAGAAATTATGTTATTAAAGAAATTGCGTGGAGTTTGGTCGAACGATTTATCAATTGATTTAGGAACAGCAAACACATTAATTTATGTGAAGGGTAAGGGGATCGTGCTTAATCAACCTTCAGTTGTCGCTCTTCGAACGATAGGATCGGGTGGAAATAAGCAAATTATTGCTGTTGGTGACGAAGCCAAAAATATGTTAGGTAGAACGCCTGGTAGCATCGAAGCAATTCGACCCATGAAAGATGGTGTTATTGCTGATTTTTTTGTGACAGAAAAAATGTTGCAACACTTTATCCACAAAGTGCATGAAACAAAGTTTATGCGTCCAAGTCCACGTGTTTTAGTTTGTGTGCCGTGTGGTTCAACTCAGGTTGAGCGCCGCGCCATTCGAGAATCAGCGCTCGGTGCAGGAGCAAGAGAAGTATATCTTATTGAAGAGCCGATGGCAGCAGCGATTGGTGCAAATTTACCGGTTTCTGAAGCGACCGGATCTATGATCGTAGATATTGGCGGTGGAACTACTGAAGTCGCAATTATATCTTTGAGCGGAATTGTATATTCAGCTTCAGTTCGAATCGGTGGCGATCGATTTGATGAAGCAATTATCAATTATATTCGTCGAAATTATGGCAGCTTAATTGGTGAAACAACAGCAGAAGCCATCAAAAAGACAATTGGAACAGCTTTTCCTGGTAATGATATTCGCGAGATCGAGGTTCGTGGTCGAAATTTGGCTGAGGGAATTCCGAGAAGCTTTACACTCAATAGTAATGAAGTGCTTGAAGCGCTTCAGGAGCCCTTGGTTGGTATTATTGGTGCTATTAGAGCTGCGCTAGAACAAGCGCCGCCTGAACTTGCATCGGATATAGCTGAGCGTGGAATGGTGTTGACTGGCGGTGGTGCACTTTTACGTGACATTGATCGTTTAATTATGGAAGAAACCGGATTGCCAGTTGTCATTGCCGAAGAACCTTTGATTTGTGTTGCTCGTGGTGGTGGAGAGGCATTAGAGATGGTCGATTCATTCGGCGGCGAATTTATGGTGAGGGAATAGAATTAAACCCATATTTAAGAAAGAATCATTAGTAGGATTGCGATTTTGTTTTCTGTTGCTTGTTGCATTATCTTTGATGCTATTGGATCACAATAATGCGCATTTTCATCGTGTGCGCTCCTCATTTTCGGTTGTTGTGACACCACTTCAATTTGTGGTTAATTTGCCTATTGGTATTGCAAATTGGATCATCACTGATGTTAAGTCTCAGCATGATCTTCTTGATCAAAACGCAAATTTAAAAGCACAAGTGATCATTCTGAAAGAACAGCTTCAAAAACAGCTAGCCATAGAATCAGAGAATCGACAATTGCGAGAATTGCTTCAGTCGAGCGCGCAGAGCACCGATTGGGTTTCAGTCGCGCAGCTTCTTGCGGTTTCGCTTGAACCTTTTGTTCATCAAGTCGTGATTAATCGAGGCTCTAATAGCAATGTTTTCATAGGGCAGCCCATTTTAGATTCGTTTGGTGTGATGGGGCAAGTTGTTCAAGTTGGTCCATTGTCGAGTCGAGTATTGCTTATCACGGATCCTACAAGTGAAATTCCTGTTCAAGTTCAACGTAATGGTATTCGTGCTATAGCGGTTGGAGACGCAGAGTCGGGTATGTTAAGTTTAAAAAATGTCATTGAAACAGCCGATATGCAAAAGGGTGACCTTTTGATTACATCTGGTTTAGGTGGGCGATATCCCTTCGGTTATCCGGTTGGCACTATTGCTTCTGTTGTGCGCGATTCAGGAGGGCAATTTGCAGATATTAAAGTTAAGCCGGCAGCGCATCTTACTCGAAGTCGCTTAGTTCTGTTGGTTTGGACTCCAAAAGTAAAAATATCGAAAGAAATTAGACAGGCAATTAAACAGAAGCGAAACACACAAGGAAGTTCTAAATGATAGGTCGCCAAGTTCATCACCGAAGATGGTTTGTCCTGCTGACATTGTTGATTGCATTGGGGTTAGATATCTTACCTTTGCCTGGCTTGGTAATTTGGCTGCGACCTTCTTGGACTTTACTAGTGTTGCTTTACTGGGTCATGGCATTGCCGGATGCAATCGGTCTATTTTATGCCTTTATATTAGGTATTTTGTTGGATTTATTAAATGGCACCGTGCTTGGAGAGCATGCGGTTGCGCTAATAGTCGTTACTTATTTAATGATTAAGTTTCATCAAATCATTCGAGTTTATCCGCTTATCCAACAGACAATGATTATTTTTCTTCTTTTCTTTACTTATCAAATTATTATTTTCGCAATACAGGGTTTTGTAGGCCAGTTACCACATACGATTTTATATTGGTTTTCAGGCGTCGTGTCGACCTTATTGTGGCCATGGGTTTTTATCTTATTGCGCGATTGGCGAAGGAAGTTGAATGTAATATAACTTGTCCCTACGCTGTGACACGGTTTACCATAAATATTGGTTTAAAAATAAAATGAATTTGTCTGAAGAAACAACTTGTTTACCAGAAGACATTGCCTTAAGACTCACTGCTATATTTCGAGAAACTAGGCTCCTCTAACATATGCGGGGTAAAGTTTCGTTCGTTATTGTCGAGTAAGCCAGCCTCAGTAATGGAGTTGGCTTACTCGACGTCTTACGCAAAAAACTAGATTTGAGTTTTTCGCCGACAGAGCAATTATTTGCGATAGAGCCTCAATTTTAATAAAACCCCGGGCGGTTTCCTCTAAAACGTAATTCGTTGCCTGTAGAAGAAGTCCTCTTTTCTTGCATCAAGGATTCGAGTTGATATTGAATTTTATTTAGTTGTTCCTTTAATAATTTATTTTCTGTTTTAAGCTCATCCATTTCTTGATTCAGATTGTCGTTTCTAAAATCACCTGTTTTTTGACTCAGAGTGTCGTTTGTTTTTTTTGTATCTTTTAGATGGTTAGAAGGATGAGTTGAGTAAGCATTCCAGAAAATTTTTCGCATCAAGCATAACGTTGTGGCAATTGGGGCTTTGCGTTCTGTTTTCTCCAGACAATAAAGCTCTTCTTTTGTCAATAATGGAGAAAAACATAAAATCATTTCTCCTTGCATAGCATAAAGTCTTTTGAGTAGAGAGGTTTGTAAACCACTGTTTGGTCCCTTAACAGCACTAGCTGCTTTGAAATAATCTTGTAAACTCACAACAGTGTTTATTATCTTCTTGCAATCGTTAAATGATAGTGTGTTGTTAGGCGGATTGAGTAATAGATTTTTCAATTCCTCAATATCATTTGCTGTGTGCGGATTGTTTTTCATCTCTTCACCGCTTTCTTGTATTTCAACAAGTTCTTTTATCCAAAAATCATAAAAAAACTGTACTTAATGATTTAAGATTATTCCAATCGTTCTGATCAATTTGTAGACCTATCAACAAGTTAGGAGTAAACTGCTGCAGTATATATATATCATCATCCTGATATCTCTTCATAGGTGCGATATGTGCGAACTCTCTTGATGCATGTTTGAGGTTGCGTAATACTAAATCAAGCATTTTTTTCGGTATTGATTTATTATTAAAGGAGGGGTCGCCTGTAAATAACTGAAGACGATCAAGCGCGTTAAGCAAAAATAAGAGCGACATATTATCATGACTGAATTTTAAATTCGCTAAATTTTCGCCAATCGCTATCAGCTTCTTAAGGTCTAATGTGGAAAGCGCGTCATATTTACTGCTTCCAATAAGATCGGTACCAAGTGGAAGTAGCATTTTAAAAATGAACAGCTGGCCGCTATTTGAGAGCTGTTGTAATTTATCAGATTGAGTGCTGTAAGGTGTAGTTCTAAACATAATTGTGTTCTCCAAATATTGTTATTTAATCACAAAAGCGCATTAATCGCGCTTATCTCGAGTGTAAGTGTAGACGCCAAACATTAAGGAAACATTAAGGCTGCGTCGAAAAATTGATTATTTTTGAGCTTTAAGCTAACTTTTTGAAAAATCAGGAAAATTTTGTTGAGAAATAGTAACATCGTCAAAAATTTAACACAAGATTAGAGGCTAAAACAGCAATATTTGAATATATTGAAGTTTTTTACAATAGGATTAGAGTGCATTCGGCAAATGATTATTTGTCACCTTGCATCTCGGAATCATGAATAAACGAAAGATTGTAAGGGTGTTCGGCGTGGTTTTTTGAGGTTTTTTTGATGTAGGTTAAGCACCTTTTTTATTAATAATATCTTTAAATTCTTTAGGAATAACTATTTCTTCCGCGGGGATTTGGACAACCTTGCCATCCTTCCAAATAACAATACTTCGGCCAGCTTTTTTGTGTTCTGCTAAAGCTTGTGCTGCGCCACGTCGTACGCCATAATCAATTTTGTCTAGGATTTCTTTGGGGTCATTTAATGTTTTTATCATAATTTTATCGTCTCTAAAATAGTTTTCCAGATATCTCCTTCGCTTATCATTATATCACTATTTTGGAGTTTTCTAGCAATTAGTCCAGGATTTTCACCGGAATTATCATAAATTGACCAATTGTCCGCAATAGGAGCGAAAAGTTTGAAAAAGTTATTTAATCCTCGATAGTAACGGCGATGAATGATAGGGGCTGGAATATCATGTCCGCCATTGCTTACTCTTGAGGCTACTCGGCTTATGGCAAGTTCAGTACTGTGGAGCCATAAATATAGTATATTGACGTTATAACCTTTAGATTTGCAATTTGTTAGAAATTTTATGAATGTTTTAGAAGCGCCAGTTGTTTCAAAAGCAAAATCTAATTTTTGCTCAGCTAAATGATGAATGCGTCCTAGCATTAATCTACCAGCTTTTAATGCTGTACTTGTTGGGTTAAAAGGTGAAAGTGCGGCTGCTATTGTATCTGCATTTACATATTCTTGACATTGAAGAAGGTCTGGCAATAATGCCATTGCTGAGGTGGTTTTTCCTGCGCCGTTAGGTCCAGTTATCATGTAGATGCTTGGCATAATTTATTTCAACTCTTATATTCTAAACTAGATATTACGGCAATAACTGATTAACAGCAATGATATGATATGATATGAAACGAATCAATCACTGTATAACAATCCAAATTCCCCAAAAAACTTTTGCATTTCGGAATTATGAATAAACGAAAGATTGTAAGGGTGTTCGGCATAAATTTTCTGAAAGCCTTCTGATGCTTTCATCGAATCAATTTTTTTTGCAATTTTGCCTAGTAAAATAATTTTAATTTTTTTTTGATAGGGTTTGAGGTGGTTTAAAATTGTTTCGATAAATGGCGACCAAGCGTTTGCATCTTTTACCACAGATTGATTTTGTAGGGCGAGTGTTGAATTCAGTAATAGAAAGCCTTGTGCAATGAGTTTTTGAAAGAGTTCGTCGAGTGTTTGAATGAGGTTTGCTTTATCAATCGCTGCAATCGCTGGTTGAGAAAGATTATTTTTCTTTAACAAATTTTCTGTCAAAAGTAATAGTTTGATTAAATTTCTAAGTGATGTTGCCCGATTAACGGCTTTACTTAATCCTGATTCAGACCACAAGTCATCAACAGCCGCATCCCAAAAAGCATATCCATTGGCAGATTGCTTTCGAGGATAGGGTGATTCACCAAATAAAATATAGCGAGTTTTATCGAGTGGAATTGAAAACGCATTAAAAATTTTATCGTGTCCGGGAAGCCAGTCAGTTGATTGTTGTAATTTTAAGAGATAATTTTGATCCATGCTATTAAGCGCATCTCGAAGGATGGGGCGCCAAGAAGTATGTGTGGTTTTTAAGTTGTTAAACATTTTTCAGCTTGTGGTGTTCGACGTACTTTCCAAATATACCAAATAATGAGTACACCTACTAATTTAGTGACGGTCATCAAAACAACATCTAGCCAATGAAGTCCCGCAAGATGAGCAAATACATAGCTATCTGCAGGACAGCTTAACATCGATGACCAAATTAATCGTTCGGATAGAGGTTTTTTTGTAAATGAAAAAATACTCCAATCAATAGACTCAGCAACAAGAAACGCGGAGATGCTTGCAATTGCCAGGGTATGATTGACGATAAAATAGGTGAGTGCTCCACCTACAAGCATTGCGATGAGTATGTAATGTTTGATTTCACGCTGGGCAAAGTCTCTTACAACGAAGATACCACCTGCAGCAAAATCAGCCGTTGTCATTGTTGAGCCTGCAATCGAATAGACAGGCATCCATAAAAAGAGTGTATTAATTAATACAATGGCACAAATGTAGCTTAATGTTGCTGGATAGCGTAATAGTTTGAATTTTTGTAATATTTTCTTCATAATAGTTATGTTTTGTTATCGTCATTTCACGGCTTGGCCATAGGATTTAATAAAAGCTGGATCCTGAGGTCAAGCCGCAGGATAACAGTAAAACCGGGAGAATATCATGGACAATGCTTTGTTGGAAATACTTGTTTGCCCGAATTGTAAGGGTCGGCTGAGATATGATCGTGCAAATGAAGAATTAGTGTGTCGATTTGACCATATTGCGTATCCAATTAAAGATGGTGTTCCTGTTTTATTAATTGATTCGGCTCGTAAATTAAAGGATGGTGAAAAATAATGGCAACTCATGTCATCATACCAGCGCGTTTTGCATCAACGCGATTACCTGGAAAAGCATTAATTGATATTGCGGGTAAGCCAATGGTGCAGCATGTTTATGAGCGTGCTTTGGAAGCATTTTTAGATACGGTGCTTGTTGCGACAGATGACAAGCGTATTGTGGACGTGGTTAATAAGTTTGGCGGCAAAGTCACGTTAACTAAATCAACTCATCAATCAGGTACGGAAAGAATTGCCGAAGTCATTGAACAATTCCAATTTGATGACGATGATATTGTCATTAACCTTCAAGGTGATGAGCCTTTAATGCCACCATGTCTTATCTGCCAAGTTGCAGAAGATTTAAAGGCGCTTTCTTCGGTCTCTGTTTCAACCTTATGTGAACGCATCGAAACTATCGATGAGGTTTTCAATCCAGATATTGTAAAAGTGTTAATGAATCAAGATGGTTTTGCCATTAATTTTTCACGCGCACCTTTGCCGTGGTATCGCGATGGTTTTTCACTTGATTCTAAAAAACTACCAGATGATTTTAAGTTTTATCGTCATATTGGTATGTATGCGCAGCGAGTAGAATTTATCAAAAAATATGTCGCATGGGATCCATCGCCAATCGAGAAAATTGAAAGCTTAGAACAATTGCGAGTTTTATGGTACGGCGAAAAAATTCATGTTGCTGTTGCCTGCGAAAAGCCTGGATCTGGCATTGATACACCCGAAGACTTGGAAATAGTGAGAAGACTATTTGTGTAGGGGCCGTAACATTTTCTACCCAAACTTATATCTTGCACCCATCATGAATAGGTTAACTGCATTATAATGACTGTTAATGCGGTCAAGAATAAATTTTTGCCAACTAACATAAAGTTCAGTATTATAATGCGTCAAGTTCTGAACAACAGCTGCGCCATAGGATTCACCTTTATCTGTATTGGCATTAAAGTGCCGGCTGAAATTGTAATTAATCGAAAACGCCGTTTTACCTAAATGATTAAGTGCAGCTAAGTAACCTAATTTTACAAAGTGAAAATAAGGGTTTTGACGATTGTTGGTGCCCGTTCTAAATTTACCCGCAGCATAGGTGATGTTAAAGCCACAATTGAATAATGCTGATATTGAGCCATCAATTTGATTACCTTTTAATGTGCCTGTTGACGATGAAATTGTGCTATGAGCTGAAACATAGGCAATAGCCGCTTTTAGTTTGACCCAAGAGAATGTATTGAGATAGCTTAAAGCAAAGTCATAAACGTAGTTTGCCATATATGATGTCGCGAATGTGAATCCATGAAAAGTCGGTGTATCATATCGCACGCGGTTTTGTCGGCTTTGTCCATCTAGATTATTATAGACGTCACCAACAGTAGGATTACCTGTAAAAGGCATGCCTTTTGTTTCCTGAGCATTTCGGAAGAAAATGCCTGAGCCATTATCATCAACCTTGCTGTAACTTACAACATCAGTGCCAGATAAATCGGCTTGCGCTGAGCTATCAGAAGCCGTTGAGCCTTTTCCTAGAGAGACCTTACCTAATTTTTTTGAATTAAACATAATTTCGACTCTGCGATAATCAGTGCTATTTGTCCCGCTTTTATTGACTTGGCTGACATTAGAGCCAGGATTTACTTTAAAACCAAGTTCAATCATACTTCCAATTGAAAAATCTGGTGTATTTTGTACCTTAGTTTCCAGTCGTAATCGATTGTTGGAAATACTGTTTGTCACAAAATACAGATTACTTGAATGGCCATCATCTGAAATCATACCAGCCATATTCACTTGACCTGAAATTTTGGCGTTGAAGGGTCCAGATTGCCAGCCTAAAAGGGATGTGCGTTTAACAGACGAGTTTTTTGGATTATTATGCTGTACATAAGAAACTTGTTTTTTCAGATTTTGTAATTCTTTTGATTGCTGCTTTAATACATAATTTTGTCGAGCAACTTGTCGGCTCAGTTGATTAACTTTTGCTGTATAAGATGTTGCGGCAAAAGTTGAAAAACATAAAGTTGAGGAAGAACAAAAAATTAGGGTAGATATCAGTGCGCGATGATGACAAAAAATAAACTCCTTTTTCACATTAGCTCCCTTGATGAAATAAAAAGATGATATGATGTTATTATATTTTTCGTGAAAGTTATATATGTTTAACGCCAAATAAAATGTTTGTAGAGTTTTCTATCATTATTTCTTGTTTTGTTAGCTATAAATGCTGTATACTTGACAAAAGTTAAAGGCTTACTGCGCTATTATTTTTCTTACTTCACTAGGCAAATTTTGAGTATGTTAAGATTGCATAAAATAACAATACATCCTGTGATTATCTATCTTTTAACCTCGTTGTTTCTTATTTTTGAAATGGGTGTTCAAGTTTCACCAAGCGTGATGACACATCAGCTGATGTCTGATTTGCACATCAATGCTTATCAACTTGGTATTATGTCGGGTTTTTATTTTTATACTTATGCCTTTCTTCAGATCCCATCGGGTGTTTTATTTGATACTTTTAAGCCAAGAGTTATCATCAGTACATCTATCATTGTTTGTTCATTAGGCGTACTTGCTTTTGCGTATTCACCAAATCTTTATATCAGCATTCTTGCTCGCTTGTTGATGGGCGCGGGCTCAGCATTTGCTTTTCTTTCTGTATTAGTTGTTTCAGCTGATTTATTCGACAGTAAATATTTTGCGTTGTTAGTTGGTATTACGCAAATGTTAGCTGCGTTAGGTGCGATGATGGGGCAAGCGCCACTAGGTCGATTAGTTTTAATGGTTGGTTGGCGTCATACCATGGTCATTCTTGCTATTGTCGGATTTGTTTTGTCTGCATTTATTTTAGTTTGCGTTAACTATACTCGCAAAAAACATACGACAAGTGAAAATAAAATATTTAAGAATCTCAAGAAAATTTTTGCATCCAAACAAACCTGGCTTATTGGACTTTATGCTTTTTTAATGTGGGCACCAATATCAGGTTTTGCTTCTTTGTGGGGTGTGCCGTATCTTATGTCCGTTTTTCGTTTGCCTTACACTGAAGCAACCTTTGTATGTTCTTTTATGTGGATGGGGTTAGCGTTTGCCAGTCCTGTGTTGGGTTATTGGTCAACGCGAATTCAAAAAAGAGCGATGCCATTAGCACTTTCCGCATTTGTTGGATTTTTGAGTTTTGGTGCAGTGTTATTACTTCATTTGTCCGGCATTTGGTTGATTGTCATCTTAATTTTTATTGCAGGCGCAGCTTGCTCAGGTCAGGCGCTTAGTTTTAGTCTGATTACCGAAAATAATCTGCCAACACAGCGTGCAACAGCAATCGCGATAAATAATGTTGCAGTCGTGATTTCGGGTGCGGTCGTGCAACCACTGATCGGAAAATTACTCATGGTCTTTTCAGGTTCTCATCAACATGCACCGCAAATACAAGCGCTATATCAAAGTTCAGTCTTTAGGAATAGTCTTTTGATTATCCTGGTTGGTTATTTGGTCGCTGCGATTTGTGCTAAATGGTTTATCAAAGAAACATATTGCCTACCAATTGAACAGCGATCACGATAAAACCCCTCATTGTTGTTCATTTATAATCCTGTAAAGTTGCATTCTTTTATATCAAGGTCTATGATTAAACAAAATGACAGGGGGTTATATGTCAACAGAGGGCAAAACGGACATGCCAAAAGATCGTCGACATTTGCATGATGATTTTAAAGAGAAGATGAAAAGTCATGCTGAAGAGATATGTCGAAACTTTTCATTTCAAGATATCGAAAAATTCTTTGATTTGTTTGATGCTGATGAAATCAAAAATGAACGGCGAAAAGAAGAATTACAGGCCTATTTCATCATAAGGCTTTTTGAGTGCCTAAATGATCTTAAGGTGCCAATTCTAATTCATGACAAAGAATTTATGGTGATTTTTGCGAACTCAGGCTATTTAAAACTTGTTGAAAAAAATTGTGATGAAGTTTTGGGACATTACTATGGTGAGTTTTTCCCCGCGCATGATTGTAAGCCGCCTACATGTCCTTGCGAGCTTAGTGGCATAGCCATTAAAGATGGTAAAAAATATAAAATTCATTCTTTTCCAATGGAAGGGAAAGAAGGATGTTATCAATTATCTTTGCATTATTTTGAAGATGTTCAACAAGTTGTTTCGTTGGTTGAAGTTATTCGAGCATTTTCTACTGCTGTTGAGCAGCGTGATCCAAGTACAGCGGGCCATCATAATCGAGTTGCAAAATTAGCTAAAGCAATTGCCATCAATTTAAAACTTTCTGATGATCAAATTATGGGTGTAACATTAGGTGCTCTTATTCATGATATCGGTAAGATTAATATTCCTCGTGAAATCAGTACAAAATTTGCTGATTTAAGCGCTCAGGAAGAAGAAACTCTAAAATCTCATGTAATGATAGGTTATCAG
>SDBS01006425.1_pt1 | contig 11437 bp, 13 predicted proteins | sample 2277091 | NCBI WGS metagenome assembly SDBS01 (sample SAMN10404972, study PRJNA504765) | marine sediment metagenome | isolation source: marine sediment core GS10_PC15, 163 cmbsf | place: Arctic Ocean: Southern Knipovich Ridge | collected 2010 | reverse complement strand
AAACGGCTAAATTGGTAGAGGAAGAAATTAATAAAAAGTTAGGTACGCAAGTATTAAAGAAGAAATCTAAAAAGAAACACAAAAAACACAAAAAACATTCAAAAAAGCAAAAAGATAAAAAAGGAGTGCTGCCGGTAAAGGTATTAGAGCAATTAGAAAAAACTGAATTAAAAAAATGTGAAACACTGACTAAAAGGGTAGCTCCCAGCTTCTTGGATAATGAAGAGCAAGAAGATTGGACCCTTCCTCCCATTCTTCAGAACTGGGACGAGGAAGAGCAAGAAGAAGTTTCAACTGGCAAAGATATAAAAACGAAATCAAAAAAATTATTGAGAACAGTCTCTAAAAAATTTAAGTATAAAAAATTACCTTCATAAATGAAGGTAATGCTATTTTCTGCATTGTTTTTATGCGTAACCGGATGCGTTTTGGCAATGGAGTCTGATATAGATGATAAGATTGAGACAAATGATGATGCTACACTCGATATTCTTAATTTGGCCGATACCGAGGGACGAATTATGAAAGTTGATGATTTTATTGCTGCCATAGATGTGCATGAAAATTTTTCTGAAAAACAAAAAAAAAAGTTAAAAGAAGTGTTGGAAGGCTTATCTGTTGAACAATACAATACAGAGATTGCAACGCTTATTACGCGCAGGAAAAGCAGTAATGAAGGATCTGAAGAAAGGCTTTCTCGTAAAAAGAAACGTAAAGATCCTCTGATATCAGTACTTTATGAAATGGTTGAGCAAATGAAAGGGAGTGGAGAAGTTCAGCAAAAGGCCTATAAACAACAAGTTAAGACTGCAACACGTTCCACATATGCTGCGATTCTAGGTGGAGGGTTTACAGCAATAAGTGTGTTGTTTAATATTTTGCAAGGTGCTGGAGTATTTGAGTGACTCTAAACGTTGTTAAAAATATTGTTTGAGCAATGCAGTCAAATCACGAGCACTTTTGGCGCCAGGTTTTGAATAAACTTGGCGTCCATCTTTATAAAGACGAAGGACCGGGATACTTCTAATGCCGCGTGCCACATCACCAAATGCATCAACATCCACTTTTAAAAACGTCACGTTTGGAAAAGTGGTGGCTATTTGATCGATAGCTGCGCTTACATATTTGCAGGGGCCGCACCAAGTTGCATAAAAATCAACAACCACATTTCCAGAGCTAACGATGCTATTAAATTGTGCAGCAGCTTCATCTGCTCGCGTTACGAGCTGATTGAGGTAGATGATATTACTTGTTGTTGCTACTTGTTTGGTCTGTTCGGTTTCTGATTGGCAGGAACAAAAGGAAAGGCAACTAAAAAGACACCATGCAAGTGAGTATAGTTTTTTCATCACACATTCCCTTTTAAAAATAGTTTTTTAGTAAAACCGTTAATTCTTGTGCAGTTTGACTGCCGATTTTAAAGTAGACCCATTCACCCTTTTTATACAGGCAAATTGCTGGAAGTCTTCTAAACTCTATAGAAAACTTATTAATATCGACTTTCAAAAAAAGAACGTCTAAAAACTGTGCAGCCACTTGATCAATTACTTGGGCCATCTCATTATTTTCGTAAAAAAGAACGCATACATCATACTGTTTGTTTGCAGTAATACAACTGTAGTTTTTACTATTTCTGAGATACCAGATATTGCTTGCAAGTAAGCTGGTTTGCGATGGCTGTTGCGAAGTTCCTGGTTTCCAAGAGCCGGGCTCCCAGGAGCAAAAAGAAAGACTGCTTAAAAGACTGCCGAATAAATATAAGGCGACCGCATATATTTTTTTCATAACAAATCCTTTTTTAAATTGATGCAGTAAAGATTCAAAAAAAATGCAACATTTGTCAAATAATCTTACAAATATGCCTAAAGGAGTAGATGTAGAAGGGTGCCCAATGCCATACCAGCCATGAGCATATCTTCAAAAAGTGTGACGTAGGTCATCGGCAGTTTGAATACCACTCCCAAACAAGCACACATCATCTGCTGCCCTTGCGATAAGCTTACTGCGACTCCAATGGCGCTAAAGAGCATCACGATGTAGGTAATGATATTGGTAGCAATCGGCATGAATCGAAAAAAGTAAGCGAGCCCTAAGCCAATCTCAATAAACGGATAGAGATAGGCATATGCGGTGCTTCGTTTGGCAAGCAGATCATATTCTTTGTAGGCAACCACAAACTTGGGCAAATTAATAAGTTTAAATGTGCCAAACACCAGAAAAAAGCCAGCCATGAAATCATTCATGGCATACATCATGTCCCAGCTACCATACAAAAATTGGCGTACAACAGTGAACAGGCAGATGATAGCAAATATGGCAATGAGTGGTATGAAATCTCGAAAGGTATAACGCATAATTAGATCCTTTTACGGTCACGGCAATTGCCCTTTATGAAACGTGTATGCTAGCTTCAGTGTAGCACAAGCATACTTAAAAAAAGAGAGGGCAAGAAATGACATTACGTGAGAAAGTTTATGTAGATACAGTGCCCCGGGACATTGAGGCAATTTTGGGGGCAGATATTGGAGGAACTAATAGCAATTTTGGCGTGTTCGAATTTACGAATAACAAACTTATTTTGCTCTTTTCAATACATGTAAAAAGCCAAGAAATATCCGATTTTACTCAGCTTGTTAAAGAGGTATTGGAGTGTATTAAATCTCGCTATGACATTACTATTCAGCATGCACTTTTCGCCGCTGCGGGCGTGGTATCACCGAATCGAGATCGCAGTAAACCCACCAACTTGTCATTTGTAATTGATGCGCATTCTATTAAAAAAGCGACCGGCCTTTCCTGCGTGTATGTGGTGAATGATTTTGAAGTGATCGGCTATGGCCTTGATTTGATTGATCCAAAAGATTTAGTAAAAGTGCATCGTGGATCTGAGCGGCCGTTTGCAAGCAAAGCAATTCTTGGCGCGGGAACGGGCCTTGGCAAAGGTATTATGTTTTGGAGTAGTCGAGCAAATCGCTATATTCCCGTTGCATCAGAGGGAGGGCATGCGGATTTTGCGGCCCAGAAACTTATCGAATTAGATCTCATTCAATTCATTCAAAAAATAGAAGGATTTACCTGCAATGTCTCATGGGAAGATGTACTTTCAGGAAACGGCATTCAACGAATTTATCAATTTTTTCATGCGCGAACTAACGGGGCGAGACATGCTGAAAGTGAGCAGGTTCCTCATCCTGATGAAATTTTTAAAGCGAGAAATCACGATCAACACAGTTGGGATACATTTGAATTGTATACCAAACTCTATGCGCGCTGTGCTAAAAATTTTGTATTGGATGCATTGGCGCTTGGGGGCATCTATATTGCAGGCGGCATTGCGTCTCATAATCTGCCCATGTTTGAGCTTCCTGCCTTTGCACACGAGTTTATCAATTGTGGCAAGCTAGAAGATCTTTTAAAGAATGTGCCAGTGTATGTGATTACGGATTATAATGTGAGCCTCTATGGGGCTGCGCATTATTTGCTACTTGAGGGAGTATGCAAACCGAGTTGAAACACTATCGAACGATAAATTTGTGAGTTGAATGGGGAATGGTCACATGAAAGGTGATTTTTTCTTTTGCATTTTCAGGATTGGATACATTAACGGTAAACTGGGGTTTGTACTGAAACTTTGATACAAATATCACGATGTCCACTGTGGTGCGAGCTTCCACAACGAGCTGATTTTTAAGACTGTAATTTTTGATATCGCGTGTAATCATTTGATTGTTTTGAGCAGTTTGCATCCCACGAACAGTGGATAAAATAGGAGTGCCCAGAATCAAAAAAGTTGGGATGGCTGCCAACGCGGAGATGCCAATGCCGGCGAATGGGGCAGTAATGCTAAAGCTGCCCGTAGCAAGGAGCATGATGCCACTTGCGCTGAGCGCTAAAAAACTTCCTATAGCTAAAAACCCACCAATAAGCAAGCTTGAAGCAATCGTGCCAAATACTTGCGTGAATGAATTTTTTTGCAGTCGCGAAGCAACTTGTTTGTAGTTCACTTGCGGTAGAGTAATATCGGATGGTTTGAGTGAAATCAGTTTATTCGTATCGTTGGTAATCGAAAGCTGAATGGGCCAGACAGGTTGGCGCTTTCTAAATTTTTTGAAAAGACGTTGTGATCGTTTGCCAAAGAGAGATTCGCAATCATGGGTATCAAGTTTTTTAACGCGAAGCGTTACCCCTTGCGCGCTATCATAGTAATCAATCAGCGCGGTAAGTGGGCGCATGCATAGGCGTTCTTTTTCAGGATTTCTGCATCCTGGTAAAAACAGTATTGATAGAAAAAAAATCAGCAGATGCCGATATGAAAAGCCCCCAATAATCATAAATCCTTTCCCCCTAACCCTTGTTTCTATACGAATTGGTTAGCGCCATCCTAAGATGGTACTATTTAAGGTACTTTTTACACGTTATTTGTCAAGTGGTAATGGGGATTTGAGACTTTTTTACTTCCTGCTTCGGTTTGGCTATAGTATGACGATTACTAAAAAGAAAGAGCCATATGAAAAAGTTGTATCTTTTTTACTTTCCGCTGCTGTTGAGCTACAGTGGGACCTTTATCAAAGGAAATTTCAGTATGAAACCGATAGAATTCTCATGTGATCATGCTGCCATTCCATCTGCAACAATTACAGAACTACAAGCGCGATTGGAACCGGAAATTGGGCGCCTCCAGGCAGCCTGGGGCGCTGGCTATGACACTGAATATGCATCACTTTCATTGCCCTCAGATTCTGGATTGCTTGAGCAGATAAAAGCAGTGGCGCACGAAAAAAAATCGATCAATCCACGCATTTTGATTGTGATTGGTATTGGTGGCTCAAATTTAGGGGCAATGGCCATTCAAAAAGCACTTGGCAAAAAAAATGATCTGGTGGTGTATTATGCAGACACGGTAGATCCTGCGTATACCGGAGCCATCTATCGCCATGCTGAGCAGGTTCTCAAACAGGGCCAAGAAGTTTTGATTACGGTAATCAGTAAGTCTGGTACCACAACTGAGACGATTGCAAACGCACAGCTTTTTGCATCGCTTTTAAAGCAGTATAAAAAAGAGTATACGCGCAATATTGTAGTGATCAGTGATGAAGGATCAGCGCTTGCGCACGTGGCAAAAAAACATCAAATATCATATTTTCCGATTCCTCCCAAAGTAGGTGGTCGCTACTCTGTGTTTTCTGCAGCTGGTTTGTTTCCCTTGTATATGATGGGTATTGATATTGAGGCGTTGCGCAATGGCGCTGAATCAGTAAAAGCATCCTGCACGCACAAAAATCTGCACGCAAATCCAGCGGCATTGAGTGCGGCAACGCTGTATTATTTTTATCAAAAGGGGATGAACATTCATGATACGTTTGCCTTTAGCCACTCATTGCATGGCATTGGAGAGTGGTATAGGCAGCTGATGGCAGAAAGTATTGGTAAAGCAGATACCAAAGATGGCAAGAGTGTGCACGTTGGCATAACGCCAACTGTTTCCGTCGGTTCAGTTGATTTGCATTCGATGGCGCAACTTTATTTAGGTGGTCCAAATAATAGAGTGACTACATTTCTTACTACTGCAGATCAACCAGACATCGCAGTTCCTGATGGCACGCCATTTGATTCATTAGTTCCCATGATCCAGGGGAAATCGTTTACTACCATTATGAACGCTATTTTAGAGGGCACACAAAAGGCATACAAAGACGTAGACCGTCCTTTCATGACTATTGAATTGCCGGAGATATCCGCGTATCATTGTGGGCAGCTTCTTCAGCTGAAGATGGTTGAAATTATGTATCTTGGTTTTTTATTTGATATCAACCCGTTTAATCAGCCGCAAGTAGAACTCTATAAAAAAGAAACGAGAAAGATTTTGTCTCATGAATGATTTTACGTTTGTATTGCTCGGTGTAACTGGCGATTTAGCTCGCAGAAAATTACTGCCTGCACTTTATCATTTCATTGCTCGAAAAAAACTAACGAACTTTATACTCGTTGGCGCTGCATTAGAGCATACTGATCCTCAAGCTATTCTTTCAGCTGCTCAAGAAGGAATGGGTAATGTAGATGAAGAGGTATGGGATATTTTGCAACAACGTTTTTTTTATGAAGAACTTAATTTTACGAATGAATCTGATTTTAAACGATTAACCGAGCGAGTACAAGGACTTGAGAAACAGTTTTCTCTTTCAGGTAATCGTATAGTTTATCTTGCAGCGGCAGCTGAATTTTTCTGTCCGATCACCGAGCATATTGCTTCATCAAAGTTGGTTACGCGTAAAAAAGTTGATCAAAAGCCATGGCATAGAATTGTGTATGAAAAACCATTTGGCCATGATTTACAATCAGCGCATGAAATCAATACATGTATTAAACAACGTTTTGAAGAACATCAAATTTATCGCATCGATCATTTTCTTACGAAAGAATTAGTGAGCAATATTGCATTAATACGTTTTACCAACTGTGTCTTTGAGCCGTTATGGAATAATCGTTATATCGATCAAGTTCAGATTATTATTAACGAACAGATTGCGCTTGAAGGGCGGGGAGATTACTACGATAAGTATGGGGCACTTTCAGATGTGATGCAGAATCATATGCTTGAATTACTTGCATTAATTGGCATGGAATCTCCTGAAAAATTAACCGGTGATTATATACGCGATCGTCGCGAACAAGTGCTTGAAAAAGTACAAGTAATTGATGGAATATTGGGTCAGTACAATGGCTACACCAATGAAAAATCAGTAGCCAAAGATTCATCCACAGAGACATTTGCCGCGCTCTTTTTGCGTATTGATAATCCACGGTGGGCTGGTGTACCTTTTTATTTAAAGACAGGTAAATGCTTACCAAAAAAAGAGACAGTGATTCACATCAAATTCAAATCAGTTGATTGCTTGCTCACGCATAGTTGCCCCGTTCCATCCAATTGGCTCACCATCGAAGTGTCTCCTGAAGCTACGTTTTCATTAAGTTTGAATGCTAAAAAACCGGGTCGCAGTATGGAAGTGATCCCAGTGGCAATGGAGTTTTGTCATAGTTGTTTGTTTGGTGCCGTAACGCCAGAATCGTATGAAGTAGTCATTGAAGAAGTAATTCGAGGAGAACAATCAATTTCGGTGCGGTTTGATGAGATTGAACAATGCTGGCGTATCATTGATACGGTTCGTGAAAAAAGTTTTGATCTCTATGGATACGAATGTGGTTCAAAGGGCCCGGAAGAATTAAAACAGTTTGAACAAAAACATGGTATGAGGTGGCGAGCATGAATGTAGGCATAGTTGGTTTAGGAAGAATGGGATTTGCAATTGCGTATCGACTCCTTAATGCAGATCACCAAGTGATCGGCCTTGACCATAGTGAAGAGACACGTCGCAAAGCATCTGAAATCGGCGTTGATGTTGTTGACAATATTAAAGATCTTGCTGAAAAAACAGACATTGTCTGGCTCATGGTGCCAATTTCGCAAGTAGACAATGTAATTCGAGATGTAAAGCCGCACTTGAAAGCAGGCAATATAATTGTTGATGGAGGCAATAGTTTTTATAAAGATTCGCAGCGCCGCGCGCAAGAACTTTCCGGTGACGGCATATTCTTTTTAGATTGCGGCACATCTGGCGGTATTCAGGGCCAAGAAAATGGGTTTTGCTTAATGGTTGGCGGCGATGAAGCTACATACACCAAAATACATTCTCTTTTTGCAGCAATTGCAGCGCCGGGCGGCTTAGGGCATATTGGCCCATCAGGCACAGGCCATTACGTAAAAATGGTGCACAATGGCATTGAGTATGGATTACTGCAAGCCTATGGCGAAGGGTTTCAGCTTGTTAAAGAAGGTGCGTTTAAAAAGAACGCGATCGATTTGGAAGAACTTTCTCGTATCTGGCAAGTGAGCTCTATTATCAGATCATTCTTACTTGAACTGACGCATCGCGTTATGGCGCAGGATCAAGAATTGCATGATATCAGTGGAGAGCTGGAAGAGGGAGGCACCGGCAAATGGACGGTTGAACAAGCGCATGAAGAAAATATTCCCGTGCCAGTGATTGAAGCTGCATTAAAAGTACGTGAATGGTCTCGTAAAACGGGCGGCGACTATGCAACTAAATTAGTTGCCATGCTGCGGCATGAATTTGGGGGGCATCCGGTGAAGAAGATTAGGAGATAAGGAGAATTCCGTTCGCCCTGAGCTTGTCGAAGGGTTGAAAGTTTTCTCAAATACAATTCATTTGTAGAAAATTAAATTTACATCACACTTTTTTTCACAAGTGCAAACCGTTCGAAACCCTTCGATCCGTCGTCGCTCAAAGAAGCTATGCCGGACAGGCACGCTTAGGACCTTTAGTCCTGAGTTTAACGAAGGGCCAGGGCGAACGGTAGGGAGAGGTATTTTTGCAAACAATTTAACTTTCTGACTGAGATGTATCTTTAACATCTAAAACAGGCAAAATTTCTAGAATATCTTCATGATTCTCAGGATAAAGATTTAATTTTACCTTGGCTTCAATTGCTATTTCTTGATCCTTATGTGTCTTTTCCTGTATGTATTCTTCATGAAGTTCTTTGAAGTAAATTTCATATCCTTTTTTATAGTGTCTCATCCATAAATGCACCCATCCACCTATTTCACATTTCCGTGCTGTTTTCATATCCATTGGTTGATTTGGGTGCCAATAAAAATCACAACGTTCTTCATTATCTTGATCTTCAATATATACCCCTTTAAAAAATAGACGTATAAATTTGGCCATTGGATATTGAATATTTTTATTAAAAAGACATTCATACATTACTATTCGTTCTTGTGCTTTCTCTTTTTCTGGCTCACAGGCAAATATATGGGTTGTTCCCCCCAATAGAAAGAGAGCAATGTATAAAGAGCGATATTTCATGATAATCTCCTGAGCATGGTATTATTACAACGTTGAAATAATTAGCGTACGTAAAAAAAGCACTTAGGTAAAGGAAAGACCTATGAAAATCTATGATATTTCCTGGCCGATCAGCCAAGCGACGACTGAATATAAAAATAAGGGGACCATTCAGCTTACGGCAGTCAAAGGATTTGAAACTGATGGTATGCGAGACTCAACCATCACGTTGGGCACTCACACCGGCACGCACGTTGATGCGCCGTCCCATTTTTTAAAAGATGGCAAACCGATCGATATGATTTCTTTGGATCGGCTTATGGGCCGGGCGATCGTGCTTGATTTGATGACGGTATTTGAATCGATATCGGCGGATGATTTGGCTCGGTATGATATTAAGGAGGGTGATATTATTCTGCTCCGTACTGCAAATAGCGCTCTTAGTATCACCGACCCCTTTAATGGCAATTTTATTTATTTGGATGCGTCTGGTGCGCGGTATCTTGTAGAAAAGAACATCAAATCGGTAGCCATCGACTATCTTGGCATCGAGCGAGGCGACCCTGAGCATACCACGCATACCACCCTCATGAAGGCAGATATCGTGATTATTGAGGGGGTGCGCCTTTCCCATGTGCCCGCAGGGGACTATTTCATGATCTGTTTACCCTTGGCAATTATAGGCTTGGAAGCGGCGCCGGCCCGGGCTATTTTAATGACTGAATCGATCGATTAGAAGTCGGTTTCATCAATTTTAATATATTTAATGTTTTTAAGGAGAAAACCCTTTATTTTAGGGGCTCTTTTTTACTAGGCTATCAATAGGAAGGTATAAGAACAGGCAGATGCCCCAAGGGCGAATGCCCTAAAAAAGAGGGGAAAAAGGTAATGAAGAAGCGAAATATAATTATGATCACACTTTTTGCAGCGGTAGGCATGCAGCAGATTCAGGCTGCAGCTCCCCTTTCGTGGATGCGGGGCAAATGGCAAGCAGGTGTACAAAAAACGCGTGAAACAGTGAAGGTAAAATATCGGGAAGTGCTCCAAAAATTGCAGAGCTTTCAATCTTACTTGAACGAAAAAGGGGGCTGTATTCTTTCGGGGACATGTCCGCCAGAGGTAAAACAAACGCTTGTGCGGCGTGCCAAGATACTGGGAGCAGCGCTAGCGGCACTGGCAGTTCTTTTAGGGGCAGCGTACTTTTTTTCTCGCGAAGAAAGCACGGAGCCCATCGAACTTTCCCAGCAGCAGTATCGATTTACGCCGCAGATAAGTATTGAAGCAATAGCAAAAAAGCATGGAGAAGCGATTCCTACCGATAATAGTCCGTCGTCGTTGCTTGTTCGCGGAGCATTTGGGGGAGCGCTTGATTCTGTAAAAAAATTTACTGATTTGGTTAGGAAAAACATATTGCTTACTGCTCGTGATGTTACCCTGGAGGTATTAAATACAGAGTCGGATCCTAAGAAAGTAGGAGTATACCAGCAAATAAAGAATGTTCTTAATAAGGCAATTGCTGAATTTAATGAATTTCGATTAAGGAAAAATTTAGGCTTTATTAATAGTGCAGTAACAGGGCTTTTGAAAGAAGTGAAAACGGTGCTATGTAGCCTTCAGCCACCAAGTCAAAATGCGATAACTGAAGCACTCGCTCAATTAAAAAATAAAGTGGGATATACCTTTGATGAGATAAAAGATTTTTTAAGAAATCCGGTATGCCCTGTTGGAAAATGAAAAAGAACATAACCAATTAAATAAGGAGAGAGGTATGAAGAAATCATTTAATTACCAAGGGGGATTGCTTGTGTTGTTGCTGTGTGCCACAAGTAGTACGAGTGTTGCTTTGGGAGTACCGTCTTTTATGAAGAATCCTAGGCAAGCAAGCCGTGCTTATTTAGATAGGAAATTTAAAGAATCTATACAAGCCTTAAATCAAATTCAAGGAAGTATAAGTCAAGCATATGGTAATTGGAAACAGAATATTAAAGTTTCTCCCGAAACGTGGCAAAAAGTAAGAACTGGTTTGAAAGTAGCCGGTGCTGCAATTCTTGCCGCCATAGCAGCATATGCTGTTTCAAGAGGGGCTCAATATTTCGGGGGGCAAGAGGAAGAAGTTGCTACGGGGCCTACCGCTTCCATAGGGGAGATTAGGAAGCAGTATTCTTTTAATACGAGTCCTGGCTGGTGGGATACCATGCTTTTTGAGGTAGTTTCAAAATGGCAAAATAATTTTAATGTAGGCGCAACGATTGCTGAGGTAAGGAGAGATCTTGATAGGGTCTCAGTAAAGGGATTGCAAGCATCAATAGCAGTTGCTGATTTTTTGCAAAAAAGGAAATTTGAACTTGCAAGAAAGTCGTTAATTGAGGAGCTTCGGGTGTTGCTTGTAAAAAAATTAAAAAAGATGGAGACGGAACCAGTAAAATTAATAGTAAAACCTCCTCCTTCACTTGTTACCCCTCCAATGATAAGGACTCCCTAAAGTTAAAGAAGCAGGATAAAGAGGAATTAAAATAACTTAAAAGGGAGCTGCAAAAGGCTCGTGTTAATTCTTAAAAATTGCGGGAAAA
>SDBS01006424.1_pt1 | contig 11437 bp, 13 predicted proteins | sample 2277091 | NCBI WGS metagenome assembly SDBS01 (sample SAMN10404972, study PRJNA504765) | marine sediment metagenome | isolation source: marine sediment core GS10_PC15, 163 cmbsf | place: Arctic Ocean: Southern Knipovich Ridge | collected 2010 | reverse complement strand
GCCGGAACTGGGATTCTTAATTGATATGGACGGTGTAGTGTACCGTGGGAATAGGGCGATTCCAGAGGCCATTTCTTTTCTGGAAATGATTCGGGATTATCCATACCTTTTTCTGACCAACAACTCTTCCACCACACCGCAGGCGGTTCTTGACGGGCTGGTAAGGCTTGGGGTCCGTCACTGTGGCATTGAGAATATCCTGACATCGGCCATGGCCACGGCGAGTTACCTGCAGCAGGTGACGCCCGGATTTACCTATTATGCAGTAGGGGGCCCGGGATTACATGCTGCCCTTGCGGAATACGGCACCGCGGATGAAGATGCCCCGGATTATGTGGTTGTCGGCGAGGGCGAAGGATTGGACTATCATGCAGTGACGATGGGGATAACTATGCTACTTCGCGGCCGGTCTAAACTGATTGGAACCAATCTGGATGTCAACCTGGATGGCACGTACAATGGCAAGCCTGCTGTGTTGCCCGGGTGTGGCGCCCTGATCGCACCTTTCCAGGTGGGAAGCGGTATGGAACCCCTGTTTGTCGGGAAGCCGAGTCAGGTAATGTATCAACAGGGGTTGAATGCTTTGGGAAGAAAACCAGGCGAGGTCTTCATGATCGGCGACAGGCCTGAAACCGATATTAAAGGGGCTGCACAGATCGGCATCCGCACGATTCTGGTAACCACCGGACGATTTAAACGAGATGACCCCTATCCGGCCGTTACCCCGAAGCCGGATCTCGTTATAAACTCACTGGCTGAATTGGACATAGCCCAACTAAAAGCAATGGTACATGCTTAAAGCCTTCCAGATTGATCAGCGATCCTTACCCCTGTTTTGCAGGCATTTTCTCTAACAAGTGACCTATCCCCTGAAAACGCATTTTCTCTGTCCCTAAGTTCTCCAGATTATCAAGAAAGGCCTGTGCCGGAGGGGAAAGGGGCTGATTCTTTAAATAGCCAATGCTCACATCCAAAAACATCTTCTGCCCTTTTAGAGGGACAGAAACCAATTTTCTCTCTTTAAGTTCACGGGCCACGGCCTCTCTTACTAAAAAGGAGATCCCTTCTCCATGCTGAACTAACAGTTTAATCATCTCCGCATCGCTCATTTCCATTAATACCTTCGGAGAGTAACCGTTTTTAGCAAATAATTCGTTTACCAGCCTCCGGGTTCCTGAACCGGTCTCTTTCATGATAATCGGCTCATCAGTCAGTTCTTGGAGTGTGAGAGCCTTTTTCTGTGCCAAATGATGATCAGGTGGGAGTATGAGTATCAGCTCTTCTTGGCTGAAGGAAACAAAACAGATATCTGCTGGTTCTTTTGCTTTAGCCACAACCGCTAATTCGTTTCTCAAATCAAGGAGGCTTTGGATCATGTCCTGCGAGCTGCCTTCATCCAGCTCAATTTTGATATTAGGGTAGGGCTCACGGAAGTGAGATATCAAGAAAGGCATAAAATAACGGGCATAAGTCCTGGCTGTCCCCAGCCGCAGGGTACCCCGCCCTAATTTCTTGATCTCTTCAACGGCATTCTCGATCTTTTTTTCATATTCGAAGATCTTTTGTGAATATTCATAGATGGTCATTCCTTCGTCCGTAAGATAAAGTTTGCCCCCTTTCTTCTTGAAGAGCTTCAGCTCCAAGTAATCCTCAAAGAGTTTCACCTGGGCCGTGACAGCCGGCTGCGTAATAAAAAGCTTCTTAGCCGCCGTGCTAAAATTCATATGCTTGGCTGCCTGATAAAAGGCCCTGAGCTGATTCAAGTTGATCATTTCCATACCTCTTTAGGTCTTCGCCCTTGTAGTGTACTACAAGAGCGGCAAACCGGATAATTTAACAATTACAACGTAAAAATGGGGTAAAGAATTTTCTAGACTACCACATTTACCTGTTATTTCAAACGGGTTAATGCAACGCAAATCGCTTAGGGCCGTGGGAAAATACACTTGCCTAAAGTATGCCTAATATTTTGTCTTTACCCATGTCGAAGAACCCCTTGCCATGACAGACATCCTGCTCCAAATTGAATACTTTACAAATATCCGCTGTTATGTAAAGCTCCTGCACTTATATGCTCAGGCTGTTTCCGGGGCCATCGGCGCTTTTAGGTGTGGCGTCGAAGAAATAAAGGAGCTCCCCCGCCTGGTCTTCTATGTGCTCAAAATCTTAAAAATTGCGGCAGGTTATGGAAAATTCATTTGAGCTAATTGGATATTTCCCTGGGGTCATAGGTAAGATCACGACCCTCCATGCCGTGTACTACAAAGAGCATTGGGGTCTGGACCAATCTTTCGAGGCCCAGGTCAGCAGGGAACTTTCCGATTTCATCACCCACTTTGATGAGAAAAAGGACGGGTTATGGTGTGCAGTCTCAGGAGATAAGTTGGCTGGGTGCATCGCTATTACCGAGGACCGGGATCATCCGGATCATGTTAGGTTGAGGTGGTATATTGTTGATCCCGAATACCAGGGCCAGGGTATCGGGAGGACGCTCATTGCTAAGGTGATTGATTTCAGCAAAGAAACGGGATACAAACGGATATGCCTGTGGACCTTTGAGGGCTTGGATCAGGCTCAATCGATCTATGAGCAAAACGGTTTTAAAATCGCCGAAGAGCGTAAAGTGGAACAGTGGGGTGGTATGATCAGAGAGCAGAGGTTTGAATTAGTCTTAAATCCTGATTGATCAGAGGAGGAATGCATGGAAATTATAGAAAAGGCTTTGAAAGAAGGGCGGACAACGCTTTCAGAGTATGAGTCCAAACAGGTCCTGGCTTCTTATGGGATACCAGTCACGAGGGAGTTGCTGGTTGATAGTGTTCAAGATCTCATCAACGCGACTAAGGAAATCGGTTACCCCCTTGTCTTGAAAGGGTGTTCGTCTGGCATCGCCCACAAGACCGAAAAGGGCCTGATCCGGGTGGATATTAGGAATGAAGCGGAAGCTAAGGCGGCCTTTGAAGAGATCGCTGCTAACATTGGGACAGAAGATGCAATCCTGGTCCAGGAAATGGTTAAGGGCCAGAGGGAACTCGTCATTGGACTCACCCGCGATCCCCAGTTCGGTCCATGCGTCATGTTCGGGCTTGGCGGGATATTTACCGAAATCCTGAAGGACATATCGTTCCGTGTCGCCCCTCTCGAAAAAAGGGATGCCTTAGAAATGATGCAGGACATCAAAGGGCATAAAATCTTAGAGGCGGTGCGTGGCATGGAGGCTGCTGACCTGGATATCTTTTCCCATATCCTGATTAAGGTGGGCCAGATCGGCCTTGAGAATGAAGGCGTAAAGGAGATCGATATCAATCCGGTCATCATCTCAGGGAGCCAACCCGTGGCAGTGGATGCCTTAGTGGTTTTGGATAAGAATTCAGACTGATGTGCCCTGTCATTATAGGAGTTATGATTGTTGATTGAAAAACGATTGAAAAACAAGAAAATTCCTGTCAAAGAAACCAAAAATAGTTTCTTGAAAACTATAAAATTGACAGTCTCGTAAAAAGTCCGATTTTCAAATTTTTCTTGTTTGTAACTTACTGATATTCCTGTATTTCAATTTCACTTTTTGTGAATTTTGCGCCTTTTTACGGCTTTATCAAGACGTGAACGGTTACAAGAATTCGAATTTGAGAGAATGTCATGACATACTGTGATCTGATCGTTGAGAGGAATGGGCCTTTGGCAAAGGTCATATTGAACCCTCCGGAATTATTAAATACCCTTAGTTTGCGCCTGCTCAGGGAGCTGAAGGATGTGGTCTGGGAAATCCAAAAGGATTCTGAGATTCGCGTGGTTATCCTGACTGGGGCCCGGGGGGTCTTCAGCGCCGGTCTCAATCTTAAAGACCCCGAGATCGACAAGATCATGACAGGGGGTCTGGCCGAACGGCGAGAGCGAGTCATCTTGGGACCGGAGGCCTGCCAGGCCTGGGAAGAGTTCCGCCCGGTGACAATCGCCGCTATCGAAGGATTCTGTATCGGAGGTGGGGTCTCTCTTGTGATCTCCTGCGATTTTCGGATTATGGGAAAATCCGCCTACATGCGTATCCCCGAGATTGAGTTGGGATTAAACTATAGCTGGGGCTCCATTCCCCGGCTGCTTCATCTCATAGGGCCTGCAAAGACCAAGGAGATGATCCTGCTGGCTGAAAAGGTACCGGCAGAAAAATGTCTGAGATGGGGACTTGTCGAGGAGGTCACCCCGGATGGAACAACCCTTGAGGCCGCTGAGGCCATGGCGGAGAAAATTCTTAAGAAACCACCACTACCCGTGGAGATGACAAAGAGGGCCGTTACAAGCATCAGCACCGCTCTGGATCGTACAGGGATCTATATGGACGCAGATCAGTTTCTCCTGACGACTTACTCGGAAGACCATGAAGAAGGAAAGAGCGCCTTCCTGGAAAAGAGGTCACCGCGGTTTAAAGGATCCTGAACTTCCCTTTCAGATTGGCTTCCAATAAATGCGCATGTCAATGCGCAGGCGGACATCGGTGTCAAAACGATCAAAGTAAAGTATAATTTGCCTGGTACCTTTTCTCTCACTGCCAGCCGATTTACCCCACACGCCCCAGTGCGACGGCATGCCAACTCACTTTAAATTCCCAGCTACAGAGGCACCTTGAACAAGCCGAGGATTTGTTCTGGATTTCTGCCTGCTTTCCATGCTATTGAAAACAGAACGTCAAGCCGTATAGATCCCAAACCTCATATCGTACGGCGGCGTGAAACGACCCACTGTGAATGATATGGCCATGAATAAACCAGAGTTCGAATCACTCGATCAAATGGCGGGCGTCACGGCCTCGGCGCTGGCCAAGGCGGCCGCGAGTTCCGCATTCCACCTGTTTCAAGACAGGCAATTTCGGCGACTGGCAGACTTGGAGCAGTTGAGTCAGACGGAACAGGACAGGATCTTCAATGAGTTAATTGTTGCGTTCATTGTGTTGATCATGCTTGCCCTTGAGGCGCCCGATCTCCGGATTCCCGGGGAATTCCGGGATTATTGCGCTGTCCTGAACAAAAAAATCCCCAAGGCACACATAGATGAATTGAGACACCTCGGTGTCGAGAAAAAGCATCTTAAGACCTGGAAAAAGCTTATCGACATACGATACAAGGAATATGCAAGAGACAGACATGACGTACGTGCGGCTGCAATGCAAATTGAGTCATCGGAAAAAGGCTTAGACATGGAGGGCCTTTCCAAGATCCAGATGCTCGTGCCGGTTCAGGCCGTTGCCATTGGCTGCCACCACCATATCTGTCGCAGCCGCACCGAAGGTCGGGATGAGCTGTTCAAACTGACGCTGAAGTCACTATCCAAGTTCTATGTGGAAATCAGGGTTCGGTTTGAGGGAGGCACGATCACTCCCCTGACGCGGGCGCGGGTGGCATTAAAGGGAATCCTCCGCCGCATGGGTCAAAAAAAGTAAAGTGAACGGTCCGATCAACATCCTCATCCAAGACGAGATCATCAAGCTGGGAAAGATTTAACAACTGGAGACGAAAGGAAAATGAACCATGGCAAAATGTGGTTTATGTTCACAGAAAAAGGGGAAGCGATTTTGTGCCCCATTGGATAAGGTCATTTGCCCCGTATGCTGCGCAGAGAATAGGGCCGTCAAAATGGATTGCAACCCGGATTGCAGATATCTGGACGGGATAGCCTTTCAGAAGAAAAAAGAAGAAGAGAAAAAATATGCGCAACTGATGAGCGAGGTAGGGCACGGTCAATTTGATGATATTTTTCAGCAACCATCTGTGGCAGAAATGGCCTATGATATCGAATCACTTATCCGGGACATATACATTGAGAGTGATTTCGAACTTACGGATACCCTGGTCCGTGAGGCCTACAAGACGATTTTTGAAATTCATTCAGAGCAAAAACAGATGGAGCCGACCCAACAGGATACCGTGACCAGGGCACTTCTCGATCAGTACGAGGCCCGTAGCCCAATCTGGGGGAAAGGGCTGGATGAGATGATGATAGGGGAGGTTTACTTAAGGCTCATGATATCCATAAAGAAAATGAGTGGGGGGAGAATGGGCAATAAGGGGTATCTGAATTACCTTAAGAATAATTTGGACGCATCTGTTCCAGAGGATAAGTTTGTTGTGGAAGATAAATTCGGGAACAAATCAATCCGTGAGAATCCATACAACGAATAGAAATGATCGCAGGATTCCCCTATCCTCGACCACGCTGTCATCGACGGGAGCAGTTTCTTGAGCACGAAGTGGCGCTACCCTGATATTTTCGAAGGGGAAAACGACATCGCATGGCAAAGCTCACCCTGCCTCAGCTCAAACACCACCTCTTTGCTGCCGCCGATATCCTGCGGGAATATATCCTGAATCTGCGCCGGGGACAAAATTTCCTTACTCTGAACAGGCCCTTCCACAAATGGGAGATCGAGCTTGGGCTGATCCAAAACCCGAAAATATTCATAATAGACCTGTCGCTGTTCTTCCTTTTCTTTCGAATTACAGGGGAACAGTTCGACGAAATACTGAAAGAAGACCCAGGGGGCATCGGAAGCTTTATGATGATCCTGTCGGCAGTTTTTGTGCTGTTGATGCCTTATCCAATCAAAATCTTATTTCCTTTTGATCAAAAACGTAGTCTGAGTCTCATTCGTATAGGGAGACAAAAAGCTTTTGAAACCAAAACCAAGCGCACCCAAACAGGGCATTATGTACGTGAAAATCAACCGGATCGAATGACATTGACTTTTAAAATAATTGTCTGTTAAAAAGGCTAAATTAGACAAGTGGATGGCAGTATATCATCTGAATTCAAGCGGTAACTCCTTCCTCCAGTTTCAGGAAGGAAAAAGGAAATAGAAATGGTTCACGGTTTCCCAAATCCCCGTTTCTCTAAGACCAAGAGAACGGGGTTTCTTGTTTTAGGGGCCGGGAATCTGAAACTGTTTTCGAGTGGGTAGCGGATGGATAAGTTGGTTCGATTTCATTCCGTTAATGAAAAGTCGCCCTTCCAAGCAGATAAAATGAAGTAGAGACAATTGGTTATGGATTGGGCTCATTTATAGCCCCTTTTACCTATCCTTTTCTTGGGAACGCCCTGATAAATAATAAGGGGTAAATTATGGTCGGCCTGACAGAGGCGGATACGTGCAGGAAATATGTTCCCCCCAAACTCATTGCTTCCGGATGGGACGACGAACCTCACTCTTTCACAGAACAGCGAATATTCACTGACGGTCGTATTATTGTGACTGGAGGAAATTCCTGAATCCCTAAATTCCTCAATCCATGTAAAAAGGACTTTTTACATGGGTGGCAGTTTTAAACTACTCAAAATATTTAGGATACCACATGGATATGAACAAATCGAAAGAAAATGAACTCCTTCTTGTCTTAGGTGGAGCCAGAAGCGGCAAGAGTTCTTGGGCCCTCAGGTATGCCGAAGAACAATACCAACCCTGCATCTTCATCGCCACGGCAGAAGTGATGGACGAAGAAATGGCCGAGCGGGTAAGATTGCACAAAGAATCCCGCGGCCCTGCATGGAAATTGATAGAAGAACCTCTGAACATTGATAATACTTTAGAAACCGGCTGTGCCCACGCAGAAGCGGTGCTCATTGACTGTATGACAGTCTGGCTGAGTAACGTCCTCCTCAAAAGGGGAAAGGACGAGGTCTCAGCCTATCAAAACCGTCTATTGGAAGCGTTGTCTCGGAGGAGGCAGGCGGTGATCATTGTATCCAATGAGGTTGGATCTGGAATCGTTCCCGAACATCCCTTAGGGAGAGAGTTTCGGGACCTGGCTGGGATACTTAATCAGAAATTAGCTGCAATAGCTGACAGGGTGGTGTTGACAGTAGCCGGCATTCCCATCAACATTAAATGAAACCTGAAACCTGCACAATCCTACGTACCTGGCCGGAATTTTTCTATTGCAGATATGGCGGCAGACTGCGCTGGTGTAGTTTCAGGGATATTCTTGGCCAAACAAAAAAAAAGGCCCTGCTTTCGCAAGGCCTAAGTCGGTTTTGCTGGTGGAGCTGAGGGGGATCGAACCCCTGACCTCATGACTGCCAGTCATGCGCTCTCCCATCTGAGCTACAGCCCCTTTCACTCTTGAGACCTTTGAAGAATGAGTATTTTTCAAAGGTCTCTTTTTATATACCAGAGCCTATCCGACCATGTCAATATGATATTGACATCTTTATTTAGTCCTTAGTATAATAAATAATTATCGAGGCTATTGAAAATATTGCCGGAGTGGTGAAATTGGTAGACGCGCTGGACTCAAAATCCAGTCTGCCTTGCGCAGGTGGGGGTTCAATTCCCCCCTCCGGCACCACCTAAAATCAATAACTTACATCAATAAGCCCTTTTTCGGAAGGGCTTATTTTGTTGAGTGCCCCGTGATTTCCATGATAACCGATTCCGCAACTCCAGCCTTTCGCATGTAGGTGTTGAATGTGTGCCTCAAGTCATGGAAGATAAAACCGTCCTTGTTTCAGGCCTTCCTCAGGCCGCCCATAGTGGCCCAAAGCCCTCCTCCCAGAATCAGTCCGCCGAAGACTATGTGGGCCGGACCCAATTGTTCCTCCAAAAAAACCGTCCCAAAAACCACACCGTACAGAGGAAGGGTGTTGTAGAAAACCATGGCACCGCCTGCCCCAAGTATCTGGACAGCCCGGTTCCAGGACCAATAGCCGATAATGGTTGGGACCACACAAATATGGAGTATGGCAGCGATGGTTTCCGGTCGCAGGTTCAAGGGGATGTGCCGTAGCTCGAAAAACGCTGCTGCAACCAGAATTGGAAGTCCTAAAAAAGTAGACAGGGCCGTTGCCGCGGTCGGTGAACGTCGCCGCATTACGTGCCGCCCAAACACCGAATAAAAGGCCCACACCACTGCGGAAGCCAAAAGGATCAAGTCTCCCACATTGAACTGGAGTCGAAGTAAAAAGCTCAGCGAACCGCCCGAGATCAACCCCAGTACCCCGATCAGGCCGAGGATTGCGCCCACTTTCTGCCTTCGCGTGGCCGGCTCTTGAATGATCACCCCGGCGATGACGGCTGTTATCAGGGGGGAAAAGCCTTGAATCAAAGAGCAATTGACCGCGGTTGAATAACGGAGTCCCAGATACAGCAGCGGACTGAAACTCACCACGCCGGCCAGGCCCATTACCAGAAGCCACCACTTGTCTTTGCCGTAGTGGCGCTCCTCGGCAGGCCGCCGCCGGAGCATTAGGCTAAAGAAGGCTGCGGCTACGGTAAAACGGATGGCGGTCAGAGTCAGGGGCCCCACATCTGCCCGCAACCAACGGCCCAAGACCGCGTTGCTTGCCCAACACATGGTGGCCAAGTTGACCAGTAACACGCCCCAGACCTTGGCCTGCCAGAATCCGGAACTGTTCGTTGCTCCTCTTGGACCTATGGGATATCCCTCCTGTCGTTTTTCCTGGCTATCTCACACCCCCATGGTCTGAGCCAAATGAATTGAAAGAAAATGCCCTTTACCCCACAGGCCGACATTTCCCCTTCATATGTACGTGACCAAAGGGTTCCGTGTATACAGAGCTGAATGGAAGTTTCCCTCCCAAAGTGACAAAACTGCTCCTATCAGGATATGGTCGACCGAGCGGTCATCCATTAGAGGGCGAGTCAAATCTGCTGCTTAGTTGACATCTTCCTCTGCCTCTTTAATGCCGCTCTTAAGTTTAGACTTGCCGGATATTCTCTTTTCAGCATTTCAATGACCTGCTCATATGTCGTTTCAGAGCAAAACAGTCACAGCAGACCCCTTCTCCCGATCAGCTTTTCCAGCCGATGGACGGCCTCTTCTTCTCTTTATCCCTTTGTCACATATCTGGCATAGAGCACGCCGTAGCATCTGCATGGAGGTTCCATGCAGACCGGACAATGGTGCCCTTCCGGACTGTTTACCACGTGGTTCCAATATCCTTCGATTGCCATCCATTCTTCCAGTCCGTTCTCGACGAGTATCTTTGCGGCGTTGGTCACGCCGTGTATGCTCTTCCATGCCATAGAGCAGATGACATCGGCCCCCTCATCCAGCAACTTGTTGCAGGATGCACGTGCAAGCAGCCTTCCCAGGCCTCTTTTCTTCTTGGCGTTGTCTATCGCCGCAGCATCGAGAATGCCGATCTTCCTGACGGAGAGGATCCTGTCCCGTTCCCTGGAATCGGGCAATTTGAGATACTCGTCAGCCGATTCAGGACCCATCATCATGGCTGTGAAAAAACCGCACACAGCCCCCTCATCATCCAGTATCACATTGCAGAAGTGTTCTCTGCTTCTTCCCAGGCATTTCCTGAAGTCGGCCTCGGAATGATAATCGGGTCCGAGTTCCTGTCGGCAGATCCTCAAAACATCGGGCATGTAACGCTCGTCCAGGTCAACGATGGCGTATTCTCCGGTCATATCGGTACTTTCCTCCCTGGTTTGCTTGGCTTGTCTACCACCGCCGAAGGGCATAGGTGTCAACTGTGTAGGCCTAACACCCATGCTTTATGACCCTCTTACTACTTTTCTTGATAATGTTCGGATTAGTATCACTTGTGGATTCTTTCTTAGCTTCTTGGATGGCTTTCTTTTGGCCCCCGTTTATCCAGTTATCAATGTCTTCTTTGTCAAATTGCCAGGCTCTACCAATCCGGACAGCGAGGATTTCACCTTTTGCGGCGTATTTGGTGACTGTAGTCGCATGAAGTCCAAGATACTTGGCGACTTCCTTGGTTGTCATAGATCGTGCCAAAATAGGTTCCTCTCCAGGCCGTATGGATTTCGTTCTTTTGCTGACCTTTGTTGAGGTTCCAACTTGTTTGGATCGCTTTACTCTCTCAGCAAGCGCCATTTTCCTTCTTATCAGCCGCTTTCTTTTGTAACCTTCAGTATAAGCATATCCGTAAATCTGTTCATAGGCCTGCCTGGCATATTCTTTGGAAAACCCAAAATGTCTGCCTATATCGTCTAATGTGCTGGTTGGCTTTTCTATCATTTTCTTAAATCTCTCTACTGCCCCCTCACCATATCTGCGGTCAAACCGCCTTGAAAATCCGGTTGCTCTTTTAATTCCATAGGCATTTCTCCGCTTTGTGATCATCCCGTCTTTCACCTCAAGGAGAGATGCGATTTCATAATCATAAAGTTCGTCGACCTGGACCTTCTGCTTAATAAACTCATATAGGTCCATGCCAAATCGTACTTGTACATAAGATTCCAATTGTGTTTTCTTGGCCATTTTCAAGAGTCTCCGAACCGGATGTGCCGCCTCAGTGTGCGGGTTGAAAGGTTTATCGTTTTCGTTTCCACTTGTTCCTTTTTTTTGGGAGTGAACTTATTGGTTTCGTTTTGTCCTTTTCTTGTTTTTGGCAGGTACAGTCACAGCTCCCGCCTTTTAGGCCACAAAAACACATGGTAGGCTGTCAAGAT
>SDBS01006423.1_pt1 | contig 11438 bp, 10 predicted proteins | sample 2277091 | NCBI WGS metagenome assembly SDBS01 (sample SAMN10404972, study PRJNA504765) | marine sediment metagenome | isolation source: marine sediment core GS10_PC15, 163 cmbsf | place: Arctic Ocean: Southern Knipovich Ridge | collected 2010 | reverse complement strand
ATCTACATCTTTTGCCGGGTTCTCCCTGCATCGATGCTGGTGACAAAACGGTTTTACCAGCTGATATTACAGTTGATATTGAAGGTAACGCCAGATTTTACGATGATCCCTGCACGCAAGATGCCCGCGGCAGTTACGCTCCGGTAGTTGATATGGGTGCCTATGAGTTCAGGTTCCAGGGTCCGTAGTTTTTGGGAATAACTTTAACCAAGCCGGTAGGTGGGGAAGTCTGGGCATCCGGTGGCATACAGCAGGTCAGTTGGACAAGCAATGGCAGCCGTTACTGGCCCGGTTCTGGCCAAGGTGTTGCCGATATTATATTCAGCAAAGACGGCGGTGCCAATTGGCGAACTATCCAGAGCCTTGACATCAAGGCCGGCAGCTATCAATGGCATTTGCCGGACATCGTAGATTCTTCGCAATGCATTGTTTCTGTTATTCCCGGCGATGGTGATTCTAACGTTGTCTCCACGCAGAGCGGTCAGTTTACTATCCATCCCGGCTCTGCTGACCCTGTCATTGAGTCGAAATGGAAGTCACTCGGAGGCGATTTGAGTCGCAGCGGCTTGAGCAAATATTTTGGCCCACGATTGGGCTGTGTTAAATGGCAGTTCGAAACGGACGGGCCGGTATCGGCCTCTGTTACTATCGGAGCCGAAGATAGGGTGCATATCGCCAGTGAAGACGGTAAGCTGTATACACTCGATGTTAATGGTGTCCTTTTGTGGACCTATGACGCGAATTCACCGCTTATCAGCTCACCGGCTGTGGGTGTTGACGGAACGGTTTATGTCGGAAGCATGGACGGAAAGGCCCATGCTGTCGATATCAACGGCAACTTACGATGGAACCATATGACCGATGGCTTTATATATTCATCCGCGGCGGTTTCAGCTGATGGTAAAATTTATATTTGTTCTCAGGATGGAACTCTTTACGCGTTGAGCCATGACGGCAGCAGCCTTTGGAGTTTCAAGACAGATGGCTTCGGAGTATTGGGTGGTTCTATTTTAGCTTCACCGGCAGTGGGTGCTGACGGCACGGTTTATATTGGCGGGTTGTATGACCCGAATCTGTACGCACTGGACCCCAATGATGGAACAGTAAAATGGGTGTGCAATTTTGAATCGGGCGGCTGGCCCTTTACGTCGCCGGTCATTGCCGATGATGGCACGATATACCAGACGCTATTGTACGACCCCAATCTGTATGCGATAGATTCTAATAACGGTAATATAATCTGGACGCCAGTGGTAGTAGAAGATATCCCAGAGGATTCACGCGGCGGGATATCCACAGAAGGCATACTTCTTAGTCCATTTAATAATACAAGCGATCATGGAATGTCAGAGCCGGTATTAGGGCCCGATGGTACAATTTATGTGAATTTCAACGACCCTAACCTGTGGGCTATCGATAGCTATGGAAATGTAGAATGGGTGATCCGGTTGGGCGTGGTGGGCGGCTTTACTTTGACGGTTGACAACAGCGGTCTTATCTATGCTGCCAGCGATGACGGGCAGCTTTATGTAGTCAATTCGGGCGGTGACCTGATAGCACGATTCGAAGGCGATAGCTGGCTGAGTTTTCCGGTAGTGACAGCAAATAACGCGATCATAGTCAACGACGCGAATAATACGGTCTGGCAGCTTGGCGGCGATGATTGTCACGGTCAGGCCTCTGTACTGCATAGATTAGAGGATCTGAGCATGGATACCGCTGTAAACTTTGCAGACTGGGCTTTGCTGATCGCTGATTGGATGGACTGTTCCGATGATACAGAGCTTTGTGGATACTACCAAGTCGACAGGCTATATCTGCGGGGCGATATAAATATGGATATGTATGTTAATTTTGAGGATGCCAGACTATTAGCCGAACAGTGGCTGATTGAAGATTAAAATTTAATGAGAGGTTAAAATGAGATCGAAAAATGCTTTTAGCAAAAAAGATGCTATTGTTGTTTTGATGTGTGTGGTTTTTCTGCTGGTGAATTTTGCTGCCATCGGTATCGGCGGACGCAAGCGAGCCAAAGATATTTTATGCCTTTCAAATCTTCGTCAATGGGGAGTTGCATTTCAGGCATATACGCAGGATCATAACGGCTCATTTATGACAGGTAAAGACCTGGACGCTTATAGAGGAAACGGGGGGCCGTATTTTCCTGGTTCCGGGGGTTTCTGGTGGATGGTTCCGCTTAGGCCATATTATGGTGATCACAATATGCGCATCTGTCCTACAACAAATATTGAAGGTAAAGGACCATTTAGCCTTAGGCAAGGAGTAGAGGTGCGAATCCCTCAACTTCTCGAAGAAGAACCTGACCGCCAGTACTGGCAACTTAGCTATGCTCCAAATATCTGGATAATGAACCCGGTGCCAAATGCAACGACAATCCTTATGCGACAGCCGGTAGAAAATTGTTGGAGAACTCCGGATGTGCAAGGTGCCAGCCAGATACCCATATTTATGGATTGCACGTCTATAAGTGCCGCCCCTAGCCATAACGATCAACCGCCTACACGCGAAGATGACTTTCTTTACACTACAAGTGTAGATAATATGAAGCCGTTTTGTGTGAACCGGCATACTGAATGTACCCAAGGTCTTTTTATGGATTTTTCAGCCAGGAAGGTCGGCCTAAAAGAGCTATGGGAGCTTAAATGGCATCGTAACTGGAACCCGAATAATGACCCACCGCCAGTATGGCCTGCATGGATGGAAAATATGAAGGATTACGCGGTAGAGGAAGATGAAGGCGAAGGCGCCGGAAGATAATAGTAAAACTAAGCAAATGTTATGAAAGCTCTACTAAAGAGCTGTTTTGATCATCTCCACCCAATCGAGGCCTTGAAATTTTGAGGCCTCGATTCGTTTTTTCAATTCCCTTTTTTTGAAGACGACCATTTTGGCTACCATTGACTAAACAGGTCATTTTTTTTTAACAGGTTTATATATAAGAATTTACGGTGATATTTCCCCGATTCTACCGACTGCTATGGTCGATCCACTCTAAAATGGCCTTTGATACCAATGAGAAAATCTTTAGCCGTAACTCCTTTTCAGGTAGGGATTTAAAATTTTTTAATTTCCCTGAGGCACTTTGGCACGGGCTTCGCTAATAGTATAAGTGCAACATGAGTGAAACCAGAACTGAGTGGTTCTTTTAAAAATTAAAAAGTAAAGAGCAAGCACTGCTGCTTAAAGCGGTGATAATAATATGCTCACAAAGAGTTTTCTTTCCCCCAAGCTGGGCTGAGCAACCGGTTGGTGCAAAGCCAACAAAAGTAAGGTTTTCAGACCCGGCACGTAAGTTGACACGGTGTAACCGTGATAATAATATAGCAGTAGAATATCAGAAGTTGTTATTGAAGTATTCGCTTCGGCCATCATCACTGTCGTAGTTGGTCGATTCTTCAAATCCAGCATCAACCGTTATTCGCTCGATGCGATCAGCCTTTTTTGTGTTGCTATCTATAGTAACCAAAACCCCCTTTAGTTTTACATCATTTGTCGCAATTTCAAATGGAGAAGGCATTTGGGTTCTAAACGATTTCAAAACATTCTCAACTCCTCGGCCTAATACCGAATCGTGAGCACCTGTCATGCCGACATCAGTTATGTAAGCGGTTCCCTTGGGTAATATTTTTTCGTCGGCGGTTTGCACATGAGTATGGGTCCCAAACACACAGCTTAGTCGCCCATCGAGATGATAACCCATTGCTACTTTCTCACTGGTCGCTTCGGCATGCATATCGACAATTATGATATCTGCTTTGTGTTGAAGTTTACCTAAGATCCTATCGATAGCATTATAGGGACAATCCGCAGGTTTCATAAAGACTCTGCCTATCAATGCAACAACGGCAACAACCGGACCTTTACCGGTCTTGTATAGCGCTACTCCTTTACCTGCGGCACGCTCTGATAGGTTGGCAGGTCTGACAATATTATCCGCGGTCTCCAAAGTCTCGATTATATCCCGCTTGCGATAAGTGTGGTCGCCTAATGTGATCAGGTCTACGCCGTACCTTGTGAGTTTAGAGTAAATTTGAGGTGTAAGACCCGACCCACCTGCTGCATTTTCCGCATTGGCTATCACACAATCAATACTAAGTTCTCTGACCAGTGACTTAAGCTTTTCAGCTAAAATTCGCCTTCCAGGACGGCCTACTATATCGCCAATACAGAGGATATTTAATTTCATAATACAGACAGAACTTTATTATTTAGCATACTCAATACAACGGACTTCACGCAGAAGCGTGACCTGGATTTCGCCAGGATAAGTCATTTCAGATTCGATCTTTTTGGCAATATCGCGAGCTACCTTCATTGCTGACTCATCATCAACTTTTTCTGCGTCAACGATAACACGTATTTCCCTACCGGCTTGAATAGCATATGCATTCTCAACACCTTTGAAACCGCTTGCAATATCTTCAAGATTCTCCAATCTTTTGATATATCTTCCAAGGATCTCTCTTCGAGCACCGGGACGAGAAGCGCTGATCGCATCAGAAGCAATAATAAGCGGAGTATAAGGATTATCCGGTGTGATATCGCCATGATGTCCGGCAACAGCGTTTAGAATAATAGAGGATTCATTGAACCGTTTGAGGAAACTTGCACCTATAGCAGGATGCCCACCTTCGATCTCGTGGTCAATCGCCTTTCCAATATCATGCAGCAATCCTGCACGTCTGGCTATTGTACCATCGAGTCCAAGTTCGTCAGCCATGATCTGTGTTAGAAAAGCAACTTCAACGCTATGGCGAAGAACATTTTGGCCATAACTTGTTCTATAGTTTAAGGCACCTATCAAACTTAGAATTCTATTGCTCAGGCCCCTTACATTAGTTTCAACAGCAGCCTCTTTTCCAATTTGCAGGACCTTGGCGTTGACATCCTTTCTGGTTTGTGCAACAAGTTCTTCGATTCTTGATGGATGTATTCTTCCGTCCTGTATAAGCCGTTCCATTGAAAGACGTGCAACTTCACGTCTGACAGGATTAAAACCGCTTACAATGATCATTCCGGGTGTATCATCGACAATAACATCAACACCAGTAGCTTTTTCAAAGGCTCGAATATTGCGTCCTTCCCTTCCAATTATTCGGCCTTTCATATCATCACTTGGAATTTCGACCGTCGAAACCGTTGCTTCGCAGGTGTGTTCAGCGGCATAGCGTTGTATAGCTGTGCTTATTATTTCCCTGCTCTTTTCAGTTACCGTTTCGGCGCTTTCTTCGAGTTTGCGTTGTATTAAAGCCGACATCTCGTGCTCGCATTCGTCTTCCAGGCGTGTCAGAAGTAGTTCCTTGGCATCCTCAACATTCATTGCAGTAATCTTGAGCAATTGGTTTTTCTGCTGAGCCATTAACGTTGTAGCCTGCTTTTCCTTGGTACTGATATTATGCAAGCGTCTTTCAACCTCTTTTTCCTGGCCTTTAGCAGATTTTTCACGTTGTTGAACCGATTCAACTTGTCGGTCAAGAGTATCCTCACGTTTGCTAAGTCTAATTTCAACTTCATGCATCTCGGCGCGGATTTTGTTGGTCTCCGTTGTGAATTGCTCTTTTCTTTTAATGTTCTCAGTAGCAGCATCAATTTGAGCGGATTTGATTATATTTTCCGCTTCTCTTTTAGCACCTTCAATTTGTCTTTCCAGATCCTGCTCAAAGGTTTTGGTTCTCGTTCTGGAAATGATCTGGTAGATCACAATGCTCAGACATATCCCTAAGATAAAAGCAAAAATCGTGGCCAAAACAGCAGGGATCCCTATTTCCATTAGTAAATTGTACATAATCTTTTCCTTGCAGCTAGAGTTAAAAAACACCTATCAATACAGACGTAACGCGGCATCTTTCGGTAGGAAAGTCTCAAAGAAATGTTTGTGAACTATGAAATCCTTTTCTCAGAACGTAAAATCAACTCTTTTGGGTCAAAGTCACCTCAAAATAGTACGGCTTTTTAACTGTTAAACCCCGTTTATCAATAAATTCAGTTGATTTCATGCTCAATACCAAAACTTTTTACACTGGCAATCAAAGCTTTTCTTTAAAAGATCTCATCTCACTCTAAACTCACATTTTAGCGTATCGAACAAATCATCAAGCCTGCTATACCTTACGCTAAAAGCGCCTTTGTAACCTAACTACCCTTTGGACAAAACTTCTGCCCCTCATACACGCATTTTCAAACTATACTATCAACATGCTCAAAAATACGCTGCACTACGCAATCTTGTTCATCGTCACTATATAATGCCTTATAGTAACGCGCACCAGCAGCAGGGTCAACTAAAAAAATGTAAAAAATGACATGAAATGAACGTGAAATAGCCTGTTTTAATCACAAATAGTGCAAAAACAGGCTGTAAAGTACGTTAAATGGGGCCGTGCAGAACAGATTAAAATTTTCGGAGCCAGCGGAATCGGAAAATACGGCGGATTTTTTCGGTAAAACGTATTCCCAAACGTTGCGTGCTGGTTTTGAATTCGAAACGATTCAGGTCATGCCTATCAGGTTTTGGCGGGGATTTGCCGAAAAATGACAACATGTATCCTGCGATTAAGCCATGGACCGATTTTTTTGCTGAATTTGCTTTTTTTGAAAACACAAAAATTACCTTTGAACCGCTAACTTTAAGGAAGCCAAGAGTTGTTCCCCTGTCCTGCTTGTCGATTCTGATTTGCTGAATAATTGATGTTTGTCCAAAATTTGCCGAGTATGATCGTAATATCGCTGCGTTGCTTCAATGCCGCCTTCGGCAGCGCCGTTTGTTTTATACTCGCCCTTTAAAAGCCAATCGCTCATTTGCTCGTCGTACTCAGCAGGGTATATAAGGGCAATGGCGAACTTATCCTCGCCGAACTTTGCCAAATGAACCTTGGCGCGACAGGGCGGTGCGAGCTTGACAGCTAAATCAACTAGTCCACTGAAATCGATTTGGGCTGTTTCGAGTTCGGTTGAGTAAAAAAACATACCCGCCTCAAGCTGGAATATTTCGGAACGCACGCCTTTTAGCTCAAGTTTGCCGTCAGGATACGCATTGTGTATCTTGTATACTTTACAGTGTTTGTACTTTTCGCTTTCAAAGAGCTCAGCCACTTCTTTTGCGGTAAAGCCAACACTGCAATATTCGCCAAAGTCGACAATATATAAGCCCACGTATTTTTCAGGTTTTTTAAGTTTCGGCAATTCCATAGATCTATTGAACTTTCAATTTAGCAAATCTGCGTTTTCCAACCTGGATTATCATACCGTCGGCTGGCGTGATCTCTACGTTAGGATCGCTTATTTTGTTTCCATCGATACTTACAGCCGATTGTTTGATCATTCTTTTAGCTTCGCCTCCGCTGGGTACGAGTTTGCTATGCAGCAGCAGTTTGCTGGCCATGATCGGTTCAGCTGTGGTTTCGATCTCTGCTATATCATCCGGCATTTGTTTCTTAGCGAATACCTTATCAAATTCAGCAGCGGCAAGCTGAGCGGTAGCTTCGTTATAGAACTGGGCGACAATGGTTTTGCCGAGCAGTACTTTCGCTGCCTTGGGATGTATCACGTCAGGATTGACCAATTCAGCTATTTTTTCAGCTGGCAAGTCGGTCAAAAGCGTGAAATAGTTTTCCATCATATCATCGGAAATGCTCATAACTTTTCCGAACATATCTTTCGGGTCGTCAGTAACGCCGATGTAATTGCCTTTTGACTTGCTCATTTTTTCCTTGCCGTCCAATCCGACGAGGATAGGCATGGTAACTACGATTTGCGGGCTTTGATCGTATGCCCGCTGAATATCTCTGCCGATGAGGTTATTGAAAGTCTGATCGGTCCCGCCAAGCTCGACATCGCTTTTTATCGCAACCGAATCATACCCCTGCATAAAGGGGTACAAGAACTCATGCATATAGACATCTTCTTCTGCCTGAAGGCGGTTTTTGAAACTATCTCGCTGGAGCATTTGTGCTACGGTTTTTTTAGCGACCAGCTGGATCAGTTCCATAAGAGTAAGCTTTTCGAGCCATTTGCTGTTGTACTTTGTTTCGAGTTTTTCTTCGCAGGTATCGAGGATTTTGGCTGCCTGCTCAAAATATGTTTTTGCATTTTCTTCGATCTGCTCACTAGTCAGCAGGGGCCTGGTAGTGTTTTGCCCGGTCGGGTCGCCGATGCGAGCGGTATAATCTCCTATAATGAGAATAGCCTTATGGCCGAGGTCCTGGAACTGTCGCATCTTTCGCAATACCACGGTATGGCCAAGATGTATATCCGGGCTGGTAGGGTCCAAGCCAAGTTTGATTCGCAATTGCTTACCGGATTTAGCCGCAACTGTGAGTTTTTCAGCGAGTTCAGCTTCACTAAGAATTTCGACCGTGCCGCGTTTTAAAAGTTGAATCTGTTCCGCTATTTTATCTGCCATAATTCTTTCTTAAATTGAACATTTTTAACAGACAGAATTATACGCCAGGCAAGAGAAATAATCAATACTGCTTAGAAAATGCTTTTTTGAATTATCTGAGAGAACTTTAACAGGATAGAAATGAAATAAACCGTTGTGGGCTTATCGGTTTTGTATATAATACCCGCTGAGAGAAAAAAAGATTAATTTTTGGAAAAATAAACACTGAAAATATTGAAGAAGCAACGGGAACTTATTTGCACATGCAGAATCTGGAGTTAAGGCCAATTAAGAAAAAGGCAAAACGATGACCGAGGGAAAAAACAGCAAATCAAAATCAAAAGAAGAACAGCCAAAGTTTAATCAGGAGCAATACGACAGACTGATAGAATGCTCGAAAAAGGGGCCGGAGGGGATAAAGGAATGGAATGAGTGGCGAGTCGAAAATCCAGATGAGAAAATATGTCTGCAAGGGGCTAAATTCGTATCAGTTTATCTGCAAGGGATCAATCTCTTCAAAGCCAAACTACAAGGGGCTAAACTCATAGACGTCAATCTGCAAGGGGCTAACCTCAAAGAAGCCAATTCGCAAGGGGCTGAGATATTCTTCGCCAATCTGCAAGGGGCTGAGATATTCAAAGCCAAACTGCAAAGAGCTCAACTCGTAGGGGCTATTGTCGATAGTTCCACATCCTTTTGGCTTTGTGAGATTGATAAAAACACAGACTTTCGTGAAACGGATATGGAAAATACGCGTATTGAGTCTGGCACGAAAACCCTCTTAAAATATAATGTCAGGCGAATGAACTGGGGGGATTGGTATGAAGAACATTGGTTTTTGAAGTGGTTGGTAAAGGGATTTTGGTCAATAAGCAATTATGGAATTAGCACGGGTCGAATCATAGCCTGGTTTTTTGGTTTGGCACTGTTTTTTGCGGCAGTATATTCAAATCTGGCCTATTGGTGGGGTATACAAGCGATTGGAGGTTCTGGTGAAGGCTTTATCGTTGAGCCGCATTTACCGTTATGGCATTATTTGGCACTGATTATTTTGCGGCCTATCTATTTCTCTGTTGTAACGATGACAACGCTTGGGTTCGGGGATATGTTTGCCAATGCACAAAGTATTTGGGGACATATACTGTTAACATTGCAAGTGATTTTGGGTTATGTGCTATTAGGTGCTCTGGTAACAAGGCTTGCGGTTTTATTTACTTCCGATGGCCCTGCGGGCAGTTTTACACCGATGGACAAAGAAACGAAAGAATTATTAGCGAAATTGAAAGTAGATAAGAGTAATTAAAGCTGTCCGGCCATATTTCTTTCGATTAACTTTCCGATTTTGTTTGTGTGATTTCTTTTGAGATGTGTCCTGAAACTCCGCCGGAGACTATAAATGCCATTGCTTCAGAGCTGTCGATATCGAGCGGTTTGACCTGGCTGGTGTTAAAGATCAGAACCGAGCCTGCAAAATTATACGATTGCGGAAAATAAACAGCAACGTGGTCGGATAGTCCCAGAAACTGTAGATTTTTTCTTGTGATGAAACCTATGGCTTTTGGTCCGCTGACAGTGATATCGACGAGTACCGGTTTATTAAAACTTTTCTTTCCGCCTGTAAATGCTTCGAGCAAATCCTTAATGGCTGAATAAAACATTTTCACCAATGGCAGCTTAGTAAAAATTTTGTCAAGCAAACCGAAAAGCTTATTTCCCACGAAATTCGAAGCCAAAAAACCTATCGCTGTGATGCAGGCAACCGTTACTACCAGGCCCAAGCCGGGAATTGGGGTTTTGATGATCTTGCCAAAGATACTATCCAGCTGAGTAAATGCCCATATAGTAATGAAGATAGTCAATGCCGCGGGTACAAATATTAATAGTCCCTTAAAGAAATAATTCGTCAGGCGTTTCATTTACTTTGATCCTTTCCGACTGCTTTTTATAAAAGTTCTGAAAGCGATTATATACGGTATGATAGCTGCGGCGAAGAAGATTAGGCATATAATTTTTAAATTTACATCGGTTGTCAAACGCCATAAAGGTTTTATTCTCGCGGGCCAAAAAACCGATACATCCCAATGGTAAACTGCGTCAACCAAAACATGCAGCCAAACTCCAAGAATACCGGAAATTATCATCTTACGAAAACTGGTTTCATACGGTATGCGGAACAGCAACATGGCCTTTTTGAATAAATTTCGCAAAGGATAAGCCGCCAACCCCCAAATCGCCCCAACCACAGCGCCGAGCAGCAAAGTGTGAGCATATCGGTGTATCGGCCATTTGTCGATAAGAAGAACTTCGACATCGACTATGACATTGGCAAAAATAAAGACGGGGACATCAATGTATTTTCTAAAAGCCAAACCAAAAAACACGCTCGGCACAAAATGATACGGTGTAAACGGCATTTAGATCTTAACCAAAGATTAACGGTAGTTAGCACAAGATAAATACTCATCCTTTTCAAGATAGTTTTGGACGTAATCTTTGATCGCATCTTCAAGGGTGGTTGTTTGCTTTTTGTAGCCTGCGTCGCCGAGTTTAGTAATGTCAGCTTCGGTGAAGTATTGATATTGATTGCGGATCGAGTCAGGCATATCGACGTATTTAATATTCGGTTTGTTGTTCATGGCAACGAATACCGCAGTTACCAAATCGTTCCAGCTGCGAGCGTTGCCGGTGCCGATATTATATAAGCCGGCAATTTGCGGGTTGTCTAAAAAGTGCAGGGTTATTTCAACTGCATCTTTGACATAAATGAAATCGCGTACATATTCACCGTCAGCATATTCACAGTTGTGCGATTTAAAGAGCGTAACTTTTCCGCTTGCGTTTATCTGCTCAAAGGATTTTAGAATGAAGCTTCTCATATCAGCTTTGTGGTATTCATTCGGCCCGAACACATTGAAGTATTTTAACCCAATGACTGTATCCAAAACACCTTCATTTTTTAGCCTTTAACCCAAATTTCGATTTTTTCGCCCGTCTTTTTTTTTTATCTTTCTTTCTTTTTTTTTTTCAGACAGTCTCG
>SDBS01006422.1_pt1 | contig 11441 bp, 9 predicted proteins | sample 2277091 | NCBI WGS metagenome assembly SDBS01 (sample SAMN10404972, study PRJNA504765) | marine sediment metagenome | isolation source: marine sediment core GS10_PC15, 163 cmbsf | place: Arctic Ocean: Southern Knipovich Ridge | collected 2010 | reverse complement strand
GCGGAGATTCAAGAGAGAATATCGAGAATACCGTGGCCGTTGGTTCGGAAGTCATCAAAATTGAATACCGCTTGGTTCCAGATCGGCTGATAACCGCCGCCGGTGTACTTATTCGTGCTTTTCTAGCTAAGCAGTGAATTGCCCTGCTACCTGTCCGAGCTCTAACTCTTTTAGCTTTTTCGAAGTGGGTATGCCGGTATGCTTGTCCCATACCCTGGCCTCATAGTATTCATCTAACATAGCCTCATAATTCTTGATTGCTGTTTCAGGACGATTGCTGAATGAACCAAAGGCGGGGATTTGGCGAACTCTCTCAGGTATTAAATCATCTTTTCTTCTTATGCCTTCACGGATGTTAAAACATCTCTGCAAATTGAATACCCGTTCACCAAGTTTCATTAATTCTTGAACGCTTATTTCCCAACCTGTTACTCCTGAAAGCATTGTTGCATATGTTTCTGGTGTGCACGCAGGTACAAGAAAGCTGTGAAAGTTACATAAGCCCATCAGGTTAAGTGCGGTGCCATAATCCTGGGACCACTTTACAATTTTGCCTTTGCCAATCTCACTGTAAGGTTCCTCAATCCCCTCAAAATCGCTTTTCTTAAACCCAAACGCTTCATAACATGCAGTAAGAATAGAGGGCTCATGAGGATTCACGTGGCACATACCTCTGTTTGCAGTCCCATATTGTAAAGCCCAGGCTTTACCATCCACATCACATCTCGGGTCGTGAAATGGCAATTCCAGTCCCTTGACATGGAGAGCTATTTCTGGAGCTCCTTTCCCTATCTCGACAGCAGCCCTTCGCACTCCCTCTCCTAAAATTTTGCCCAAACCTTCTCGTCGAACAATTTTTTCCATCATTGCTTTTGTGGCATCCATATTACCCCATGTTAACTCTATGCCATCTGTGTCTGCTTTATTTATCCAGCCTTTATCATAGCATTCCATAGCAAAGGCAATAACATTGGAACAAGATATGGTGTCCATACCACAGATATTACAGAGGTAATTGGCATGAATAACCGCCTCTACATCATCATTCAGTATGTAGTGAGCAAAGCCTACGGTGGTTTCGTATTCTGGTCCATGAGTTGGAGGAGTCTTCCATTTCCCTTCTTTAACCTCGGAAACCAGACCGCATTGCACCACGCAGTTAAGGCAGCCTTCACTGCGTATGATGTGTTGCTTAAGCGATTCATATATCTCTCTTCCCCTCCCCCAACTATTTGAGGCCCCGTATTTTGTTGGTGTTTCCCCATGTTCATCATAGTAGGGAAGGTAGGATACAGTTCCTATGCCAAAGGCTCCCCCGAATTCTGTTTCTTCCTTGCCAGCTTCAGGGCTCTGGCGTTCCAGTTTTACCATTTCCCTGGCGAGGGAGCTAACGCTATCAGGATTGGCAACGGCTACTTTCTGCCCTCCATGAAATACTACTGCTTTCAGTTTCTTAGAGCCCATCACCGCGCCTCCACCACATCTACCCATGGCTCTTGAATCTTCAACCATAACAGAGGCAAAGCGGATAAGCTTTTCGCCAGCCGGGCCTATGCAGGCAACTCTAGATTTTGGTTCATTTACCTCTCTTTTCATCATAGCCCGTGTTTCTGGTACATTTCTCCCCCAGAAATGACCTGCGGGTTTGATTTCAGCTTCACCGTCGTGAATCCACAAATATACAGGCTCCTGAGAAGCTCCTTCCATTATGACTATATCAAACCCAGTTTTTTTCAATTCAGTCCCCATGCCTCCACCGCATCGCGACTCACCCCAGCAGTTAGTTAGTGGAGATTTAAAGCAAGAAAAAAGGCTATCGGAGCCCGGACATCTGGTTCCTGCCAGTGGTCCTGCGGTGATTAGAAACTTGTTTTCGGGGCTCAGTGGGTCTATTCCTGGTTTAAGCTCGTCCCATAGTATTTTGGTGGCGTATCCAGTGCAGCCCAGAAATTTCCTGGCTGTTTTTTCATTCACACTTTCCTTCGTTATTTTACCGGTAGTTAAATTAACTCTTAGTATGTTTCCTGCATATCCTCCCGTTATTTTATTCATTTAAACGACTCCTTTCTATAGACAAATACTATTTCTCTTGATTCTTATACCATAAGGGAATGAACACCGTCAATACAGTGAGGAGTATGTTTCTTAATTTAGAAGGCTTTTTTCTTGGCATGAAGAAAGAAACCGGGGCATAATTCAGGGGAAAATTCAATTACGTAAAGGTAAAGGAGGCACGAAATGAAAATAATTGTTTTAGGTGGAGATGGGAAGTTGGTAGAGAGGCCACCGCAGAGTGGTGAGCAGGCTCTGGTCCTTCCAGAGCCATTTGGTGAATTGAAATTCATACACTCACAGCATTCAGAGGTTGCGACTGTACCTTTTGCAGAGGGAAGTAAGGATAAGGGAATAAAGGAATTTACATGGAGATTACACCTTGCTGATGCGGAGCATGACGTTTTGAAATACTTGATAAAAGCTGGATTTGGAGATTTCGACGAACACAATGACACAGCGACATCAATGAGTGCACCCATAGGAGCACAAAACCTAGGCAGAAAGCAAATCCTGCCAGGAGCATGGAGCCCAGAAGAATGCCTTGATATTAAGCATTTCTTCGCCGCGATGAAGAAAAGGCGCTTCAGAATAACGATGCAAACAACAGAAGAAGAAATATAGTTTACAGCTAGTTTACTCCTTGCTCGCCAGTTCTTTTGCTATGGCTTGATGACCAGTTTTTCCTATTATCGCGCCTTGGAAACTCTCGCGCGAATACAGTATGTTATACTAGCGCAACGATAGTGATTACTTTACAGGAGCAGGTAGAGAAGGGGGTTAAAATCCTCAAAGCTGGTGGGATAGTTGCTTTTCCTACTGACACGGTTTACGGTTTGGGTGCTGACATTTCCAATTCTGATGCTGTGGAAGCAATTTATGAAGCCAAAAAACGCCCCAGGCATTTGCCTCTTCCTTTACTTATTAGCGAAATGTCTCAAATAGGTGCGGTAGCCGGAACAGTATCTCAGCTTACCTTGTTTCTGGCCAGGCACTTTTGGCCTGGAGGCTTGACTTTAATTCTACCTAAGGCTGCTTCATTACCTACTTGTTTCACTGACCAACCTACCATAGCAGTGCGTGTCCCCGACCATCCCATTCCTTTAGCTCTTGTTCAGGGCTTGGGAAAACCAATAATTGGGACCAGCGCTAATACTAGTGGAAAGACAAGCGCCTTAACTGCTGATGAGGTTAAGCAGCAGCTAGGAGACAGAGTCGACTTTATCATTGATGGGGGCAAATGTCTTAACGGTGATGAATCAACTGTGGTAGATGCTACAGGTGAGGTACCTGTGATTTTGCGCCATGGCATTATACCCCAACGTGAAATTGGGAGAGCCTTTGGAGAATATTGTAAGGCACAGAATTATGCGGATTGCTCTAGGCTGTGACCATCGTGGTCTTAGAACAAAACAGGCAATCATAGAATTGCTGCCGGCGCTAAGTCATGAGTATTGCGATTTTGGCTGCTATGGCACCGAGCCAGTAGATTATCCTGATATTGCCCAAAGAGTAGGCGAAGTGGTGGCCTCAGGTGAATTTGAGCAGGGCATTGTAATATGTAGCACCGGCATCGGCATGAGCATAACAGCCAATAAGATAAAAGGTATAAGAGCAGCTTTATGCCATGATGTTTTCAGCGCTGAGAGATCTCGGCGACATAATGATGCCAATATTTTGTGCCTCAGAGGCGAGAATATTGAGGTTAATGCAGCTTTGGAAATAGTCAAAACCTACTTATGCACAAATTTTGAAGGCGGCAGACATGTGCGGAGATTAGATAAAATAAGAGCTCTGGAAATACATTGACAATGTATGGTAGATTTTGCCTTTAAAATTAAAGGAGACCGTAGTGAAAAGTGATGTTGTAAAGAAAGGCATTGAGCGAGCCCCCCACAGGTCTCTCCTGCGTGCTGTTGGTTGTTCTTCAGATGATTGGGATAAGCCCTTCATCGGAGTGATTAATAGCTTCAGTGAAATTGTTCCCGGTCATATCAATTTGCAGTCTGTTGCGCAGGCGGTGAAAGAGGGAATTCGAAGCCGTGGCGGAGTACCCTTCGAAGTTAATACTATAGCTGTATGTGATGGCATCGCCATGAACCACCCAGGAATGAAGTATAGCTTGCCCAGCCGAGAACTCATTGCTGATTCCGCTGAGATTTTAGCTGAGGCTCATGCCTTTGATGCCTTAGTTTTTGTTCCTAATTGTGACAAAATAGTACCCGGTATGCTGATGGCAGCAGCAAGGCTTAATTTGCCCTGTATCTTTATAAGTGGTGGGCCCATGATGGTGGGGAGATTGTATCAAGACAATCAACTAAGATTGGTTGACGTAAGTTCAGTTTTTCAGGCGGTGGGTGAGACTGTTAGAGGAAGTATGTCTGAAGCCGAATTAGAAGAGATGGAGAGAGTTGCCTGCCCTGGCTGTGGTAGTTGTAGTGGGATGTTTACGGCTAATACCATGAATTGCCTGACAGAGGCTTTGGGCATGGCTCTACCTGGTAATGGAACGATACCAGCAGTTCAAGCACGCAGACTCCAATTAGCCTATAAAGCTGGCCAGCAGGTTATGAATATGTTAACCAAAAATCTTCGCGCTAAAGATATCATTACCAAAAATTCTATTTATAATGCGTTTGCTGTGGATATGGCTCTAGGCGGTAGCACCAATTCCGTGTTGCATCTTATGGCCATAGCTCATGAGGCGGGAATTGATTTTCCTTTGTCATTGGTGAATGAAATTGGCGACCACATTCCTCACATATGCAAATTGAGCCCGGCAGGCGATTATCATATTGAAGACTTGGATTTAGCTGGTGGCATCCCGGCAATAATGCAGGAGATAGCCGAATTGTTAAATCTCGAAGCAAAAACTGTATCGAATAAACTACTCGGTGAGATGATAAAAAACGCCAAGACTAAGAATAGAGAAGTGATTCACACTCTATCCAATCCCTATAACGCTACTGGCGGTATTAGTGTATTATTTGGTAATCTGGCACCTCAAGGTGGAGTGGTGAAGAGCGCCGCAGTAGCTTCAGAAATGCTGGTTCACCAAGGGCCAGCGCGAATTTTTGATAGTGAAGAGCGAGCTACTACAGCGATAATGAAAGGAGAATTCAAATCTGGAGAAGTGATTATTATACGTTATGAAGGGCCTAAAGGGGGCCCAGGGATGCGTGAAATGCTAACGCCAACTTCACTGCTCAGCGGCATGGGTATGGATGATAAAGTGGCTTTAATTACCGATGGCCGTTTCTCAGGGGCAACAAAAGGCGCTGCTATCGGCCATGTTTCGCCTGAGGCTGCAGAGAGGGGCCCTATAGCTGCCGTAAAAGATGGTGATATTATTCACATAGATATCCCTAACCGCAAATTGGGGATAGAGTTAACCCAAGAGGAGATGCAGCAAAGATTAAAGTTGTTATCACCTTTCGAACCAAAGATTAAAACTGGCTATCTTAAACGTTATGCTGACAAAGTGACTTCAGCCAGCAAAGGAGCCGTGTTTATTAACGGATAGGAGCTTTTATGAAGAAGACTGGAGCTCAGATTTTGTGTGAAAGCCTAATTAAAGAGGGAGGTGATGTGATTTTCGGCATTCTGGGTGGCGCTCTGCTGCCGTTATATGACACCCTTCCTCAATATCCTCAATTGCGGCATATACTTGTTCGCCATGAACAGGGAGCAGCCCACGCTGCTGATGGCTATGCTCGAGTCACCCATAAAGCAGGCGTATGTATTGCTACATCAGGCCCCGGAGCTACTAACCTGGTAACTGGAATTGCCAATGCTTATATGGATTCTTCCCCAATAATAGCTATAACTGGCCAGGTAGCCAGGCCTTTTATTGGTAAGGATGCGTTCCAAGAGACAGACATTACTGGAATTACTCTTCCTATCACAAAGCATAATTATCTTGTTACTGATACCGCAGAGCTGGCACAGACGGTTAAGGAGGCTTTCTATATCGCTCAAACAGGAAGGCCAGGCCCTGTGCTCATTGATTTGCCAAAAGATATACAGCAAGAAGAAGTCGAATTCGCTGAGCCTGAAGAAGTTGATTTGCCAGGTTATAGGTTTGTCTCACGAGGCCATGCAGTTCAAATTAAGAAGGCAGCAAGGCGTATCAATAAAGCAGAAAGACCTGTTATCATCGCTGGTAGAGGAATAGTTATTTCCCAGGCTTATAATGAACTTAAGGAACTGGCCGAGAAGGCACAAATACCAGTAGTCAGTACACTCCTCGGAATCAGTTCTTTTCCTGGAGACCATATACTGAATTTTGGCATGATAGGAATGCATGGCCTGGCTTACGCTAATATGGCGGTGCAAAATGCTGACCTCATTATTGCTACTGGTATGAGATTTGATGACCGGGCCACAGCAAGTACTCAAAGCTTTGCACCACAAGCTCTCATCATTCATGTTGATATCGACCCCGCAGAAATAGGGAAAAACATACCAGTGGACACACCCATAGTTGGTGATGTCAAGAATGTTTTGAAGGCTATGAACAAGCAAATTGAACGCGGGGAGCATTTGGATTGGCTTACTCAGTTAGACCAATGGAGGCGTGAACATCCACTGCTGGAAAACGGGCAGGGCGATGAGCTCTTATCTGGATATGTTATTCGTCAGATTCATGAAGTTACCCAAGGCGATACTATAATAGTTACAGGAGTAGGACAACATCAAATGTGGGCAGCACAACACTTCCTTTATACTAGGCCTAACAGTTTTATTTCTTCAGGCGGCTTAGGCACTATGGGATTTGAGCTTCCTGCTGCGATGGGAGCTAAAGTTGGTCAGCCTGAGGAAACGGTGTGGTGTATTGCCGGTGACGGTGGTTTTCAAATGACCGTTCAAGAGTTAGCGACTATAGTACAGGAGCACCTCGCCGTTAAGATAGCTATCATCAACAATGGCTATCTGGGAATGGTGAGGCAGTGGCAGGAGTTCTTTTATGAGCGCCGCTATGTTGATACGAAGCTGTGGAACCCCGATTTCGTGAAAATTGCCGAAGCTTACGATATACCCGGAATCAAGGTGAAAAGCAGGGAGGGGGTAACTCCGGCTATACAGAAAGCAATGGATTACCCTGGACCTTTTCTTATTGATTTTGTTGTTGAACCAGAGGAAAATGTCTATCCTATGGTGCAACCGGGAGAAAGCCTCAGCCAAATTCTGGAGAGGCCAAGGCCAGAGAGAGCAGGGAGCTATTAACATATTTTGAGGAAAACAAATTGACTGGTATGAAACATACTTTGGTAGCTTTGGTAGAAAATAAGCCTGGTGTGTTGAATAGGGTGGCTAGCTTATTTCGGCGTCGAGCCTTTAACATAGAGAGCATCGCCGTGGGGCATAGTGAACAACCTGGCTTATCCCGTATGACTGTTGTTGTTAACGGCGATTCTGCAAGGATAGAGCAAGTCAGAAAACAATTAGATAAGTTAATCAATGTGGTTAGGGTGTCTGACATAACTGCAGAAGATATAGTAACCAGAGAATTAGCCTTAATTAAAGTCAAGACTACCACTGCAACGAGAAGTGAAATTATACAGATTGTTGACATTTTCCGAGCCAACATAGTTGATGTTGCTCCTGATTCACTGACAGTGGAAGTCACTGGCGATGAAGACAAATTGGAATCGCTACTTGAACTTCTTCGCGGTTTCGGAGTGACTGAGATTAATAGGACTGGTAGAATTGCTTTAACTCGTGGAGGAGCTGCTCAGGCTAATAGACACTAAGTTTAAAAAGTTTAGGATTTGGAAATTAGAATTTTAAGGAGGAAAACATGGCTAAAATTTATTATGACAAGGATGCTAGCTTAGACTTAATTAAAGAGAAAACGATTGGTGTTATTGGCTACGGTAGCCAGGGGCATGCCCATGCTCAGAATCTAAAGGATAGTGGGTGCCAAGTTATTGTTGCTGAAGCGGTGGGTAGCGAGGGTTGGAAAGCAGCAGAAGACAATGGTTTTGAAGTAGCTAATGCTGCTGAAGTAGGAAAAGCAGCGGATATTATTATCATGCTGGCTCCTGACAATCTACAGCCTCGAATCTACCAACAGTCAATCGAGAAGGAGTTAGCACATGGCAAAACTCTGATGTTCGCACATGGTTTTAATATCCACTATTCACAAATTGTGCCACCTCCCAACATCGACGTTAGCATGATAGCTCCTAAAGGCCCGGGACATATACTACGCCGGCTTTACGTTGAGGGTTCTGGGGTTCCAGCCTTAGTTGCTATACATCAAGACTCCTCGGGCAAAGCTAGGGATATTGCTTTAGCTTATGCCAAAGGTATTGGCTGCGCCAGGGCTGGGGTACTGGAGACAACTTTTGCTGAAGAGACCGAGACCGACCTTTTCGGTGAACAAACAGTGCTCTGCGGAGGGGTCACTTCCTTAGTCAAAGCTGGCTTTGAGACACTCGTAGAGGCTGGCTACCAACCGGAAATCGCCTATTTAGAATGTTTCCATGAACTGAAGCTCATCGTTGACCTTATGTATCAAGGTGGCTTGAAGTATATGAGATATTCGATAAGCGATACTGCTGAATACGGCGGTTACAGTCGAGGCCCGCGAATCATCGACGATTTAGTTAAAGAAGAGATGGAGCAAATTCTGACAGAGATCCAGGATGGGAGCTTTGCTAGAGAATGGATTTTAGAAAACCAGGCTGGACGGCCCAGCTACAACGCTATGAAACGAATGGAGGCAGAACATCCTATCGAAATTGTGGGCGAAAAACTGAGAAACATGATGCCCTGGCTTAAGAAAAAATAGATACTTAGATAAGGAGTGTGGGATCATACCAGTACAATTTAAATTGGAGAGTAGATCTCTCAAAGTGAAGCGCTAAGAGGAATGAACCATGGACAAGGTGATGATTTTCGATACCACCCTGCGCGATGGGGAACAAGCAGCCGGTGCAAGTTTAAATGCTCAAGAGAAACTGAGGATAGCCAAACAACTGGAAAGGCTTGGTGTCGATGTCATTGAAGCTGGTTTTCCCGTCAGCTCTCCCGGTGACTTCGAGGCTGTTCGCCTTATTAGCGAAGAAGTTCAACGGCCTGTAATCTGCGCTTTGTCCCATGCAAATGCCAAGGCTATAGATAGAGCATGGGAAGCAATTAAAGAAGCAGCCCACCCGCGAATTCATGTTTTTCTCTCCGCCTCTGATATCCATCTTCTCTATCAGCTTAACAAAAGCCGTGAGGAGATTCTGGAGATGGCCAGGAAAATGGTGACTAGAGCCAGAAATTATGTTGACGATGTTGAATTTTCGCCTATGGATGCCAGCCGGGCCGAACGTGCATACCTCTACCATATCTTAGAATCTGTGATTGATGCTGGGGCGACCACAGTGAATATACCAGACACTGTGGGTTATGCCACTCCACATGAATTTGGTGACTTGATCCAAAGCATTCTGGTTAATGTACCCAATATCCATAAGACTGTAATAAGCGTTCATTGCCATAATGATTTGGGCTTGGCGGTAGCTAATAGCCTCGAAGCGATACGAAAAGGTGCGCGGCAGGTTGAATGCACTATCAACGGCATCGGAGAGCGAGCCGGAAATACCTCTCTGGAGGAAATCGTTATGGCGCTGAGGACTCGCCAGGATTTATTTCACCTTACTAGCAATGTTGATACCACTCAGATTTACAAAACAAGCCGTCTTGTAAGCGAACTTACTGGCTTCGCTGTGCAATCCAATAAGGCTATCGTGGGGGCAAACGCTTTCCGCCATCAGTCAGGCATTCATCAAGATGGTTTAATAAAGGAAGCCACAACTTATGAAATCATAGACCCCAGATCGGTTGGAATCCCGGCAAGTAGCCTCGTGTTGAGTAAGCTAAGCGGCAAGCATGCCTTCAGAGAAAGATTAGCGGAGCTTGGCTATGCTTTAAATGAAGAGGCCCTGAGTCACGCCTTTCATAGCTTTAAAGAGTTGGCCGATAAGAAGAAGGAAATCACCGACCGTGATATCGAATCCTTGGTGACGGAAGAACTTCGCACTGCCACTGAAGCATACCATCTTGACCATGTTGAGGTTTTTTGTGGTGACCATAGCCTTCCTACAGCTTCAGTGAGGCTCGTTGGGCCTGATGGACAAAGCCTAGCTGATGCTGCCTTAGGTGCAGGACCAGTAGATGCCATATATAAAGCTATTAATCGCATAGTTGGAATACCCAATAAGCTTACAGAATTTACCATTAAATCAGTTACTGAAGGGATTGATGCTATTGGTGAGGTGTTAATTCGAATCGAGAGTGATGGGATAATATATACAGGACGCGGCGCCTCTACCGACATTATAGTTGCCAGCGCGAAGGCGTATATGAATGCTCTGAATCGGCTTTTGGCCAGGAAAGCGGCTGAGGATGGAAAAGCTTAGTCGAGCCCCATTCCTATCACCATAGGCATTCTAATGGTCTCCAAAATTCGTGGCTAGGAGTGAAAATTTGACCTTAGCTGAGAAAATCTTAGCAGCCCATAGTGGCAAAGAGAACGTTAAGCCCGGCGAATTTGTAAATGTGAAGGTTGATCTGGTGCTGTCTAATGATATAACAGCGCCTTTAGCTATTAGGGAATTTCAAAGGCTCGGGATATCCAACGTTTTTGATTCTAAGAAAGTCATCATGGTCCCTGACCATTTTTGCCCTAACAAAGATATACAATCTGCAGAGCAGGCAAAGATGATGCGGGAATTTGCGAAGGAGCAGGGAATAATTTACTTTGAGGTAGGGCGTATGGGGATAGAGCACGTGCTTTTACCTGAGCAGGGTTTTGTTTTGCCAGGTCAGGTTATCGTTGGTGCTGATTCTCACACCTGCACCTACGGTGCTTTAGGTGCTTTTGCTACTGGTGTGGGTTCAACTGATATCGCCGTGGCTATGGCGACAGGAGAGATATGGATGAAGGTACCACCAACAATCAAATTCGTTTATCACGGCAAGTTATCTAAATGGGTCGGTGGCAAAGACCTCATCCTCTATACCATTGGCGATGTTGGCGTAGATGGTGCCCTTTACTCAGTTATGGAATTCGGCGGCGAGGCGATTGGCGAACTACCAATGGATGGGCGGTTCACAATGGCAAATATGGCTATTGAAGCCGGAGCCAAAGCGGGTATGTTTAAAGTGGATGGTAAAACTGAAGAATACATAAAGGAACATTCTCATCATTGCTATTCTAGGCAAAGCGAAGAATCTCACCCTTCTGGAAATACTGGATATTCCAAAATCATCGAATACGACGTATCGAAAATTGAACCCCAGGTAGCTTTCCCGCATCTCCCTTCTAATACTCAACCTGTAAGCCAGGCGGGTGACATAAAACTAGACCAGGTGGTGATTGGCAGTTGCACCAA
>SDBS01006421.1_pt1 | contig 11442 bp, 10 predicted proteins | sample 2277091 | NCBI WGS metagenome assembly SDBS01 (sample SAMN10404972, study PRJNA504765) | marine sediment metagenome | isolation source: marine sediment core GS10_PC15, 163 cmbsf | place: Arctic Ocean: Southern Knipovich Ridge | collected 2010 | reverse complement strand
GCCCAGAGTCGGATGGTTGCCTGTTCTTGGGGATCTAAAATAATACGTTCTGATATGTTCATTTGAAATAAGCATAACATATATCCTTTTAAATGTTAAGTTATTTATGACGCACTACACTAGCGTACATCCTATAGAATCTAATATGCAGATCTTTGCCTTATCAATTACATCTTTTAGGAGATTATTGTATTCTACCTTTACCAGGTGCTCTGAAATAATATCGGTAGTAAACTTTTTCATATTACACCTCAATACCTAACTTCTTGAATTAACATAATTGTAGAACTTTATTTCTACCAAACCCAATCTGGTCTCGGGGCTTTAATTACTCCATCAATGACTACTGGAATTCCATTGATAATCACATGTCGTACTTTAGAAAGTCTCTTCTTATCCAAGATTACAATATCCGCAGTCTTTCCCTCTTCAATGACACCTGTATTCGGGGCTAGGCGAGGAATAGCTTTTGCCACATTAGAAGTGGCCATGGCAATAGCCTTAGGAAGGGAAATTTTCTTTCTTTCTACTGCCTCTTCTAATATTCTAAGTATAGCATCCCAGTTCCCTAACTGAAAATCAGTGCAAATAGTGTCAGGAATCCCTTCTTCGATCATGGTTAAGGTAGGCTCTATAGTTGTAAAAAACTGTCTTGCTGTAAAGTAATCTCCACTTGAAATATCAATAATAGCACCTAATTTTTTAAGTTCTCGAGCAACTTCCAACATCTCATCTTGATCATAGCTTTGATGGTTTGAGTGAGCGGCAATAAGTTTGGGACCTAAACGCTTTGCTACTTCTAAAACAACATCTTTTGAACCAGTAGCGTTATGAATAATAACTGGCACATTATATTTGATGGAAAAATCAGCCGCTTCTCTAATGCTATCTCGAGCTACTTCTATCGGGGAATAGATAACTTTCTTAGTAATTTCTATCACTTCTTCTACTGTAAAAAATTCTTCTAATGCTGACTCTTTTAAAAGAGAGTTTACCTTTTCTTTATCAATAGCAAAAGAAGGATCGATATAACGACCTAGAATTAATAGCTTGAACCTTTCAGCTTGACTGTTTGAAATTCTTTTCCCAGTTTTTCCCTCGATAGCTCGAGGAAGCAAATAAAAACTGGACGACCCTCCACCTAAAGTAGATCCTGCCCCTACTTCAGCTATAGCCACAGCCCCTCTTTCTAGCATTTCTCCCACTGTCATTGCTCTATTAAACCTGGTTAAACCAGATCCATCACCCAACTCTGCTGCTTTCGCACTCAAGGGCATGTGTGTTGTTCCAGCCTTAACCTTAATAGGATGTAATTTATTCACACCCTCTACTTCTTCAATTAAAGCAAAGCCGTCACAGTTTAATAAAGTAGTTGTCCCTTGAAGTAAGTGACGATTTAAATTACGAATAACTAACTCAAGGGGCAAGGGTTTACTTACACTTGGAGACCTCGGTCCTAGTGTATATCCATGAGAATGGTTATTTATTATACCAGGAATAAGGTAACCTTCTTCTGCATCAATGAGAACATTAGCACTATAATCAAAACGGTACTTTACGTGGTCTATCCTAGAAATTATTCCATTTTCGGTTACTAAGGATGCATCCTCTAGGATCATATTTTTTTTAGGTAATACAATATTTACATTTGAAATAGCAATTTTCATTTAACTTTCTCCTTCTTCTTAAATTTAAAATTTACAAAAATAAAATATATTAATAAACCCGAAGAAATTAAATAATTTATATATTCTTGTTTAAAAGTTATTAAAATACTTATTAACCCCAAAATGCCAATAATTAACCTAATAAATATTCCAGATACACCTTTCAGAAGATATCCACCATAAAAAGTTAAAGAAAAAGCATAGGTTGCTATTAATGTCATAATAAAAATAATGATAGTCTTATTACTCCAGATGAGCAATTCAGGATGAACTATAAAAAAAATAGGAATAATAAGCATTCCTACACCAATTTTTACAGCTTCACCTGCAGTACGAAGAAAACCAGATCCTGCAATCCTACAAGCAGCTATTACGTTCGATGCTACTGGGGGAGTAATTAAACCAGCCATTGCATACCAAAATACAAAAAAATGAGATATAATCGGATCAATTCCTACTCTTAATAGTGCCGGAACCACCGTTATCATGGCAAGGATATATACTGCTACAGTCGATACAACACATCCCAATATAATACAAATTATCGCCGCAAGAATAAGCAAAGGTATTATTTGTCCCTTCCCCATTGAAAGCAATAGAAAATTCATTTTTATAGACAAACCACTTGTGGAAAGAATTACAACAATTGCTCCAACTAAAGATAACATTAATCCAATTTCCATTACTGTACCAGCTGACTTTTTTATACCTTCTATCATCATTCCAATAAACTGCTTTAAATAAATAGGTATATTCTTTAGATTTTTCCATATACCCTGTAAAAATGAAAAAGAAATAAAGAAAATAGTAACATAATAACCCACTAATAAAGGATGCAGCTGTACTACAGCCAATAAAAAAATTATCAAAAATAAACAAAGAAGCAAGGGAACCCCCATTATAAAAAGATTTAAAATTTCTGCTCTTACTTTTTTCACTTCTCCCACATTTTTTGTTTCTACGTCAGTGGGAACTGTTATGTCAATTACGTAAGAAAGATTATTTACAGAAAAAGCTACCCCAGAAAAATACAAAATAGCAGGCAATATTGCCATTGTAGCTATCTTTATGTATGGAACCCCTAAAAATTCAGCCATCAAAAAAGCTGCACTTCCCATGATTGGTGGCATGATTTGTCCACCCGCAGAAGCAACTGCTTCAATGGCTCCTGCAAAATATGCAGGAATTTTATATTTCTTCATTAAAGGAATTGTGAAACTTCCTGTTCCTGCTACATTAGCTACTCCACTGCCTGTAAACATACCCATTACCGCACTAGCCAATACAGCCGATTGGGTTACTAAATATTTTGAGACTTTAGCAAGTAACAATGAAACTCTTATTATAAAATCGAACCCTCCTAAACCGTGCACAAATCCAGCAAAAATAATATATATAGCAATCAAAGACCCAGATAGTTGTATTAAATTACCAAAAATACCTCTTTCTATTTGAACAGAGGTAATGTCGACTAATCGGTATATAGTAAATCCACTAAATTTAAGAAAGCCAGGGAAATAATTTCCAAAAAGAGAGTAAAAGAAAAAAAACAAACTCACAATAACAATAGGTAGACCCGAAAACGAATAAACAGATATGAAAGTCAACACTAAAGCTATGGCGCCTAAAATTCTATCCAATAAAATTGGAGATCCAGCACGTTCGTAAGTTAACAGATAATAATCTTTCCAATAATAATAAGTAAAAAAAATCACAATGAAAATCAAAGTAATCGCAATTAATTTGCCAATAAATGAATCAGCTGCTTTTTCATAAATTTTAAAATCCTTTCTTAAGGCTCGTAAAATAAATATTATCATTGATCCACCGAAAAACAGAATTCCATATCGAGGCCGATCAGTAAAAAATGTAGCTATATATAAAATAATAGTGCCAATATAAATAATTGATGCCATGGTATAAATATTTTCTAAATTGAAAAAATTCTTTCCAAGTTTGATGTTATTATTCATTGATTCTCCTTATCTAACTTTTAAAGGACAACTATATAATATTTAGCTAATCCTTATTTTTTATTTGGGTATATAACCACCATGCTTAATGGCGGTTATATACCTTGAGTATTCTGAATATGAGCTAATAATATATTTCTATATTATTTATTCTAATCCCAACAGCTTAGTATTATGCCCTAGTTCCCTGAAGTAACGCAGAGCCCCAGGATGTATTGGTACTCCCATTTTCTTATATTTCATTAAATATGGAAGATTGAGCTCCCAAGGATCTCCGGCAAACAGTCTCCATTGTGCCGCTACCTTAGCCATTTCCGTTGCATTTTCAAAAGCTGTCTTTATTGCTTGATATACAATTTCTTCTGGCACATCTGGGTTAACAATAAGGACATTAGGCACACTAGGCATTTTTACATTTTTTGTAAGACCTACATCTTGCCCATATGATTCTGGAGTCATTGTTATTTCGGAAATATAGCTAATACCTTTGACTATCTTTTCTAATTCTTCAGGTGTTGGTGCCAATATTACACTATCTGTTCTGCTAATTGTTTCTTGTACAAAGCCCGCAAGAGCTCCTCCAGCACTATAACCAATAACCGCATCTACCTGCTTCAACTTTAAAGCATCTGCGCAGTGTGATAAATCAAAAGTCTTTATATCGAGCGTATCCCAGATATCTAAACCGTCTGGACCAAATATGGCTTCCATAGTACTATACCAAGCTGTACCTCGCCTCTGGGGAAACACTGACCTGTTGGCAAGATCACTCCAGCTTTTAATTTCATCCGCATCTTCTTTTCTAATTAAAAAAAACCCATCAGGAAAATTGTACCACATCATTTGTGTATACGGTGTGGACCATTTGTAGGTTTCGGGGCTAAATACACCCGCTTTATTAATTAACTTTTCAAGCATGGAAGAATTAATATACATAGAATCAACTTCTTTTTGGTCAAATCCCTTTAAACCCACTAGAGATTTAGTATAAGCAATCGGAGTCATAAAAATATCGTTGCCTGAGTAGGTATTTATAATTTCACTTAAAACACCAATCATTACATAATTAGTAGTTCCTTCTCCAGTAGTGCCCGCATTCCACATATATTGAGCATTAGCCCCAATTATTGTTACAAGAAAAATAGTTAACAAAAAACAAATTAATAATAATCTTTTCATTTGAATGACACATCCTTTCTTTTTTTAATTTTTGATTAATGATTAAATCTAGATATTTAGTCAGCTTATACTTATCACCTCCTATTCTTTTTTAATTTTAGCTTATACTTATCACCTCCTATTCTTTTTAATTTCTCCTTTCAGGAAGCTCAGAAACTCTTGTTTGATAAGGCTTTTAAAGTATATCTAATTTTGTCCTTCATCTTTGGTCTTAATACCTTCATCTCTAAATCTTAATTATAATGAGTATTCTGGAATTTAATCAACCCTGTATTCTTCAATTTTATCTTCGTTATATTCAAAACCAAGGCCAATGCCTTTGGGCGGAGAAATAAATCCTTCACTATCTGGCTTTACAGGATTCTTAATTATTTTGTCAATCACTTTAACATTTCGCTCTGGTTCAAAATATTCAACAAATAAAGAATTATTAACTGCTGCGCAAAGGCTCGAATGTTCATTCCAGTGTGCATGAGGAGCCATTTTTAAATCATGAAGATCGGCCATATGGGCAATCTTCATCCATTCAGTTATCCCTCCACACACAACTACATCAGCCTGAATAATATCTATAGCTTCTGCGTCTATCCATTGTTTAAATTCATTATGAGTATAACATTGACCTCCTGTTGCTATAGGAGTCGTAACAGCACGTCTGATTTCCCGGTGCATGGGAATTCGATCTAAGCCTCCAGGCCCTTCAATCCAATATATATCAGCAGCTTTCTCAAAAGCCTTAATCGACTTAATAGCTGTGTATGCATCATCCCATACTAATTCAGCATCTAACATAAGCACTGCTTTCTCTCCTAAAGCTTCTTTCGCAATTTTAATCCTTGCAACATCCTCTTCAATTGGTACTAATCCTACTCTCATTTTAACAGCTTTATAATTCTTGTTGGCGTAAAATAACATTTCTTCTCTAAGCTCTTCAAGCCCTTTTTCACCAAATTCTCGATAATAACCACCGCTTGTATATATTGGTGTTTTTTCTTTGTAGAGACCTAGGAATTTACCAAGGGGTAAATTTGCACGTTTGCATTTAATATCCCATAAAGCTATATCAACAGCGCTCATGGTGCGCATTATCGCACCTCTACGACCAACTTGAAAATTTCTTTGATACATTTCATGCCAAAGATTCTCAATATCTAAAGGATCCTTCCCTAAAAGGTGGGGCTTTAATAAGTCGTCTACAATAAGAGATAGTACTCTAGCTGAACCATAACCAAAACTAGTTCCAATTCCAATATATCCGTCATCAGTATAAACCTTAACAAGAAGGTGATCCCTGACCTTCATTTTGGCTTTTCCCACAAAAACAGCCTTTTTCATAGGTATATGAACAACAATCGGTTCAATCTTTGTAATTTTCATAAAATCCTCCTCAATAATTTATTTTTTTCCATTATTTAAATATCTTACAAACTTGTCAATTGTCATACCAGCTAATCCTAGCTTTTCAATTGTTAATCCTTCACTCCAATAATCAGTTTTTATTGCTGCACAAGCAATAGCAACCATTCCTTTGATTGTAGGGATTGGAACGCCAATCAGATCCCCCAAGGAAGCAAGTGGAACATACCCATAGGGGATCTCCTCGGTCACAAAGCGATGTTGGATGGAAGATGGTGGAACCTGAATTTGGTAAGGTTTACAATTTAAAAGTGCTTCATAAAGGTTCCCTCCTGTAGCACCATAGTAGTCAAACAACGTCTCTTTTGCAGTAGTAATTTTTAGGCCAAATTTTTTTCCTAGGGCTACCCTCTCTCTATCAACGGACTCCATTACTTCAGCCATGCCAGGAGTAACATCATAACTACTATACATAAGTGTTCCTATGTTATCGAAATAAGGATAGAATTTTCTTTCTACACGATACATATTCAAAAGGATTGATGCGGGATGCAAAGTAAGTCCAATATTACTAAGCGAAGTTTCTAGTATATTTTTTGCAGTTATACATTCAGGGAATATTACTCTTAAATCTCTTAAGAGATCCTCATTTCTATTAGAAGGAAATGCAGCAAGCAATACTTTGTCTTTCTTACCTTTAACTAGGACTATGTTTGAACCAGTTTTTTTACAAGCATAGATTAAAGTATCTGTTTCACAGATAGTTACATCTTTCTTCACACCCATATCTTTGAAAATACCTGCTACCTGAAGTGCAGAAAAGTATCCCTGCCAAACTACGATGGTTTGCCCATCTTCTATATAAGGAGCAAGCAAACGAATAAAGCGTTCCCTAAACTGAGCTGGGGTTACTAACATGATTAAACTTACTCCCTCTACTGCTTCCTTCATGTTAGAGGTAACCTTTCCAGTAATTTTAACAAAGCCTGACTTCTCTTTTAAGTTAGGGACAATTACATTTATTCCTCCCTTTTCAATAATTGGTCTTAAATTCTCAGCTACATCAGGATGTTCATAAAGATTAACCTCATACCCTAATTGAGCCAGTTCTGCCGACATTGCATAACCGCCAGCCCCTGCACCCAATATTGCAACTTTTTTAGGCATATTCCTTCTCCCTTCTAACGTATTTTAGCCCATTCACATAATATTCATAACAATAATATTCTATGTTCTTTAAATATAATAATTTTTATGGATCACCTCTACATCCAACTTACTCATTCAGATTATTTTGATAATATCATTAATGCTTAATGCTGCTTGCCAATCATCCACCTACTCCATTTAATCGGTAAGAACTACCATTTATGTTGAGCATATAGTATTAGGTACGAATGGGCATATTTTAATTATCAATTACAGATACTATACGAAGTATTCTTCCCCGGGTTTCAAATGTTTTTTTACTTCTGTTTCATTTAGCTCTATTCCCAAGCCTGGTTTATCTGGAACTTCAATGTATCCTTCCTTTATTATCGGTTTATCACCCTCAATCAAATCTTCCCACCAGGGAACTGCCAAATGATGTATCTCTAGGGCTAACAACGAAGTCATTGTGGCTGCTGCATGAACCATCGCCATCGTTCCAACAGGACTACAAATATTGTGCAGAGCAACAGGCATATAGTAGATTTCAGCCAAATCATGGATTTTCTTTCCTTCTGCTAATCCTCCACAATGGGATAGGTCAGGATGAGGAATCCTAATGGCTTGTCTAGTTATTATTTCTCTAAAACCCAATCTTGTCTGTATTATGCCTCCACATAATGTTGGTACATTCACTGATTCTGTTACTGTTAATAAAGCATCAATGTTAAAAGGTGCAACTACATCCTCAGCCCATTTTAGATTAAACTTCTCAAAAGCATTGATCAATTTGATTGCATCAGGAACAGTATAAAAACCAGATAATGAAGTAAAATCAATTGCCAATTCTGTGTCTTTACCAATTGCTGCACGCACCGCTTCTACGATACTTACTAAGTAATCAAACCCACTCTTTCCAAGATTTCCATCAAAAAAGCCTTTGGGTCCAGCAAGTGCTGCAATTTCAGGGTATATATCGAATTTCAAGAGGGTATATCCTAGGTTCTTGGCAAATTTTGCATTCTCAGCATAAGCTTCAGGAGTAAAAATCTCCGGGTATTTTTCCACATCGTAGCTATCTCGTGAGAATACCGATTTTCCTGCATGACAATCCGCATAGATACGGATTTTATCTCTATGCTTTCCTCCTAAAAGCTTGTAAGTTGGTACATCCAATGCCTTGCCAGCTAGGTCCCATAAAGCCATTTCGACACTACTGATTGCAAAGTTTACAATACCATTATACGGATTAAATCCCATTTTTCTATACAGTCTTTCAACATTGGTTGGGTCCTGATCTATTAGTTTTGGTTTCAAAGTGTGATTAATAATTGCTCGATAAGTCTCCACAACATGACCTCCGGGCATAGGTGCCTCCCCATAACCACATATCCCTTCATCCGTATCAATGCGAATCAAAAGCCAATCAATCCATCCTTGTACTACCGTTGTCTTGATATCAGTAATTTTCATTTCACGTCATCTCTTTTTATAATATAGTTAATTTTTAAGTAATTAATATGCAAATGTCGTACATACCTAGAAAGTATTATTTACCATATATCGCCTCTTTTTTGTAAAATCTTTCCTTTCTAATATTTAATCTTGAAGAGCGAGTTTTCTGAAAGCCTGTATTAAATAGTATCTCTTGCAAAATAGTATTTATATTTTCTATATTTGTAGTTAGTATCTTTTAAATCATCCTTTATAATTAGGTAAAGTAGAGCCCCCATATGGTATTACTAAAACTTTGGCCTTCTCTCCTTGTTTTTTTAATGCATTTGAAAAAGCTTCTTCTAAAGAACTATAATTTTTGATAAATAATTTTTTCTTAATCTCATCTGCTAAATTAGAGACTAAGTAGATTTCGCTATCTAGATGAATTTTTGCAACTCGAGATGCTTTATGCCGTCCTAAAATAAAATTCTTTTTTAATTCTTCTATCAATTCCTGTGGAGATAATTTTCCATTTAAAGCTTCGGCAAATTTACCTTCCCCTAATCCATCTACACATTCTCCAACAACAATAATAATACCATTCTTTTTTACCGCTAAACTCGCATTTTCCATGGCTTTATGGGTTTGATATAAATCAATATCTTTAGGATAACCACCTGGTGAAGTAATCACTATATCTGCTAATTCATCTATTTCTACTCTAAACAGATCATTGATATATTTTGCACCTTCTCGGTGGGCTTTTGTTGCATCCCCAGCTACTATTTTTACTATTTTTTTATTACTATTTAAGACTGCGTTAACCATAAAATCAATGCCAACCATTTCTCCAATTTCTTCAATCTCTTCTCTTACCGGATTTCCTTGGATAGCACCTGCTTTTACACCAGGTTCAAGAAAATGTTTATGGTTATTTGCAATGGTTTCTCTGCCACATACTCCCGGAGCAACTGCCTTTGCACCTCCGCTATAACCAGCAAAATAATGAAACTCTAAATTGCCGGTGGCAATGATAAAATCAGCTTCTAATAGCTCTCTAAAAATAAAAATTTTGTTACCTCTTTTAGTCTTGCCAATTTCCACACAATTTTCAATATTATGATCAATACATTTTACTTGATGATAAATCTCTTCTCCCACGAGTTTCTTTTTTTCTTCTTCGGTATGTTTGCGATGTACACCCAATCCAAAGACAATCATAATTTGATCATTTTTTATTCCAGCTTCTCTTAATTCTTCAAGGATAGGTGGTAATAAAATATAAGAAGGACATGGTCGAGTGACATCACTAACCAAAATAATAACTTTATCTTGAGATGAGACTATTTCTTTTAATTTCTTGCTACTAATGGGGTTAGCTAATGCTCTTTTTACTTCATTAACAGGATTCTCTACTTCTTTGACCTCTTTAGGATTCAAAGTTCCTAAATAGTTTTTATCCGGTATATTTAGAGTTATTGAGTTATGACCATAATTAAGTGATACATTCATTTTTATTTTCTCCTTTTGCTACATTTTTCAATATGTTAGTTACTGTATTTTCCATATGTATCTGACTTAATCTATCTGCATCTTCTGAATTATGTTTTTTCAAAGATTCCATAATTTTTCGGTGTTCCTCTAAAGAATACTTGAGTCTTCCCGGAATACTTAACGATCTAATTCGATATCTATAAATAAAATTTCCTAAATTATCACGTATATTAATTATCCGCTTATCCCACATACATTTAAGATTAGATTATGAAATTCGTCATCTACTTTGCAATAAGATGTAAATCTTCTTTGGTAACATAAAGATCCATTTGGCTAACAATTCCCTCTAATTCATCTATTTCTTGTCTGGTAATTTTTTTAGCAGCAATACGAGCAGATAATCCTTCCAATACTCCACGAATCTGCAAAACTTCTTTTATATCTTCGAGAGAAATTTCGGTCACAATCAGTGTCTGATTGGGGGCTATTTTTATAAGTCCTTCAGCAGCTAATTTTTGTATCGCTTCTCTAACAGGAGTTCTACTTACCCCCATTTGAGTAGCAATTTTATCTTCAAATAACTTAGTTCCTGGTTCTAAAAATCCTTTTGCAATTTCTGTCTTTAATACCCGATAAACTTTCTGACTTAATAATTCGTATCCCTCTATCTTTAAAATATTTTGCATTTTTAATATTTTCCCATTTTTTTATAGCTATAAATTCAAATTTATATATATCAGATGATTGTATACATTATACTTTATAATACTACATTTATTTTAAAAGTCAACCCTTTTGAAAAATTTTTTATAATCCTTATTATAATTCTAAATTAAACTAACTGCTTTCACAGCTGATGGTATTTCGGTTAATTTTTCTACTACAACTACACCATTCCGTCTTAATATTTCCTTTTTTTGCTTGGTACTACCGGCACCCCCCGGAGAAATAATAGCACCGGCATGACCCATAACTTTTCCCTCCGGTGCTGCCTCACCGGCAATAAAGGCTACTACTGGTTTTTTTATATGTTCTTTTATATATTTGGCAGCAATCTCTTCATCGGAACCGCCAATTTCTCCCACCATTACAATGAGATCGGTTTGGGAGTCTTCTTCGAATAAGGGTAATAAATCAACAAAGGATGAACCTGGGATAGAATCTCCACCAACCCCCACGACTGT